>Ga0265798_10000741_pt1 | contig 52677 bp, 46 predicted proteins | sample P3T30metagenome_FD_192430 | JGI IMG/M metagenome (GOLD analysis project Ga0265798, IMG submission 192430) | Plant litter microbial communities from East Loma Ridge, Irvine, California - P3 T30 | ecosystem: Environmental > Terrestrial > Plant litter > Unclassified | place: USA: California...
CAGGCAATCCTCAGCTTAACGCCTGACCCCCTCCTCATCACGCCCAACACGCTCCCCACCACAGGCACAGGCGTACACCGCACGCGCCCAAACCCAAACGTTCCCTACCCGCCTATATCCCACCCCTCCCGCCGCGAAAGCCTCTCCATGTTCGCCCCCGCCCAAACAAACACAACACTCCACCTCGCCACACACCCCGCTATAACCCGCCCTCCCAGCGTCACACATAACCACAACCACAACACGCCTTTTTCCCCTTACGCCCCCTCAACCACCTCCGCAACCGCAGAACAACTCTTCTGGAACCCGATTCCAGGCATGCCAGGCCCGATCCTACCGCGTGGAAATTACACGGGCATGGGCGCCATGGGGCTGGAGAGCGTGTTGGCTGGCGATCGGCTGGGGCGCGATGGGTTCAAGATGAGTGAGGAGTGGCAGGGTAGTGGGTTTACGGGTGCGGGGGGGACGGGGAATGGGTTTACGGGTGCAGGGGAGCCGAATAATGGGTTTCGTGGGCAGGGCGGGACGGGGTATGCGGTGAGGGGGGGAACGGGGTTTGAGGGTCAGGGACAGAGTGGGGAGAGTGGAGCGGGGTTTGAAGGGCAGTCACATGGGCAGGGTGAGGGGGGGTATGAGGGGGCGTGGTATGGTGGGCAGATGAGTTGATGGAGCGCTCAGGACGTTTTTGAGATGATTGCGGAAGGGATATCTATAGTTATGCTTTTGGCTATTACTTTTGGTCTGGCAACTTGGTGGCGAGAGTGAGTGGAGGGCACGTGGTGATAGGAGAAATACTAAGACACGATATATCGATTATCAGAATGAGCGCAACGAATATGAAATCAGTACACAGCATAACACACTACGTCAACACCACGCCATGTGAAATGCGCAAAGACAAAACCTGTGACATGGCCATTATTCTCGCTCTCAATCTACCCAAATATACGGAGAAAAGGGTATCCCAATAAAATATACAACGAATACCAAAGTCAAAATCACGACAACTTATTCCACCTCCCCGCCTCCACAAGCGCATTCACCGTCCCCGCCCTCTCCTCATACAGCTTCCGCAAATCCTCCACCGACTGTTTCCGCAAGTTCAACTTATTCGGCGCAAGCATCTTCCTCTCGACGACAGGCGGCGCTCTAGCTTCGAAGCTCGGCATACGCTGTAGCAATCCAGGACTCACTGATCGAGGTTTCGGGCTTGGGATCGGAAGAGAGTTGGACTTTGAGGTGGGTCTGTTGGTGACGGGATGGATTGGTGGTGACGGTGTGTTGGGATAGACTGGGCGAGCGAGGCCCGTGATGGTTGTGGGTGCGCGATTGGCCGAGGCAGGGATGCTGGGACGGCGAAACTCGAAGACTGATGCGGGTTTGGCGTCAGATCCTAATGGCGGGGATGCTGGCGTAACTGGCGAAGATCGCTCACTTTGTGTAAAGAGGGGTGGTACTGGAGGCGGAGCTCTTCTTGGTATTGACGCATCGTTCACCGTGATGATTGGCGAGATCGGCATTTCAGCACTTCGTGATTGACTAGTCGTTTCTCCATAGCTCATCCAGGATGGCTTCGAAGCTGGTACTGGGCCAGATCTTTCAGCGTTATCAACCTGCGCTGCTGTCAGGATTTTCCTCTTTGGAAGGTTGATCTTCTCGGCAAAAGAAGAAACAGAAGTAGAACCGCGCGTACCGGACTTCTCACTCGACACCTGATCCCATCGTGGCGGCTGCGATTGGCCTTGATCTTCGTTTCTTCGAGGCGCGAAACCATCTGTGGTGGCGGAATATGTGACGGGCGACTCAGCAACGTCACCAGGGGCATCTGAGATGACCGTGGAGTATCTTGGAGGCGGAACTTGCAGCGGTGGCGCGGGCTTCCTCTTCGCGGAGTCAGTGGAGGACTGAGCAGAAGGTACACGAGACCGAGGCGGCAGCGGAGGTGGCATCTCGTCATGCGACACCTCGGGGTATGGATATGGCTGGGCGGCTCCTTCGAATGTCTTTTCGTTGTCTTCCAAAGTGATGCCACTGACCTGTTCATCGAGAGAGGCACTGTCGTCGCCCGACTTGCGCTTCTCCTCCACCGGGTCGTCCCAGTCTGCCTCGTCCTTCGGCAGTACTAGCTCTTCATAGAAGACATCAGGCGACTGTCCGCATGCTTCGCGGAGGCCGTGCGACCACAGGTCAACTGCATGTGTGAATACCCGTCTGATGATGGAAGACATCTTCGCGTCCTCGATCTGATCTGGCCCGCAAAGGAGTGCTGGCGCGAAGCACACGGCCAAGTTCTCAGCCGTCATCTTGTTAGACTCCTGTCGGGCAGCAATAGCGTCAAGAAGCGGCAGCAAGTGCCTGACGATGATGTCTCGCGACTTGAAAGGCAGGAGTGACCATTCAGAATCGGGTGAGAACAGGTCCGTCAGGCGGTGAAGATCTGGAACGTCCTGGGCGTCGCCGTACAGTCTCCTCAAGTCGGCGTAGGAAGTTGTAGGGAATACAGGCTCCCGCAGTGAAGCATACCACGCCTTGATGAGTGCTGCAGCCATGAAGACGGAGTAGGCATCCTTGGGGTCCACTTCGGCAAGAATCTCGTCCTGATGCTCAGCATTTCGATAGGGTGGCACAGGCAGTGTGACACCGTTGTCTTTCCAAACAATGTACTTCTGGCCCCTGTCATATGCTTCCTTCAGCACGTCTCTCAGCTTCGCGTGTGGTGGCACGCGGAAGATGCCTTCGGATGTGATGTTCGGCTCCAGCAGCACGAAGCTGGTCGTCTCTCGCAAGACCCGAGGAAAGCGCGTTCGGCCACTGGAGCTCGTGGGGAAGGGCTCTCGGGCTCCGAATGCGCGGCGGCCACTAGCGTGCGGCACGAATACGTCGTCGGCTACGCGGCGGTCGGTGAGGTAGGTCGAGGGCGGTATGATGAGGTCTTGGATGTAGATGTGCTGGGCGAGGGTGGTCAGGCTGGAGGCTGTGATGGTTAATAGCTGTAGTATCGATATGGGATGTGTACTTACAGTGGTACGTCTTCCGCCTGAACTTTGGGCTGACGATGGTGGAGAAGATCTCGGTCAGGATGCGCACCCACGCCTTCTCGTGCACAATGTACAGCTTCTGCAGCCGCTTGCGCATGGCCCGCGACAGCACGTGATACGCCTGCAGGAACCAGCCCCAGCCCGGACGGTGCTTCTTCGACGTGGCCCCGCCGTCGCCATCTCCGGCGAAGAAGACAACCTCGTACTCGTATCCCTTCAGCAGGTCGTCCTCCTCGGGCAGCCGCGCCAGGACGTAGGGCAGCAGCGAGTCGAAGTCGGTCTCGTGGGTGTCGGGCATGGCGGCGGCATTGAGGATGAAGACGGGCCGCCCTTCTTTGGACGGAAGGGGCGAGCGGTACAGTATCGATGTTGCGGCCTTTGCCATCTCTGTCGAGTAGTCGGAGCTCTGGCGGGGTGGAGGCACAGCTGAGAGCGACGAGCTGCGCAGCCTGTTGGCTACTTTTGCGCGCATGCCACTCATGGCGGCGGCTTCGTGGAGAGATTATGCCAAGGGTAGTGGTTTCGTGTGTGTTCGAGTCGACTTTCGTACGGGTTGGGGTAATTTGGCACGTGAGGATGGAGAGAAGGAAGCCCGAGGTGGCTATAAACAAATGACGTTGGCGGAGGAATCAGCGGCAGGAGCCGAACATCCATGATGTGGCTCAACTGTCAGGTTTCACATCAGCCAACCCCGGTCCCACTAGTTTACATCGTAACGGTAGTACTCCGCCCAGAATAGCAACAAACATGCGTCATTGCATTCGCGTCTATCGTACAAATCGCCACAAGAACCCATGGATAGTCAATCTGTGTCACGAGCAAGGTCATCCAGCATTGAATTCAATACATCTCGCACACGCTAGATTGCTAGTATGTACGAGTCTTTATTGAGCGAACGCGGACAGTTGCTCCCCGTAACCATCATTCAGGCCATTCAATCTTCACCAGAATCATCCGTCTCAACCTCCAACTCCTCCCCCCTCCCCTCCCCATCAAACACAACCTGCACCCCCTCCCCCTGCAACCTCAACCTCACCTCCTGAAAGCGCTCCGAATTCCGCCTGAACTCATCAAGATTCGACCCCGCCCGCTCCAACGCATCTCTCAGATTTTGCTCCGTGACATCGCCAACGAGATTCTCAATTTCGATGGCATGGAAATACTCACGAAGCTCTTCAAGACTGGCTAGCAGCTGTGCGCGATTCGCCGGCGTGCGCCGTGCAGCACTACTGGCGTTGGACACGTCGTAGGACTGTATGTCGTCGTCTGGTGGCAGTGGGTCGGAAACTGATGTAAACTTTGACTTTACGCGCGTGTCGAGCAGGGCTATTAGGTTGCGGTCGTCGGAGAGTATGACATGTCGTGCGAGATCTGTCTCTGAGATGTGAGCGAGCCAGTACGGGTCCTCGCCCAGACCTAATTCTTCTTCGAAGGAGTAGCAGATTTCGACGAGGAGGCTGGTTGCTTCGGTGGTGTTCCATAGGTCTTTGGCTTTGGGCACATATAGCTGGCATAGGATCTCCTGGTAGTCGCCGTTGGGCTCTTTGCCCCAGACGGGCTTGGGGATGGGCGTGATGTCGAGTTCTTTGCATAAACGAGCGGCGAGCCAGGGGTACTCTTTGACTGCGTTGCGGAGTGTTGAGCGTGCTTTTTGGGGTTGCTTGAGGCGGTCGTGGGCGAGGGCGACGCTGAAGGCGAGGTTGGGTGGGACTTTCCAGAGGCGTTGGAGATAGTCGGACTCTACTAGATCTACGACGGCTTGTGCGTCTCGTCCTCGTAGCGCGAGCTGGTCGAACATCAAGCGTATGCAGTACGGGTCTTGCTCGGGGTCCATAGCGAGCATCAGCTTTGCCCACTCGAAAGCTGTCCGCCACGTCGCTCGGACAGTCAGTGTGCCAATGTATCGCCAGATGGCGAGCCAGAACTCGCGGTTCTCTGGACGGCGGAAGTCTAGTCGTGCTTTTCCGGCAGCTAGGGCTTTGGGGAAAGTCGAGTGTACTGAGCGGCCAAAGGTGAATAGTGCTCGCTCGAGCAGTTCTGAAGCAGTCGCGTTGTCGCGCTGCTGCTTTGCGATCTCAGAGACTTGTAGGAGTGTAGAGATGTGATAGGCTGTGATTGTGTTAGTACTTGTCAGATGGGTTGGGTATGATGTGAACTTACGATTCAAGTGCAGTAGCTGCACCATGCGCTCGGGATCCATGCTTCCCACACAGATTTGAAACTGCTGCTGTATCTCCTGATATGTTCGGCTGTGAACGTAGCGGTACTCCACGATACCATCGGCCCGCTTCTCGACCACTTCCATCGCCAGTCCGCCAGAGGTTCCGCGCGGCCACTCTTCCTTCCCTTGGATAAAGATGTTCCGCCGAAGCCCTAGTGATGCGAGTCCGCGGGCGCCAGGTGCATTGCGACCGGCGACTGCTGCGGCTACACCGCCCTGTTGACCTCGTTGGCGCTGTCGCGGCTCGTCTTCGTTGTTTTGAAGCGCTGCTCGGCCAAACAGCTTCTTCATCTCGTTTGCGGCATGTAGATGTTGCGTGTCTATACTCAGCACTGAGCACAGTTGCTTCATCTCTTCGCTCACGACAGATGTTTCCTCCTCGGCATTCGACCCCTTCTGAGCATTTGAGGTGAGCTCCAGCGCCATCAACGCTTGATCTATCTCATCAAGACCTGACGGGACTTTGTTGGACGTTGAAGTCTTGACATCTGCTGCCGCGCTCTTCGCCTTTCCCTTCTTCTTTTTCTTCTTGTTCTTTTTCGATTTTGCTGGTGCGGGGTTGACGGATGAATCTGCGGTTGGTTCTACTTCAGCCTGCCCTTGATCGGCATCGTCGTCTTCCTGGTCGTCATCGGCGTCTCCTAGCATGGCAAACATGCTGGGTTTCGCTTTCGCTTTCGGGGCAATCTCTTCTTCTTCCGACTCTTCTTCATCCTCCTGCTCTTCTTGTGCAAGCTTTTCCGCTATCTGCTTCTCCTCGAGCTCCCTCTGCGCTCGTCGCAACGCACGCGATGACATCTTTCTTGCTTATGTAATATGCGTCGACTGAATTTGGCGACGAATTTGTGAGATCCTCTCGGTCAACGTGTGGGGTTGAGTGAGAAGAAGCTGAACTGCTGGAGTGATTCGTGAATTTGGTTGAGAGTTGAAAAGTTGATGTGTCGCTGAATACCAAATTCTCCGTAGGCAGAATACTCGAGGTTGTGTTATGACGTTACGGCTCTTTGCGGCGAACGCTTTCACTGTGGCCGTCATTGGGCATTGCTCTAGGAAAGCACGGACCCCACCTCGGTTGGTCCTTTCGTTGACAAGCAGCACACACCCGTAGTTCGTGTGCCAACCACTCCTTCGACCCCAACCCACAATTCCTGGAGATGCGTCGGGCAGCTATTCAAGTCTTCCGCTCTGCCCGTCGCCCCTGCCTGCGGAAGCTCACGCGCAGCCGCACTGCTGTCTTCGCGCCCAGCAATGGCCTAGTCTTCCGCGCCCACCACCATCATCTCCGCCCGCGTGCCTCCCCATTAGTCCTCTCCTCGTCGATGCAGTTTCGCGCACTCACGGGAGCGCTGGTAGCTGCTGCCGTCGCCTCAGGCGCATTCTACGCTTACAACGGCAACCAGTCCACCAATTCGAAGTCGCCAGTAGAGCAGGCCAGGAGTCTTTCGGCGAGTGCTGTGAACAGTGAGCCAACGCGTAAGGCGCTTGTTGTGGGCCCCAGTGAGCTGTACACGGGCACGATTACTGGTCCTGGGCCTTTGGCAAAGGAAACAGACGACTACGGCCGAAAAGTGCTCGAAATGCTGGACCCTGACCAGACGACCGCGAAATTACGCAAAAATGAGGAGTCGTGGCTGGTGGGACGAGGGCAGGGCGTAGTACGATATGACGTGGTGCAAATACCCAGCAACGACCCCATCGAGGACGACCACGCCGAGAAGATCATCGAGGTGCCCTCCAATCTTGCCGCTACCGATGGCGCTGCGGCGAGTGACTGGATGTTCTGGGGGGTGTTCGATGGTCACAGGTAGGAGCATGTCTTATAATAGCAAGAATGTTTGCTAACACACGCAGTGGCTGGGTCACCTCTGCCAAACTCCGCAATACGCTCATTTCCTTCGTCGCTCGCGAGCTCAACTCCACATACAAGTCTGCCGTCGAAGATCCCGCGCTTCGCTTCCCTACGCCAGAGTCCATCGACGCAGCGATCAAGACTGGTTTCGTGCGTCTGGACAACGAGATAGTACATGAGTCTGTCAAGAAAGTGCGCAAAGCCCAGTCGAAGGTGGCTGCGGCCGAGCTGCTTGCACCGGCCCTTTCAGGCTCCTGCGCTCTATTGTCGTTCTATGACAGTCGGTCAAAACTGCTGCGCGTTGCATGCACCGGCGACTCGCGTGCTGTTCTCGGACGGAGGGGTACAAATGGCAAGTGGACGGCAACACCTCTGTCAGAAGACCAGACCGGTGGTACCACGAGCGAGATGGAGCGTCTGCGCAAAGAGCACCCTGGCGAGCCCAACGTAGTCAGGAATGGGCGCATTCTAGGCGGACTAGAGCCCTCGCGTGCCTTTGGCGACGCTTCCTACAAGTGGTCGGTCAAGACGATCGAAGAGTTGAAAAAGTCGTTCTTCGCGCGGTCACCGTCAGCATTACTGAAGACACCGCCGTACGTCACTGCGGAGCCTATCATCACCACCACAAAGGTCGAGCCTGAGAAGGGCGACTTTGTGGTCATGGCGACTGATGGTCTCTGGGAGATGCTCACCAACGAGGAAGTCGTCGGGCTTGTCGGTCAGTGGCTGGACGCCGAAGGCAGTCAGAATGGTCGGGGTTCGCAGTCTCAGTCTTGGGTGAAGAGCTGGCGATCAACACAAAAGGAACTGCCTATCGACCAGAAAGGTGCCGCAAGTGGTGAGGGCCAGCGCGCACCAATACGCCAGCAGCAGTGGGGTACGAAGACCAGCATGAACGAGCGGTTCGTGGTCGAGGACAAGAACGCTGCAACGCATCTTGTGCGCAATGCGCTGGGTGGCAAGGATCAAGATCAGCTTAGTGCGCTGCTCACGTTGCCCAGCCCCTTCTCGAGACGGTATAGGTATGTTGCGACGCCAGTGATATCATGTGACTTCGACTGACACGTATCAGGGATGATTTGACTGTCGAGGTCATCTTCTTTGGCGAAGGCAGCTCAAATGGAAGCATCACGCTCAACAAGGAGGCTAGCGCAGCATCGTCCGAGCCGAAAGCGAAGCTGTAAAGCATCTCGCGGACTTTCTTGTGTCGCTCAAAAGCTTCGGCTATTCAGCCATCGCCTTTCGTTCCTCAACATGATTCGTGGGGCTTCAGCATGGTGTTTATGGCGAGCAGGAGTATGGCGTTTCCAGACAACGCAGTGTCTTTATGGGTATCTTCTACATTACCTACTACTCAAAGTATTCATCGTCGATCGAGGCTGTCTGCTCTGTCCGAGAAGTAAAGTGACCCACATTACTCGCACGTTTCTTCGTCCTCCTTTTTCTCTCGCGTTATGGTGCTTCCCGATTTTCCGTCAATTCAATCCATTGCTGAAATTCCAACCACTCATGGTACTTCTTCCGCAGTCGATGTTTCGCTCTGAGCTGCTTGCGTGTCTTAAAGTCTGGGTCCTTGTCAGTTCAATGCGCCTCGCGATGCAGTCCAAGTCTTACAGTCGAAAGGCCTACGAAGGCACCGACGGGCTCTGGTCGATGCTAAGATCAGGGTGATCAGGACACTCGTGATGGCTATCACGATGCCTATCAAAGTGAAGATTGCTTCTTTTGTCCAACCGGGGTCAGGAGAGTTTCCTGTTGGCAAGGACGTCGATGTGGGTAGTTGGCTCTTGGCCGTGGGCAAGGCTGGCGTCGGCGTTGCAGTAGCGAGGCTGGCTATCTGCAAGTAGTTGTACAGAGATAGAGGCATCATGAGGCGCCTGTGACCTGGAGCCATGGTGTGTTTTTCGCGCAATGCAGAATTGCTGATGTGATGAGAGGCGATGCAATAAGATGATCAGCGACGTTGAAAGTCGCTGGTAAGGATACTAGTGAACTGCTCGCACGCTGCTGGAAGCTGTTCCATTGTCGCGAGAAATACTCGTCTTTAAAGTAAGCAAAACATATTATGACCTGTAGGTGTAGATGTCCCGCGCTGTTCTGTCCTGCCCCAGCACAGCGATTGGTTGTAAGTCTCAATGCGTGGGTTGCGCCTTTTCATTTCGCCCGTTTGAGTCATTCGTCCGAGGCTTCGCCTCTCTGCCTCCCTGATCTTACCCCGTCTACCTGCAGCCACGCGAGAGCATATTGCGCCTGTGGGTGGAATCGCAAAGAACGGGGGTCCTACTGCTTGCGCTTTAGCATGCTGTTTGGGTACCTGGAGACATGCATACGGCTAACAGCACGGTATTCGCAAGACGTGTGAGCATGCTTGTTGTGTGGAGTGCACTCGCGGTGTCTGTCATTACAGCGAGGGCCTCGATTTGCGCTGTGACGACGGACGTTGGGCATGGAGTGGTTCATTGGCTGCACAAAGAACCTTAGGTGTCAGAGACATGGACTTTCACGATGCTGGTCATGTATCTTTTGTTTCTTGTGAGCATTCCATCTCTGCATCGATTCCGGAATAAGCTTGTTGGTATTTGTGTCATTGGCATATTCATATGCGTATGTTTATTCCTTGGACTGAATCCAAGTCAGTGGTCACTGTGTTGAAAGCTGTATTCCCTACTACTGAGCGGACTTCTTCGACGCTCGAGTTTGGAACACGCCATTATCTTGAGCATCGTCACTGCAAATTCCAAGCCACTGCCCTCCATGCGCTTGGTGCTTACATCACCATCGCTACGCGGCGGAATTAAGGTTAAGCTTGGTTGCGGTACCACTCACTTCACCTTGACAACCTATGTGCCCCTAGACCGTCTAGCCTGAGATTGGACTTCAAATCATCATTTTTGAAGTCTGCAGTAACAGTGCGTGCCTTGCTTTGCGGGTTCTGCCTTCCACTATGGCGTATCATTTTAGGGAATGCCGTCAGGGTGTTTGCTTCACAACGTAAAACTTGCATCAATACATGGAGGACATGGAGGGCTCAGAAATTTCACAGCAGGTCAAACTTCAGCGCCGTAAAACATCCTGTCAATGATGTGGAGCTAGAAGCATGCTTCTCTACGATGATTACATTACTGCAATGGTAATGCTTAACAATGCTCAAACTTTTTCAACGCCGCTAATGCAACACAGCCTCTGACCTAAAAGCGAAAGAAGAATACGCTCACTTCTGCCTATGACAGTAGAATAGTAGCAAGTGCAACCAGAGAAATAAGAGAGGCGGTTGCAGGGCCTCCAGTTGTGGCTGCCAGTGACCGTGTATTTGTTCCACAGCACGGTCGATTATATGTAACGCCGTTCGCTCGAGCAGCAGCCTCAAAGACGCTTCCAGAATTAGGACCATAGTTGTAGAAATCAACGAGAAGGAAGTTCGGTGGACGGCCCCATTGTTCTGCTCGCTCGTTAGTACAGTCCATACAGGCAAGAAAAGGGCAACGTACGAGCACAATCATTCGACATTTTACCGAGACTTCCATCTCCTGTCACGGCGTTTGTCTGGTTGATGAGAGCAGTATTCGGTACCAAGATACTCATGCTGCCAATCGCGATCTCGGCGTTCAGATTGTGGTTCGCGATGTACATCATGTTCTTCGCCTGATCGTCGCTGATACCGTCAGGTCTGCCACGCGTACACGGGAAGTTGAGATCGGTAGGCGAGAAAGGCGTTTCCCACATATTGTAGAACTCCCACAACATGTACGGCACCTTGCCGGTGTCGAATCCGTAATCGATGAAAGTGACTACTCGTTTCTGTTGGAGAATCATCTGACCCAAAACCGGCCAGTCGTCGACACCCATGACAGTCTTCGGTGGCTGGTAGACATAGTCGATCAAGCCGGAGGATCGGACGGGTGCGTCGAAGTCGACCGCTGTGACGAGCGCATTTCCTTCGGAGTCTTTGGCCGCCCAGTCGTAATTGCCAAAGAGGATAGTAACAACGTCGAAGGGGTGTGTTTCAACCCATGCTGTGACCTCGCGCAGGTAGTCCTCTACGGTACCTTCATTTAGGAGATCACAGGACGTATGACAGTAGTATAGCGTGCCATTGGCCATGTGTGCCTGACCCTGCAACATGCGAATGCCATCGTTCAGTTGTTGTGTGACACTGTAGACCTGATTGCGTGCCGCATTGTTCGCGCGTGTGAAGGGCGAGTTGTGTGCGCACACTTCCGTGATGTTGGAGTACTTTCGACTACAGAACTCGACGTAATTATTGCACGGTTGTGTGTTGACAGGACGTGGCGGCGCAGCACGTGTGCTTGATGTGGCGGTTGCGGTCCTGGTCAAGCCACCAATGTTCGTGACTGGCTCTTGTGAAGAAGTTCTTGAACTGCTGATGGTAGAAGAGTTGGATGCTGAGATAGTCGTATTTGATAAACTTGAGTTTCCGGATGGTAAAGGCTGCATAGACGCAATTACGCTGCCCTGAAAGCCTGAGGGTAGGGTAATTTCCGGCAAGTAGTCGCTGTAACTGCGAGTTGCACTCAACGTGACTACTTGAGGGGACTGTGTTCCGGAGCCTGAGCCTGAGACGGCGCTGACTTGGGCTGTAGTAAGACCAGCAAGCCCTAATATGGGCACCACGATGCTCTTCATCTTGAATGTAGTTTATCAAGTCCAATGCGACGGTTCCACAGTCGCGTCGCGTCGCTGTACTCCGTCGAGTAGAGTGATTGTATTTATGCTCTTCTTTGATGTCCCTGGGCTGCTAGACCCGTGCCACGAAATTCGGATGCGACGCCCGAAGCAAACGCCGAAAGTGAAATAAGATGAGAAAGAGAAGAATAACAGCGACAGGAAAACAATTGTTGGGCCTGAATAGCGGCACACACTAATGGACTGACATCGTCTAAACAGACTTCCCGGGTGCTTTCCTTAGCGCGTGACGTCAAGGGCCCTTGCCCTGACCAACGATCGTAACGAGCCCCGCAACGGACATTTTAGCGTTCTTGATAACGTGCCAGTGCACGATCTGGAAGTTCTTGGTGGTTCTCGGTTCGTTTGGCCGTAGGAGCGCGGTCCACGATTGCGCAGATCATGCATAGATGGTGTTGTACTACCAAGCGTTGTGAAGACACACCTTCGCATTATATTGAAAGTACATATACGTTTGCAGTACCACAGAGACATTCAGCTCCCCTCGGCGTCCTATCAAGAAGAGAAGAATTCCTCAAACTTGCTCTTGCCCTCCATCGCTTGGATCTCGCGCTTCAGGACGTCTATCCTGTAGTTCTTGAAGGCTTTCTCGATCCGTTCCTTGCTTGCGGGGTCATTCGTGATCGTTCTTGAGGCGCTGGCTGTACCTGTCAAGAGACCAATCTCTCCTCCTAAGAATGTGCCGCCAATTGAGAAGAGAATGAAAGTGGCTGCATCGCCCCATCTCGAAGGCGAAAGCTTCGCTGTGATATCAGGAATGGGTTCTTGGAAACGTTAGCATCGAACACTACAACCAAAAGTTTCGAGCATACCCGTCCGCCCATCTGCGAACCTCACTTCTACAGGCTTCTCCATTGCCCGGAACGCCTGAAAGTAGGCAAGGCGCATCGTGCGTAGTCGGAAAGCAAAGTAGACACCAAGTCCAAGGCCAACGACTGATGCAATGCCAGCGTGCGTCGACACTTTCCCTCCTGCGCTCTTCAACACGTCGCGGTCTGACTGATTGAGGCTGAAATACGTTAGTATTTGTGCGACACATGAAGCTTTCATCGTCATTTACTCATGCTGCAGATGTTCCTCTGCGAGCTGCCTCAAATCGGTGCTCCTGTTCGAGCGAAACGCTGCCAAAGATTCGGACATGGTCAGACTATTCGAAAACAAGACGTAATTGGGATGAAGTGGTGTTCTCAAGATATCGTGTTGCAACGGTGGTTCTTGCTGTCAAGAAGGGTCCGCTCTCGAAAAATGTAACTATGACATCACCAAGCCAGCGGAAGACGGCGGGAAAATCACCAGAACTTGCGACTTCACTGACTGGACATCACCACAAGTAAATTACGCTCATTAGGCTTCCATGTTTCTGTATTGGTTTCCTCGGAGCTACGTTCCATTTGAGCTGTTGTACTCCAGCTGACATTGGTAGAACAGCCCCTCCGCAACACGATGCCCTTCATGCCTTTCCATAAAGGTCGAATGAATGCATAATAGAAACAGTGCTATCAGAGCTGCTTTTGCTTATGATATATGGCAGCATCAATGGCCTTCGCCTCGCTCATCACCTTCTTGGTCCAGTCCGATATGGGTTCCAACGCCGTCACGTCTTGTCCAAGCTTGTTTCCCTCGCGGAACTCATGAACTGCTAGAAATGATAGCTCGCTACCATAATGCCCATCACTCGAATCTTGGCTCAAGAGGCTGTAGCGAGTAGTTCTCCACCAGCCAGGCTGTTCAGACATCTGCTGATTGTGCTCTTCTCGATACCACGCGTCCAGATCGGCTTCTCCACCCGTTCTTGGTTGCATCATGGCTAGCATGATAATCGGAGCTATCTCTGTGGCGCGGTAGATTCAGCGACAATTTTTCCAATCTCTGCCGTCGCAGTGTCACACTTACCGTCGCCATGCTTGGAGGTCTCGTACGTTTGTACCACAGAGTACATCCTCGCATCCACTTCGACGAGGTCATCGATAGATTCATCATCTGGCGATAATTTACTAGCTCTCGCGAGCTCTCCAGGCTTCTGAGACTCGGTCGAGGCCAGATCTGATAACTGGTAAACCACTACGTACTGCTTGTCGTACGCCGGGTTCGCAGCTTTGTATAACCAAGCGCCCTTAACACCTCCAGACTTCAGCAGTTTGGGAACGAGTTTCTGCTCCAGTCGAGACTCCAAGGCCTTTTGCGACGCATCTGAAGGGTCCCGCAGCTTGAGGAAGCTGAGTATAGTTCCAGGTCCTGCGTGTGAGGACATCGTCGCTGATCTTGAGGGGTTGCCGAAATCAAGAGGATGGGAACCTTTCTTCAAGTGTAGACACAGTTGTGTCGAAGATGATGACAGCGAATTGTTTTTTTTTGGCGATATGCGAGCTCTCCGCACCTTCGGTTGAGGTTATCCGATGACCTCACAACAGCTTCTCGACAACAAAGATGCCCGTGGTACATGGCCTCATCTAATTCACCATGTGACTGCAAGTCGCGGAGCTCTAGGAAAAGTTTACATGTCGACGAGACTTTTCATTCGAACAAGCGTTCAGTATCTGGGCTCGATGTCGTACCCTTCAATCGAATGTCTATAAATCTATTTGTTCGTCTTTCCGTCAGTCATTGATATTTCCAGAGTATCATTTTAGCGCTTATCGTCTCTTCGCCTGAAGCCAGGCTGTTGATAGAGGCTGTTGTGTAGTCGCATACTCCGCAGAACCACTCTTACATTCATCTTCATATACCATGCTGCCTTTCATTATTCGAATCCTTTATAACGCGATGCAGTATCATGTTCCATGCGGTGAACGCAAGATCTCATGTTCTGGAACCTGATCGGATCCGACTGGAGGAAAATCCTGAAAGCTAGGTCTGGCTCGGCTGACGTGTATCAGCACCTCAACGAATGATTTCCCTACGCGCAACCCGTTTCTAAAGCACCAGCCAGTCATATGTCAAGCCTCAAATCCTCTGGTAGTTCGCCATGCGTAGCGGTCCTCGCAAGCATCGTAACCTTCTAGTTTGCTACACCTCCAGGAATAGTATATTTTGGTGGTTCCACCTCGGACTACCAAACAACAAAATCTCTACAAAAGTGTTACATACCCGACAGTTGTGTATAGCAAGCGAGTCTCCACCTCGTAGCTCAGCTTACTCACCCGTCGCCAACCCAAAAGACGCGACTTTTCGCTGCATACGGCTAGCAGCGCATAACCGTTTCTAAGATTGGAAACCACCTCGATTGGATCCTTCGTTCAACGGTCCTATCGCATTGGCCCATCCCGTTTCCATCCCGCCAATTCTGTGCCCCACAATACCGGTTGCCGGCATTAGCATTGCTGCACATGTGCGCCCACATTCCAGGGCTTCTTAGAAGGTGCTGCGGCGTCGCGGGGCAGGGAGCTGTGTCACCAATTGCGCCCGCGTCGAGGGATGACAAGACTGTCGTGGTCCGTGGCGCTGGGTTCTTATAAGGTCAGCATGTCAGCGGCTCTTGTGTAAGGACGCGACGCCCTTGGTTGAACATCGACTGCACCACCCATCTTTGTCCCTTTCCGCTTCGACGGGCGAGCTTCTTTGGACTTATGAGCGGATCCCGCGGCGTTTGTTAGACCATGGGAGATCTTCGACCTGCGATTCTTGCGCTGAATGCTGTGCTGATCGTGTCGAGTGCGGCGGCGATCGCGTGTAGAGTTGGGAGGAGATTGTTTCTTGTGGGGTCGTTCAGTTGGCATGATGGTGAGCTTCTTCTTACGCACGAGCAAGGGCAGCTGAGCTAACAAAGTTAGCCCTTATAGCAGTAGCAGCCGCTTGTGCCACCGCATTTTCCATCTTACAAATGCTCTCCACGAAATATGGCCTGGGGCTTGCGACGACCGATGTAAATCCCACCGATATGAGGACGGTTCTCAAGGTACATGCGCTATATACTCTCCGGCTACCAGGCCTCGGCTGACAATATGAAGCTGGTCATGGCCTCGCGAATGTTCTATTTCATCTGTAACTGGGCCGTAAAGCACTCGCTCCTCCTCTTCTATGCAACACTCACGGTCGACCGTTGGCCTCGCATCAGCATCTACACCATGCACTTTGTCGCATTCACCTTCGGCACGACCTGTATCTTCGTCACTATCTTCCAATGCAGACCCATCAATAAGATGTGGAGAGGGCCAGAAGACCCCAACGTACACGGAACTTGCTTGAACATCGATAGCTTGTACGTATACGATACGCATGTATTTCATGCGATCTTGACACTGACGAAAATGTCCAGCAACTACTTCAACAGCAGCTTCATGCTCGCAAACGACTGTGTTCTCTACGCCATGCCCCTAATCTTCACCTGGCGCTTGCACGTTAGCCGGCCACAGCGCATCGCCGTCAACCTCCTCTTCGCCCTCGGCGGCCTCGTACTCGCCGCCAGCGGCGCACGCGTCTACTTCGTCGACGTACAAGCGCGGCGCCCCGACTTCACGCACCGCTTCGCTATGACAATGATGTGCGCCGTCATCGAGAACCACCTCGCCATCATCGTCGCATGCGCGCCGAGCATAAAAGTCATTCTTCTCCTTGCGTTCCCGAGCCTGGAGAAGAAGTTTGAAAAATTCGTGTCGAGGAGTTCGTCGAGGAATTCGGGATTCAGCGGTCAGATTGATGTGGAGTGTGGATTGGGGGAGCAGGAAAAGAGAGTGTGTGGGGGGAGGCCGCTTTCTGAGAGGACGGCGACGGATGATAGTGGGAAGAGGAGGGAGGCGAGGAAGTGGTGGAAGCCGCCGAGTAGCTGGGAAGTTGATCGGCTTAGTAAGGATGGGTGTGATGTGGAGAGTTCCCCGGGTGTCTTTGGATGAGATAACGCATTCATGAGTATGCCATGACTCTTTCGATGCTATATCCTTTGATGCTCGTACCTCAATCGTACACTGACTCTCCGCAATGTGTCTCGCAAGAATTCTCCACCACCTACCCTCTCGCAAACCTCTTCGTATCTTCCACATCCACGTCCTCCCACTCTTCCTCCTCAACCACCTCGACCTTCCCCCGCCCATCCTCTACCGGCGCCCGCAGCGGCTTCCCACTACCCGTGCCATGATGTTGAAATCCAGTCGGTGAACCAATGTCCATTTCTCTCTCCACAGTAACTGCTGCTTTCTTCTTGATTCCCAGCGTTTGCTTAATTCTGGCAATCATCCGCGCCCACAGCGAGGCTTTGCGCACGGCAGGTTCCGGCGCGGGCAGTGTTGGGAGTGCGGTTATGCTTGTATCTGCTGCTTCTTGGAGATTGACGAGAGTTACATTGGCGGGTAGCGGTGCGCGCAGATCGGCTGTGGATTCGAAGAGCATGCTGTTTAGAGGCAGGTGGTGGCGGCTTTCTCGGTGGGTCATCTTGATGGCCATGCGGGTGTTGTGCTGGGATAGGGTTCAGTGGACGGTGCGGTGGGATGATGGCTGTGTGATGTATGTGTAGGTGCTTGCGATGTGTACTTTTGGCAGGATAGATTAATGCCGTGTTAAAGTTTAATTGTGGTTGTTTGGTTATGACGAGGTTCCGTCGTTGCTAAGCAAACGCAGCGTTTGACATCCGGGAAATGTCTGAACTCCAGCGATGCATGCGCGCGACAAGTACACAGCATGTCGGATATGAATATCGCAGTTGAAATTACAATGTTAGGAGGCGCATTGTTGTGGCAATAACGTGGCCTGAGTTATCTCGCAAGTTTAGGTATTCGGAAAAGTAGCATGAGGCTGGATAGGAACACATGATAAGCTAGTCGCACATTTTGAACTCACTTCCACGGAGACTTCACGGCTGAAGGACGAACAAGAAAAAATTCATAATAAAGAATTTAAGTATTATGTAAAGCCAGACGCCAGAGCATCAACGGCTCAAAACCCAATGGCCCATGATGGCTACACAGTTGTACCTTTTTCCTAGCCCTTCTATGAAAACGTATCGTGAGTGTGAAGTGGTATCTAAGGTATCTCGAAGGTAAAAAATATTCGCTATGCAAAAAAAGTAAATCACAACGCCGACCGTCATAGATTGGGTGTAGAGTTATTGCGGAGACGTTTCGGGCGCCACAGGCGCGTCTGGTCCTGGGTCGGACGTCTCGCCTGTTCTCATAGCTGTTACTATCTGTGCATCGTGTTCGGACGTATGTGATGATGATTGAGCAGATTGTGACTGTAACGAGGTGGTGGAGGTGGTTAAAGGCTGCTGAGACTCGTCGTCTTGGACGTATGCAATTCGTTCCCATACCCGCCAGTGCAGCAGAATGATGTGTGTGATGCGATTGGCAATGTCCTGCCATTGCGCAGTCTCTGGGTTCATCGTATGTAGGGATGGTGACGTATCGTTTGACTGTAGATGTAGAAAATGCGAGGATTGTGGTGGAGTCGATCTAGCTTCAGACACCAAGTTGCTGAACAGATCCGTAGGAGAACAGTTGGAGTTGCGGCTAGCGCACATAATGACTCGATCGAGAAGGGTATCCTCAAGGTGCGGGTTGTGTGTTTGGAATGAGTTGTGGAACATGTGGAGAAGGTGGCTGTTTGCATGCGAAAGGTGCTCGTGAGAGTATGACACAGGTTGACCAGTGACATAGGAGACTTGTCGCAAAAGCTCCAGAGACAAGGCTTCTGAGTTCGTGACCCATTGGTGTGATCCGTAGCCCAGTACATCGCCCATGATGGCGAGAAGAGCAGAATGAAGACGACGCCGGACAGTCGGCGACATCAATCCATCATGGCCAGATTGCTTGAGCATTGCTGCGAAAGCATCCATGCACACTTCGAGATGTATGAGATCTTCGATCTCTGCCTTCAAGGTGCGAAGTCGATCTTGGTCGAGGTAGAATGTCTCCGGGAAAGTGTGGCGTCCGTTCTTGTTGAACAGCTGGGCAACGACTGTGCGTACAAATATTGCCAGCTTCTCGCTCGTGTTGTTCAGTGGGCGACCTGCGTGCAGATCCGCGAACTCCCATCTCGCGCGAAGGTACCACGCTTGCGCGGTGTCGATATTTACGCGAGACCGGCCATTGATCAGTTTATCGAGATGATAGTGTCTTTGGAAATTGACAGTATCTTCGATGAGCAGTGTCTTCAGATTTCGAATCTGGTGATTTGCCACATCCTGCGGCAGGGTTAGCTTTAATGGGCGATACACTTGTATGCCACTTACGAGCTTCATGATCTCGAGTATGGTAAAGAGATCGCGTAGGCCTTCAACAATTTTCTCGATGCCTTCTCCACTGGCGCCTCTTTGTGTCATAGAGACCATATCGTCAACCCACACATCCCGCATCGGTGCACAGTGCTCCTTGAGGAGCTGCGCCATCCACTCCGCGAGCCGCACCATGTCGCAAACACCCCTCTCAATCTCCTGCATCAGCATTGGCACGTCGAGATGCTCATCAACTCTAGCGTAGTCGCGGTCCGGGACTAAAGTTTTCAACACCTGCCGAACAGTCTGGAACATGATTGGTATCCGTCGTTTGGCATGAGAGGTGAATCCTGCACGGTAAGATGTATCACGTGTCTTTGCATCAGGTGCGTCTTGTGAGAGATACGAGTAAAGCTCCAACTCAGCCACTAGAGCTGTCCAGTATGTCTCCGTGGAGCTCTGTTTTGCTTCCCCTCTGGCGCCGTCCAAGTTGGGCCTGAAGCTTAAATCGCGGTCGAAGTTGACATCCTGCCGTAATCTGACGTTCGTGATGATGTTTTGTATGTCGAGTTCGGATAATGATTGTGTCGTTATGGGCGGGTAGTCGGAAGCTTCGCAGAAAGCTTCTGCCAGCTCTAGACCTTTTGCTGGATTGGAAGGGTGTAAGGCCATGAGCGTCTGGACGATCTCTTCGGTAAAATCGAGAGAACGGCAATTTATCGGTGGTGCCGAGAAATCAGGTGGTGGTGAACATTGCGTGCGAGATGTGGATGATGTGCCAGAGTCAGTCTGTGTACACTGCTCGTCGTTATACATCTCCAGTGAAGGCGCATCGCGGCTGGGAAGAGGCATATGCCATCCAGTGGCCGGCCTGTCAATGCCTCCTTCCACACCAACAGGGTCTGTGGACGGTGCGGAATAGACATGACCAGACGCTCCAAACCGGGAGGTTTTGCTACTGGTAGCCTTGGGGGTCTGGGCGTCCATCTCTTTTTGCTGGCCAAAGCGTGCACGATTTTTCTGCAGGGGTTGTGTCCTCATGAGGCCACAAGATATCGGTGAGCGATGACGTTCACAGACACAGCTCGTGACGGCTGCGTGTGAAGCGAAGTGCTGGTGATGAGGTTTGGAAAACGAACGCTCACGAAAAGCGCATCGGTTTGCTACAAGCGCGATCTGCGACAGGTCAGCCACCAAACCATATGAGACAGGGCGGTTTGCAAGACACAAGCTGAAAACGTGTTCATTGACTGTTTGACAGGAGCGGCGGGATCCCGCATAAACGAACCAAATAGCGTCCGAGTCTCAGAGCACGGAGATGCAGCAGGATGCGGGAATCGTGCTAGGTTCAGTTGTACCTTTTCTCATGTGCCCTTTTGCGATACTGAATCTGTGAGATCGTTCGTGCGCAAATGTTAGGGCTTGTGTTGCGTTGACATAGTAAGGGGGGACAAATTCGTCAGTTGTGCTGAATGAAGGACAACGACGTTTGCGGAAGCCTGATGAGACGGCTTTCGGACGAGAACCACTTTGCGAGAAAAGCAAAGTGGGAACAGCGCGCAAGAACAAAAGCAGACAGACAGGAAGGATGCTACTAAGTGTAGCTGCGGTAAGGCGTAGAAAAGCTGCAAGGTGGTTGCGGAATTCAAATGCAGCGTGGCTCGTTCCTGAGAGCAGCGTGTGGTTGTGTGGTCTTGGAGGATGAAGTCGGAGACGGAGCCCTTGCGTACACACTTGTTTAAAGCAGTGCACAGACAGGTGCAGCGCTTATGCCCCGACCGTACCTCAAATGTGCCGTGACCAATATTTGCGGAGGCGATCGCCACAGCACGGTTCGACGGCGCTGGGGCGTCCGCTACGTTTAGTTTTACTCGTAAGCCAGGGCTATCTACCTACGCAGTGTGAAGCTGCAATGCACGCTTTCCCAGCAGCACACCGCTTCCTTGTCTTCGGTGCCGCTGCAAATGATGGGCTCTCTTCGCAAATGTCGCAAAGCCACAGTAGCGCAGTCTCGTCTGCTGTCGTACGTCTCGTTGAGGAGGATGAAGAATGCATGCACCTGGTTCCGAGACGCCAAGGACGAGCAGACAGCCGAGATTGGTCGCTGCGGCCGCATCCGCATCGCCAGCCTCACTTTTCGGAAACCAGGGCGAACAAGTTGGGGGTTCGCGTTCCAACCATTTTTGAGCAGACAAGTCCGTTGGCTGTCCCTCGAGGGACTGACCGGTCTGTCTGTGCCTCACCACGGTGCCCTCACGGAACTGCACGGCAGCCGGGTGTTGAAAAGGACGCGTCGAAGTCTTGTTTTTCCTCGCTATCATCGTGCACCGTGTTCTCGTCACTGCGATCGAATGGTACAAGTCCTTGTGCACCGCGTGTATGCACACGCAATATTGTTCGAAGTGGCAACGCTGTTGTGCCATTTACCTAAGAAAGAGGCTTTGTCGATCCCGACGAGAGGCCGATGGTTCTGGAGTCGATGACCCGACGACAATCGATCGTGGATGGCGTTCATGTCCCTCAGATTTTCGGTGAGCGTCAAAGGACCGAAAGGAACCAAAAGGCGAGAAAACAGAGCGGCCTCTCATGATATAGCAAGTGGAGGACCGGTAGGTAGAAGAAGGCTGCAAATGAGACGTGCGTCCATAACGACGCGTGTGGCGGTCGTGTCTCGGGTGAACAGAAAGGTCCGAAGACTGTGACAACGAAGAAGCAAAAGAAGGGCACCGTGCCCCAATATTTATCTGCAGTGAAGCCGGTTGGGCAGCGAAGACTCTGACTCTGCATGCGCAGGAAGTCGCGATGATGCGCGGATCCGCGAAACCAAGCGTGGTTTAATGTACCGCCTCAGAACACGCCAAAGGTAGAAGAGTGGTGCGAACGATGGTCCTGTAAAGCTTCCAAGTGCTTCAAGTTGACAACTGGTTATGGACTCCAATCGACTTTGCTTCACGATGAATCTAGATAGGATCTCGTTCGCACAACTCTCTTGTATCCATTAATGCGCTCTAACGCTCGCGCATATGTATTTGATCGGACGCAGTAAGTACACTGCTTTGTATACCGCCCAAATACAACACTGCAACACATTCCCTCCCCTTCACCACGCACTATACGCCGCCCTACCCGTCCCTCCAAATCCATACCCCAACCCATATCCATACCCACACCCATCCCGCCCCTCCCTCGCCCTCCCCACCACCTCCCTCATCCCCTCCCTCCTAATACTTTCCCTTCCCTGCACACCCAACCTGCTCTTCACCCACTCCCTCCTCTCCTCCCGCGCCTTTTCCCTAGCGCACTGCCTGCACCACTGACACTCGCCTTGGAACCGGAATGTTTCTGATAATCGATGGCCTTGCGGGCAGGCTTGTATGGGGTTGTGGGATTTAGCGGTGGGGCAGAGGCGTATGTAGGGGTAGGTGGGTACGGGTGGGCAGGAGCAGGCTGCGATGCTGAAGATAACGATGCACATCTATTGGGTTCGAGGGGCGGTATGGTATCGTGAGTGGTTTGAGGGATCGAATATGCTGGGTTGGATGTGTCTCTGATGCGTGATGGTGGCCGGTGGTCGGGGCGTGCGATGACTGCGAAGCGCTGTGACTGTACGGTATGCAATGCCTGATGGTACTTCAGATGCTGTTTGGTGTTCGCTGTTTTGAGAGCAGTCAGTATGAGGCGTCTCGAAAAAGCTTCAGGTAGAATATCGTGCTCTTCACGAGAAGAATCTGCCAGTTAGCAAGTCAAGGTCCGTCACAATTAGCAATGGTGGACGATGGTGGGCCAGCAACGAGGTAGCGATTGCTGTATGACAACCAACGCAATCGTTTGGGCGGAGCTGGTTTGGAGAAGCAAATCAAACTACGATTTATTATAGCGAAGTCGCGAGCAGTTTGCCCCTCGCCCGTCCTGAAGAATCTGCATGAAGACATTCTGGGGTGTAATTCAGTATGGAATGTGATGGAGTTAAAGATGAAGAAGACAACACAAGGCGAAATGCGAAGCTGACTGGAACGAAAGAATACTCTCGCTTGCTTTGCACATACGCCGCAGACAGATTGTTGGTCAAGATCTCTTTGCTACCACGTATGCAAAGAGGGGATACAAACATCGACGTTTCACTGGCTCTCAACGCTGGGACAGTAGTTTGATGAACGGCAGTACTCCAGTGGGTCTATATGTAGCTGTATGAGGAAGCGAGCCTAATTAGGAGTTGTGTTTTGTGCGCAGAAGAACAGCCACAGCCTACTAAGCTGACGTGGTATCCATCGGTTCCGACTGTGTTTGCTTGCCGGTTCGACCACGAGGTGGCTCATGCGGGCTTCGTGTGTCACGCTCGTCAGAGCTGCTGTCGTCATGAAGGCTCTCTGGCCTGCTATCATTCAGATTGCGACGGCTGCGGGCCATCTGTAGCTGCGTTAGTATTGCCACCCTTCCAACTGAAACTCAAATGTGCTTACCCATGAGCGTACACCACCAATCAAGCCAAGATTATAGCCAGCTGCAAAGTCTGACGACTCTCTCGCACCAGCACTCCTTCCCGGAATGTCCAGATGGCTAAGGCGCGACAAAGCGGAAGGAGAGCGAGCAGACGATGCATCAAGCTGGTCAGCCACTTCGCGTGTAGGCGTCCTGGCGGGACTGGCCGGTCTGCTAGACTGCCAGAACTGTCGGATGTCTTTGCTGAGCTCCTGCCCAGTTGTAGCCCAATTCGCCTTTATGCTGTCGCGGAACTCGGCCATGTTGCGCTTGAAGTCAAGCTCGTTCTTCTTCAGCCACGACACATTGAGCTCGCGGCGAGACGTCCCGCGCTTGAGCTGGCGGTCGATGTACTGGTCGTAGTCGCGGACAATCCTGTGTGGTTGTTAGCGGTGGGTTCTGCTCCAACTTTCGCGCTGTCATACTTGGTGATGATGCCCGTTGTGCTCAGGCCTTCGGTTCTCTGAGTCACCAAGAACATGCCCTTCTCCTTGATCGGGCCGTAGATATCGTCGCCCTCGTCTGCGCCGTAAGGCAGATCGTCGTGAGCGACGTAGTCGATGTTGTGCTGTTCGAGGAACTCGGCGGTGACAATCCAGGGGCAATCTTCGATGACCTCGTCCACCCACTTGCAGTGTCGCACGCTCTCGGCGCGCTCTGTAGCCGACAGGACAGTGAGACCCTTGCGCTTGTGTGTCTCTGCATTGCCAGTAACCCCGACTATGAGGTGCACTTCGTCAAACGCCGTCTTGGCCTGCTGGAGCTGTCGCATGTGCCCAATGTGGAACAGATCGAAGACGCCATCCGCGTAGATGCGCACAGCACGGCCGCTGGGCGGTGGGTTCGTCTTGAAGCCTACGGGGTCGACGAGGCCTGCTTTTGGGGGTGGCTCCATGCGCATCGTGCCAGCTTCTCCGCCCTCGCCGTGCTCTCCGCCAGCGATAGACGATGTGCGGCGGCTCTTCTTGCTTGCCGGCCCATCGCTGTCGTCGTCGAGGTCTTCGGCCATCGCTGCGCTCTTAGCGGAGCGCGTGCGTTTATTTGCGCCATTGGCATCAGCCTGTCGCTCCTTCTTCGACGCGACCGCCTGGAGGACGGGGTCTTCGGCGCCTTCATCAGACGCATCGCGAGATGAGGCTTGCGCGAGGTCCATGGCTGCGGTTTTCTTGACTGAGGAGACGGTGGTGGACCGCTTTCGTTTCGGCGGCATGTAGGTGTGTGCGAGGTGGGAGGGATGCTAGGAGTTTACGAAGCGGCGCAGCAGTGTACGCGAAATCTATCCGCAGTGCGGGTGTAGGGTTGGTAGGACTGTTGAGGAAGCGGAGTGGAGGTCGGTAGATAGAGGCGCAAGTCGAACTCCAGGAAACACGCGAGATTAGTACCCTAAATGAGCGGTGACGCGCAGGAAAAGAAGAAGGAACCGTCAAGTGCTGAACACAGTGGGAAGTTGCTTTCTACACAAAACCTGATGATGCAAATATTTGTTGAATGGTTTGACAGCTCTTGACACGCGTAGTTTGGCGGTCAGCCATAATTTTCCCTGATCTTGAACCAGATCGACATGACGTCGAGCCACCTCCTAGACATGCGCCACACTATTCGCGCTCCACGTGCAACAATTCCAATATAGTCGTGCTGACATGTGACAGAATGCGGCATTGTTATGAGACGGTCTTCTTCGACAAAAGAAGAAGACGTCTGCAGTGGCTTTGGCAGCACGAGCTCCTCGTAGCGACCTTGAGCCCTATCGAGAGCTCACAGCGTCTTCTCATGTCTACTGCGTATCTCACGATACCAAGCGCAATCGATGGACCGCATGTTGAGCTACAAGACTGACCCCGACACCATGAGCATAAATTACTGTTCTACATGCCTATGATCATGTCTTCAACGAAGAATCATTGTTCTCTGAAGCATCAACATGTACAAGCGAGACAAGAGGCGCTAGCAGGGTACTCCGCCGAGAGAGTCGACATCATAGCCTTTAGTGCTGATGCTAACGTCTCTTCTACACAGTAATATCGATCACATCTTGGCCATGTTCGCAGGATCAAGCTGAGGCAGGCGTGATACATGTGTGTAACCAATACAGTTGTTCTACTTTGAAAGAGAAGTCCGCGTTCACGGCAGGGTCTCATCCTTTGAGGTAGCACAGCACCTCATTCGGAACGTTCCACCAAAAGCACTTCCCGGCTGGCTGGCCTCGAACTAGTTCAGTCCGCGCCATGCGAGGGAGACCAGCGCCCGTAGCGGCGGCAGCGGGAACCATCTTTGTGCTCATCATCTTGTTGCTTGTCGCTGCACCAAAGTTACGGACGTCATCAACAGAGTCGGGACAGGGCTATCGGCCATACACCGGATCGTCAGATGCGAATCCATGGAAAACTCCCAGCCCAAAGGACGCGACCGGCAGAGAAACACCAGATCATTTAATCGTCAAAGTCAAAATTGAAGGCGAAGATACATCCTGGGTATCGACACTGGGACCATCATGGCGCAGCGAAATCCTCGCCATCGAGCCAATGTTCACGCACATGCATCCAAAAGCACATCGCCCTAATAAAGGACGCGTAGCTAGCGCGTACCTCAGATGGATCGTCGAGAATTACAACTGCCTTCCGGAAACAATCGTCTTTCTCCCTCCAGCAGATTCATTTGCCAAGAAAAATATCAACCTCCACGACGCCTTATCTACCCTTCAAACATCCTTCATTCAATCCACAGGCTTCGCAAACATCCACTGCCCGACCTCAAAATCACTCACAACATGCAACGACAAAGTCCTCAACGTCGCCAAGCCCTCCCACGAATTCCGCGTCCTGGAAGCGAAGATCCCGGCGATTTGGGAAGAGCTGTTTGGCAAAGAGGTTGCGGTGCCGGAGCGGCTTGCGTCTGTGCTTAGCGCGGAGTTTGCGGTGAGTAGGGAGCAGGTGAAGAAGAGGGATGTGCAGGAGTATGTCAAGTATTGGACTTGGTTGCAGAAAACGATTATGGATGATGATTCGGCGGGGCTGGTGTGGGAGTATTTGTGGCATGTGGTGTTTGGGAAGGCGGAGGTGTTTTGTCCGGAGAGGGAGAAGTGTGAGTGTGATTTGTATGGGAAATGCTGAGGGTGTGCAGAAGCGGGTATTTTTGCTTGAGATTGTTGGGAGCCAGGGCAATCTCACCTATTCAGTGTAAGTCTGGAGATCCGACTGCTCTCACTTCGTCAGTTTTACTGGCTCCTTTGCACACCTTTCTCTTACCTCTGAAAATTGTTGAGCGCGTTGAAGCGGCTCCGTAGTGTACATAACCTCTGTTTCCCCACCTACATCGCTTCTTCCCACACACACTTTCTTGTTCATCGTTTGAGACGCCAAAAAAGCACTATGACAGAACCGAATGCGAAATCGAAGGCGAAGGCCAAGGCTCCTCTCTGCGGGTGAGTCGTACAACACGTGTGTATTCCATTGTAGCTGACTGGGATGATTAGCTCCGCAATTACTCAAGGTGTCGTCACTGTCAAGGTCGGGCCTGACAGCATCAAGTATAATGTTCACAAAGCCATGCTTGTCCACCATTCCGAGTACTTCAAGAAGGCCTTGAACGGTTCCTGGAAAGAGGCAGAGGAGAATATGGTCACACCAGCCGACATCGAGCCGAAAGCATGTAAGTTTTAGCCTTCTAGGATTACTCTTGGTAATATCCTAGTGTGGAATTTATTGCTTACTGCTCATACAGTCACCCTGTTCGTTCACTGGTTATACACTCAGGAACTACCCCAAGACCGCGACGAATGGGAACAAATGGATCTTGTAAAAAAAGCAATTTTCCCTTGTGAGAATGAATGCATGCATGTCTTGATCAAAGCATATGCGCTGGGAGATCGACTACTCGCCCCAGCATTCTTTCGGGCCGTCAACAACCTCTTCGCCATCACCAGTGAGGGAAGTTTCTATTACGGCCAGGATGATCGACGTTCCATCACTTACGCTTTCGAGAACATACCGTTGGATCGGGTGATAATCGAACGACTGGTTGAGCAATGGGCAAGGAGAATTGCGCCCACATTTAGTGGCTATCGCTTGGCTGACATGCAGGATTTGCCCCTCGCGCTGCTACATCGCACAATCCATCGATAACATGAGCTCAGTACGGTACCTGCAAGGCTGAGAGCCAAGCAACGCTGCTACCTGGAACACATCTCTGACGAAGAGAAAGAGGCCTGCAAGCAGCTGCATATGCGATACAACGAAGATAGAGGACTTGCTTACTTTGAGTGAGCGATCATTAAGCCAATGACAGAGATTACGGCGGAGGCACCTTCTCTACCAGTGATCACATCGATATCTAGGTATCATGGCGACGGTGTGGATCTCGTGCGCTGGTTTGTCTTCAGATCTGATGTCTTCTTTCTCAGCTCTGGTATCTCCTAATTATCTGCATTCAATGTTAGTGTAAATTTTAATCTTGAGTGGACCTATCTCACTACATGGTCGTCGTCTCACTCTCAGCTTCGGGCGCTCTTTCCTGGCATGTGGGCGCTAGCGGGCTAACTCCCACTCACCACACCTCTTGCCACAACGAACTCCCATCCACACAAACCTCCGTCCACCCACCAGTTTCATCATCGAGATCCCATCATAAGCGAATCTTCGCTGCTCGCGGCTATGGCAACGCAAGGTCAGGGTGGCAGCACCAAATCGCTGCCAGCCTACAGGAGAGATGATCGATCGTAAATGACGAAAGTCCCACTAACATTGTTCACAGCGCCACTTTCGAAGCCGGCTGTGTCATCATCGACGTCGGTCCGCTGCGAAAGAAGTACCATGTACACGAAGCCCTGCTAGTTCACCACTCTGAGTTCTTCCGCAAGGCGCTTCGGGGTCCGTGGAAAGAGGCCCAGGAACGTGTCGTACGTCTCGGGGACGTTGATCATCTCGCATGTAAGTTACCACGCGCCGGCGGAAGTGCATTCAGTATGGAGCATGAAGACGAGCGCACATTCGATCAACCTTTCCTAACTCCCTACAGTCAACCTGCTAGTCGAGTGGATCTATACTCAGACACTACCCGTGCAGAAATATAGTGATTCGTGGATCCGTCTCCTAGAACAACCGACGGTCACACCACGCCGTACTTACGTGTGGAAGCAGTCACAATACATAGTGCTAGTGAAAGCGTACGTGCTTGGCGACAGACTCTTCATCGACCGATTCCGACGACTAGTCAACAATCGATTTGCGGACAGACTAGTATCAGGCTATTTTGAAGGACCAGCCAGATTCAAGACGTTCTCTTATGCTTCCGAGAACATCCCCTCGGATCGACCCGTCCTACAAAACATGGTCGACACATATTGCGTCGTGTGACCCGAAGGTAACGATCGTGAATAACGATCCCGAGCAGGAGGCAATCCTGAAGGCTCTGAATGAGCTCCCCAAAGCTTTCCTGATGCGAGCGATGCAGCGCCTGGGCGAATTGTCACGTGCAAAGTCAGCTGACACATACCATGAGCGGTGTTATCATGAGCATGAGTCTGATAAAGAGAAGCGGGCTTGTGACAATTTCCATATCAAATACGACAAGGTGCTGGATTATGGTTTTTTCGAATAGCGGGCCATCACCAAGGACGGGGACGTGGTGGGAGAGGAACTGAGTCAAAGAGCATCGACAACTACTTCATGTCATTGAGGTCAAGGTAGTCATGTAACTAGCTGAGCTCATGACATGTGAGATCGACGCGCAAAGTCTTACACTTCATCCCTCCCCAGCGACCTCTACCATCTCCCTTAAAATCTCGTCGTTCAGATCTGGCATCGACCCGTCATCACCCCTCCTTCGATCCCACACTTCATATAGCTTCAATCTGTTCGTCTCCCACGCCACCCACGCTGCCGCTTGCAGGAAACAATCCGTGATGTCGTCGAGTTTCCTCATCTTTGGCTCCTGAACCTCTTGCTTCGCATGACCACTGTCAATGGTCATTTTCACTTTCTTCGTTCGCCCTGTAGAACGTGGCGTGGATGTATTGACGAGACCCCTGCGGGCTACCGCAGCTCCTTCACTGAATTGTAGCGCGATCTGGGGAGAGGAGCTGGGCGTCGACGGAGCGGTCGAGGCGGATTCCAATGTTAGCCACGAGCGCACAATTGCGATTTTGGCTTTCTTTTCTGCTTTGGCGCGTGGCATTTTCTTCTCGCTCGTCTCTACGACCTCCTCATCAAATGCAGACAGATCTCCCTTTTGCTTTTCGGCCAAAACTTTCGCATGCTGCAAAAGCCAATACTGCCCTACGCGCTTCGGACTAACGCCATGTACCTCATAGTCTCTCCATTTCTTCTCATGCTCAGTGCGTGGCGCACGTATCATGCTCTCAGCGCGCAACGCATTGAGAATCGCCCAGAGCATGGCTTCGAGCGTGTTGACGCGAATAGTCCATTGTTGTATTGCAGCTTGACCGCCGGATCGCCATCGCTGGCTTTCGATCAAAAACACGTCAGGTGGAGATTGCAAGGCGGCGTCCTTGAGGAAACGGTAGGCAATTTCTGACAGTACTTTTGGCGAGTACAGATCCTCCAGTTCTGCGGCGGACGGTTCATCGAATGATGTTGTAGGCGTGGGAGGGCGGAAAGGTGAACTTGCTTCAATCAGGTTCAACCTCTCCCACGTTCCGACTTCCATCTTGGGCTTCATCGCGTCGCCTTCAGGATAGCTCATGTACGCGCGACAGTACGCGAGGTTCTTGATACCCATGTCGATGCTCATGATGTTCAGCGTCCTATGTCTTGAGTCGATGTTGTTGGCAAGCCGAGCTTTCGAATCGGGACGCGTGTTGAAGAAATGTGGTCGACACACGTCACGCTCGAAGCGTGCGGAAAGGACATCTTTGGTGCCAGAGGAAGCAGAGCCGATACATGTGAGGAGCTTTTGAAGAGTTTTGGCGGTGACCGGCCGTATTTTGGTTGCAGGTGTCATTGAAAGAACGTTATTGCACCAGGATTGGCCGTACGATCAGCCTGTGAAGTCGCTTCGCACCAGAATCAGAGCCCACAGTGCCTTCGCCCATTCTGAAACCGAGTGGTTAGCGTCGAAGTAGGACGAATGGCAAAAGAATGGTGCGAGGGAAGTGGTGGACAATTGCTTAGTGGCGTGCACGGACCGAAAACGTGTGTTCTTTCTGATTTCACCTTTCCATCTTCGACCTCTCCCTCTCCTCATCACTACCATTACATGCATCGTCGCAAGTGTGCGCACTGCGATCTGCTTACATCTGCAGCGTGCTGATGAGACCTCCATCGATAGCAGAACACCATGTCTTGCTACTGCTGTAGAATGCGACTACCAGAGTACAACCTCGAGATTTCCGCTTCAAGAGTACACTACAAACAAGTCTGAGGTAACATACCTCAAGATCACGTACCTTTCATTTTCTACAAAATTCAACGCTATAGCATGCGTCCAGGAACTCAACATGATCCCGAGGCTGACTAGGCCCTCTACTGCCAGTCAAAAAGCCGCGTCACTCAGTATTTGAGTTATCAGACGAGATGGGAACACGCTCCCTACGCCACTTTCTGCTTCACGCCTGTCAATCGAGTTCCTATGAGCGGCGAATCGCGTGTTGCCTAAAGTCTCCGCCAAAGGCAGAGCTTGTCAGTTAAGCCGGAACCCCAAGAATCGGCTTGCTCGCCCTGCATCGGAAACAATAAGTTTAGCTGATGGTAGATGAGATCACTGGCCTTTCTCTGTAGGGGAGAAAGAGCTGTCCATATAGGCGTGAAGCGCTGAGTAAGCGTAGACAACACACATGATGAGTCCAAAGACGCTTCTCAGATGCTCGCGCAGGCGTGATGAAGCACCTCAGGTGCGTCACAGCAAGCAAACCTTGCTCGAGCGTAGCTCTCGAGCGGCACGCATTTATTCAACACTTCTTCGCCCAAGCACGACTGATTCCCTTCACTTTCTCTCAATTCTTTTTCACGGTCACAAGCGCAACTTTCACTTCCTCACTGAGTGCAAGACTCCTGACTATACTACCTAGCCGCACCCTCAGCAATGGCAATACTCACAAAAGTTCCGGGAGTCAAGGTTGAGGTCATGGTAGATGGCGAACCTCTTCAGGAATACGACGACGGCAGCGAGCCCGTAGTCATGCACGAAACCACCAAGTACGTCCAAGTCCAATCGCAGACAGGAAAAGAATTCTCCATCAAGGTCACCTTTACACACCCGTTCCGGGAACGGAATATGTCGTTTATCGTCGCGCTAGACGGAAACTCTCGCATCAACTCCGGCCACATCTCTGCGGATGAGCTCCGAAACTACGCGGGACACGAGCTTGGTAGTATCATCACGAAGGCTGGTATAGACCGGTACGAACAGAAGTTTTGCTTCGAAAAGCTGCAGACCAGTATGCCGAGTTCTGCGTAAGATTTATGGAATTTACTGAGTCACTAGACGAGGACGAACATGTGGACAAGGACATGCGCAAAAAGGCATCGTCTCTTGGAACCATCAAAGTCGAGATCTGGGAATGCGGTCCCGTCCGTACAGAGTACCGACGGTCAAACTTTCTAGCGATCGTCGCATCGAGGAGGTCGGCGTCGTGCCAGAGAAGGCTATGAAGGGAGACGCAAAGTCCCATACCGCAGGGTAAGATATGATGCTATTCCAAGACTTCCGAAGGTTGACAAAGAAGCAGACTCGGTGCCCGGAAATTTCTGTACGCCAAACGTAACAAACATAAATATGGTGGCAGTTCATACTCAACTTGGACATACGTTGGTAAGGGACCGTTGGCGACCTTCTCCTTCAAGTACCGCTCGCTCAGTAGGTTGATTGCACGCTCATCATGTACCAGCTAACAATATCTACAGAAGCTCTTCAGGCTCTGTACATCGTCCCTGGCCCCGTTCCTCTGAAAGATCGACCTATCGAGGATCTGACCCAAGACGAGGCACAAGAGCTCATTCGTCAGATGAAGAAGGTAGGAAACCACATTGTCGAAGTTCGACACACACTGACTATATATCAGCGTGATGCTACAGGCAAGATCAAGCAAGAAGGCGGCCCGATCAAGCGCGAGGCCGAAGAGCAAGCTGGATTCACTCAAGACAAGCCTTGGTCTATCGACGGTGACGCAGACGACGAAGTGGAGGTTGTCGAGCCGTCAGTAGCTTCTCGTCCTGAGCGCCAGACTGACGATACAGCGAGTTGCGAGAACCCGGTTGTCATTGATGACGATGAGGACGAAGTTGAGGGCGAGGTTGAAGAAGATGAGGCGGAAGTTGTCCCACAGGAGAGCGCTCGTAAGCGTCTTCGGGGCAGCGATGGGCGCTTCATTCGGAAGACGTAAGGTGTCGAACAGCTTGTTGCTGCGGCAAGCTCTTCTCTCCGAGTGGTGCTATTTGCGTGGAGTTCACGCATTTCTTCATCCTGAATCGGTTCTAACAGCGGCAGGTTGAGATGAGGGTAATCATCGATGTGACGCATCTGCGTGCCGAGTATCATGAATGTTCCAGTAATTTTAAGCTGCTTCTCCGCTCTTCTATCGATCAAACAAACTCTTCCACGTGATTACTAGATTTTCCAACATGTACAACTCGCTAATTCCTCGCGTCGGACACTCTAATTTGTGATACTCACTCATTTAGCATGGCTATCATCAAAGAAATCCCAGGGCTTAGAGTAAAGATTGTGGTGAGGGCCCGTATTGAGACTAAAGGTTCCAGAGAAGCTTGGAGGCATCATATCGCTGACAGCATATACTCTTCTGTGGTGCAATGGGAGTTGGTGGGTGAGCATCCTCTGCTCTCCAGATATTAATCGGATCTTCCGCGCACCGCCACAAGAGTAAGAATTCCTGACTCGCCACAGGGCACATCGAAAGGCGGGGCGCGGAGAGGCATGACAGAGACGTGGTCAATTTTCGAGCTTGTGGAGGCGGCTGCGGAGCGGAGTGCTTTGCCTAGCGTCACTATTCTCCTCGAGACGAAGCGTGGTCTGACTCGAGACGAGCAGGTTTTACTAGTATGCGGAAAATACCCACGGGACTTGCGCGACGAAGCGATGTGCTGGATGTATTTAAGTATGAGGTCCCGTTGCAGGTTGATGTCGAAAGTACAGACAAGACTCTTTAACAGTTTATCAACACTCACGTGGCTTGTGCCTTGAAATCTACTTCACACCTCATCACATCAAACGAACAACTCAGCACTATCCGACACGATGAGCGCCAACAACAACATCCTCATAACAGGCGGCGCCGGCTTCCTAGGCCCCATGCTCGCAACCAAGCTCCTCAAAGAAGGCACCAACAACGTCGTCCTTACTGACCTCTCAACGCCCCCACAACCAGCCGGCACAACCGACACCACAAACCTCGAACTCGTCGGATCCAACCTCACCGTAGCAGACGACATCACGCGGCTTCTCTCCCTCCGCTCGCAATGGAGCGCAATCTTCCTCTTCCACGGCATCATGTCCCAAGGCTGCGAAGACAACCCCGCGCTCTCAACTAAAGTCAACCTCGAAGCCACGCAGGCCCTCCTCGCCGCTATTTCGCAGCTCAAGGGCCCCAAGCCACGCATCGTCTACGCCTCAACACAAGCCGTATACGGACCCCCGTACACAACCAACGGCACTATCACCGACGATACCCCCGCCACACCCATCGGCGTCTACGGCACGCACAAACTCATCATGGAAGCACACATCAACGACCTCAACCGCCGCAGCCTCATTGACGCATTCTGTCTACGCCTCCCCACCGTCGTCGTGCGGCCCGGCGCGCCCTCCCGCTCCGCTGCGTCCTTCCTGAGCGGCATGCTGCGCGAACCCATGGCCGGACTGGAATGCATCGTGCCCATCGAAGACCGCTCTGCACGCCAAATGATCTGCAGCCCACGCGTCATGATTGAGAATTTCGTGCGCGTGATGCGCGCCCCGAGCGATAGCATGCCCGCGCACATTCGTGCCGTGTATATGCCTGGTATCTCAGTCACCGTGGGCGAGATGTACGAGGCGTTTGAGGCGGTGTGTGGGAAGGAGAAGTTGGGCTTGTTGAAGGTGCAGAAGGATGAGGATGCCGAGAGGTTGTTGATGAGTTGGCCGCAGAAGGCGACGTTTGGGAATTCGGAGCGGATGGGGCTGGCGTTTGATGAGAGTTGTTTGCAGATATACAAGGAGTATGTGGATAGTTTGAAGAATTAGAAGGGGGATCAGTTGGGTTACTATGGTTTATCTTGGATATGCATTGAGCGTTAAGCGTGGTAGAACTTGAGGCTGATACTTTGGTGGTAGCCATATACTTGTACTTACCAAAGTGTTCGATTTGGTCCTCAACAAGTTCACTTCGACAGTGAATCTGGTAGACACGACTAAGACAAAATCACGACCTCAATCCGAGTCAGTTTATTACCTTTGTAATTTCTGACTGATGCAGTGACTAGCACATGTGAAAAGACCCACGGGAAGCTCCGCTGACCCACGCGAAACCCACAGCTGCGGATCCGGCACGTTGAGCATGGTGCATAATAAGCGAAGACGTTGAGCAGAGTGGTGGTGCTCATGTGGTGAGCAAATTGACGCCATGATTGCGAATCTTGCGTCCGCGGGGTTAATTCACTCTCGAGATGCGGGGATACAGTTCATGAGAGTAGGGAGCAAAACATGCCGACGAGGGGAGGTTGATGGAAGCGGATAGGAACCACATTGGAAGGCAGGAACAGTAAGGTTGGAGTGCATGTGCTAGCGCGCATGACGTTTGGTTCTCGACCAGACGCAAGAAAAGTTCTGAAGCCCCAGTTCTTAGCCGCATAGCCCTACCGGCAGAGCACCTTTTAGTAGTGACCATGTTCCCGCTCCCGCCAGTGCCAGTGAATGCCAGCAATGGATCCTTTCACCGTCGCCCAATCGGTGCCTCACGTCGCGGTCTAATACATACCTCGGAGCCGCTCCGGTGGTGCTTCGACGGTACTCGCCGGCAAACGCAACTACTCAACGGCCACAACTACTTTTGAACTACTCGCCGGGTCCCATTCCCTACATTCATACGCTGATCGCCCGCCCGCCATGCCGTCGCGCTTCTTCGCCAGTCGCGACGCGGAGGAGCAATTGCCCTTCACCGGCGACGCGGTCAACGACAGCGACTTCGCGTCCGACCAGTCACAGGCCGAGAGCGGCGCAACCACAATACCGCGCTCACGGTCGACACGGGCGCATTCCATCACAGCGCAGACGCTCTCGGGGTCGTACTCGCGCAACCCCGTGCGGTCCTTTGCCCACCAGACGTCGCACGGCTTTGCTGGTAGGCCGCTCCCCACGGCTTCTGGCTTCTTACGTCGATACTGATACTGACCACCCCCCAGACACGCCCCAATACTCGTCCCAAGGCGTTCGAGAGCGCAGCTCCCAATTGGCCTCGTACGCCCTCGACGCCGAAGAGTACCAAGACCGCCCGCAGCGCCACAGCTTCGCCGACGCAGAGACAGCCTCGGGGCGCCATGCAAACCTGCTGTCGGAATACAATGGCGGGCGGGCGTCCCCAGACTCGGCGTGGACAGAGACAATCGACGAGGACAGGGAGCCCGAGCCCGAGCCCGAGACCCCCGAGACGGTCATCGGACCAGACCGCCCAGAGCGCAGCTTCTTCAGCCCGTCTTCGCGGAGAGACGCACATGGCCAGAGCGTGCCCAATGTGGTCGTGCAGGACACGGAGCGGACGCCTCTGCTGCCAGTACCACGATTGTCACGGCTGGACTCGCAGCCAAAGGCACAGCCTAAGAAGCAAAACGCCCCCGGTCGCTCCTCCACCTCGAGCCTGCCGCAGCGGTTGAAGGAGAAAGTGGATGCAGGACGTGAACATGTTGCCAAATTACGGCAGTCGTTCACGAATCCGAAGAATTATACCTCGAAAGCGCTTGCATCACATGCCATTGGCGGCGCACAAATACTCTCCGCAGTCTTCCTAGGCGTCATCCTCAACATCTTGGACGCGCTCTCATATGGCTACATTCTGTTTCCACTTGGTGCACCCGTCTTTAGCCAGACCGGGCCAGACGGCATATCCATCTTCTTCGTGAGCTGCATTGTGTCCCAGCTATGCTATTCTCTCGGCCTCTCGGCGTTCAAGGGTGGTGTGGGGTCAGAGATGATCGAAGTGGTACCCTTCTTCCACAAGATGGCTTACTCAATCATGAATGCCATGGAGGGTCAATCTGGCAATGCCATCATCGCAACCACCATTACGGCCTACTGCATCAGCTCCATCCTGACTGGCCTGATTTTCCTGGCCCTCGGCGCCTTCAAGCTCGGCAACCTTGTCAGCTTCTTCCCTCGTCATATTCTTATCGGCTGCATTGGCGGTGTGGGATTCTTCTTGGTCGTCACTGGTATCGAAGTATCGGCGCGGCTCGACGGCAGCCTCAACTACAATCTCGAGACTCTACAGAAGCTATTCTCGGCGGACACCTGGTATCTGTGGATGCTGCCACTAGTCCTTGCCGTCTCAATCATGGTGCTCCAGCGCATCTTCAAGAATGGCTTCATCCTGCCCATGTTCTTCATATCGGTGTTTGCTATATTCTACATCATTGTCGAGGGCATCTTCCGCATGGACCTGGAAGACGTTCGTAACGCCGGGTGGATCTTCGAGCGCCCTGAATCTGGCGTTGAGTTTTACCGCTTCTATTCCTACTTCAGTAAGTACTATAGCCCCGCCTCCACGGATGCAAACTAATGCAAGACGCAGAATTCGGCATCATCGACTGGGAAGCCTTGGCCGAAACCATACCTACCATGCTCGCGCTGTCATTCTTTGGCATCATTCACGTTCCAATCAACGTGCCAGCATTGGGTGCTGCTGTCAAAGAGGACAACCTTGATGTCAACCGCGAATTGATCGCTCACGGTATTTCGAACACACTCTCTGGATTCGTCGGAAGTATACAGAACTACCTCGTATACGCCAACAGTGTCATGTTCATCAACAATGGTGGTGGCAGCCGGATTGCAGGAGTACTCTTAGCCGCCGCTACAACCGCCGTGTGGATTGCTGGACCAGCAATGATTGGGTACATTCCGATCTGCTTGGTCGGTGCCCTCATCTTCCTCCTAGGAATCGACCTCATGAAAGAGGCGCTGTGGGACACGTGGGGCAAGTGTCATAAGCTGGAATACTTGACCATCCTGGCGATTGTGCTGATCATGGGCATCCATGACTTTGTCGTTGGTATCTTCACGGGCATCATTCTAGCCTGTGTCAGCTACGTCGTGCAGAGCTCTCGTCATCCGGCCATTCGATCATCTTACAATGGGAGTATTGCCGAATCAACTGTTCGGCGGCCGCGTGCCGATGGACGTTACCTAGCCAAGGTACGGGACCAGGTCAAAGTGATCAAACTCGGTGGCTTCCTCTTCTTCGGCACAATCGTGTCTGTCGAGAAAGATATGCGGCTGCTCTTTGACGACGACAACTTCGAAAAGCAGCCCGTCAGCTTCCTCATTGTCGACTTCACACATGTCAACGGCATGGACTTCTCCAGCGCGGAAGGCTTTCAACGCATCAACCGTTTGCTGGCCCACAAAAACGTCAAACTAATTCTCTCGGGCATTTCGTTCACCAGCACAGTTGGCCAAGCCATGCAGAATGTTGGGCTGTTGGACGAAGGTGGCGAAGAGGATGCTTGCCCGCCACCCGAGGTGTTCGAGGATCTCAACACAGCGCTTGAGTCGTGCGAAAACGAGCTGCTCGAGATCTTCCACAAGCACTGCAACGCTGCTTCAAAGCGCCAACAGAAGACCCCACCCATGAGCATCAACGGCTCCAAAGACTCGTCCGACACATACGCATCCGGCGGCTCGCCAACATCCTACGGCGCCAGCTCTCTCAACCCCTCCTTTGCTTCACCGCGCCGTGACGCCCAACACATGGCTGCGCGCAACACCGTACAAGAAGCGCGCGACACATCGCTCTCTCCTGTAGAGGGCCCCACCCCACCACGCTGGAAGAACTTCGCCCAGCCCCTGAAAATCATCCTCCAAACCTTCGAAGACATATCACCCAAAAACGAGGACTTCTGGCACACCGTCGCGCCCTACTTCGAGCGCAAAGAATACCCCGCCGGCACCGTCCTGTATTCACGCGGCGACGACCCCGACGGCTTTTACATTCTCGAGCAAGGCCGTTTCCGCGCAGAGTACACGCTGCCACAGGGCTCGTTCTTCGAGGTCATTCTGCCGGGCACCACGTGTGGCGAGCTGCCCTTCTTCTCCGAGACGGATCGCACGGGCACAGTGGCGGTGGAGAATGATTCCGTTGCGTGGTTGCTTACGCGCGAGAAGTTTAATGAGTTGGAGAAGAAGGAGCAGGGTGTTGCGATGGAGTTGTTGAAGGTGGGGCTCAAGTTGACTAAGGAGCGTATGGATGCTATTACGAGTTATGTGCTTGTTACGGCTTCGTAAAAGCATTTTGTACTGCTTCGCAAGATGATTGGGATTTACACAAGGTTTGAGGAGATTTAGCTGGAGTAGAATGGCGTGAAGAGCACGATAGATGCATGTATGTTCTTGTACATCACATTTGCTTCAACGAAGGAGACAAGGTTCTGAGAGAAGACCTATCTGTACACTATCGGACTCCAATTCAGAAACATGTATATTCGTTTCACAATGTTCATCTCGCTTGCAACCCCCGCTCTGTCCTGCCGTGAAAGCCACGATTGTAGGCGTCGCACTGACGTCACTATCCCCAGCAAACCACAACACCCAACCTTCTTCTATAAGAACCATATATACACAGCCAACTCAATCATCCCATCCCTCACCACCAACCCCCTACCCCTCCCCTCCCAAAGATGACCCTCCCACTCACCGGAAAATCCGGCAACAAAGACACGCGCGCTCAAGCCCTCCAAGACGCCCACGAACCGCACCCAGACCCCATTGCCCTCACGCAGAACCAGGACCCCGCCAAAAACACATCCTCGGGCGTCGACTACGAGCCGCATCCCGAAGAGTCTATCAAGCTGGACCCGGCGCGCGAGAAGATCGTCCACGCGATATGCAATTTGTACTCTGGCAGCGCGAGCAAAGAGGACATGCAGGTGTATGCCGAAGAAGCGATTTACGATGATCCGTGGAGTTATTGCGATACGCGGTATAAGATTGCGGGGCAGTGGTATGGTACGTGAATCACCGTACTTTATTTTGTGTTGTGAGGACAAAAGAGGTTTGGGTGACTTATTGACAAAATATGACTGCGTAGGAATTCCCAAAATTATGAAATCCACACGCACCATCAAAACGCAAGTCGTTGAGTCGACAGACACTTCAATCGTGTTCAAGCTGCAGCAGGAGTACATGCCCAAGCCGATGCCGATTGCGAAAAAGGTCAATAGTCTGGTGAGCTTGACGCTGGACGAGGAGGGCAGGGTGAAGTATCACAAGGTAAGGGTTTTGATCATCGAGCTCTACTGGTGTTTGGCTTGTTGGCTAATACTGTTGCAGGATATGTGGAATGAGGCAAGTCGCTTTTCGAATGTGACGAACTGCCTTTTGAGACTAGACACTGACTTGGTACATCACACCGCTTTAGAAGGATTATAGTCACGAGGGCTTGGGAAAGATCATGAAGGAACTGAGTAAGTTTGTGCACGATCGGACTTTGGGGCTCCAGGGGTTTTTGGCTAACGCGTGGTTTAGACGGCGACTATTTAACAAAGGTAACGCAGCCGCCCGAGGATCTTTGAGCTGGGTCATGTGCTACGTGTACGCACGTAAGTCAACCGCTAGAAAGGATGCAACACCACATTGTAGCCAATACAGTGCCAAGCGATTTCCCCTGGAAAACAATTTCCTCCAAACACGACATGACAACTCCCCCTATATAACCTTCACCGGCCCCCCAGGCGCCGTATAATTCACCAGCCCAGAATTCACCTTCCAAAGCTGCACCAACACCCCCTGCGCATCATCAGGATCATACGCACCCGGCAGCCCCACCCCACTCGGCAGCGTCTTCGTCCCACTCCCCCCGACCTTAATCTGCACACAACTCGGGTAAAACTGCGCGCCCATACGCGTACCCGCAACATGCAGGCCCAGGATCTCGTGACGGAGAATATACTCACCCGGCTTGAGGGCGGGGATAGTAACGGTCCAGGAGGCGCCTTGCTTGGCGAGGTAGTCGGAGCCCCAGGGAGGGGATTTTGTGGTGTCGTAGGCCATTTGGTCGAATTTTACCCAGGGGGCTGTAGGTACGAAGTTAGTGTATGTCTCACATACACTCCGTACATATGTACTTACTGCCGGTGTCGCCTTTGAAGGTCGAGCAGGATGTGCCGCATGAGGCGAGGTAGTTCATTACAGGGCCTGCGTGCGAGGAGCCCCATTGGTCCCACTTGAGTTTACTGAATCGCGATCGATGTGTTAGTTATTTCAAGGATGAGAGTGGAATGACGGTAGAGAGAGACGTACACTTTGTCTCCTGGCAGGACGGGGATGGTGCCTTTGGATGGGAGGTTGCCGCCCAAGTTGCATGTAATGTTCTTGCTGGTGAAGTCGGGTACAGGACTGGAATGGAGTCAGTTGTTGTAGTACACGTCAAGCAAAGGGTGGAGAACATACCCGTTGTCCTGGATGCGACGGGCATATCGCGTAGGCTCGGGCGTCACAAAGTCGTCCTGAAAGACCTGCCACGCCAGATACGACGCACCGTTGACTTCGATGCTTTTCAGATATCCATGGGCGGACACCGAGTGTGTGAGACCGAGCAGCGCAACGCTGAGGGCACCGAAAGCAAGCATTGTGACTTGATGGTTGTTCGTGCTGTGATGGTACATTTCATAGACCTTCACAAGAGCATTTATACTAAGTTACCCGAAGCAGCACTTCGAGCACCGGCTCCGTGTAACGTGCTGCCGACAGACTTCTAGAATTTCCGCGAGCCCGGTTGCGTGTCGCATTGGTGGAACATTGGCGTAGACCAATAAGCGATGCCATCGTGACTTGAAATTGATTGAAATTAGAGTGCGCGAGGCGGAGAAGACGTTCCGTACCCGATCTAGCAATGTAAAGATGCTGCATTAGAATATGAGAGGCTTGAGGTACTACTTTGTAGATTAGTTGTGGCTTCCGGGGCTTTGTAGGACCTGGGGTTGAGGTTGTGTGTTGATGTGAGTTGTTCCGTGGTTGACACCATCCGCCGAACGCGATTCAGGATGGTGGGGCGTGAAGCAAACGAAGCAAATTGATGCCCGTTAAGATACTGTAAGGAGAGTGACTTTTTTTTTGTATAGTCAAACGACTCCTGGGTAGCGCTGGTGCGAAAGAAGTTCGTCGTTGTGTCCTGCATGTAGCTCATTCAAGCCGTTCTATGTCTCCCTTCCAGCTCAGATGCTACGAGCGAAGCTTCCGACTCACATGATCAAGCAAATACGTCAGTCGCAAAACGCTCATTTCGCAGTCCCTCAAACCATTCTCTCGCCTTCTTGTCATCAGCCTCATAACCTTTCATCTCACTGAACTTCTCTTTTGCAATCTTCACCAACGTCTCCTGCACGCCATCTCCAACCTCCCGGCTACCACACACAAACAGCTTTGCACCAGCGTCGAAAAGCTCGATAATTTCGGCCTTGTTATGGTACAGGCGGTCCTGCACGTACTTGCAACCCTCTGAGTCTTCCGGTTTGCGAGAGAATGCACAGCGGAGAGATACCGCGCCAAGCTGCTCCCAGCGCTTGAGTAAGTCAGCGTACAGAAGGTCGCTGTCTGGTGCGTGGCAACCGTAGAAGAGGAGAGCAGGGGCCAGAGTGCGACCCGCGGCGAGTTGTGCTGCACGTTCTTGGATGAACCCACGGAAAGGCGCGATACCGGTGCCGGCCGCAATCATGATCACCGGTACATTCTTCGCGTCCTTGGGAAGATGGAAGGCTTGGTGCGATGAGCGGATGTTCACATGTAGCTTGTCGCCAGGTGCGAGATGTGCGAGGTAATTTGTAGCGACGCCGACGTAGCGGCCTTGGCCACTCAGTGCTGGCTGATCAACGACGGCGTAGGTGAGTGTGACGTTGTTAGGGTTCCACAACGGTGACGATGAGATGCTGTATTGTCGAACGCGCATCGGAGGCTGCATCTTCAGGAAGACGCCGAGTGGGAGCTGAACAGTAGGGAAACGCTCTAGTAAGTCGAGGACCGATACACGCTTTGCGGTGATTTGACCTGCAAAGTCTGCGTCGGCAAGATGAGAAAGCTCCTTCTTTGTGTTTTCATCGCGCGTGGCTTCAGCTAGAGCGAGTATGTTGCGCTTGCTAGCGGGTTGGGCGAGCTCGATATAGGCGCCGAAGAGGTCGATTGCACTCACTGGTGCATCCGTCGGAAGAGTTGTTGGCCCAGGAGACGAGATGGTGAGCATGCTGTCCCACGAGAGCCCGAAGTACTTTGTTGCTCGACGGATGTTAGACTCTGGATTAAGTGGCAAGATTGCCAGGTAGTCGCCGGCAGTGTAGGTCATGTCCGATGGCAAGCTGATCTCGATGTGTCGCTTAGCCGCCACACCAGACCCCGAAAGAATTTCAACTTCTTCCACGCGGGCCTCGCGCACGTCTTGACGCAGAATTGTCGAACGTGGCGTGGAGATCTCCACGTCTAGCGTAGCCTCCAAGGAGCCTTCTCCTTCGACTTCGGACGATCCGTACTTCTCGCGAAGAGCTGGCCATAATACTTGATCCTCCCATGTCTCGAAATCTGTGAAGATGTCCCCGCTCGCGGCATCGGTGCTGCCCATTTGTACCAGCTTAGTTGCGCCACGCTCTTCAAGTGTCCTGTCGAGGTACTTTGGCACCTTATGAAAGGTCTTTGCCCAGTCGCGGTGCCCGCAGCCAAACACAGCGTAGGACACATTTTCCATCTCTTTCTCCTTGAGCGTACCGACCCAGTTGATGAAGTGAGCAGCATTGTCGGCTGGCGCTCCTTCGTATGATGCAGTCACGATCACGACTGGCTTGTCAGTTGGAACACTCTCCCTCGCGGCATCAAGCGTGTCCACAACGTCGGCTCTGAACCCATGATTTGCGGCGTCGCTAGCCAGCCTGTTTGCAAGCGCTTCGCAAGTGCCAGTGTTGGAGCCGTAGTAAATTGCCATTGGCTTTCCTTTGGCAGCCTTCTCTTTCCTGACTTGTTGACCGCCGTTGGCTGGCGGTGGCTCGGCCGCTGTAGCCGAAGCCAAACTTCGCTCGAGGCTCGTAGCTGAAACACCGTTACGCAGATGTGCCCGCATTAAAAAGTCTTTCGGTTTGATCGTGAGGGTTTGCTTGATCTGAAGCTGGTAAGAAGCGTCGTCCATGGAGAAGTTGAAGTCCTGTAGGAGGATGGCGAGCACGAGAAGAGCCTCCTGCCAGGCAAAAGGTCGCCCAATGCAGGCTCGCATACCGTTGCCAAAAGGCTTCCAGCAGTTGGGAAATTCGTTGTTGCGGCGTTCGAACTCTTCGTCGAGCATGCGCTCAGGCCGGAACTCCTCGGCGTCTTCTCCGTACACAACAGGGTCTCTGTGTATCATCGGAAACACTGCAACAATTGGTGTGCCGGCTTTGATAGGGTACTTTCCATCAAGTACAGTATCCTCCTTTGCTGTCATTCCAATTGCAGGCGCAGTTGGAGAGAGGCGCAAGCTTTCTCGGAGGACGGCGTTCAGGTAGGGAAGCTTTGAGAGGTGGTCTACTGTGATGGGACCCTTACCAATCTTTTCGTCAACCTCTGCCTGAGCTCGCGCGTACGCGGCTGGATTTTTCAGGAGATAGTAGAATGTGAAAGAAAGGAGGCCGGAAGTCTGAGAAAGTCAGCTGACGTTCGACGCATGCTCACTTCGGAAGCTCCTTACGGTCTCGTGTCCTGCTATCAAGAAGGTTATCATGTTGTCGATGACACTTTCATCCTTCGAAATTTAGTATGCTACCATCCTCTTGGACTCGGTGGCTTACTGTCATCTTCTCCCCTGTCTTAGGATCCACGCCGTTGAGCATACCGTTGAGTAGGTCCTTCTTGTCGGTCGGATTCGCTCTCCGAGTTTTGATCACGTCCAGACTCGTCTTCCGTAAGAGTTCGATGTCTTCCCAATATTTCTGCGTCTCTGCGCGGTAGAACATCTGTGTGATGCCGTCTCGCCTCGATCTATCACCGCTTACTTTGAGGAAGTCGGCCATCGCGTCGATGAACGGATGCATCTGCTGGTAATAGTACGAGTTGAAGCGGAAGTCCATTGCACATAACGCAATAGTGTCTAGCGTCAGTCGGGTGAAGTCGTCGACGACTTGGATTTTATGATCCGACCCATGGCGAGCCCACTTCATGACAAGTTGGGATGCGATGTCGTGCATTTCGTTGAACATGTTCCGGATCGCTGCAGAACATCAGATACACATCCAGTCCTTGTCTCATATAACAACTCACATAGGGGTCCCAGCTGTGGAAGCAGAACACGATGTGCAACTCCCCATTCCTTCTCTTGTGGCCCGTAGGCGGTGAAGAGTCCTGAGTGCACACCGTTGCGCACCTGTTCAAGAGCCGCTGCTACAATCTTGGAAAACCGCTCTTCATCGCAAACCTCATTCATTAAAGCCTGCGATGCAATGACGATACGCTCTCCGCTGCCGATGCGGAATTTCCATATCGGTCCTGCTTCAGTTAGTATTCCTTGTCACACACAGAACTTGAAGGGTTGTATTAGAAAACGGACCATATTTGGTGCTCAAAGTGCAGAAACTTTGAATTGGAGTTTCTGCATCTATGTCGGTTATGTTTCCAAGCAAGGGAAGCCCAGGTGGGCCAGGAATAGTTGCATGCTCCATGGCGTTATTCTCAAGCATGGAAGCAAAGAACGGTGGGAAGAGATTAAATCAAACGTTGGCCTGGCATGTGACAGCGAGGTGCTGTATGTCGCTGCGCAAATCCACAATATGTATGTCGAAAGCCGCGTCAAACAAGATTACGCATCAATGCTTCAGGAGGTCTTTTCGCGCGCCCCGAGAGCAAGACGTTCGACGCAGATGTCTTGGTTGGCAGGTGCCTCGGTCGTTAGATCATGATGATTCGCTCGGAACCCGTTCGGGCGGCGGCGGGAGAGGCGCTCCACGGAGGATCCGCTTCTTCGTGCGAAGAGCAGTGACAGCTGCGTGAAAGTGACTCCGCTTTTGTTGAATCGGCGCGGCGACGGCGTGTTCAATTGTTGCGAGCTGCGACTCCAGAGTGACAGTGGAGGCTGTGAGGGTGGGGCAAGTGCGTTGTCATCTTCCATGGCTTGATTGGTTAACAATGCACGAAGTCAGCCATACGTGAGTACTCGAATTAGGTCTCCTTCGTCGTGTTGTGCAACAATTAATGCTGTTCTGGACGGGACTTATCCTGCGCTGACTCAAGTTCATCCTGGTGCATGCTTACAAAAGTGCTATGGTAGCCGTGGAACGAAGTCTGGTCTTGGGGACTACAGTTCTGGACGAGAAGGACGAAAGAGTTATGGAAAAGCAGTCAGAATGGCGCAAGGCCTGTCGGATGCACCAAAGTTGACAATGCTGTCCCCTTCATATTTTGGCTGCTAATCAACGTAAAGCCTACCAGAATTCTTGTCCCGACTTGTAATCACCACACAACTGAAGGGTTGTAATTCATGCGACCCGCAAACGGGCTCACAAATTATGCATTTGCTTCAACGGCGGGCTTTCCAGCTCGTTCCTTGGTTTTGCAGAGTTCAGCTCCTGAAGCGGCGCCGGCTTTACATGACCATATATGAAGGGTCTACCAGACCACTGTGACTGATGATAGCTCTGCGGTTGCGACACACGTCTTCTTTTCCGACTGCGTCGACAAAGCCAGCCCACGGCTATTAAACCTACTACCAGCAACCCGCATCCAACACCTATACCTGCACTCACGCCGGCAGATAGACCCGAAGAAGATGGCTCAAAAGTACTGGTGACAGTTGTTGGAGACGCGTCGGGTGTCGACGTGGCTGTGGACCTATCGGCGAAAGCGCTTGACGTGGCAGCAGTTCCCGTCGTCATCGTTGTCGCTATGCCTCTGATGGAGGAGATCAAGGTCGTTGAGCTCTCTGGGAGCAGTCTCGAGCTCAACAACTCCCGATAGCCTACTTCAACTGGCCAGTACGACGGCGTCGCATCCGTGTTCGCAAGCTTCCCATCCTTGACTTCGCCCGTCAGAGGATGCACAAACCACGTAGGTCCGCCGTCGTCACAGCAAGATTGGCTTTTCGGTTTCGTCTCGTTGTAGCATACGACATTGTTTCCACATTGTTGGATCCAAACATTGCGATCGACTATCTCTGTAACACATGTTAGGACGGGCGATTCTTCCTTCTCATGATGCTCCTACCAGGTAAGAGTTTTGAGCAGCCTTTCCATTCTTTGTTTGAACAGTATTGCAGGCTCATGCTTGCTGCGTTCCCAGTTGCTATGCAAAGAAGGCTTGATCCACACTTGTGGCCGGGCATGCAGCAGTTGTTCGAGCCGCGACCGCATGCGATAGGCGCAGATGAGCCTTTGTATGTGGTCGAGTCCATTGCGAAGACGCCTGAAGATAAGCTAATTAGCACCTGGTCTCGAAAGCTCAATTATGATCAACACACCATTGCGCGAGTAACAGTCAGCTTGCACTAAGTGACAATCGAGCAGTGTTATTGCTAGCAGACACAATCTTTGTGTGGTTCGTGAGAGCATCGCGACGCAATTAGCTTGACGTTAACGAACGAGAAGAACGTGGAGGTAGCCTCGAAACGACGTGCGTTCGAGCGTTCCTAAAACTTTTTCACGAGACCCGATTGCCTGGTTACAATCTCCATTTCTCAATTCCTTCGCGAATCATACAACACAGCCTACAACATAGCCTGTCAGTACGAGGCTGACACTGTAGCGAAGCAGGGATTAATGGGGCCAATGTGCTACTTTCGGCTTCTTGGCGCTGACGAATTGGGTAGTAACCGTACAGGATTTGAGCTGGCAATAATTTTTGCTGTTTGAAAGCCTCGGCATCGGGTGTGATGCTATGGGCTCAAGGCGCCTGCGTAAAGGCGCAAAGTCTCGACACCACAGCAACACGAGCACGATCAATCCAGCTCTTGTCTCGGACGTCCTTGGCCCAATTCTTGTGGCGGCGGTGAATATAGCTGCGGATAAGGCTGTGATTGAGCATAACCAGCAATGAACGCATGCTCCATGGGTGACTTGGGCGCGTGCTGATAGTCGGGAGTACCGTTGTGTAGTCCGCCAGCTGATGCATATAGCAATCGTCTCTTCTTCCACTTCCGTATGAGCAACCAGCCTACAACCGCAAGCAAGGCAATTGCCACAGCTCCTCCTAGGCCAATGCCTACGCCAGCACCGACAGAAATGCTTGTAGAGGATCTTGAGGTCGACGTTGGTGAGCTTGTAGATGAAGGCGTTCTGGATGAGGCAGAAGTCGTAGATACGGTTGTGATCGTACTGGACGATGATAGCATTGTGGAGCTAACGAACGAGGAGGTTTTGGTGACCTCCCAGTATGTTGGGGAGACAGATGCGGTTGAGTCAAGCAGCGAGGCGTTCTTCACCTCTCCTGTCAAAGGATTGACGTAGAAGAGTCTTCCGTCCGTACAACATGAGGAAATGGGATTGTAGCAGAAGATGTTGCCTCCACAATGTCGCACCGTGAGACCATGGTCTGTTGTTTCTGGATCGACAAAGGTGTTAGTGACTTTTTGCAGTATTCAAGAGGAACTTAAGCTGACCTGGTGATAGATTTGAGCAGCCAATCCATTCCTTGTTTGCGCAGTATTGCCTGGCGAAAGAGCTTTGTCCGGCGCAAAGAAGATTGGTACCACATTTTTCGCCTGGCAAGCAGCAGACCTCCGATCCGTTTCCGCAAGGCGTCAAAAGATCACCTTTGTAGACCCAAGAGTCTTTCGCAAGGACTCCTAGCTCGATGGTCAGTATACTCGATTGGCAATAGGCAAGGCTGAGGTCACACCATCGCGAGAGTAGCAGTCAGCTCGTACGCCGATGGCCGCACATGACAGACCCCAGGCTGTGCATAAGAGTTTGATGAACAACATATCGGCGGTCTGTTACTAGGATTGATGCCAAAGAATTGAAGAAGGAACGCGAGAATCAAGCCTGGGGGTCGATATCGTTTATAACAGCCAAATGCGTGGCTCCCATCTGACAAGGCTGAAGGAGCATTTCCAGGCATCGCCAATCGTTATAGGCACAAGGCCATGCCAACTTCAGATTACACAGCCCATAGCTAGCGATCCAGAAAGGCTGGATGTGTCAAGGAGCAGAGATGCTGGCGTCAGGGGCCGATTAAGATGCGTTTTATTGGCAGCCGGAAGCGAAGGTGCATATTCGATTGTCTTCAGCCTGGTGTAACAGGACAGTTGGACTAGATAACACCTCAGATGGTGGCAGTCGCAGGTCTTAGCTGGAACGATTGTCTCCCCACTACTACCAGCAGCGGGAATTGCGTGTACGCGTTGAGTATCCCTCTACTTCTCGATACTTCAGGAATTGTGCCCAGGTGTGGATATGAACGATCATTAGAGGATGACTGAACATCAGTCGACATCCGAGACATCCGATACGGATTCGGGGCCATGATGAGCTGCATTGCGCTCAAAACTCATAGACGGTACGCATGAATGATGATTGCCCGTCTGGAGGACGAATCCAGCCTCGGCTTTCGTGCGGCTCCGATTCGTTGTTGAGCCAACGCACGTCTTGTTTGGCGCTAACCTGATTCGTGAACAACCTCTGATTCTTGGACTCGGGCATACAGCGCTACACTTTCACTCACCATATCGCTATCGTCACAAGTTCCGAACTGTCGCATCGTAATTGTGTTCTCCTCCTACGGTTAACCAGCGGACGTTATTACCACATTCCTCACATCCCGCCACGCGAACATTCACATGCAATAGCAGGGGTCCTAGTGCGCCATCTCAAGAATGCTAGGGTTCCGCCCATTCCAGGTGGGTAGGCGGAAAACCAAGGCGTACAGGCCAGTCCGCACGTTTAGGCGGCATGTGGAAGACGGCGCCTACGACGAGAAGAATTGGAAAGACTACCTGAGCGAGGAAGACAACGATAGCGACGTTTCCGCAGACCCCTCTTCAGACCACTCGTCACGGCAGTCGTCCGGTAGCTACGATACAAACCCCAACAACATCGAGACACGGCCTCTCGCGCCCAACGGGCCATCGAAAGCACACCGAAGAGCACAGTCGCGGTCCAAAGTGAGCGCATATAGCTACCGCAACCCTCGCGCATGTACACGGTACTTTGGTCTAGCGGTAGCAAGTACTATCCTCTTCTTCATATGGTTCCTATTCAGCAGCAGCTGGGACTCAATACGGGCCGCAGAGCTCAAGCTGTATAAGCAAGCAGCGCCGCCGCCAGTATGGGAGAGCTTTCCTTTCTTGAAGCGATACCATGGCGGCATACGCACCCTGACACGGAGAGACAAAAACGTGTCAGAGTACCCGACCAAGCAGGATATCGACCCAGAGTTACTGGTGGAAGGGAACGCAACGGTTGCCGTAATGGAGAGATCGCAGGGCGCGCAAATCGCCGACTCGTCCAAGTTCAACCCATACCCTGATTATAGCAGCACAACGTACACCGACGAGTACGGACCGGTCGAAACGTGCTACCTCGACGCGAACAACACAATTGAGATACCCGGACTGAGAGCATACAAGGGCGTCACAGATGGCATGCCGGAAAATGTCTTTGGTAGCTACGATGTCTTGGGACTGAGGAACGATGTTTGCTTCGAGCGGTTTGGTCGACTGGGCCCGTATGGCCTCGGCTACAGCAAGCGAAGAGGAGGCACCGGAGCAGCTATGGAGGGCGATCGTGAAGGCATCGACCAAGTCTGGAAGGCCAACCCTGAGGTCGATTTCCGTGAAGTGAAATGGGCTGAAGTCATGGAGCGATGTCTGGAGAAGAACAAAAGCCGCTTTTCGAAGCACGGAAAGACACCCGAGCACTCGTTCCAGGCCACAAAGAAGCGCGACGTACCATACCCAGGGGTCAGGCCCAAGCCATACGAGCCCTCCGTTAAGAACGAGACAGTTCGCGAGCAGCCAGAAACACCGCCAAAAAAGCAGCTACATCGCACAGCTGTTCTGATACGCACATGGTGGGACTACAAGTACGACGACGAAGACATCATGTACCTGCGCGCCCTCATTTCGGAGCTCAGTGTAGCTTCCGCGGGCGAGTACCAAGTGCACTTCTTAGTCCATGTCAAAGACGACAACAAGCAGATTTGGGCAGACGAGAAAGTGTATGCCGAAGTGCTCGAGCAGGCGCTCCCAGCAGAGTTCACCGGCATGGGCACGCTCTGGTCAGAACGCCAGATGGGCCTCATCTACGGAGGCATCCACGACTCAAACTTCCGAGACCTGCCCGTACACGGCGCTTACCGAAGCACGTACATGCCAGTCACGTACTTTGCGCACCAACACCCTGAATTTGAGTATTTCTGGAACTGGGAAATGGACGTGCGCTACACCGGACACTACTACCATCTGTTCGAGCAAGTCTCGAAATGGACAGTAGCGCAGCCTCGTAAAGGTCTGTGGGAGCGAAATTCGCGATTCTACGTCCCTTCTGTTCACGGACCCTGGGAGGACTTCAAGCACATGGTGCGCGTTCAGACTGAGCACGGAACAAACAACCACGCGAACAGATGGTCTTCGCACCTTCCGCCGAATCCTCACGTCCCCGAGACCAAAGTCCAAAAGCCCGAGAAAGCCATCTGGGGTCCCGAGATCCCACAAGATTACGCGGACATCGAAATCGACGAGGCAGTCAAGCCTCCACACGCACTCAGCCAAGACGTCCCAGGAAAGGAATGGGGCGTCGACGAGCCTGCCGACTTAATCGTCTTCAACCCACTCTTTGATCCCGACCAGACGAATTGGATACTATCCAAAGACGTCACGGGCTACAACACAACGAATGGCATGCCTCCACGCCGCGCGGCGATCAACACTTCAGGCCGTCTCAGTCGACGACTATTGGAAACGATGCATCGCGAACAATCACGCTTCCGCCACACTATGTTCAGCGAGATGTGGCCTGCGACAGTGTCACTGCACCACGGACTCAAAGCCGTATATGCACCACATCCCGTTTTCGTGGACCGCAAGTGGCCGACGCAATACCTCGCCGCTATCTTTAACAACGGTCGCAATGGCGCGTCAGGTGGTGCGAGGATGAGTGTGTTTAGCGAGGAGCGCCAGCACAATTTCCTGGGCACGACGTGGTACTATAATGCGGGTTTCGCGCCGAATCTGTGGAAGCGATGGCTCGGGTACAAGATTGATAATGACGGCGGTGAGGAAGAAGAGCTCGCGGGCGAAGGTCGGATGTGTCTTCCTGCAATGTTGCTGCATCCTGTTAAGCATGTAGATTTGATTCAGGAGAGGCAGACTGAAGGGTGATGAGCGCGATTTATTGGAAGACTTTCTGCGGCGAACTTGGAGTGATGGGCGTTTGGGGTTGCATAGCATGTTGAGTTGGTCATGATGTTGACGAGTAGTGTACATGGCGTATATGGCACACTAGATTGTGTTGACGCTGTTGCGTACATAATGAAAGAACTTCTGCACTTTGATTTATTCTTGTCAAGCATGAGCATTTGGGTCAAGACGAAGAGATACACGGGGCAAACACACGACACGTTCTCGAATTACTCGACTATAAGCATAGACGAACACCGAAACATCACTTTTCTATTTTTCCGTCAATCGAACGTGAACGCCGCTATCCCATTCTCAAATCAAAGACGCGCCTATTCCGTGACTAGACACCCATATCCCAATATTCCATACATCGCCTCAAACTCTCCCCATCATCCCACCTACCATCCTCCCCAACACACCCTTCCCCTATCTTTCACCTCCTGCACAACACAAACCAAACACATATCAATCGGATTACACCAAAAGTCAGCCGTCACAATCTTCTCAATCAATCAAGCAAAATAGGCAGTACTTATATGCAGCAGCAGAACCCAGGATGCCCACCATTACAGCACTTGCAGCACTCACCACGCAGCTGCGGCTGGCCATTCCCATCGACGCCAGATGTCTGGCGGACGCCGGGAGTCTGGATGGTGGTGGTGATCTCGGAGCCGCATTCGGAGCAGGACTTGGAAGGCGTGGTCGACTTGATGGATGCGGAGTCGGGGTCGGCCGCTGGAGATGTAGTGGAGG
>Ga0265798_10000742_pt1 | contig 52653 bp, 47 predicted proteins | sample P3T30metagenome_FD_192430 | JGI IMG/M metagenome (GOLD analysis project Ga0265798, IMG submission 192430) | Plant litter microbial communities from East Loma Ridge, Irvine, California - P3 T30 | ecosystem: Environmental > Terrestrial > Plant litter > Unclassified | place: USA: California...
AATTGGGGACTGGCATTCTCTCAATTATATATTAAATTTGGTGACAGAATACTTCAGGAAAACAGAGGCTTCTGAGAGGCGTTAATTTAAATGACACAGTTTGCGTTACACTCCCAATATCTGACACTAGATTGGTCTAACAAACCATAATTTCTCTCTTTTGCCGTAAAGCTTCAAATGAGTCAGATCATCTAGGCCGTCTTTTTAGAGTAGGGAATAGTGATAATTAATTTACAATTGTCCTGTTGGATATTCTTTGGTAAATTTACCTCTATGAAAAAGCTCTTACCATATCTCTTTTGCATTGTGTTTTCTGCCGCCAGTTGTAAAAAACAAAATCATTTGCCTATTGACACACAAGAATTTGAACAAATGGAATCCAAGTATGCTGGATACTATCATATACTTACCTCCATTGCTAATGATTCTGTAGATTTAGACCTAGATGGAAACAAAAACACAGATCTTTTTAACGAAATTCCTCTCCTTGAGCAAAGTAAGGTAACAATAAGAGTTCTTGAAGACAATGACCCAAGATCAACAAAAAATTATACAACATCTTTTGAGTTACTTTATCCAGAACAGTATGCGCTAGTTGAAGGAAGGGAAATATCGTCCTATACTCCTGGAGCTGAAGTAATATTCTTAGATCAGCCTATTTTTAATAGATGTTTGATAGATACTGTAAAAACGCTAATTACTCTTTCGCCGGAGAATAATCCTCACGAAACGGAAAGACGTTTCACGAGGCCAAATGAAATAAAGCTGCTAGATGATGAAAAGATACAAGTTTCTACTATTAAGGAGTTCTACACTAAAATTGGGTTTATCAAGATAAATATCACTTCTATTTATAAAAGGGTAAATTAACACCATATTCTCATAAAACGGTGAAATAATGATAATTTACTTTATGTTTGCTCGCAAGATCCAGGCAGGATACCGCTAAAGAAAAGCGGCAAAACATCAATAAAGTTCACAGCCATTAGATTAAAAAAAAACAGCTGCCTTACGGGGCAGCTGTTTCTATCTAAACTAAAAACGAGTGCTATTTTGAAGCGTTCATTGCGGTTTGACGTGCATTCATGATGGCCTCAGAAGAATAAGACTCTGCGTTCAAACTCGCGAAATCGCCCATCTTTACATTTTTCATGCTGTTGGTAACCATTGTACTCTGGTCAGCCGTGCCTTTCAATTTCAACGTCGCATCATCTTTCACAACAGTATATAAGCTCTTGGTAGTGGTTTTGATTTTTGCCGCAGCATTGTGATGCAGGAATAACTGCAGGTTTTTAACATCAAAGTTATTCGAGGTTATGACTTCGGCATCGCCATAGGCCTCAACCCGCTGCAGGTCTTTTACCGTAATATTCAGGGTGACCACATTACCTTCCATGGAATTCACGTATAGTGTTTTTCCGTTGGTCACAACTGATGTTTTTGAGGCATCGTAGTTATCTGCAGCAACAATACCTTCCTTGTCCCCTTGCGTCAATACAATCTTTACATTTCCGCTTACCCAGATTCGGTCAACGCCAGCGGCCTTGATTGCTTTGCTTACAATCGGAGTTGGCTCAGTTGCAAAAGTTGTCATTGCTGAAGAGGTTAATACTACTGCTACAAGTGCTGCTGCGAATAGGTTTTTGGCTAGAGTTTTCATGGCTTTATGGTTTAAATTTTCTTTTTGTTTTTTGTTATTAAGACGCCGTCCCACGAAAAACGTTGCAGCAAAAAACCCAGTAATATACCAGCTTGAATAAGCTTTAGACCAATGCCTGTAATTCGTAGACGAACAGGAACATCATCGATGAAAACCACCAGAAACGAAAAAGGCACCCTCATGGAGGATGCCTTTTTGGTTTAACTGCAGGAATACTTAGCCTTTAGGGTTCAGCGCCTGCTCTATTCTGTCAGACAGGTCTTCTAAGTGATACTTGCTCACACCAGAAGCCTGGACAGCGGCCGACTTAATACTTGTGTTAAGTGCCTTTAATTCACCTTTCACAACTGAAGCAACATCACTCTGCATCGCAGAAAGAGAGCTTCCGGTACTTGTCCGTTGTAAAGTCATGGTCAAAGATGTAGGTGTTTTATCAGCAGGCTTAATCAAGCCGATCATCTTCTCTACATAAGCCTTCTGCAGGTTACGGCGATACAGATCGATTTCCTTGTTCGACTTCAGCTCCGAAAAGACTGCCGCGTCCATATCTGTAAAGAAGTCCGTAATCTTATATGCAGCGTTGCCATCAGCAGCCTCAGCAGATATCAGCTTGGCTAGCGTGGTGTTACTTACCAGACGATTCAACGTCGGTGATTGCACCTTGTTGATCATCTCTAAAGGATCATCACCTGTATTGTTTAGGATGTTCTGATCAATAATCCAGGTTGGTGTTGTAAACAATTGCTCAGCTAAGAACTTCATTGCTTCTTTTTGCTTACTTGCCGGGTTACGCTCGTAAACCGTTCCAGATTGCTCAACTGTCTTCGGTGTTTCAAGAATACCGCCGATGTTTTTAGAAACATGGCCCATGTACCTGTTGAACTGAGAAGTTAATTGCGTATAGATACCCTGAAGGTCTGTATAGTCCTCGTTTGCAGTTCTGGTCCAAGCCGGAAGGTTCTTTGCAACGACCTTTAAGTTTTTGATACCGTAAGTACTTGCAACCATCGCATTGTCGCCCAGATCTTCACTTTGTGAACGTGGATCATCAGGGTTGGTTTCTGTACCAAACCATAGTCGCTTGTTCTTAAGCTTTTCCATGGTTATTTTGTTCAATGCAGGTACTTCGGCTTGTGGCGTATTAGCCTCTGGCATTAACTTATAACCCCATTCAATTGCCCAAAGGTCATAGTCACCGATTCTTGGATATAAACCTGTTTTCGAAATATTATCTTCTGGTTGGGCCACGTAGTTGAAACGTGCATAATCCATGATAGATGGGGTATGTCCGTTTTTCTCCAGGAAGCCTTTGTCGCGCAGTTTTTCTACAGGAACTGTAGAGCTCGAACCATAGTTGTGACGCAGACCAAGTGTGTGGCCTACCTCATGCGAGGATACAAAGCGGATCAAGTCACCCATCAATTCATCGCTAAACTGCATTTTTCTTGCACGTGGATCTACTGCAGCCGTCTGGATCATATACCAGTCGCGTACCAGCTTCATTACGTTGTGGTACCAGTTAATGTGACTCTCGATAATTTCTCCACTACGTGGATCTGAGATGCTCGGTCCGCTTGCGTTAGAGATCTCGGAAGGTTTGTATACGATTGCGGAGTGCATGGCATTATCCAGACTCCATGTCGAATCCTGCTTTTCAGTTGGTGCTTCTCTTGCGATAATGGCATTTTTAAAGCCTGCCTTTTCGAAAGCCACCTTCCAGTCATTTACACCTGCAATAAGGTAAGGCACCCATTTTTTTGGCGTTGCCGGATCAATGTAAAACACAATTGGCTTTGCTGGTTCTACCAACTCCCCACGCTTGTATTTCGCCATGTCTGCCGGTTTTGGCTCCAGTCTCCAACGTTTAATCAACTGAATTTCTTTAACGCCCTGTGGGTTTAAATCGAAGTCGGTATAACCAACGGTGAAGTAACCAACACGTGGATCAAAATAACGTGCTTTCATTGGCACTTTAGGCAAGATCACCATAGAGGTGTTCAGCTCCAAAGTGGATGAACCGGTGGCACCACCGCCACCTGAACTTGGCGCAGAGCCACCAAATGGCGAGCTCGCTGCTGTTAAGGAGTAGGTTTTAACAGTTCTGATCTCCACGTTCATCGGAAAACTCCGAATGCCGCTGATGTAACTGCGGTCGGACTGCTGGCTGCCAAGTCGGAATCTTGATTTTGCAGATGCAGAGCTGAAGTTGAAGATTTCATTATCGGAATTGATGAAAGTGGTCATGTCGATTACACTTCCTTTTTTATCCGGTGAAAAAGCCGCGATGTTGAAGGCTGCGGCGATAGCCTGGATGTTCGAGTTGCTTAAACTCTGGTACATGGCAGTAGTACTGTCCGGACCATAAGTTCTGTAGGAAATTTTACGCATGAAGATGCGGTTGTTTGGCCCTTTTTCAAAGCGGACAACGCTGCTTCCGATCTGGTCTCCGGCATAACCTGATGCTGCGCGAACTTCAGCACCTGCTTTGGAGATCCGGTTTACCACCAGAATATCACGGCCAAGGATAGAGTCGGCGATCTCAAAGAAGAACTTATCTTCCAGGCGATGCGTGGTGATCATACCTTTGCGGGTCGTTGCCTTGTTGGTAATAACGCTTGCATAAGGTTTTGGCTCGGCTTTTCCGGCTGCTGACATCATGCTTGATGCACGCTTGCTGGTATCTGCAGCTGCAGTGCTGGTTGTTGTTGGTCGCGTTTGTGCTTGCGCAAGGGAAACCCCGGCCGCCGCGATCATTGAGAGTAGTATGGTTTTCTTCATGAAATGAATGGATTCTTAATCCGTAAATATAACGGATTGGAAGCCATGAAGAATTGCCGCTACATAACTTTACAGTTACACTAATGCATCATTTTAAAGAGCAGTTCTTTCAATAATGCACCATCGGTTGTGTTACCTGTGCTGTCCAATCCCTTGCTCTTCAAATCGTACTCTCGCAGCAGGCTTATGATGTCGAATGTCTTAGTCACATTATAGTTTTTCGCCGCGGTTTCGTAATCCTTAACAAAAAATGGGTTCACCCCCAACTCCTTTGCGGCGTCGTGTTTATTCGGCAGGTAGTGGTATTTAAGGATCTTTGAGAAGTAGGCGTTTAGGTTCGCAAGAACCAGAACCATTGGATTACTCTTAGGATTATCCGCGAAGTAATTGATGATCTGATTGCACTTGAACACGTTCCGGAATGCCAGTGCTTTCTGGAGTTCAAACACATTATATTCTTTACTGATGCCGATATTCTTTTGAACCAGATCGGTATCAATCGTCGCATTGCTGCTGATGTTCAGCAAGAGTTTATCCAGCTCATTGGCAATCTTTGAAAGATCTGCACCCAGGTATTCGGCCATCAATGCTGCCGCCTGCGGCGCGATCTTAGCACCTTTCTCTTTAACGAGCCCCTCTATCCACTCTGCGAGTTTATAGTCGCGCACCACGTCTGATTGAAAGACGACCCCAGATTTGCTGATGGCTTTAAAGATCTTCTTGCGCTTATCGAAATTTGCATACTTATAGCCCAGCACCAGGATGGTACTGCTCAGGGGCTTCTCGAAATAGTTTTGCACGAACTCTGCCGACTTGCTGCTACCTTCCGTCTCTTTGCTCCACTTCAGGTCCTGTGCTTCCTTAACGATGATCACCTGGTATTCTGACATCATGGGATAACGTTTGGCAGCATTCAGAATGGTAGCCATATCCGTATCCTTACCATACAAAACCGTCTGGTTAAACCCCTTTTCCATATCGTTCAATACATTTTCTTCGATGTAATCGATGATCTGGTCAATGTAATATGGCTCTTCGCCATGCAGTAAATAGACAGGTTTAAACTTCCGGGCTTTGATGTCCCTTATGATCTCTGAAGCACTCATATTGTGCTCAAATGTACTTGCTAATTCCTAATTATTAAGGTTATTTTTGCAGAAATGAAGTTTACGCCTACCGAACTTAATCTCCCTGAACATCCTTTTAAGATTACGTTAAAGGATTCTCAATTCTACATCTTCGACGACATCAGAAAAAAACACCTGGTGCTAACACCGGAAGAATGGGTGCGTCAGCACTTTATCCAATACCTGATCAATGACCGGAAAATTCCGAAGACATTAATCCAGGTTGAGGGCGGTTTAAGTCTGAACCAGTTGCAGAAAAGAACAGACATCGTGGTCTTTAACCATAGCGGCGAGCGGATCATGATCGTAGAATGTAAAGCGCCTTCTATTAAGATTACCCAGGGTGTGTTTGACCAGGCGGCAAGATACAACTCCGTACACAAGGTCGAATGGCTTGTGGTTACCAATGGCTTACGCCATTGTTACGCCAGGATAGATCATGGCGAGTCCAGCTTTAAGTTCTGTGAAGAACTGCCCCTATTTCAAAATTTGTAAACCAATAAATACAGGGTTGTGCTATGGCTCCATGTCACGCAAACCACAGCCGGAACACACCTTACACACGCATTACGTGGGCGAGGTGTGGGTGAGGTGTGCGCAAGGTGTGTGATAGGTGTGCTTAAATCCCAGCTCCATTTGCGCTTTTCTTACGTGTTACTAAGTCCATAAACGAAAAAAGCTGGTGCCGTTTTTCACGACACCAGCTTTCCTGTAAATATTAAAACGCTGAAACTATTAGCCGAGGCTGCTCAGGCTTTCACGAATGATCGCGATTTTAGATTCTGCATCAGCCTGCTTATTCCTTTCATTCTGGATGATTTCAGGCTTCGCATTTTGCACAAATCTTTCATTGTTCAATTTTGCGTTCACCGATTTCAGGAACCCTTCCAGGTAGCTCAGCTCGCCATTAAGACGTTCTCTTTCTGCATCCACATCGATGTTCTCTTCCAGAGGAATGTAAAACTCGTCACTGCCCACCATGAAAGTCACCGCGCCAGGAATTTTATCATTTACAAACTCCACTTCGTTGATGTTGGCTAGCTTGAACACGATGTTCAGCCATTTTTCAAAATCTACTGCGGAGTTGCTCTTGATCTTTAATGGCAACGATTCTTTTGGCGAAAGCTGCTTCGTATTTCTAACATTACGGATCCCTGCAACAAGCTCTTTGATGGTTTCTACATCTTTAAGCAATGCTGCATCAATCGCACCAGCAACCGGGTAAGAAGCTACAATGATACAATCCATTTCGTCTTTTTCGCCAAAGATCTCATCATGATAGATCTCCTCGGTAATGAAAGGCATGAAAGGATGTAACAGCGAAAGGATACGCTCAAAGTAGCTTAGCGTAACTTTCATCGTCTCTGCATCAATTGGATGCTGATAAGCCGGTTTCACCATTTCCAGGTACCAGGCACAGAAATCATCCCATACCAGCTTGTAGGTACTCATTAGGGCTTCCGACAAGCGGTATTGCTTGAAGTTATCTTCAATCTCCACTAAAGCCTGATTAAACCTGTTTTCAAACCAATTGATGGCTTGTGTATTTGGGTTCTCCAGATTTGCATCCACTTCCCAGCCTTTCACCAATCTGAAGGCATTCCATATCTTGTTAGCGAAGTTCCGCCCCTGCTCACAGTAGCTTTCATCGAACATCAGATCGTTTCCTGCAGGTGAACATAGAAGCATACCCACACGAACACCATCTGCACCATACTTTTCAATCAGCCCGATCGGATCAGGTGAGTTCCCCAGCGACTTGGACATTTTACGGCCCAACTTATCACGCACGATACCGGTCAGGTAAACGTTTGTGAAGGGCTTTTTACCCCTAAACTCATGTCCTGCCATGATCATCCTGGCCACCCAGAAGAACATGATCTCCGGTGCAGTTACCAGATCATTCGTCGGATAGTAATAGTTGATGTCTTTATTGTCTGGATTCTTGAAGCCGTCGAAAACGGAAATCGGCCACAACCAGCTGGAGAACCAAGTATCCATTACGTCATCATCCTGACGCACGAAAGGTTTAAGCTGATTCTTAAATCCAGCCTTTTCATCGGCTGTGAATACGCCATCAATATCTTTAAGCTTTAGGAATTCTTCTAACGCTTCTTCTTCGGTCTTTGCTACCACCCAGTTGCCCTGATTATCGTACCAGGCCGGGATGCGTTGCCCCCACCATAGCTGGCGACTGATACACCAGTCTTTAACATTCTCCATCCAGTGACGGTAGGTGTTTACGAACTTTTCCGGGATCAACTTCACATCACCATTAAGCACATCTTCAAGGGCGGGCTTAGCCATTTCATCCATCTTGCAGAACCATTGCAAAGATAACTTTGGCTCGATAGCGGCATCTGTACGTTCAGAGAAACCGATCTGAGATTTATAGTCTTCTACATGGTCTAAATGGCCGGCTTCTTCAAGTAGTACTGCGATTTTCTTTCGTGCGATAAAGCGGTCTTCACCAACTAAAACGACAGCAAGCTCATTCAAAGTACCGTCATCATTCAGAATGTCGATTACCGGAAGTTTATGTTTTACGCCCAACTCATAATCATTAAGATCATGTGCCGGTGTAACTTTAAGACAGCCTGTTCCGAAGTCCATAGTTACGTACTCATCTTCAATGATCGGAATCTCACGGTTGATCAATGGAATGAACACCTTTTTACCTTTCAGGTGGGTGTAACGCTCATCATTTGGATTGATGCAGATCGCAGCATCCGCCATGATGGTTTCCGGGCGAGTGGTTGCAACGATCAACGATTCGTCAGTTGCACCGTTTTCTCCGGCAATGGAATACTTGATGTAATAGAGTTTTTGATTTACTTCTTTACGGATAACTTCCTCATCTGAAACGGCGGTCTTACCTGCCGGATCCCAGTTTACCATCCGGATACCACGGTATATCCTACCTTTTTTATATAGGTGAATGAAAGTTTCGATAACGGCATCGGAAAGATCTTCTTCCATGGTAAAGCGCGTACGATCCCAATCACAGCTTGCACCAAGCTTTTTCAACTGGTCGAGGATGATGCCGCCGTACTTCTCTTTCCATTCCCAGGCATAGGTCAGGAATTCTTCCCTGCTGATGTCTTTTTTATTGATGCCGCGTTCTTTAAGCATGGCAACAACCTTTGCCTCGGTAGCAATGGAAGCATGGTCAGTACCCGGCACCCAGCAGGCATTTTTACCTTGCATACGGGCCTTGCGGATTAGAACGTCCTGAATGGTGTTGTTGAGCATATGCCCCATGTGTAATACACCAGTCACATTCGGCGGTGGAATGACAATGGTATACGGTTCGCGTTCGTCTGGCTCGGAGTGGAAAAATTTCTTAGACAGCCAATAGCTGTACCATTTGTCTTCGGTCGATGTTGGGTCGTATTTCGTGGATATGCTCATTATCGTGTGGAAAAATTCTTTTGAAATGCAAAAATAACAAGAAAAAAGCGATTATCCGGTTCAGCATCCATTTCTTTTGAAGGGTGCCAGAGCAGCTTTTGAAGTTGTGGTCGTCCTGCTGCCTTATGGATTATATTCCGGTTGAGCACAATAAAAAGTGTTAAAATATGTTAATATCATATCAAACCACAAGAGATGAGATCGTTTAAATTATTTCTATCTTCAGAATCATTATTTCGCCGGATTGGTTTAACCAAAATCTACGACTGGTTCAACAAGTAATATTTTCATTAGAACTTTCTGATGTTAATTCCAAATTACTACTTTGTGATCTGTATTGCCACATGAGGGCACAATCACAAACTTATTTTTATTAAACATATGAAAATACAACACCTCAAAAGCTATTTTGCTGCTTTGGGTATTATTGCTGCGAGCTACTCTGCCAGCGCGCAAGCCCCTAAAAAATTAATTGATCCAGCGAACATGGATCTAAGTGTTAAACCTGGTGACGACTTCTACCAATATGCAAGTGGCACCTGGGTAAAAAACAACCCCGTTCCTGCAAAGGAAACCAGATGGGGAAGTTTCAACGAACTTCGTGATTTTAACATCAACGCCGTTCGTGGATTGGTTGAAGAAGCTGCTGCTGATAAGTCGGCACCTGCAGGTTCCGTTAAACGTCGTGTGGGTGACTTCTACGCTGCAGCGATGGACAGTGTAACGATTGAGAAATTAGGTTACAACCCAATTAAGCCTGACCTGGCTAGAATTAAGAAGATTAAAGATCTTTCTGGCGTTATTGATGAAGTGGTTTACATGCGTACCTCCGGTATGGGTGGTCCGATGTTCAGCTTCGGCGTTGCACAAGATCGCAAGAACGTTAACAAATATCTGCCTTCATTAGGTCAGGGTGGTACTACCCTACCTGATCGTGATTACTATCTTAATGATGATGCACGTTCGGTGAAAATCCGCGAAGCTTACATGACCTACATGACCACGCTTTTTGGGTTAACCGGAAGCAGTCCTGCGGAAGCGAAAGCTAAAGCAGAAAAGGTGATGGCCATCGAAAAGCAATTTGCCGCAGCGCAAATGAGTCGTCTGGAAATGCGTGATCCTTATAAAACCTATAACAAATTTGCGGTTAATGAATTCAGCAAGACCACACCAAAGCTAAACTGGTCTACCCTACTGACCAAGTTCAAGGTGAAAGGTCAGGACACTGTATTGGTATCTTCTCCAAAATTCTTTTCTGCTGTAGACGGTATGTTGACTTCTGTACCTGTTGCAGACTGGAAAACTTACTTAGAGTGGAACTTATTGAAAAGTTCTGCGAGCAGCTTAAGTTCACCTTTCGTTCAGGCAAGTTTTGAATTTAACAAAGTTCAGACTGGTCAGCGTGTACAAACACCAAGATGGCAACGTATGTCTTCATTGACAGACAATAACATCGGTGAACTTCTGGGACAGCTTTACGTGGATAAATACTTCAAACCTGAAGCGAAAGCCCGTATGGACGAGTTGATCAAAAACCTTCGTTCCGCATTTGAAATCCGGATTAAGAACCTGGACTGGATGAGCCCGGAAACAAAAACAAAGGCGTTAGAGAAACTTCATGCTTTCAGACCTAAAGTTGGTTATCCTGAGAAGTGGAAAAGCTACGATGGTATGAAAATTACACGTACCACATATTTCGACAACCTTAAAAGTGGTGGTGAATGGCGCTATAATGATATGATCGATAAATTGGGTAAGCCGGTAGATCGTACACAATTCGGCATGACCCCGCCGACGGTAAATGCTTACTATAGCCCAACCATGAACGAGATTGTTTTCCCAGCAGGTATCCTTCAGTTCCCATTCTTTGCACCTGATGCAGATGATGCGATCAACTACGGTGGTATTGGTGCGGTAATCGGTCACGAAATGTCGCACGGATTTGATGACTCTGGAAGTCAGTACGACAAAGATGGTAACCTCCGCAACTGGTGGACCGCAGAAGATCGTGCGAAATTTGACGAGAAAGCAGATGCTTTAGGTAAGCAGTTTGATGCTTATACCGTATTGGATACGGTTCATGTAATCGGGAAACTGACCATGGGTGAGAATATCGGTGACCTGGGTGGCTTGAATGCTGCATACACCGCATTTAAGATGACTAAACAAGGGCAGTCTAACGAGAAGATCGACGGCTTTACGCCAGATCAGCGTTTCTTCCTATCCTGGGCGCAGGTTTGGAGGGGTAACATCCTTCCGGAAAGTGCTGCACAGCAGATTAAGACAGATCCGCATTCACCAGGCGAGTTCAGAACCATTGGTGCACCAGTGAATATGGATGCGTGGTATGAAGCGTTTGATGTTAAACCTGGGGATAAGTTGTATAAGAAACCAGAGGAGCGGATACGCATGTGGTAATTTGAAATAAATTACTTAAAAAAGGGTAGTACTGTTCAGCAACTCAAACCTTTGTGAAGAACAAAGTTTTGCAGGTTGCTTCACAGTGCTACCCTTTTTTTTATAGTAATACTAGGGGGAGCAGCCGGGAAAGGGATAGGGGTTATTTCTTTTTAGGAGGTTTTGGTTGGTTGGGTTTTTAGGGTTGGTTTAGAGGAGTTTAGAGGTGGGGTTATTGGGTGGGTTTCGCGTAGTTGGTTTTTAGGGCGAGATTTTGAATATGCCAGTTTTATTCTAATTCGGCGATGGCGGCTTGTACCTTCTTAGGCAGTTTGGAGATGACTAAGGCTCTTGAGGTGATTATTCTTTCTTTAAGGGCTTTATCTGGAAGGACATCGAAGTTTTGTAGGGTAACCCACTGGCTTTTTGCGAAATGGGCCGCTTGCATGATGCCGTCTTGAGCAATGAGTTCATTAAAGTCTTCGGGGTCACATTTGAAGGTAATTTGTCCGTCGTCTAGGGAGGTAATGACGAAGAGTTTTTCATGGATCATGAAGCATAGGTGTTCACCCCATTTCATGCCTTCTGTGGTGCCTGGTAGGCTCAGGCAAAAAGATCTTAGTGTTTCGATGTCCATTATCTTGGGTTGCAGTTTTGGGTTAACGTTGAGTGTTATTGGTGTATATCGTTTTTTAGCGTTGACGTATTAAAGTTGTATTAATGCTTCATTCTGGTGCTTGCGTGTATGCGGATTTTAGGTTTGAAGTACTATTCCTCCCCTCCTAATATTGTTTCGCGGCTTGGGTTTCTATTAATCGCTGATGTTATTTGCATAAAGTTATAAAGGTTTGGGTAATTTTGGCTGATGAATAAGATAATCCTTACTGAAGACGGCTCCAAAACACTTTTCAATGAAACCATTGGTGAGCACTATCACTCTACCCGTGGTGCTTTACAGGAGAGTAAACATGTTTTTCTGCAGGCGGGACTGGTACATACCGCTTCAATGTTTCCAGCGGAGGAGCTTTCGGTGCTGGAGGTTGGTTTTGGTACCGGGCTCAACTTCCTGGTTAGTATGAATTATGCGTTGGAACATCAGCTATCTTTAAGGTACACTGGTGTGGAAGCGTTTCCGATTACGGATGAAGAATTGCGATCAACAGATTATCAGGAATATGTTAAGCCGGAGTTATGGGCTGAATTCTCAAGCCGGTATTCCGCTTGCATTGATCAGCGGCAGCAACTTTTTCCGGGGCAGTCGTTGGAGATTCTTAAAACGGGCATTGCGGAGGTGCCGTCGGTTCCAAGTTACCACCTGATTTACTATGATGCTTTTTCTTTGCAGTATCAGCCGGAAATGTGGAGCAATGAAATTATCGAGCATACGGCTAGTTTCCTTCAGCCTGGAGGTGTTTTCGTCACCTATGCCATCACTGGCAATTTGAAACGGGCGCTCACGAGTTTCGGGTTTAAAGTAGAGAAATTAGTAGGTGCGCCTGGTAAAAGGCAGATGCTTCGTGCAACCAGATTGTAGGTGCAGGTAGGTGTGCCTTTGACCCGGTTTACGCGGGTGCTAAAATGTCGTTCATGTACCTATTCGTATATTCGTACAAGGTTAAGTTTGCGCTGACTTGATGCTGTCCCCATTGCGCTATTCACATCTAATCTTCATAATTTCAGAAGTTGCAAACTGCATTTGCGCTATACCTGTTTAGTTTTTGGTACTGTTCAAATCAACGGCTTCCCTTCTGGGGAGGGCTGCCTGATTTAATTCTTCAAATGAACGGCTTCCCTTCTGGGGAAGGCTGCAAGATTTAATTTGCAGGCGCAGTGCAGAAATTGGATAGATCACTCACAAAAGATGTATTATGGAAAAAAGAAAATTAGGAAACACAGACTTACATGCTGCACCGATCGCCTTCGGCGGGAACGTATTTGGATGGACCATTGATGAACAAACTTCTTTCGGCATCCTGGATCGCTTTGTAGATGCAGGTTTTAACCTCATTGATACGGCCAACGTTTATTCCCGATGGAAACAGGGGAATCAGGGTGGTGAGTCAGAGACCATTATTGGCAACTGGCTGAAATCACGTCAGAACAGAGACCAGGTGATCATCGCTACTAAGGTTGGTGCAGACATGGGTAATGGAAAAGATATTAGTAAAGCGAACATCCTTAAGGAGGTTGATAATTCCCTGAGACGGCTGCAGACGGACTACATCGATCTTTACTTCTCGCATTATGATGATGAGCAAACGCCGGCAACGGAAACGCTTGAAGCTTACGATGAATTGATCAAAGCAGGTAAGGTGCGCTGGATCGGTGCCTCCAACTTTTCAGCTGCAAGATTGAAGGAGTCTCTGGAAGTAAGTAAAAACGCTGGATTGCCGAAATATGAGGTTTTTCAACCGGAATACAACCTTTACAATCGGGAACAGTATGAGACTGCATACGAACCAATCATCAAGGAGTACCAGCTGGGTGTGACAAACTATTATGCCCTGGCAAGTGGATTCTTATCTGGAAAATACCGCTCTGAAGCAGATTTGAACAAGAGTCAACGTGGCGGCGGGATTAAATCCTTCCTCAACGAACGTGGCTTTAAGATTCTGGATGCGCTGGATCAGGTCGCAGAACGTCAGGGTACGCAGCCGGCAAGCATTGCTATCGCATGGTTGATTGCGAGACCGTCCGTTACGGCACCCATTGCCAGCGTGACCAGCACAGACCAGTTGAAAGATCTGGAACATGCCGCCAAAATCCAGCTTAGTGCGGATGATATCCAGCTTCTGGACACCGCAAGCAACTGGAAGTAGTGGCTAAGCCATCGAACTAAGATTTAATTTCTACCTTTAATGCGGCTTGTTAATCTAACAGGCCGCTATTTTTTACGATTATGCCAAACTTTACACCCCCTACTAACGCAACTACACCAGCTGAAGGCTTTCTAAGGCTTTTAGATGTATTAAATACACTTCGCACGGAGTGTCCATGGGACAAAAAACAGACGATGGAAACGCTAAGACACCTAACCATTGAGGAAACGTACGAACTGTCGGACGCCATCATGGAAGGTGATTTACAGGAGGTAAAGAAGGAGCTTGGCGACGTGATGATGCACCTGGTTTTTTATGCACGCATTGCTGAAGAGCAGGGCGCTTTTGACATTCTGGATGTGCTGAATGGCGTGTGCGAAAAACTGATCAACCGCCACCCGCATATTTATGGTGATGTTGAGGTACAGAATGAAGATGACGTTAAACGCAACTGGGAAAAGATTAAGCTTAAGGAAGGGAATAAGTCTGTGCTCGGTGGCGTGCCGACCTCCCTACCTGCCTTGGTGAAAGCTGCCCGTATTCAGGAAAAAGCACGTGGCGTTGGCTTCGACTGGGAAGATAAAAGTCAGGTCTGGGAAAAGGTTGAAGAGGAAATGCAGGAGTTTAAAGCAGAATTCAATGTGGATGACAACACCGCAATAGATGCCGACAAAGCGGAAGCTGAGTTTGGGGATCTGCTTTTCTCCTTGATTAATTATGCAAGGTTCATTAAGATCAACCCGGAGAATGCTTTAGAGAAAACTAATAAGAAGTTCATTAAACGATTCCAGTACCTGGAAGAGAAGGCTAAAGAAAACGGCAAAGCTTTACAGGATATGACACTTGCAGAAATGGACGTTTACTGGAATGAAGCAAAACTAGTTAAGTAGTGCTGCAAAATTAATAAAGCAAGATTTCAATATGAAAGCCTGTAATTGAGCGGGCGTTTAATGAAGCAATTGTTTCATGAAGAAGGTATTTCATAAAGTCTGTCAATGTGTAGCGCACCTATAATTAAAAAAGAAGCACTAACTGTGCTTCTTTTTCATGTTCATCTTTAATTTCTGTCCAATGCCTAAGTTGTAATTCTTAGCATTGCTATCTTTTTTCTCGTGATAAGCGCCACCACCTGATGGTAGTTCATCTTTATCTCTGGAAACCATGTTCTTATTTACTGCCGGTTTTGGCTTCGATCCTTTGTCGACAAGCAGATCATCGGGTAAGTCGAGCACTTCCATCTTCTGACCAATAGACTGCTCAATTTTCTTGATTTGTCCAAGTTCCAGATCTGTTGCAAAAGTGATGGAAACCACTTCTTCCTCAGCATCCGGATTCTTGATGATTCTGCTTAGGAACGTTTCTTTCTCTTCAGGAACCTCAAAGTGGAAGATAAAAGGAACACCGTTTAAGTCGATTTCTGGTGCAGCTTCGTTTGCAACAACAATGACACGCGCATCAGGTTCTGCTTTGAAATCTTCAAAGTCGTCAAATCCATTTTCATCGAAGTGTAATGGTCTAAGCATGGAGAACTCTCCTTCACGCTGACTCTCTAGCGCTTTAGCAAGTTTCTGTGCGTTTAATCGCGTATTTACAAAGATTACCACCTTGCTGAACACTTCATCGTCGCGTAGCAGGTTGTGCATCAAATTAACTTTGGTCTTGTAGTTCGGCACTTGGTACAGCAGTTGAGTAACTACGGCGGCCTGGTCATTTTCGAATTCTTCCACTTCCAATAAGGTTGGGAAATTCATGAACTGGTCGATCATCTTGTACAGTTTATCATGTACAACTTCCGTAAACACCAGGTGCTGACACTTTCCAGCGCTACGTGCCAATTCCGCGGTTGGTAATTGCATACCCTGTTTAACGATCAGGTCTGCATCATCTACGATGAAAGTCTGCAATTTACTTAAGTTCAAACCCAACTTCAGGTACACTGCCCGTGCTCTGGTTGGCGTGGCGACCACAATATCGACTCCTAATGCGAGCTCACTCACTTCAGCATCCGTACCGCCGGTACCGAAAAGGCCCATAATGTTCAAGTCACGGTTTTTACTCAGGGATACAAACTGATCGATTACTGCCTGACCACGTTCATGATCAGCAACCAAAATCAGGACTTTCGGCGCATCGTCTTTCGTATATTTCAGTCGCATTAAAACGCCAAGCACATAGGTGGTTGTTTTGCCGGATTTCTCTGGTGCAACAGCGATGATGTCCTGACCACCAAGTATTCTGGACATTGCTTTAAGTTGAATGGCTTTTGGGGTCAGGTATCCTGCATCAGTCATGGCAATTACCAGCGACTTACTTAATTTTAATTTATCTAACGACACGCTTCTTTCTTTTTTAGTGTTGCTGCAAAATTACACAATTCTGTTAACTATACCCGCAGGTATGTTTGCGTTGATTTGGTCGTTGTATACAGATGGCCTTGTCTGTCTTAGAAGCGTGGTTTTGGAAGCTTAGACTTCGTAACAATCGTAGGTGTTTATGGTCAAAAGATCGCTAAATTATAAACGACAACATTGTTGATATGCTCCTCCAGACGAAAACAAGCAGCACCCAAAAGCATACGATCCTGCTCTTCTTCATTGTACTGAAATTCATTTTGGAATATGCACTCGTGCATCCTTCGTACGACCTGCACCGGGATGAATTCCTGCATCTGGACCAGGCCAATCATCTTGCCTGGGGTTACACTTCCGTTCCGCCGCTTACATCATGGATCTCCTGGATCATCAAAGCATTGGGGAATTCCATTTTCTGGGTGAGGTTCTTTCCAGCGCTATTCGGAGCGCTAACGACCGTCCTGGTATGGAAGATTGTAGAAATGCTGAAGGGGAAGTTGTTTGCATTAGTGCTGGTTGCTATTGCAATTACATTTTCTGCTGTAACAAGGTTGAACACGCTGTTTCAGCCCAATTCATTTGACGTGTTGAGTTGGACGCTCCTATATTTTCTGCTCCTGAAGTACATCAGCACGGGTGCTTCCCGCTGGATGTGGCTGCTGGGAGTAGCCTTCGCCATTGGCTTCCTGAACAAATATAACATTGTATTCCTGCTACTCGGAACCTTACCAGCACTGCTGATCACCGATCATCATAGAATGCTGCTGAAGAAAGATGTTTACATCGCCATTTTAATTGCTTTCATTTTGATCGCTCCAAACCTTTACTGGCAGTACCAACATCAATTTCCTGTATTGCGGCATATGGAGGAGTTGAAACGTACCCAGCTTGTCCATGTGGAGCGATTGGGCTTCCTTAAGGAGCAAGTACTCTATTTTATCGGTTCCATTTACGTGCTCATTGGCGGGCTACTTGCGGCCTTATTCTACAAGCCTTTCCGACCTTATCGGTTTGTATTCTTCTCTTATGTCTTCACCATTGCACTCTTCCTGTACTTCCAGGCAAAGGCTTACTATGCCATTGGTTTATACCCGGTGCTGCTGGCATTTGGCGCCGTTTATCTGGAGCAAGCTACGCGGCAACATTGGCGCGTATACCTGCGTCCGCTGCTGCTGATTGTCCCAGTTCTGATCTTTATCCCGATGGTTAAACTTGCTTTCCCGATCTATACACCTGCGGAATATGAGCAGTCTGCTTTGGCAACCGGCCGAACACACCGTTGGGAAGATGGCAAGGAACATATGCTGGAGCAGGATTACGCAGATATGCTTAGCTGGAGCGAGCTTGCCAGAAAGGTGGACAGCGTCTATGCTAGTATTCCTGACAAGAAGGGTTTGATTGTATTCTGCGACAACTATGGACAGGCAGGTGCGATCAATTTCTATAAAAAGAACAAGGCTTATCGTGCCATGTCTTTCAACGCAGATTACATCAACTGGTATGTAAGTCGGCCGGTTGCGACCATTATTCGCATCAAAGGGTATAGTGAGGACCCATCACGACTGGAGAACGAACACCGGTTATTCAAGCAGGTGCTCTTGGCTGGTCAGATTGAAAATAGATATGCCCGTGAATACAAGACGGAGATCTACATTCTAAAGCAGCCGACCACCGATATTCAGCGGTTTCTGGAGCAAGAACGTGCTGGCCTACTTAAACCGGATGGCCTTTAACGGCGAAATTTTACTCACCAGTAATGATGGCAGTACCAGCACAATCAAACAAATGAACAGTGTGGCAAGGTTCAAAAGGAACACATCCATGAAATGGAATTCTATCGGCACATAAGAAAGGTAATAGGATCCCTGTTCCAGGCGGAATACATGCGTAAACTGCTGCAGGAAGCCCAAGCCTAAGCCAAGCAGGTTGCCGAGCAGTAATCCGAAACCAACCAGATACATGGCATTGTACAAAAACACCTTCATGATGCTGGTATTGGTCATCCCGAACGCCTTAAGCATGCCAATCATGTTGGTGCGCTCCAAAATCATAATTAGGAGGGCAGTGATCATATTGATTACCCCTACTGTCATCATCAGGACAAGCAAAACCTTCGTATTTACATCAAGTAGCGATAACCAGGTGAATATATTTGGAAAGTATGCCGTAACGGTTTCCGCTTTGAGCTTCATCTCGAGATTCTCGTAGATGTTGTCTGTAACGCGGTCCAGCTCGCTGAATGTCTTAATTCTGATCTCAATGCCACCAACTTCTTCAGGAGACCATTTGTTTAATCTGCGGATGAGGTTTAAATCGCCAAGAACGAAGCTTTTATCCACTTCGTCTACCCCGATGGAGTAAATACCCACAATCTTGAGTGGTCTTCTTCTTGGGGGCTGATTGCTGTCCTGCATAAGGAAATGCATGATGAAGTCGTCCCCAACTTTCAGCTTCAGGCGGTTAGCCGTGAACTGCGAAATCATGATCTGCGTGGATGTTTTTGTAGGATCAGAGAAGTCGAGCACCCTACCACTTATGAGGTGTTGCTTGAGATAATCCCAATTATAGGTGCTGTCGACACCCTTAAAGTTTATGCCCTCAATCTCATCATTTGCGGAAATGATTGCCGGTTTGGTGGCGTAGGGCTGAAAGTAAACGACATCTTTGTTGGCCTTAAGGTCTGCATAGGTTTTTGCTTCGGGCACAAAAGGCGATAGTTCGAAGGAGTTGTTCAGGTCGAGCTTATAGATGCGGATGTCGCCGACATAACCACGTACTTTCTCCTGAATTTCCGTTTTGAAGCCTTTGATGATGGCGATGGATAGCATCATGACTGCAAGACTAAGCATTACGCCGGAGATGGCGATCCGGACAATCAGCTTAGAGAATGTACGTTCAGATTTTATAGCGATGCGCCTGGCAATGAAATATTCTGTGTTCAAATTTTTGCAATATGATTACCTTAGCAAAAATGGTCATTCCATTCCGAATTAAAGTATATTATTTAAAAACCACAACATGAAGATTACCCTTGTCTGCCTTTTAAACCTAAGCATCGCACTGAGTGCATTTAAGACCTGCGGCAATACGCCGGTGAAGCCTGCCCCTGCTCCAACACAGCAAACGAAAGAAACTGCTGTCATAAATGATGACAAGCCTGCTGCAGGCATTCGCACTGGCGCGGAGCAAACGGAACTGTACCTGCCCATGCTTAAAGGAAAACGTGTTGGCATGGTTGTGAACCCGACTTCTATTATCGGCTCACAAACTTCCGTGGACAGCCTGGTTGCTTTAGGGGTAAACATTGTGAAAATCTTCGGCCCGGAGCATGGCTTCAGAGGTAATGCAAGTGCTGGGGTAAAGGTTGATGATGATGTGGATGCGAAGACCGGGATTAAGGCGGTTTCACTTTATGGTAAACACCAAAAGCCAACGACGGCAGACCTGGCGGATGTAGACATCATGATTTTTGACATACAGGACGTAGGTGTACGTTTCTACACTTACATTAACACCTTACAACATGTGATGGAGGCCTGTGCGGAAAATGGTAAGGAGTTGTTGATTCTGGACCGCCCGAATCCGAATGGCTTTTACATTGACGGACCAATCCTAGATCCATCCTTGGTATCGGGCATCGGCTTGCAGCCCATTCCAATTGTACACGGACTTACCGTGGGTGAATACGCACAAATGCTGAACGGTGAAGGCTGGATGAAGAATAAAGTGAAATGCAAGATCAACATCATTAAGGTTGCTAATTACAACCACGACATGCCTTACGAGCTACCGGTGAAACCTTCTCCAAACTTGAATACGCAGCAATCCATCATGCTGTATCCAACAGTATGCTTATTCGAAGGCACATACCTTAGTCAGGGCCGAGGCACCATGTTCCCTTTCACTGTGCTTGGCGCGCCGGCGTTGAAAGGTAAATACAAGTTTTCTTTCACGCCAAAAGGCATTAAAGGAATGGCGGAAACGCCTTTGCACATGAATCAGGCATGCTACGGGATTGACCTCCGTGAATACGACATTGCAAACATTAGAAAAGAAAAAACGTTAAAGCTTAAGTGGTTGATTGATTTGTACAAGGCTTATCCAAACAAGGGTGACTTCTTTAACAATAAGCTGAGCAAGGAAATGGTTGTTTTTGACAAGCTTGCAGGTGTAAGCAGTTTGAAGCAGCAGATTATTGCTGGGAAATCTGAAAAAGAGATTAGAGCAAGCTGGGAGCCCGGACTAAGTGCCTACAAGGAGATGCGCCTGAAGTATTTACTTTACCCTTAAGCAAGATTAATATGAACAATGCACCTAAAAAAACGAATGAGCGTCCGGATAGTAATTTCCAGGAGGAAGTGCCTAAGGATGCTGCACCATCAGCAGACCATGCCGTAGTGCAGCCCGAGGACAAAGACTATCAGGCAGAAAATGCAGATATGTCTGGCCCGGCAAAGCGCAAGGAAACGGGTGAACAACCGGTGAACCCGATTAAGACGCCTCCCGCTTCTTAATATCCCGTTGTGCCTGCTTTAAAAATTTCATGAGTACCTTTTCATCATTCTCCATCGCTGTGATGGAGTTTGGTTTTTCACGGTGTATCTTTTTGAGGTATTTACCAAGTTCGTCGTTTTCAAAAGCTTCTAAGAGTAGCGGATACACATAGGAGCTTTTGCAAACGGCTCTGGTATTACCAAGCTTCCCTGCGACGCAGTCGAGCACCTGAACCACCACTTTCTTCTTCTTGATGACTTCTATCGGATCTGCCGAACAGATCGCCAGCTGGCGTAATGCCTCTAACGTGCCACCCCAGGTGCGGAAGTCTTTAGCGGTAAAATCTGCTCCGGTGATTTCCTTGATGTAATTGTTGATTTTGCCGGAATCCACCGAACGGCGTTCTCCATCTTTGTTATAGTACTGGAACAGCTCCTGACCAGGAATCTCCTTGCATTTCTTAACCAGTTTGATCAGAGAGCGGTCGGTAAGACTCACATCATGCTTAACACCTTTCTTGCCGACAAAGCTGAGGGTTAGTTTGCTATCGGTGAACTTGGCGTGTTTGTCCCGAAGTGTGCTTAAACCATAGGTTCCATAAAGGTCTTTGTAGGATTCATTTCCAATACGGATGAGGGTCTTCTGCATAACCTGTACACAAATGGCAAGCACTTTACGCTCGTCAAAGTCTTTCCGACGAAGGTCTTTAGCAATGTGTTTACGGGCTTCTGGCAGCGCCTTCCCGAATTCAAGTAGACGGAAGTATTTACTGTCGGAGCGTCTGGAGGTCCATTTTGGGTGATAGCGATATTGCTTACGGCCCGCGGCATCAATGCCTGTGGCCTGGAGGTGTGCATTTTTCTTCTTGGCAATCCAGACGTTGGTCCACGCAGGTGGCAGCACCAGCGCTTTAATGCGTTCGAGGGTTTTCTCGTCGGTAACGGTATTACCCCTTTTATCTTCGTAGTGGAAATTTCCGGGTTCGCCTTTCCTGTATATTCCTGGCATCTGATCAGTTAAATACACCAATCCACTCATTTTGATCTCTTCCTCTGTCTCAACCATGTTTTTTAGGAAAATTGATTTAAGTTTGTCCTTTATTGCGCATTTACAACACAAGATTATGAGAATAGTTTTCATGGGTACGCCCGATTTTGCAGTGGCCTCTTTAAACGCATTGGTTGAAGCCGGACACGATATTGCCGGGGTGGTAACCGCAGCGGATAAGCCCGCAGGTAGAGGTCAGAAAATCCATGAAAGTGCTGTAAAACAATACGCCGTTGCGAAAGGATTGAAGGTTTTACAACCCCTGAAACTGAAGGACCCAGCGTTCCTTGCTGAACTTGAAAGCTTGCAGGCGGAGGTTCAGGTTGTCGTTGCTTTTCGCATGCTGCCGGAAGTGGTCTGGAACATGCCGCCAAAAGGCACAATCAACCTCCACGCTTCACTGCTGCCCGCCTATCGTGGCGCAGCACCCATCAACCACGCGATCATCAATGGGGAAACCGTAACGGGTGTGACAACCTTCTTTTTGAAACATGAGATAGATACCGGTGATGTAATATTTTCCGCAGAAGTGGAGATTGGGCCGGATGAGGATGCTGGATCACTTCATGATAAGCTGATGGAAACCGGTGCTGAACTGCTGGTACGCACGATTGACGCGATTGAAAAAGGCGACTACCAGGAGACACCGCAGGTTATAACTGAGGTGCAGAAACATGCGCCAAAGATCTTCAAGGACTTCTGTGAGATTAAATGGGATCAGCCGGTGCAAACCATATACAACCACATCCGGGGCTTGAGCCCCTATCCTGCTGCATTCACCAAACTGCAGGGTAAAAACCTAAAGGTCTTCCAAGCAGAAATGGAAATGGGCGATCCGCAGGAAACTCCAGGCACTTTCAGCAGTGACGGAAAGACCTTCCTGAAATTTGCGGCGCAGGATGGCTCCCTGAAGCTGACAGACATTCAGTATGAGGGTAAAAAAAGAATGTCAGTGGAAGAATTTCTAAGGGGAATGCGACTGTAGGCACCCCTTTACAGGGGAACGGTATCGTTTAACATGGCGCTGAGCATCTTGGCATTTTCGTTGAAATAACGTTTTCTGCCGTAGCCCATGACCCATCGGATACCGCCAACTGCGTTGGTGATAAACACCTCTTCAGCCTGCTTCAGCACTTCCGGATTTAGCTGTGCCTCCGTGATCGTGATGCGTTTAGATTTGGCTAATTCCATGACTACACTGCGCATCACGCCAGAAACGCAACCCTCGGATAATGCAGGTGTGTAAATCTGCTTTTCATAAACGACGAAGATGTTCGAGCTCATGCTTTCACATAGAAATCCTTGTTGGTTAAGCATGAAAACATCATCCAGGTTGTTCTGCTTTTTGTAAAGACCAGCCATCACATAGAGGAGGGCATTACTCGTTTTGAAGTTAGACAGGATGTTGATGGGCTTGGTGATCTCGTCGTAAACGTCTACAATCAGGCCTCTCTTATTCAGCTGATAGTTGGTATCGGGCAGTGGCGATGCTTCAAGCACATAGCCTGCAGAGTTACCCTCCGGCGTGTACAATCCGTCGCCTTCACGATAGATCGACAGCCGTAAACGTACATCCCCACGCAGGCGGTTTCGCTTGACAAGTTCCACAGCTTTCTGCTTCAGGAAGTACTCGTCCATAAGGCTGCTGCCATCAAGCTTTAGGGCTTTCATGCCGGCCATTAAGCGGTCTGCATGCTGTTCCGGATACATCAGTTTACCATTACACATCCGCATGGATTCAAAAAGACCGTCTCCGAACTTGAAGGAGCGGTTCGAAACCGGTAGAACCGGTTGATTAGATAAGATGAAGTTGTCGTTGTGTAATATATATTCTTGCATTTACGATTGAGGCTGTACGATATAATTTCTCCATTTGTGAAGCACTGCCGCAAAATCTGGCGGTAGTGGTGCTTCAAATTCCATGTATTCTTTTGTTGTCGGGTGAATGAACCCCAGTGTTTGTGCATGCAGTGCCTGCCTAGGCATTAAGTCAAAGCAGTTCTGCACATATTGTTTGTATTTGGTAAAAGTTGTGCCTTTCAGGATTTTGTCGCCACCATAGTTTGCATCATTAAACAAAGGATGGTGGATATGTTTCATGTGTGCCCTGATCTGGTGTGTGCGCCCTGTTTCCAGCTGGCAACTTACCAGTGTCACATAGCCTAAACGTTCAAGTACCTTATAATGTGTTACAGACCACTTACCTTTTTCTTCATCGTCATAAACATCCATAACGATTCTGTTCTTGGCACTGCGGCCGATGTATCCTGTTACGGTTCCATCTTCCTCTATATCTCCCCAGGCAAGTGCGACGTACTTTCTGGTGATGGTATGATCAAAGAACTGCTTGGCTAGCTTGGTCATGGTGATTTCATTCTTACTGATCAGCAATAGGCCAGAGGTGTCTTTGTCAATCCGGTGAACCAAGCCTGGTCTACCCTCGTTCCCTGGAAGCTCTGGCAATTGTTCAAAGTGGAAGGCCAGTGCGTTAACAAGTGTGCCGGTGTAATTGTTGTAACCGGGATGCACAACCATGCCTGCAGGCTTGTTGACCACAAGCAGATCGGCGTCTTCGTAAACGATATCTAAAGGAATGTCTTCGGGGTAAACTTCTGTATCACGTGGCGGATGTGCAAATACAATGGAAATCTCATCCGCAGGCTTTACTTTATAGCTGGATTTAACTGTCTTTTTATTAACAAGCACGTTTCCTGCGTCAATAGCGTTCTGAACACGATTTCTAGAGGCATTCTCTATCCGCCCCATCAAAAACTTGTCTATTCTTAAAAGCGATTGCCCTTTATCTACAACAATGCTAAAATGTTCAAATAAATCCTGATCTTCTATATCTGCCTCTACGTTGGTGTTTTCCATTTTACAAAACTAAACTTTAAGAATTACATTCCTGTAAAAGAAAACAAGCCAGATGATTCGTTTGTGTAGATTAAAGCTGGATAAAGGCGTTTGAATTGATATGGAGATACGATTAGCTTGGCGGTAAGAAGTAGTTGCTTCGATTAGACCACCTATTTGTTTTACAACAGGCCGACCAAGAGCAGTTGCTTTAATAAGCCTACCTATTTGCTTTTACAACAAGCCTACGGTAAGCGCGGATCTGGAATGAGCCTGCGAATGAAATTGAACTTACGATTAGCTTTGCAGTTAAGAGCATTACCGAGAATTAATCGCTCTAATTCCTTTTATAATAAGATCGGCAGCAAAGCGCAATAGCTAAACTGCAGCTCAATTTAACGGATATCTACAGGAAAACCCCTCCAGGAATTATCTTTACGTCATGTTTGACCAGGTTTACAGTCCATTGCAAAAAATTGAACATCCATTATTGACGAACTTCTACGTGAAGCGCGATGATTTGATTGATCCTTACATTTCCGGGAATAAGTGGCGCAAGCTTAAGTATTTATTGAAAAGCGCTGCTGAAGCAGGCAAAACTCACCTGGTCACTTTTGGAGGCGCGTTTTCAAATCACCTGGTGGCTACTGCAAGTGCCGCAGCCCGCCAAGGACTCAAATCCACGGCCTTTGTTCGCGGGGAGCCTGTAGAAAACCAGATGCTCCTGCTTTGTCGGCTGTACGGCATGCACCTGATCTTTACTGACCGTGAAAGCTATAAAGATAAGGGAGTGCTTTTCGATCAACACTTTGGTGCCAGCGCCTCTGCTTTTTTGATTGACGAGGGCGGCGCATCTGCGGAAGCGGTAAAAGGCTGTGCAGAGATCATAGATGAGTTGCCCGACGACATGGATCTGCTTTTCTGTGCTGCAGGAACGGGCACTACAGCAGCAGGATTAATGCAGGGGATCTTGGAGCGCCAGCTGCACTGCGACTTACATGTAGTACCGGTGCTTAAAGGCGGCGCGTTCATCAAAGACGAAATGTCTGCCCACGTTAAGGTTAATCAGCAGTTGCATTTACATACCGAATATCACTTTGGTGGCTATGCGAAAACACAACCTGCGCTGCTAACGTTTATGGCACAATTTGCTTCAACGTATGGGCTGTTAACCGACCCGGTGTACACGGCGAAGTTGTTCTTTGCTATTCATGATCTGGCGGAAAAGCAAGCAATTGACAAGCATGCCAAAATAGTTGCTTTGCATACTGGCGGGCTACTTGGTATCTTAGGAATGCAGGAGAAGTTGTCAAAATTATTCACTTAATATTGTTAAAGTTATTTCTGGATCATCATGGAAAGCACATTGAACCGTTTATTGAAATACCAAATCTGGGCTATGTACCGCCTCTTCAGCCAGCTCGAGGCCCTACCTATAATACCGCCTGCCGCGCTCAAGCTTCTACAGCACATCGTAAACGCGGAGTCGATCTGGATGAGTAGAATTACCGGTGAAAAGCAATTCGTGGGTGTATGGGAGACGCTGCCCCTTCCCGATTGCAGAAGCCTGCACCTAAATAGTGTCCAGAAGCTACAAACCGTATTGAACAACAACCAGGATCTGGAGCAGGTAATCTCTTATGTGAACACCAGTGGGGATGCCTTCGGTGATACTATGCACGACATTATTGTGCATGTGTTGAACCATAGCACCTATCACAGAGCACAGATTGCCAAAGAAATGAGAATGCATAACATTGATCCCATAAACACGGATTACATTACTTATGTGAGAAACAAGTAGCTTGTGTCAAATAGCTTGCGGCAGAAACAAGTAGCTTGTCAGTTAGCTTGCGGCAAATTGCTTGTGTCAAATAGCTTGTATCAAATAGTTTGTGTTAGTTAGCTTGCGTCAGAAACAAGTAGCTTATCAGTTAGCTTGCGGCAAATAGCTTGTGTCAAATAGCTTGCGGCAGATAAGTTGCGTCAAATAGCTTGTGTCATAAACAAGTAGCTTGAATATAGAAATAAGCAGCCTACCTGTCATCACCTCTACTCTTTGCCATTGTCTTCACTTCTACTCATATTTCTTAAAACATCTTTCTGAGCTATCCTGTTCTACTACAAAACCTGTACTATGGAAAATGTAAATGAGCAAAAAGATCTGGAGCAACAAATCCAGAATGAACCAGCAGAAGGAAAGCCAAACACCCCAAATGGCGACCTGGAATATACAGATAATGAAGTAGAGTATGCAGATGGCCAAGGCACCCTGCTCGACGAAGAAATCGATAATCAGCAAGCTGATGATCAAGATGCTGAGTAGCAGCAATACCGAATCTCTGAAGAACGCGCTTAATGGCGCGTTTCTTCTTTAACAACATTTCCTTATCTTCATCAAACCAAATACGAACCACATGAACCGTTTTAAAGCTTTACTGCTCGTTGCAGCACTCCAGTTTATTTTCCTATCTGCTTCTTTCGCTCAAAAACAATTCAAAGTACTACTTGTCACCACCACCAAAGGCTGGCACCACGAATCCATCCATGCTGGCGTGCTCGCACTGCAGGAACTTGGAACCCGGAACTTCTTTGATGTGGTGCTCATGGAAAATCCCGGCGGTTTTACAGACGATTACCTTAAGCAATTCCAGGCAGTCGTGTTTCTGAACACCACAGGTGATATCTTCAACGCGAAAGAACAGCAGGTCATGGAAAGGTTCATCAAATCCGGAAAAGGCTTTGTGGGTATCCACAGTGCTGCCGATACGGAGTACGACTGGCCATGGTACAATAAGCTGGTGGGCCGGATGTTTGTGATCCATCCAGCGGTTCAAACGGCGAAAACTAAAATCCTTGATCCAACTTTCCCAGGCTTGCAGGGCTTCCAGAATGATAAACTGTGGACTGAAGAATGGTACGAGTACGGCCCGGAAAAGGTAAGTGGTCTTAACTACATCTTAGGTGTTGATGAAAGCAGCTACGATGCGAAGGCGGACTGGGGCGACAGAGCCAAAGGTCAGGGTATGGGCAAAATGCACCCAATTGCCTGGTACCATGAGTTTGACGGTGGCCGTGCGTTCTACACCGGATTGGGTCACGTACCCACCAACTTCAGTGAGCCCGCGTTTTTGAACCACCTTTATGCAGGCATATTCTGGGCGGCGACAGGTAAGAAATAAGCAATCATCTAAAACTATTGTGGTGCAGCGAAGAACGCAGCGAAACGTTCTTCCAGACCTTTGTATCTTTGGTCGAGGGCATCAGCAAGCGCTGCATCACCATTCGCACGTGCAGCCTGAATCATCTGATTCCATATTGAAAAAGCCAACTGCACATCCTGACCACCTAAGAAGCTGTTTTTGCTCGTTGATACATCAGCGACGTAAATCATCTCCCGCTCTATATAATCGGCAGCCTGCTTGATTAAGTCGGCTGCGCCTTTGTTGTCTTTCAACGCGTACAGATGTTCAGCAAGCATCGATTTTCCCGCAGCAGTGTACATGCTTTGGATACCCTCCGGCATCACCTCAAAATATTTGCGGACCAAAGAACTCGCTTCATCAGTCTTGCCTTCTGCAATCAGCCCGCCGATGCCGCTGTTAAACATGTTCGTCATGTTTGACAACTGACGGCGTGATTCTGTATCGATGTATCCAGTGTGCTTCAGATTACCCCAAACGAACTTATCATTCAGATTTCTGTATAAAGCCTCCGGGCTGGTTAATCCCCCTTGTCTGGCTGTATCTGCTTTAAGTGGCTTCAGTTTCAGTACGAGCCCTTCATTATACAGGTAGTCATTCAGTCCGTTAAATTGCTCCGGCGGCATGCCAGCAGTAAAGTAAATCGGTCGCTCCCAGTTGTTGTGCACCAGAATATCGAACATTGCCAGGGTACCTTTAGTAACGAAGTTCTTGTTGTAAGTCCAGCGCAGTGCATCCGCTACCTTGGCCGAATCCTGCGGTTCAACAACCTGGTTGCGCATCGCATTTGCCTTATTTACCGGGAGCTGAAAATGCTTTGTCGGCAGGAAGTTTTCCCTTCTGCCGTCCTGCATTTCTACTTTATCCTCCGGATTGTCAGAAAGCAGCAGTTCCAGAATGGACTTCAATTCTACATGTCCGTCAATTTTAAAGTCTTGATAATACATAACGTCGCGTGTGCCTTTCGCATATTGCTTTTCCTTCATGGTAATCGGCAATGGCGCTGAAGCATTTTGGGGGCGCTTCATACCATTAATATACCATTCTGCGTCAAAGAGGCTCAAATTCACTAGACGCACATCCGGCCTCACGTTTTCCACTTCCTGAATGTACCATAGCGGATAAGTATCATTGTCACCGTAGGTGAACAGGATGGCGTTTGGCGCTAAAGATTCCAGGTAATTTCTCGAAAGATCATGGGTAATCATACGATCAGAGCGGTCATGATCATCCCAACCTGCTGTTGCCATCAACACTGGCGCAGCCAGCAAGGACAAGGTTAAGGCCGCAGACAAAGCTAACTTCGGCTGCAGGCGCTTAGAGAGCCATTGCTGTATGGCGAGCACACTCAGTCCAATCCAAATCGTATAGGCATAAAAGGATCCCGTAAAAGCATAATCCCGCTCCCTGGGCTCCAATGGCGTTTGATTCAAATAAAGCACGATTGCAATGCCGGTAAAAAAGAACATCAGCGCCACGATTCCGGCATCCCGGGGGCTGCGCTTAAAATGCCATATCATCCCGACAATCCCGAGTATAAAGGGCAGAAAATAGAAGCGGTTGTACCCATTATTTTCCGTGATGGAAGGAGGCAAGTGGTCTTGATTTCCAAGTCGAAGGCCATCAAGTGGCTTTACGCCACTCAGCCAGTTGCCGTCGAAATAACTGCCGAAGCCTTGCGTATCGTTCTGCCTTCCCACAAAGTTCCAGAGAAAATACCGGAAGTACATGTGCCCAACCTGGTAGCTTAAAAGGAAGCCAATGTTATCAATCACCGTTGGTGAATGACCATCATCAAAGCGCATCCATTCTTTGTAGAAGTCCGGATGACCACCACGATCGCCGTGCATGCGCGGGAGTAAAGTTGTTCGATCATAGACATACTCCATCTTCTTGCCAGCGATTTCATAGCTGTGCTCCCCTTTCCGGTAGAGTGGTCCGGCTTCCTTCACCTCAATGATCTGCGAGTCATAGTTTGGCCCGAAAAGCAATGGCCGGTCGCCATACTGCTCCCTGTTTAAGTAGCCGAGAAAGGAAAAGGCGTTATCCGGATCGTTATTGTTCAGGTTGGGATTCGCCTGTGCACGGATAACAATCATTGCAAAGGAGCAGTAGCCAAAGATCAGCAGTACTGCAGACAAGAGTCCGAGGTGCAGAAAGCGCTTACGGTTTTTGATTGCGTAGCGGATGCCAAAGGTGAAGCCTGCGATCAGTAAAATGGCGTAGATGATTACACCAGTTCCAAAATCGGTGCCCATGGTGTTTACAAAGAAAAGGTCGAAGTATGCACCTATCGCAACGAGGTATTGAATAATGCCATATTGAATGACAGCAAGTACCAGTATGCCTGCAAACAAGGCTTTAAACATACCGGAGCGGCTTGGCTGGGCGGTTTTCCGAAAGTAGTAAACCATCGCCAGTGCCGGAATGGTGAGCAGATTAAGCAGGTGTATGCCGATCGACAAGCCCATCATGTAAGCAATGAACAAAAGCCAGCGGTCAGATGCCGGATCATCGGCTACGGCTTCCCACTTCAGCATGGCCCAGAACACAATGGCCGTGAACAACGATGACAGCGCATACACTTCCGCCTCTACTGCCGAAAACCAGAAGCTGTCTGAAAAGGTGTAAGCCAGTGCGCCAACAAGTCCCGCCCCCATGATCGCCAATAATTGTGTGCCCTCAGGTTCCTGCTGCTGTAAAGCAAGTAGCTTTTTAGCCAATGCAGTAATCGTCCAGAACAGGAACAGAATGGTAAATGCACTCGCAATCGCCGAACCCAGGTTCATGAAGTACGCTACGCGGGTTACATCCCCCATGGCCAGTAAAGAGAAGAACTTCTCCAGCATCAGAAATAACGGCGCACCAGGCTGATGCACAATCTGCATCTTATGTGCAGCAGCAATGAATTCACCCGTGTCCCAGTAGCTCACACTCGGCTCCAGCGTAAGCGTGTATGTAATTAATGCGACAATAAAACAAAACCAACCAGTACCGTTATTAATCCGGGAATATGCCATTGCCAAAGAATTTGCCTGTAAGTATATAAGTGTTTCGAGAAGTTAAATTACCTACAAGAAACTGGCTCACAAAAGCTTTAACATTAATTAACAATTTAGCGGCAATACCCGCACCCTCAGGCGCAAAAAAATGAGCCATTCCAGAGCCTTACGTAAGCTCCAATCCGCCTACGATGACGTGTCTATCCATAAAAGCCCACATATTATTAATCTTGCAAGGAATATTTAAGCCTGCAAGGGCCATATACCTCGTTTAAATGAACGCATAACCGCCTACAATGACGAGTCTATCCAAAAAAACCACATATAAGATATGCAGGGAGGATTTACCCAATCAAAGACCCATATAACTCCTTCTAAATGACCCCTTATTGTTGCTTCCTAAAAACCAGCAACGGCAACCTTGCTTCCGCGGCAAATTCTGCAGAAATGCTGGACAAGAAAATGCGTTCAAAGAAGCTTCTGTTTTGCCTGGTAAACATCACCAGCAGGTCTGGCTTCAGGGTTTCCACGGATCGCGCTAGCCTATCGGATAAGGCGACTTCAAAATCCATAGGCTCCACATGGACATCAACCGGCACGGAGCTTAACTGCTCTTTCGCTACAGCAATCTTATTTACTGCATCTTCACCAGTTACCGGACTGCTAAAATGGAGCAATGAGACCCGAGCTTTTAGCGTGTCTGCTAGGTGTCCAACCTGTTGCAATTCTGCCGCGATATGTTCCAGATCAGAGGCATAGCAAATGGTTTCTACTGCCTTCAACTGGTAATCCTCTGGAACAGCAAGTACAGGAATTGGAGATTTCTCCAGTAAGGTCGCCGTGATGGAGCCAAAAAGCTTCAGACTGTTACCCCCGCCTTTTCGAGACAAACAGATATACGATATCTGATGCTGCGTAGCATAATGAACCACATTGGCGACAACGGAAGAACTATTATGAACCACGTATTCCGGGTTGATCACCGTACTTCCTGTGCCCGCAGAAACTTCCATAACAAAAGCCATAAGCTGCCGCTTCAAACCGTTAAGTTCCTGCTGTTCGAAATTCTTATAGAATTCCTCACTCCACTTTACAGGCTTTAATAGCTCCGTCACATGGAGAAAAACAAGTTTATACCCGCCTTGCGCTGCAAGTTGCAAAGCAAATTGCACTGCTGCCTTCGAATTTTCCGACAGGTCCGTCGTTATCAATAAAGTTTCCATACGCTGATCTATTTTAAGCTTAAAACTTTTAAGCCGGTATTTAAAGGTCGGCAATTCTGCTGAGTGCTATCGTGCTGATTAACATCAGAAAACGTGATTTTGGTCACAATCTTAAAGGTTGTATACCCCCACCCTTTTCGTTACATTTGAGAAAACCCCCTTTTTGCCTATGTACGAATTATCGATTAACCCGCAACAAGTAGCAGAAACGCTAGGTAAACATATTCTGGCAGATGGCCTGGATCTAACCTTCGATATGGAGAAAAGTCAAGGATGTTACATCTACGATTCCAAACACCACCGAAAACTTCTTGATTTCTTCACCTGCTTTGCCTCCGTTCCGCTGGGGTATAATCATCCAAAAATGCTAAATGATGAAGCGTTTAAAAGAAGCCTGCTAAATGCGGCACTTACCAACCCATCCAATTCAGACGTATATACGCAGGAATACGCACAGTTTCTAACCACCTTCTCCCGTGTGGGCATACCAGATTACCTCCCTCACGCTTTCTTTATTGCGGGTGGATCCCTTGCCGTTGAAAACGCACTAAAAGTGGCTATGGACTGGAAAGTACAAAAGAACTTCGCAAAGGGATATAAAAAGGAAAAAGGGTCCAAGGTGCTCCACTTTGAGCGGGCCTTTCACGGCCGAAGTGGCTATACCCTAAGCCTCACCAACACATCCGTTGAAAAAACGAAATGGTTTGCCAAATTCGACTGGCCGCGGGTTACGGTACCCACCATGCGCTATCCTTTAAGTGGAGATAACCTCAATACAGCCGTTGAAACGGAACAACAATCCATACGGCAAATCAAGGCTGCTTTTTTCGAGCACAAGGATGATATATGCGCCATCATTGTAGAACCCATACAAGCTGAGGGTGGCGACAATCACCTTCGAGAAGACTTCCTGATTGAACTCCGAAAATTAGCAGATGAGCATGAAGCCTTTTTAATTTACGACGAAGTGCAAACCGGCGTTGGCCTCACCGGCAAGTTCTGGTGCCATCAGCATTACGCTGAAGCCGCAAGGCCTGACATTCTCGTATTTGGTAAAAAGATGCAGGTATGCGGCATCCTTGCCGGAAACAAGGTGGATGAAGTAGAACATAATGTTTTCAACACATCCTCCAGAATCAACTCTACCTGGGGTGGAAACCTTGTAGATATGGTCCGCAGCACACAGGTCCTGCAGATCATTGAAGAAGATCAGCTCGTAGACAACGCTGCGGAAGTTGGAAAATATCTATTGTCGCAGCTGGGAGGTTTTTCAAACAGCTTTGAAAAGGTCAGTAATGTACGCGGAAGGGGTCTACTGTGCGCTTTCAATCTGCCCAATACACAAATGCGCGACAAGTTTATTCAAGAAGGATTGAAACACCATGTCATGTTTCTGGGTTGTGGAAAACAGAGCATCCGCTTTCGACCAGCCTTACACATAGAAAAAGGCCAAATAGACGAAGGTATGGAGGCCATGCAGCAGATCCTTGGAGACCTGTAATCCTAAAAGAACACACATGAAGAACAAAAAGATGAACATCATAATTGGTGTCCTGGTCCTGGCATTGGTCGGCTGGATGATCAAGGGCACCTTTACTCAACCCGGCGTTGAAGACCTGAAAAGCGGCTTCAAAGAGGTGGCCCGGTACCGAAATGATAACAATACCGGCCCCATCCAATACGTGTTTGCGGTGACCATGAAAGACACGCTGTCTACAGACATGGTGACCTATGGCAACTTCAAACCACACCACAAAGGCGGTAACACGAAGGTCTACTTCTTCATGGAAGGCACGAAGGTGCCCACAACAGTCACCGGAGGCAAACAGAACTTCCTGCCAGAATTCAACGAATCCTGGGTGATGCTCTATGAAAAGAGTGCCATGGGGAACGTAAGTTTAACGAAGAACCCGAACCTGCAGCCCTGATCTACTTCAGATCAAACAGATTATCTACGCCAAGCAGCTTTCTGGACGTGAACCCTTCCCCGAAAGTTGCACCAATAGATTTTCCGAACTCCCTTGCTCTTGCAAGTACAGACTCGAAAAACTCAGGTGACGAGATATAAGTCTCCGCTTCATGATGATCCGGATTGTAAAACTGCGTCTTAAACGCCTTGATAGAAGCAATCTTTCCGTCGATAAAAGGCGTGATGTCTACAATGATGTCTGGCTCAATGTACATGTCCTGAATGTAATTCAGGTTTAACCTTGGTCTCCACGGTTCCTGCTCCAGGCCATCTAAAGTCGTTTTAATTTTAAGCAAGCCAGAAAGGAAGATGGAATCATGAACCAGATCACTGGCGCGGCCGTGATCAGGATGACGATCCCTAAGGGCATTGCTGAGTATAATCTCCGGTTGGTATTTCCGAATCATCTGAATCACCTTCAATTGATGCGCTTCATCATTCTGGAAAAAGCCATCCCGGATACCCAGGTTCTCCCGGACATGCAGGCCAAGGATGCTTGCGGAATCTTTTGCTTCAACATCACGGGTTTCCGCAGTACCACGGGTACCTAGTTCGCCACGTGTAAGGTCAACAATGCCTACTTTCTTGCCGGCAGCTATATGTTTTAATATGGTTCCTGAACAACCTAACTCTGCGTCGTCAGGATGTACAGCAAATACGAGTATATCTAATTTCATGAATTTAGTCTTGCACCTGCTTATACTAACCGCAGGATTTGCTTTTTAACTTTAGAGGTAAGGGGCTTGGTAAAAGGATAAAAGTAATCGACCACTTCACCGTTTTGATTGATCAAATACTTATGGAAGTTCCAGCGTGGTGTGGAGCTTAACACGCCATTCAGCTTTTTGTCAGCCAGAAACTTGAACAATGGATGCGCCTGTTCACCACGAACCATGGTCTTCTCAAATACCGGAAAGGTAACACCATAATTCACCTGGCAAAACTGGCTGATTTCTTCGCCATCCAGTGGCTCCTGGCGGCCGAAATCATTCGAAGGAAAGGCCAGCACTTCAAAGTTTCGATCCTTATAAGATTCCCGCAGTTCCTGCAGTTCTTGCAGCTGTGCGACAAAGCCACAAGCGGAAGCAATGTTCACAATTAACAACACCTTGCCTTTATACTGATCTAAATTTAAATTGGTGCCATTTAGCAGGTTAACCTTGAACTGGTGAATACTTTGAGGCTTTTCTGTCATGCTTATTATCTGTAAAAACCCGAGGATGCAATGATCGCTTCAATGTCTTTATCCTCCTGAGGGTCGTATGTGCTTTTTAAATTGTGGCCCACAACACGTGCGACCGATTGATATACAAATGCGGTCAAACCGCCTTTTGTTTGTTTAACGATGTCAAATGTAGTACGCCCAAGCTCGCGGTCCACAAGTTTGGTCAGAATCTTTCCCTGCGTAATGGTCAGCTCCTTAATCTCCTTGTTAAACATCTGCTTGATCTCCGCATCACAGGCTTTAATCAGCTTCTTCTGCTCCCGCTTGTTGGTGGTCGTCGCAATATCGCGCTCCAGCTGCTCATAGCGGCGTTTCGCAAACAAGGCATACGGCATCACCTTCATCACGTTATAGCGTAACCTGTTGTAGGCGGCACGCTCCGCCGGTGACTTGAAAATCCGGACGCCATAGATGGCAACTTCATGTAGTGGTATCCATGGAATCATTTCACCACCCACATTTGTTCCGGCCACTTTTATGGTGTCATTTTTGCCCTTCGGTGGGAACTTAACCTCATCCGTAACCTGCGCGGAAGCGTTGTTCCACCCGGCAATAATGACAATCAGGAGAAAAATTAACCTATAAAATTTCATAAATTTATAATCCCACAAAGTTAAACCTAATAAAATATATTAGGTTTGGCATCAGCACTTTAATTTGTTAATAGATTGTCAGATAGCAACGCATCTATCGAATATAAGTGTTTAATACATAATGAAATCCGATACTACGAAAATAATACAAATGAAGAACACGTTGGTGATTGATTTAGAAGCTGAGAAGCAGGAAATTTTGAAAAGATATCGTGCCCTGCTGCGTGCGTGTAAACCAACCATGCAAAGGGGTGACAAGAAGGAGATCCGCAAAGCATTTGACATGGCCCTTGAAAGCCATAAAGACATGCGCCGGAAGTCCGGAGAACCATACATCTACCACCCGATCGCTGTTGCGCAGATTGCTGCGGAAGAGATCGGCCTGGGTACAACGTCTATTGTTTGTGCGCTGTTGCACGATGTGGTCGAAGATACCGACATGACCCTCGAAGATATCGAAAGGGAGTTCGGTAAAAAGACGGCAAAGATCATAGATGGCCTGACCAAAATCTCTGGCGTTTTCGACTACAACAGTTCATTGCAGGCGGAAAACTTCCGTAAAATGTTGCTAACACTGGCGGATGATGTGAGGGTTATCCTAATCAAACTTGCCGACAGGCTGCACAACATGCGCACCATGGATTTTATGCCAAGGCAAAAGCAGCTCAAAATCGCCTCGGAAACCATCTACCTCTACGCACCCCTTGCACACCGTTTAGGACTTTACGCCATCAAATCTGAGCTTGAAGACCTCTCCATGAAGTACCTGGAGCCAGATACCTATAAATACATTGCGACCCAGCTGAATGAAAAGAAGGCTGAACGTAACCTCTTCATCAAGAACTTCGTGGAGCCCATCCATGAAATCCTGACCGAGCAAGGCCTGAAAGCAAACATCTACGGCCGACCGAAATCCATCCATTCCATCTGGAACAAGATGAAAAAGAAGAACATACCTTTTGAAGAGGTATATGATCTCTTTGCGGTCCGCATCATCCTGGAAAGTGCTCCGGAACAGGAGAAAGCAGAATGTTGGAAAGCCTACTCTATTGTAACGGACCTTTACCGTCCAAATCCAGACCGTCTGCGGGATTGGGTGTCTTCTCCAAAAGGGAACGGCTATGAGTCATTACACACGACCGTGATGGGTCCTAAAGGGCAATGGGTAGAAGTGCAGATCCGTACCGAGCGCATGAACGAAATCGCAGAAAAAGGTTTTGCTGCGCACTGGAAGTATAAAGAATCGAGTTCAGATAACGGGCTGGATCAGTGGATCATGAAAGTGCGGGAGATGTTGAGCAATCCGGAAGCAAATGCGCTGGATTTCCTTGACGATTTTAAGATGAACCTGTTCTCTGATGAGATTTTCATCTTCACACCAAAAGGTGCCCTGATACAACTGCCACAAGGCGCTACCGCGCTCGACTTTGCATTTGAGATCCACACCGATGTGGGTGCCAGATGTATTGGCGCGAAGGTAAACCACAAGCTGGTGCCGCTATCCTACAAGTTGCAGAATGGCGATCAGGTGGAAATCATTACCTCCAGCAAGCAGATCCCGAAAGAAGACTGGCTGAATATCGTGGTTACCGCGAAAGCGAAATCAAAGATCAAAAGCTCCCTCAAAGAAGAGAAACGCAAGATTGCAGAAGAAGGTAAGGAAACACTGGAGCGTAAGCTTAAGTCACTTAAAATTACCTACAACACCGATAACCTCAACAAACTAAGCTACTTCTTTAAACTGCCTTCTACACAGGAGTTGTTCATTGCCGTAGCACAAGGTAAAATTGAGCTGAAAGATCTGAAAGACTACGTCGCCAGCGAAAAGGAAATTGAGAACCGTGGCGCAGAACGTAATGACAATCAGCAGATTGAAGCTTTACTCAATAAGGTTAAAGGCCCTGAATCTGACATTCTGTTGATTGGTGAAGACATGCAGCGCATTGACTATACCCTTGCGCCTTGCTGTAATCCAATCCCTGGAGATGACGTGTTTGGCTTCGTAACCATCAATGATGGCATCAAGATCCACAGGACCACTTGTCCGAATGCCGCGCAGTTGATGGCCAACTACGGCTACCGTATCGTGAAAGCGAAATGGAACAAGCAGAAAGAACTTACCTTCCTCACCGGATTGCACATCATCGGCATCGACGACATGGGTCTGATCAACAACATCACAAAAGTGATATCAAACGACTTCAAAGTGAATATGCGGTCGATCACAGTAGATACAGATAACGGGATTTTTGATGGCTCGATCATGATTTATGTGAATGATAAAGACCATCTGGACCAGCTCATCCAAAATCTGCTGGAGGTGAAAGGTGTTACTGGTGTGACCAGATTTGACGCTTAAAGTATCAATAAATCTAAACTTTATCTAAAAAGTGGTACCTTTGAAAGGAGTTAAATAAGTATGTCAACAAACCACAACAGCGAGCTGGTAAGAAAGATTTTTGAAGCTTACCTAGAGAATAAGAGTTTGAGAAAAACCCCTGAACGCTTCGCTATACTTGAAGAAATCTATTCAAGAGATGATCATTTCGATGTAGAAACGCTGTATATCCACATGAAGAACCAGAAATACCGGGTTAGTCGTGCGACAGTCTACAACACCCTTGAATTACTGGTATCCTGCGACCTGGTGACTAAACACCAGTTTGGCAAGAACATGGCTCAATTCGAAAAGTCTTACGGCTATCACCAACATGACCACATCATCTGCATCGACTGCGGAAAAGTGGTTGAGTTCTGTGATCCGAGAATCCACCAGATCCAAAGTATGGTGGGTGATCTGCTAAAGTTTGATATCAAACATCACTCTTTGAACCTTTACGGTATATGCTTCGACTGCAAAGCGAAAACGCTTCCAGTTGTTAATACCGAAATCCAACATGCAAATTAATTTATAAATATAATCTCATTAATTTTTTATAATGACGCAAGTAGACGTGCTTCTGGGCCTGCAATGGGGCGATGAGGGCAAAGGTAAGATTGTGGATGTTTTAAGTCCGCAGTATGATTTAATCGCTCGTTTCCAAGGCGGACCCAACGCTGGTCACACTTTAGAGTTTGATGGCAAAAAGTTCGTGCTAAATACCATTCCATCTGGTATTTTCAACGAGAAAACCATGAACCTGATTGGTAATGGTGTGGTAATCGATCCGATAATTCTAAAACGTGAATTAGACAACTTGAAAGCTGCGGGGCATGACCCGATAGCCAAGCAAAAATTGGTTATTGCCAGAAAGGCGCACCTGATCTTGCCAACGCACCAATTACTTGATGCCGCAAATGAGGCTAAAATGGGTAAAGACAAGATTGGCTCCACACTAAAAGGTATTGGTCCAACTTACATGGACAAAACCGGCCGTAATGGTCTACGTGTTGGTGATACTACCCTGCCAGACTTCAAAGACCGCTACAACAAGCTTGTTGAAAAACACAAAGAGATTCTCTCGCATTATGAGTTTGAATATGATCTAGCAGAGAAAGAAGCTGCTTTCTTTGAAGCTATTGAATACATCAAATCTATCCCGCATGTAGATAGCGAACACTTCGTGAACGGCTACCTGCAGGAAGGTAAAACTGTTTTAGCAGAAGGTGCACAAGGCACCCTGCTTGATATTGATTTCGGTTCTTATCCTTTTGTTACTTCATCCAATACCACCACTGCTGGTGCTTGTACCGGTCTTGGTATTGCGCCGAACAGAATCGGTAGTGTTTACGGGATTTTCAAAGCTTACTGCACACGCGTAGGTGGCGGGCCTTTCCCTACTGAACTGGATGATGAAACCGGCGAAACACTACGCCAAGTTGGCCATGAATTTGGCGCAACAACCGGTCGTGCGCGTCGTTGTGGCTGGATCGACATTCCTGCGTTGAAATATGCAATCATGCTAAACGGCGTAACGGAATTGATCATGATGAAAGCTGACGTGCTTGATGGTTTCGACACCATCTACGCTTGTACGCACTATGAGTACAATGGTGAAACCATCGACTACATGCCTTACGACATCATCTCGATCAAACCGACACCAGTATTAAAGGCGGTTGAAGGTTGGAAAACCGACATCACCAAGATCACTAAAGTGGACGAAATTCCAACGGCTTTATCGAACTACATCGCATTCCTTGAAGCAGAATTGAATGTGCCGGTTAAGTTCCTTTCTGTAGGACCAGACCGCGTGCAAACACTGACTTTGTAATATCTAGCAATTCAAATATTTGAAGGGTGGTTTCAGACCACCCTTTTTTTGTTTAATCCGGAATTTATGCGATTAACAGCAGACTTCAAGCACAAAGCACTACACTGGGCAGATCAGTTCGAGTACTGTTGTGTGCTGGACTCCAACAGCTATCCCGACCCTTACGGCAAGTACGACCTTCTTATCGCGGCAGGTGCAACACATGTGCTATATAGCGACAGTGAAGGTGCCTTCGAAAATCTCAAAGGTTTTTACGCAGCTCATCCAGGCTGGCTGTTCGGTATCCTCGGATATGACCTGAAAAACGGAATAGAAGCCCTGCAATCCGGCAATCCCGATCAGCTCGGGTTTCCGCAGCTCTGCTTTTTCCAACCAGAATACCTCATCGTTTCAGAAAATGATGTACTTCGCGTGGAAGTCGGTCCAGCCAATCTCCTGGAAGAAATCAACACGCAGAATCTTCAAAACAATGAGCAAAGCACGTCAGCGGAAGTAAATATTCAGGCGATGATGGACAGAGAAATCTATATCCATAAAATCCAGGAGCTGAAGCAACACATCAGCCGGGGTGATGTTTATGAAATCACGTTCTGTCAGGAGTTCTTTGCAAGGCAGGCCCGGATCAATCCGGCAGAAACCTATGCACGTTTAAACTTCAACTCCCCAACCCCATTCGCCGCTTATCTGAAACTGAAAGACAAGTATCTACTCTGCGCCAGTCCGGAGCGCTTCCTGCGGAAGAAAGGCCAACAACTGATCTCTCAGCCCATTAAAGGCACGGCAAAGCGAGGCAAGGATGCTGCAACAGACGTAGTGATCAAAGCGCAGCTTGCAGCAGACCTGAAGGAACAAACAGAAAATGTGATGATTGTAGATCTGGTACGAAATGACCTGACCAGAAGCGCCACTCCGGCATCAGTGAAGGTAGAAGAACAGTTCGGTATTTACAGCTTTGCGCAGGTGCATCAGATGATCTCCACGATATCCTGCAAACTTCACCCGGATGTACATTTTATAGATGCCATAAAGAACACCTTCCCCATGGGATCTATGACTGGCGCACCAAAGGTCAGCGCCATGGAACTGATCGAAAAATATGAGGAAAGTACCAGAGGTGCCTATTCTGGCGCCATGGGCTATATCAGTCCGGAAGGGGATTTCGACTTCAATGTGGTGATTAGAAGTATGCTCTACGCATCCGATAAAGCTTACTTATCCTTCCAGGTGGGCAGTGCGATTACCGCGGCCTGCATTCCAGAGAAAGAATATGAAGAGTGCATGCTCAAGGCATCAGCAATCATAGAAACGATAAAGGGACCACAGTAGCGGTCCCTTTATCGTTTATTATTTTACCGGTTTACCGGTTGTTGACTTAAAGTATTTTTTTGCTTCAGGTAAATCCTTTTGGATTTGCGCGATCCTGGTACCATCTGCAGGGTGGGTACTCATCCACTCAGGTGGCTTAGAACCATTGCTTGCAGAAGCCATACGCTGCCAGAAGGAAACAGCAGTTGCTGGATCATATCCGGCCATAGACATGAAGATCAACCCAAGGTGATCAGCTTCAAGTTCCTGTTTTCTCGAGTTTGGCAACAAAACACCTGCCTGTGCACCGATACCATATACCTGGTTGATCACCGCTTGTGTAGTTGCAGATTGATTTCCTGTCGCCGCACCAATAAGGCTACCAACACCTTCAGCCACTGCAGCTTTTGATGCGCGTTCAGAAGAGTGTTGTGCAATCGCATGCGCAATCTCATGGCCCATTACGGTTGCCAATCCTGCATCATCTCTCGTCACCGGAAGAATGCCCGTATAAACGGCAACTTTACCGCCAGGCATACACCAGGCATTCACCTCTTCACTTTTGATCAGATTAAATTCCCAGTTGAAGCCTTTGATTTGCTCCGAATAGCCATTCGCATTCATGTATTTGGTTACCGCAGTTGCAATTTGTTGCCCAATGCGTTTCACCCTTGTTGCGTCTGCATTATTCAACACCGTTGTTTTAGAATCTTTAAGCAGTGCATTATAACTTTGAGCTGCTGCAGACTGCATCTCGGTTTCACTCACAAAACTCAAGCGATTTCTGCCGGTTAACGGCACTGTAGAACACGCATTGGCGAACAGCAGCACTGCAAGAGCAAGGCCTGATAGTTTCATTTTTTCCATTAATGTTTAATTTAGTTGTTTTTGCTTTTAAACAAATACACTTTGGATTCTTTGCCTTTAAGCAGTCGTTCCAGATTCTTCTGATGTGTGATCAGGATCAGTATGCAAACGCACATTCCATATAGTACTTCAGACTTTATGGATGAATGAAATACAAAGACAATGCTGAGTGGGAAAGTAAATCCGGCACAGATAGATCCAAGGGAAACGTATTTCGTAAGCAATAGAACAACGGTAAAGACCAGAACGCAAAGCATAGCTGCCGGGAAGTTAACTGCCAAAATCATTCCAAAAAGTGTTGCCACCCCTTTGCCACCCCTAAAGCCAGCAAAGATCGGGAACAAGTGGCCCATCACAGCTGTAATGCCAAGTGCAAGTTCATAATTGATAAACTGCGATGAGTTATGCGGCCCGGTAACCGAAAGTCCAATGAAGTAAGCGAGTTTTGTTGCGGTGTAACCTTTAGCAATATCGATGATCATCACCGCGAGTCCAGCTTTTTTACCAAGGACACGAAAAACGTTTGTAGCACCTGCATTTCCGCTACCGTATTCCCGGACATCGATACCATAGAAGGCGCCGCCGAGCCATACCGCCGTGGGTATAGAGCCAAACAAATAGGCCAGAATTACAGCAGAAATAGAATATATAGATAACATTCTTAAAACGCCTTTAAGCTCATGTCTAAACTTTTAACGGAATGCGTCAATGCGCCCATAGAAATATAATCTACCCCGGTTGCTGCGTATGCAGGAATTTCTGCTTCCACAATGCCACCAGATGCTTCTGTTTGATACTGCCCGCCAATGCGCTCTACTGCTTTTTTCAAAGCCTCAGGTTTAAAGTTATCCAACATAATCCGGTTTATCGAACCAGTTGCCAGCGCCTGTTCCAACTCCTCGAAGTTCCGCACCTCAATCTCGATCTCCAGTGCTTTATGGTGCTGTTTTAGATAAGCATTTGCTGCTTTGATCGCGTTTGCAATACCACCGGCATAGTCAACATGATTATCTTTTATCAGGATCATGTCGTAAAGGCCAATCCGGTGATTTACTCCACCCCCGATTTTCACCGCCAGTTTCTCCAGATACCGTAAACCCGGTGTGGTTTTGCGGGTATCGAGCACCTCCGTATGAAATGGTTCCAGCACCTTCACAATGCGATTGGTTTTTGTTGCAATACCACTCATGCGCTGCATGCAATTAAGCACCAAACGCTCCGCAAGCAGTATAGCATGTGTATTGCCTTCCACCGTAAACGCGATATCGCCATATTTAACTTCGGCACCATCCTGTAGCATAACATCTACCTTCAGGGTCGCATCAACATGGCGGAAAATCTCCAGGGCAAGCGCTACACCCGCAAGGATACCATCCTCTTTTATAATGAGTTTGGCTTTTCCTACGGCATCAGCAGGAATGGTAGAAAGTGATGTATGGTCACCATCGCCAAGATCTTCGGCAATGGCATTTTTGATGAAAAGTTCTATAAGCTGGTTGTCCAAAACATTAATATTTACCCAAAAATAGCATTTTTAGTGTAATGCAGCTAAGTTTTGTCGCCCTCTATTCTCAACTCCGTAATTAAAAAATCACCTGAAGTCTTCTTGAAAGTGACGGTTACCCTATACTTAACCGTTTTAGTAAGAACGGACAATATACCAATCTGGTAGTTTGGATTTGTATTGATTAGATGAATAACGGAAGAGTTGACCGGCATGTTTTTATTGAAGAAATCCCGCAGGATTTGTTCAGCCTGTGCCTTTGAATAGGTGTCGGTTTCAGACGCGATATTCAGTTCCACAGAGGCGTTAAAGTATTTTGCGATCTCCTTAGAATTGCCGTTGCGGAAATGACCGGAAACATCCCCCACCAGATTGCTCTGGAATTGCAGCGGAAACAGCAATCCCGTTATTACAAAAAGTATTGGAACGAGTGATCTGATCATGTTTAATTTTCGCTAATATAAGCTTTACCCCACAAATTATGCCATCTGGCCTTCACAAAATGGATTTCTGTAACCCAATAGAACTCATTTGCTTTATATTTGTTGAACAAGACCAGAACTTTCTTACAAATAAAACGATACTAATGAATAATAAAAAAGTGATGCTACTGATTCTTGATGGCTGGGGATACGGCAAACAAGATGAATCTGATGCTGCCTTTGCCGCCAATACACCATTCTTTGATTCGCTACTTAAAACCTACCCGAATTCCAGGCTTGAAGCTTCAGGCGAAGCCGTAGGTTTACCTGCCGGACAGATGGGCAACTCAGAGGTGGGTCACATGAACCTTGGTGCCGGAAGAGTGGTTTACCAGGAACTTGGCCGCATCAACAAAGCCATTTCAGACCGTACATTATTTTCAAATGAAACCCTCGTTGATGCATTTAACTATGCAAAGACAAATCATAAAGCCGTGCATTTTATTGGCCTGGTATCTGATGGTGGCGTACACGCACACATCAATCACCTGAAAGCCTTATGTGATGCGGCGAAAGAAGCGGCCGTTAATGACGTGTTCATCCATGCTTTTCTGGATGGCCGTGATACAGATCCAAAATCAGGTCTGGGCTTCATCAAAGACTTAAACCATCACCTTTCCAGCTCAGCAGGTAAACTTGCCAGCGTAATCGGAAGGTATTATGCAATGGACCGCGACTCCAGATGGGAACGCGTGAAACTTGCTTACGACCTGCTTACCAAAGGTACTGGCCTCGCAACGCAAGATCCGGAAAGCATCATACAGAAATCTTACGAGAATGGCGTAACCGACGAGTTCATCAACCCGATCGTTGTGACGAATAACGATGGCTCACCAGTTGCAACCATCCAGGAAGGCGATGTAGTCATCTGCTTCAACTACAGAACCGACCGCGGACGTGAAATCACATCTGCTTTATGCCAGGTGGATTACCCCTTGTTTGAAATGCATAAGCTGCCGCTTTATTATGTGACCATGACTACATACGACGAGAGCTTCTCGAACGTAAACGTAGTTTTCACTAAAGATGACCTGACCGAAACCCTCGGTGAAGTATTGGCGAAACACCATAAGAATCAGATCCGGATTGCAGAAACTGAAAAATACCCACACGTAACGTTCTTCTTTTCGGGCGGCCGTGAGCAGGTTTTCGAGAATGAAAAGCGCATTATGGTACCTTCTCCTAAAGTTGCTACATACGACTTGCAACCGGAGATGAGTGCACAGGGCATTACGGATGCCATCTGCGAAGAGCTTGAATCAGGCTGGGCAGATTTCATCTGCCTGAACTTTGCTAACCCGGACATGGTTGGCCACACCGGTGTATTTGAAGCCGTTGTGAAAGCTGTAGAGACTGCAGATAGATGTGCGGAAACAGTTGTGAAAAAAGGTTTGGAGAACGGCTACTCGTTCATCCTGCTAGCCGATCACGGTAATAGCGAGTACATGATGAATGATGATGGCTCCGTAAACACTGCGCATACCACCAATCTGGTACCATGCATTTTGATTGATCAGGATTACAAATCCATTAAAGATGGTAAGCTCGGCGACGTCGCACCAACCATTCTTAAAATCATGGGCATAGATCGTCCGGCAATTATGACGGGAGACGTATTGGTATAATGAGGAAATACCTGCTTGTTTTTACTGCGTTACTAACCGCTTGTGCCGCCCCTGAAAAGGAAAATCCAGGCACAAAGCCCGCATACTTTGATCTAAAAGGCTACTTCAACAAGGAAGCGGCGACTTTGAAGGCAAAACAGCCGCTTGTAAACAAGCGCGTGTTGGTTGATGACAAAGCCGAAGAAAAGCAGGTTAAAGTTAGCGATTGGCAAAAGGAGCTTTCCGTATTCATTGATGCGGACATAAACAAAGCTGCATGGGCAGGCGAATTCAGCAGCAAAAATACTCCCTCCGGCATAACATATACTTCGAACAGCGATAAAGTACCTGTAAAAGCCTTGCAGGTACTTCAATCAAATGGTGTTGTAAAGGGCATCATCATCACGATACACAACAGCAACTACCTGTATAGCTCCAGCGATACCCTGAGCTATTATCCGGATAGTTTATACAAGATCAGAAAGCGGCAAGAAATAAAGCTCATGTCGCCTAAGCGATACGAGATCACCGGAAGATTCTAATAAAAAGAGCTGCATTTAAAATGCGGCTCTTTTTGTTTATCGATCCCCGCAGATCACTCGTGAATGGAAGGGTTATGCATTCGGGTCAAACGCACAGCACACGCACACCAACCGCACACCAGACGCACACATGACGCACAAAGCGTGTGCGTTTGCTGTGCGTTTGATCTGTGGCAGGTATGGGCTTCTTCAGCGCTTGACCCGGATGCATCGGTACAGCTGTCCTAAACAAAAAAAGGCCGATCATCACTGATCGGCCTCCTGTATAATGGGAAATATGGTGCTTATTTTAAGCTGGCAATTTGTGCTTTAACATACTTGGTTAGATCCAGAATGTCTTTGCGTTGCGGTTGTAATACCAGTATTTTCTGGAAGTCAGATATCGCGCTGTTGAACAAAGTGTTGCAGGCAAGCTTATCGGCAGACTTCTTAATTTTGAATGATTTAAAAATTGCATAATCTTTATAGGCAATTCCACGGTTCTGAAGCAACTGAACATCTTCCTCGCCACCTAGTTCAATGGCTTTAGAAAAATCTTTAATCGCAGAAAGGTAGAAGTTGTCACGCATGGAGTTCAATGATTCCTTCGGATCATTAGCAATATTCAATCTACCCTTACCTCTGTAGTAATAAGCAGAATTATCTGTTGGTTTTAGTGTGATGAGCTTGCTGTATGCGGTAATGGATTTTTCATATTCCTTACACTGGAAGTAAGCGTAACCAAGCATCTTGGAAATATTTGGATTATCAGGGCTTTTCGCGTCCGCTTTTTCAAGCTGGGCAATTGCGCCTTTAAAATCATTTTTCATCATTAGCTGCATGCCCAGGTTGTAATAACCGCTTCCCTGACCAAAACTATTAACGGCAACACTAAGAAATAAAATGATAAAGGTGTGTTTAAGATATTTCATTAAGTATAAATAAAGATAAGTTGGAACGCTAAGCAAGGAATGCTCCTCGTTGGCAGCAATATTACACTTAACGCTTAATATTTCAAAATATGTTAATTTCGGAATTATTTTTAGAATCCGGACTTTTTAACAGACTCGCTGTATTATCATGCTTTGGCATAAGAGTTGAATTTAATGTTCACACGACTAAATCTAATATTATCAAACGGCAACCTGTCATACTGTCGTTTTTAAAAGGCCTAATTTAATGAGTATAAAAGATCAATTTGATTTTAGTAATGCACTTCCAATTATAAATGAGGATACAGAGTTTTTCCCTTTGATGTCACAGCAAGACGAGGATGATATGAACGGCGAAGAAACCCCTGAAGTACTCTCCATCCTGCCGCTTCGGAATACTGTACTTTTTCCTGGCGTTGTTATTCCGATTACCGTAGGGCGCGACAAATCCATTCGTTTAATAAAAGAAGCTTATAAAGGTGATCGCATCATTGGTGTTGTTTCGCAAAAGGATGTATCTATTGAAGATCCTACCTTTGAGCAACTTAACAGTGTAGGTACCGTTGCACACATCATTAAATTGTTGCAGATGCCAGACGGTAATACCACCGTGATTATCCAGGGTAAGCAGCGCTTTAACCTGTTAGAACTGGTTCAATCTGAGCCTTACATTAAGGTAAAAGTAAGCAAGTTTGAAGAGGCGAAGTTTAAGAAAGATAAAGAGTTCAAAGCACTGATCGCCTCTATCCGCGAGATGTCGGCTCAAATCATTCAGCTATCACCAAACATTCCAAGTGAGGCTGGACTGGCTCTAAAAAATATAGAAAGCACCTCTTTCCTGATCAACTTCATTTCTTCGAACATGAATGCCGAAATGGCTGATAAGCAGAAGATGCTTCAGATGGCCAACTTGCGCGACCGTGCGGAAAAAGTGATGGAGCTGCTTACACTGGAACTGCAGATGCTAGAGCTGAAAAATCAGATCCAATCCAAGGTCCGTATAGACCTGGACAAACAGCAAAGGGATTATTTTTTGAATCAGCAGCTGAAAACCATTCAGGAAGAGCTGGGTGGTAACTCCACAGATATAGAATACAATGCCTTAGAGGCACGTGGAAATAAAAAGAAATGGGCATCTTCCGTTAAAGAGCACTTTAACAAAGAGCTCGAGAAACTGGGACGCATGAATCCTGCGGCACCAGATTATTCCATTCAGATGAACTATCTGGAATTGTTGCTGGATCTGCCCTGGAATGAGTTCAGCAAAGACAATTTCGACTTAAAACGCGCACAACGCGTGTTGGACAAAGACCATTTCGGTCTGGAAAAAGTTAAACAAAGAATTATAGAATACCTGGCAGTGTTGAAGTTGAAGCGCAACATGAAGGCGCCGATCCTTTGCCTGGTGGGCCCTCCCGGAGTAGGTAAAACCTCTTTGGGTAAGTCTATCGCAAAAGCACTGAACCGTAAATATGTACGAATCGCTTTAGGCGGCGTACGTGACGAAGCAGAAATTCGTGGTCACCGTAAGACTTATATCGGTGCAATGCCGGGTCGCATTATCCAGTCTTTGAAAAAAGCTGGCGCAGCAAACCCGGTGTTTGTATTGGATGAGATTGACAAGGTTGGTTCAGATCACCGTGGTGATCCTTCATCGGCTTTACTTGAAGTCCTTGATCCCGAGCAAAACAATGCTTTTAACGATCACTATGTAGAAGCGGATTACGACCTTTCAAATGTGTTGTTTATCGCCACTGCGAATTCATTAAACACCATTCAACCGGCCTTGCTCGATCGTATGGAGATCATCGAGGTGAATGGCTATACCATTGAAGAGAAAATCGAGATTGCAAGAAAATATCTTTTACCAAAGCAGAAAGAACAACACGGTATCAAAACCAAGGATATCGTGCTCAAGCCAGCATTGATTGAAAAGGTGATTGAAGATTATACCAGGGAATCTGGCGTTCGTTCATTAGAGAAAAAGATCGGCTCACTTGTCCGCGGTGTTGCGACAAAGATTGCCATGGAAGAAACGTACGAGCCCACTTTAACCAGTGAAGATGTGGAACGCATCTTAGGGGCTCCGGTTTTCGACAAGGATCTTTATGAAGGAAATGAAGTTGCAGGTGTGGTTACCGGACTTGCATGGACCTCTGTAGGTGGTGATATCTTATTTATTGAAGCAAGTCTGAGCCCGGGTAAAGGCAAGCTAACCTTAACGGGTAACCTTGGTGACGTGATGAAAGAGTCTGCCGTTATTGCTTTGGCTTATCTGCGTTCGCATGCGGAACAGTTCGGCATTGATTATGAGCTGTTCGACAACTTTGACGTGCATGTTCACGTACCGGCGGGTGCTACGCCTAAGGACGGTCCATCGGCTGGTGTAACCATGTTAACCGCATTGACTTCTGCCTTTACGCAACGTAAAGTTAGACCAAACCTGGCAATGACGGGTGAGATTACGCTACGTGGCAAAGTACTTCCGGTAGGTGGAATTAAAGAAAAGATCCTTGCGGCAAAACGTGCAAACATCAAGGAGATTATACTTTGTAAATCCAACCGTAAAGACATTCTGGAGATTAAAGAGAGCTACGTTAAGGATCTGAAGTTCCATTATGTGTCGGAGATGCGCGAGGTGATCGACCTGGCACTTACGGCAGAAAAGGTTAAGAACCCACAGGATCTTACCGTGAAAAAGAAAAAACAAGATTAATATCTATAGACAATAAACTAACTTGACCCGGATTTATCCGGGTTTTTCATTTTATGGCTAAAAGCAAGTTTCTGGCATTTACAATTGGCATGTTCCTGTTTGGGGTTCAGGCAAGTGCGCAACAATACAAACATGAGGTCGGCTTTCAGAGTGATAACGACTCTTACCTGGCTCAAGGCTCCGATCGGTATTATACAAATGGGTTGTTTTTAAATTACCGGTTTGCGACGAAGAACGCAGCTCCGAACAGCGGCTTGAAAAAGAAGATCTTGGAGATTTCTGCAGGGCAAATGATTTTCAATCCCCGTTCCGGCTACCGCCCGGAACCGGCAACCCAGGATAGACCATTTGCAGGTTACCTGTACGTTGGTGCGGCCATAAGCTGGTTCCATAATGACGAGCACATGTTGAAAGCTGCAGTACAAGTGGGTACCACAGGACCAAATGCCCTGGCACAGGATGGCCAGGAACTATTGCATGAGACGTTTGGCTTTTATGAACCCGCCGGCTGGGAATACCAGATCGGGAATGAAGCCGCGGTGAACGCATCGGTACAATATGTAAGGTTATTACAGCGCGCCGAAAACGCAAAGACGGATTTTAGTTTTGAGGGTTATGCAAATGCAGGAACAACCTTTAGCGGTGCTGGTGCTGGTATCCTTTTCAGAGCGGGCAATATAGAGCAGCTCTTTAATTCGGCAAGTTATGATGCAAGGATTGGTAATGACGGCGCAGCGCCGAGGCATGAACTATTCTTTTACGCTAAACCGCAGCTGAACTTCGTTGCTTATGATGCAACCGTACAGGGCAGTTTGTTTTCCGACAACAGTCCGGTTACTTATGGGGTTAAGCCATTTGTGTTTGCACAACAGTTTGGCGTAAATTACAGTACCGGACGTTTGAGTCTCGACTTCAATGTGATCTTTAAAACGAAGGAGATTAAGAGTACGGCATCGGCACACCATTTCGGAAGCATCACCGCAAATTACCGCTTTAATTAAGATTTCCTTGAAGGTTAAAGTCGCGGGCGCTTCCGCATCTCCTTTTTGAGTGCCGTAGAATGCTTGTTCTCGAGCCGCTTACGAATTACAGATCGCGGGATTTTAGTTGGCTTTCTGGGTTTGTCTACCTTTAGTGCTTTTTCCAGAATGGCGAGCAGTTTCTCCACCGCGGTTTCCTTGTTGACCAGCTGACTTCGGTCCTCCTGTGCGATAACGTGCAAATTCCCATTTGTATCCAGCCGGTGCGCAAGTCGCGTCATCAATAGTGCGCGCGCTTCATCCGACAGGAATGCGGCAGAAGGTATGTGCAGCACGACTTCTACTTTACTGGAAACCTTGTTTACATGTTGGCCCCCCTTCCCTCCGCTTCTGGAAGTTTTGAAAGTTAGGTAATCCATGATGCGCTGCTGGTCTGCTGTCATGCGGCAAAAATAAGTTTTCTTCAACAATTTGAATTGGAAAAGAGGCAAAAGCTTAACTTTGCGGCAATGAGAAATAATCTGGTAGTAGCGATTGATGGATATTCATCCTGCGGCAAAAGTACATTGGCAAAAGCATTAGCAAAGAAACTAGGACTGATTTACGTTGACAGCGGCGCCATGTACCGTGCGGTGACCCTTTATTTTCTCAGAAACAACATCGATGTAAATGATGATGCAGCTGTTGAAGAGGCGCTGCAACACATTGAATTAAATTTCCACTCTCGTGATTTTGAATCCCACATTTCGTTAAATGGCGAAGAGGTTTCGGAAGAGATCAGGCTGATGCCGGTTTCCGAAAGCGTAAGCGAAGTTTCTGCAAACAAGCGTGTGCGTGTGGAGATGGTAAGGCAGCAGCAGCGCATGGGTAAATCCAAGAACATTGTTATGGACGGCCGTGATATCGGTACGGCAGTGTTTGTGGATGCACAGGTAAAGTTGTTTATGACTGCCGATCCAAAAATCAGAGCAGAGCGACGTTTTAATGAACTACGTGCAAAAGGTAATACTGATGTGAGCCTTGAAGACGTATTTGAAAACATCGCACACCGTGATTTCGCGGATACGACGCGTAAAGAAAGTCCACTGGTGCGGGCTGAAGATGCGATCATTTTAGACAACACAGAGCTTTCACCGCAGGAGCAGCTGGACTTTGCGATCAGCAAGGTGCAACCATTCCTGGAAGAGCTGGCATAAAAGGAGAATTTTAGGGGTAAATTTCCGACGAATTCCACATCTGCTGTTAATTGTTAATAAGTTCTAAATCAAGAACTTTATTATATTTTCTTTCATTAAAAATAAATATTTCTATCTTTGTAGTCCCTCACGGGAAAAGGAGATTAAATTTTTAATGGCAAAAAAACAAGTAGCAGAAAA
>Ga0265798_10000744_pt1 | contig 52589 bp, 47 predicted proteins | sample P3T30metagenome_FD_192430 | JGI IMG/M metagenome (GOLD analysis project Ga0265798, IMG submission 192430) | Plant litter microbial communities from East Loma Ridge, Irvine, California - P3 T30 | ecosystem: Environmental > Terrestrial > Plant litter > Unclassified | place: USA: California...
TTTTTTAAGCCCCCCCCCCCCCCCCCAGCCAATACTATCGGCATTAAACATTATACACATCGCCCGTCAGTGATCATTCCATGCCCACAGACTACAGCCCCATCAGCAATGAGCCATGACGCCTGCTCTCCATTCGCGTGAGGGACAAGACGCGCTCGTGCTCCGTGATTTCTTGCTCCCTGAACTTCGAGATCAAATCCATGGTACTGTGCCTGACGCTAACGACGCTCCGCTCGTCGCCGACAGTGTCGTCCTCACCCATGGACAGAAAGCTCGGCTGCGCACTACGACGGCTCATATGGCTGCCGCGACTCATCTGGCTTACGTTGCGCGAGTGCTTGTATCGTGCAGGCAAGGTGTGAGAACGCAGCGAGACGCGCCTGCTGCTAAACGAGGTGCGAGATGGGCCGCATGCTTCCTGGAGAGCAAAGTCGGCGTCGGTACTCATGCGTGGAAACGAGGGAACGCATGTTTCGTAATAGACTGACCAGACACGAGCGCGGTCTTGGAGAGGCTCTGTGTCATCTGCTCCATCGTGTAGAGCGACCAAATCGCCAAGGGTGGGTGCAGAAGAATTGCGACGTGGGCGAAGCGTTGGCCTTGATCCGCCAACGGGAAGGTCGTCGCTAGCTCTCACGTCGCGATGTCGCTCACTATGACGCCGCACAACTTGCTTGTCGCTGAGTTGTTGATTGCTGTCACAGGTTCCATCGGCGCCACCAGACATAAACACGTCGGGAAGTATTTCGAGCTCAGGATGCTCAAGCGTGCCGCCAGATGCGATGGAGCTACGGTGGCCGCGGCCATGACGGCGAAACTCGGAACTAGAAGACTTGAAAATCCCAGAGTAGTAGTTCTTGATCAGCTTTCTACCAAAAGTCATCGAGTGACTCTTCGCCATCTTGCCGCTGCCGACTTTCTTCTTGCGCTTCTTCTCTCCGGGCAGAAGGGGCGGAGACTCCATACGAAAAGTCGGATCGATTAGATCTTCATCGTGATCGACATCCTTCGCCGAAGCAAATCGAATTGCGGCCTCGAGTGCAAAGTCGCGGGTCTCCACATGATCTTTCTTTCCAGCAGACAAGGTGCGCTCCAATCGGCTGTGTGACGGATAACGACCCCATGCGCCAACCACAGCGGTGTCGTCCCCTTGTTTGTCGAAAGCATTGGCGAGCTCTTGCTCTAAGGTCATCTGCCCGAAACCCGCTGTAGCGCTGCGCCGAGATGCCAACAGAGACCGGCCGTGCCTTTGACCGTATGGTTCATGTGGAGCGAATGTGGGGGTAGAAAAGCGCTTTGGTGTCGTCAAGTCGACTGCAACAGGATCGCCCACCTCGTGCATACTCGATCGACGAGTGCTCAGGCTGCCGTTGCGCTCTCGAAAAGGACTTGCATGTACTGCGAGGTTCCTGTTTTGGGGTAGGAACATGGACGCTTTCGATTCTTGGTGGGTCTTCAACGCCTGATCCCACACGTCGTCCGCTCCCTTGTGTTTGCGCAAGGCTTCTTGTTCCGCTTGGAGACTCACCAAAGATCGAGACTGTCGGCGCTCTCGATCGACAGCAGCCACAGGCAACGTATCGAAAGCACCGTCTACAGTCTTGATGGGGGCTTCTTGCTGGAGATTCGCCTCGCTCTGGCTCCTCATGCTGAGACGTTTTGGATTCAGAAATTTCATGATTGATGTCGAAGGTGTGATTCTCTTCTTCGGCGGGGAAGGGCTGAACTCTTCGCGGAATTTCGACCTCTTTGTGTCGGCAACACTGTTCTTGCGTGCCAAGGGGGCAGGTGCGGCGAGCAGCGAAGAGTCCACATTGGTGTCGCGTGGAGTCCTCAAATCAATTGCGCCGTACTGCCTGGCTGGTCGAGGGGTGTCGTCGTTGTCGACCGGAAATGAGTTGGAGCGCCGCAACTTCCTAAGGTCAATCGACGAGTAGCTGAAGTTGTGGTGCCCTGTTCCCGACCTCGACAGATTCACCATGGAACCACCAAAGCTGTCTGGCGGGCTATGTGGTCTGCTAGAGTAAATAGAAGAGCCAACATCGTCTCGGAGCTCGCGTTCTTCTGGGAGTACCTTGCCCCATCGGCTTGGAACTTTTGAGCTTGCGAAGCCTGAGCTGGAAGTTTGGCGTTCGTGTCGTGTGAGCTGTCGATGAATATGAGAAAGTCGACTGTAATCAGAGACAGTCCGCTCCCTAAAGAGGCGTGGTGGAGTGGGCATCTCAGGCGCATCGGCAAGCTGATCCCACGACAGCAGCGAGCCTGACCTAAGGTGATGCGAGATGCGCATGCTGTGCAAGTGCACAGATTGACGGGGATTGTCCGTCTCACCCTCATCGTTGACGTTTTCAATTGTGGCATTGTCGACGGGTGGTGCGTTCTCTCGGAAGCCGCCGCGAATGGACGTGGATGGACGCGGGCTGGCAATGGAAGTTGGCTGCTGGACTCGGATCTCGACTGGACGAACAGACGAAGACACGGGGGTACTCTGAGGCTCGGCTCTCTTCTTGCTGACACGGAGCAGCTCGGTATCTTGGATGCGGTGACTCTCGTCGACCTTGGGGTTCACAATCGAAGTTGTCTCATATGTTTTCGGGCTAGCGTGGAGCGGAGGCACAGGGAAGTGGGAGAGACGAAGGCTTTCGCTCATCACCTCTGCCCATGGCTTACCATCTTTATCACACGTACTTAGGCTTGGTAGCCTGATCGGTGAGAGCGGCGAGGGCTTTGGGAGACCCAACGACGTAGCAGAGTATGACCGCCGCAGCGTGCGATCGCACTCGCTTGAGTCATCCGGGCGTAGATTTGGCGTGCTGAAGACCTGAGCAAAGCGTGAAGAGAGGGAGAGGACTTGTGGCTTCTGGATGCGATAGGGTTGGACGTCGCGTTTAAGCTCAGTGCTACCACGGCGATTCGCGGAAGAGCCAGGCGTCGATTTGCTACGCAAGTCAGCACGCGCAAACACTGGTACATGGGAGAACTCGCCTTCCAGACGACGGCGCCCAGTCAACGCTGTGGATGCTGGGTCGCTTGCTCGGGGTCCTCTTCACCATGTCGCGGGCAACGTCGTCAAGGACCTCGGCGTCGGAGTCATAGCCCCCTTCGTCGGGCTTCTTGTCGCTCAGGAGATCTTTTCGCAGGTCGTCTTTGGTGACTTTCAAGAGCTGCTTTGACTGGTCGTTCGCGTGCTTGACGACAGTGTCTGGCTGCTCGTGGCTGACCTTCTTGGCCTTTTGCACGTCGAGAGTCGCATTGCTGTCCCTCTTTGATATGTCTTTGGAGAACTTCTTCCTGATGATGGAACGCATGCTCGTCATCTTGTGCAGACTGTGAAGGCTGATGATGGATGCCCGGCTTTTGCGTGCCCGGGGAGCTTTCGATGGCGACACTCGATCTGCGGAGTGGTCCTGGGCATCTTCAAAGATTTGCCTTAGCTCTTGGAGCTCTTCGGATCGCGCGCTGGTAAAATGCGAGTTCGGCGATGCCGTCTCGGCTGTGAGCAATGGTAATTTTGCGGGTGTTGCTGCGCTGACGCGAGCATTGGGCAATTCTGGCGAGTCTGAGCGCCCGTCTTGCTCTGCCGTGCAGCACAGTTTTGAAGCCATTGTGGCATGCGAGGAGAGGAGAGCGATGATGAGGGACTTTGGGCGTGTTGGGAAGTGTGAGCTGAAGTTTGTTGACCTGGCGCCTTCTCCACGTGGAGTAGCTGCCGTTATTGGAAGGAAGGAGCTGTGCGCACGCAGCCCAGAGAAGAGAGAACGATAAACAAGACAAGCATGAACGAGCGAGAATCTTGTAACGAGACGGCTAACAACAATGCAAATCATTTCAGAAATCGTGGTGAGTAAGACGGTAGTCAATAGAGCAGGTAGGCGCAACCAGTATGAACAATCACACCGTGTGCAAGCATCCCATGACAGCTATTGAGATCAAACGATATGACAAGTGATTGAGCTGGTACATACGATGCGTCAATGATTGCGAGTCAACCTCGTCATCTGGTCGTCGAGGAGGCGTGGCGTGCTGCGAGTGTCATTCAACTCATCATCTTCTTACCACTAGCATCTTCACTGTACAGCGTCTGGTCTTTGAGCCACGCAGCGACACCCTCAGTGCACAGCTCGCCTATGTCGTCCCAATTGCCATCTTTGGCGGCCTTCCGCACTCGCGTTGAGCTGATGCCAACGCTCTCTTCAGCTTGCACCATGTCTATGTTCCTTCCCCACGCAGGAAGAAAGCCTGCCTTTTCCTCCTCGCCGTCTTTGAGTCTCTGCAAGTACCTCTGCTGCTCCTCAACCGTCCCAAACTCGCTCGACGATGCGTCGCTGGGGTCTGTCGGGCGCTGTGTCACGCGCAGCTTGTGGCCAGCGTCGAAGAAGGGCTTGAGCGCGGAGAGTGGCGGTTCGTGTTTTGGGTAGTACTTAGGATTACAGAAGCGGATGAGGGTGTCGTAGCCGACAAGGTGGATGTGAATGGGGCTGGACGTGTAGAAGGCAGGCTTCGTGTCGGTTATTGCCTCAGATTTGTCGCTGTAGTACGGCTCCTTGGTGAGGCCGATGTCGATTGATATGTCGGCAAAGTCCGTGTCCCGTGTCAAGTTGTCGCTCTTCAAGTGCTTCGATAGATCTTCAGCGAAGACGGTCATCACAGCGATGCGCTGCGCGAAACTCGCAGGACTAGGTGCCTTATCCGCATTGTGCGTGCTGAATAGGAGCAATAGTCTATATGGGGCTTGCTCTGAGGGCGCATGCTGCTTGAGAGCGGACGTAGCGAGCGTGAGATGGGCGACTGAGGGTGGGTTGAAGGACGAGTCGAGAATGTAGAGCGTTTGTGGTTGCGTTGGGCTCGCATTGACCGTGCGTACAACGCGGAATTTGGAGGGCGACGACGAGAAAGATTGAAGGGCCGACTCCAGATCTGGTAGTATTCCCCTTATTGCGGCTATCTTGGAAGCCATATCCGTCGCTCGAGAGTTCAGTACACGTGCTTGAAGCTTGATGATCGAAGGCTCATGCTGCACCTCCACTTGCGCGACCTGCGATCGACATCCGACGCGCCGTCCGAGGCCTCTCCACGCTCTCGCTCGAGCCCACTTTCATGACGCAATCAAGAAGTACAGAACAACACCACGACGCCAAAAAGTGCAACCACAGATAGCAGTCCGAGCACAACTCTCAGTCGTGAGGGCTCCAGCTCTGCCTGCTCGCACACCAAGGCGTTGCCCTCCACTCTCCTTCTCCATCTATTGAACCACCAGCCTCCGCTCGCGCCACCCATCTCAAGTTCCCAGGGCTGTGAGTCCTGCTCTGCTTCACTGTTGCAGTCTGAATCATCCTCGATGCTCGATGCAGGCCGGCATGTGCAAAAAATATCGACTTCGCAGCCTGGATGTATCCGAGCATCCCAATCACCCTGGCAAATAGGCGTGTTTTGACGAACGTCCCACAGCTCTTGAGCAATGATCCCATCGCATTCGAGGCCTTCTAGTATGCCCTCCAAGCCCTCCCAATTCTCTAAATCGATGTAATCGAGACGTCTTGTATGGATTCGATCGTCTAGGAAAAAATTGAGGACCACATGCTCGGTTGCATGAGCCTTGTCACTCACGCTTGTGGTAGTTGGAGGCCCGGAGTCGTATGCTGACCTCTGCGAAGCGACAACAATTGGGTTTGCCGGCGAATGTGGCCTGGCATCTGGAACAGGGCGAGGGACGTCTGGTGAGTAGTGGGCAAAGGTGCAAGCCCATGTACCCAAGCATGTGAGAGCAGAGTACGGATTTGGTGTGCATCCATTGACGTGAGACTTGGCTTCCACCTCAAAAGGCACTTGAACGAGGTCTTGCCCTGACTCAGATGTTGTCGCCATTCTTCATACCCTGGCCATGTCGACGAAATCGAGCAGGACGCCATCGACGTTTTTTGTCTCTGAAAACCGTGGTAGTGACCAAAGTTGCTTGTTCAAAGTCTGCCTACGACTCAAAGGCATGTCGAAGATCTACATATGATTTGTCCGGCTCGTGGTTGTACTTAGTGTCGAGTTGGTATCTGCTCGTGGTACCGATACATATTTTCTTCGATGCAGACAATGAACCACCCGATCACACTGACACTGACCCACAGAATAATGTAGTACCCGGACCCACGCCGAAAACACATGCCATACATACCATTCTCTGGGCATGCACTGGACAAGATGAACTGAAACCGAAATGACGGGTGCACGCCAGTGGATTCACGTCTTTGTGGCTCTTGTAAGGAGCGTCACTTACCAAGCCACTCAACTTTCGCTACCAAAATCCAAGACTTGCTTTGAAGGCCCCTGCTCAATACCACAAGCATGTACACAAGATTGGGATCACCAGTAGGACGTTTGACTCGTGTATTCATTGCAATTACATACAGTGGGCTGTCATTACTCATTAGACAAAAAGGCTAGACCGCGACATCATTCATTTTCAACTCCAAAAGTCCCTACAGTCCATATTCATCAGATGTCATGTTCGGCAGCTACACGAGGCAACGACGTCTTCGAATGAATCGTCTCACTGAGCCCCAGAGGCCTCCCGTTCAGCAATCTCCCGTCGTTCTCCACATCCACCTTCCTAAACACCTCATGCGCCAGCCCTCTCCGCGGATCATTATTCGTACTACGAATACTTCTGGAGTGATGGGCAGCCGGAGAGGGAAAAGTAGTACCATCGCTCAGCGCGATGACTGCAGGGTCAGGGTTCTGGCGCGGCAGGTCGAGAGACTTGCTCTCAGTTGAACTGGTCCCCATAAAGCGATCGCGCAAAGGATGAGCTGACTTTGTGACCGGTATCTCGCTTCCAGAATGGGAGTGCAGATTTCCTCTGGCGTTTTGCTTTCGCTTGCGAAGGTACAAGACGAGTGCGACGATGAGGAGAGTGCCGATGATCGACCCAGCGGTCGCGCCGGCTAGTGCGGCGACCTGGGACTTTGGCTTCGCGCCGGGCAAGACGTGACACACTTGCTTGACCTTTGCGTCTGCGCCTTTTGGATCAGCTGGTGTTGTGACTGCTGGTGCGAGCTGGAATGCATGCGCGTCTGGATCTACGACGAGGTAATTCTGCGTAAAGAAGGGGAGGCCTAGGACGCCGATTGTAGCTAAGCTTGTTTGGTTGGACAAGGCCATGTTGTAGACTGTGGCATTATCCACTTCGAGGAAGCCTGCGCTGTTGTATGCTCGCGGTCGGTGGTAGAGCTCATTCGCCGGAATGACTGTCTTGTACGTTGCGACCGATGGCTTCGATGCATCTTTGAGAGGAGTACCCATGTCGGATATAGTAATGGTGATCGTGCCCTTGGGTAGAGCAGTGGCTGGAAATTCGAAGTGGCGGGACGTGGTGTTCCAGACGGCAGCTTTCTCCGCCCCGGCAAGCGTCTGAAGCATTTCTGCGGGGAGTTGTATGTCGGACGAGTATGGATCGAGATGTACGGTCAACGTATCGGTGGCGGCTGAGAAGAGCGTTGTGGACTTTCCGCCAACATCGTATGTGATGGCAGTCATGACGGCGCATGTTGGACAGTCAGAGAACATCGGGAAAGTCGTCGCAGCGCTTTTGAGTCTGCTCTCGTCATACCCGCCAATGACAAGCAGTCCATCTTGTGGTGCTTCTTGTGAAACAGATCCGGCCCAGAGGCCATATGTCTTGGAGGAAGCTTGTCCTGAGTCGACCAGGTGACTCAGAAAAGCTGAGTCCTGCGCAAGGGGTAATGTCGCTCTTGTGTCCGGCTCATTCAGCGTAACAGCGCTTGCACTGGCTTTAGTAGGTGAGCAAAGTACACCGACGGGGTCTTTCGACTGTGCACTTACTGTCCACGGATCCATTCGTAAACAAGGGGTAGGATGCGAATTTGTTCGTCGTCGGCTTCAGTCCGAATCCCACAGCGTCATCGAAAAAGACATATGAACTCGCTGCAGCCAGTTCAACCGACTCCCTGCTACCTGGCCAGGCTGCGTAGCTCACCTCTGCAAACGTGGTAGAAGCAGAGCTGTCGTAAACACCGCCAAGTTGGCCGATGCAGCTACTGTTCGTAGCCGCCACACACTCGGTAACACTATTGAGAAAGACATTGTTCGAGAAGGTCGACGGTGTCAAAGAGAAAGATTGAGGAGGTGTGCCGATGGCGAACGAAATGCCTCTCGATAGGATAGTCCCAGCTGCGGAGACTGAGTTGTTTGTCCAGGGGAGAAGCAGTGGTATTGAGCCGTTCGGACATGCCATGGTTTCCTAGGTTAATTGAAGGCGTTGGCAAATGGAGAACCGCCTGTACGACAATGTGCGATTCGAGTAGATAGTCGAAGTACATGTACATGTAGGCAATGCAAGATTGCCACAATCCCAGGTACGATCACTCATTGCCCATGATCCCCTGTGCTTAGGCCTTCCTTGGGTTTCGAGGGCTGGGATTCATGGTCCATGGTACCTAGAACCCCTTCCGAGCCGTGTTGATACCTTACGCCATTTCGGCCCTTCTTCGCAGCCTGAAGCATCTGTCCAAGCAATCTTAGATCTTAGATGCCATTCGCCGTGTTGATAGCGTGGCTTCCTCTTCTAGACGCTTTCTACTTCTGCGTAAGGAGCTGAGTAGACTGAAGGTTCGCGGCCCGGACGACATGCAGTGCTGGTGTATTATCGAAAGAACAATGACGATGTATTAGGACCTTGGCATGTCGGGCCGTTAGCGTTTCGGAGTGTTGTTGTGAGCCCCTCGGCCTTTCTCGCGCATCGAGCCAATGAGAACCACCAGATGCACTACTAGATTATTTCTCCAGTTAGGCAACACCACACGCGCTGCGAGCCTAGCTGATCTCTCCAGCCGCGATGCGTCCTGCCAACAACCATACGAAGTGGAAGTGCACGCGGCTTGAGGGCTTGTGTATAGTGTGAACTTACGCAAAAAGTCTGGCATACGTGCAGTCCTCGCAAACCTAGCTGTGTTTTACTGCACGCCTGTCTCGTACCCATCACAGCCTGGACTCTCAGTAATGGGAATTCGTCGAATGATTGCAGAGAGTGGCGGCAGGACCACAATCCGAAAGATTTTGGAAATTTCGAACTCCTGTCCCACTTTCTGTGCTCGATTTTTATCTCACAGGTGCTCGAGATCTGTAGAACCTGATAATTTCTGGCGACGTCTCGTTATGTTTCGGCAACCGAGAGACCACAATCGTCGCTTTCAATATGTACGCATACGAGCGGCAAATTTTGACTAATTGGGACGCTCTTTAACTGGAGGTGCCGGAGCTTGGGGAAGCACATTATTCCATAGACACGGCGCATGTTCTATAGCCAGTCGTCTTGGAGCACGTGCAGGAGTTGCCTTGCTCCCGCTATCCTCCAGCCTTCTCGAGCCATAATGGTCTCAGGTCGATCAGATTCCTACGCATTAGCCTCCATACACCTTAGATCGCAACTTCATCGACCCTCGACGCTCTTACATGCGAATGCAAAGCTGCACAACAGTAGGTCACCGTGTCCTAAGCTTACGGTGGACTGTGAATCTCATCCCAGATCTCACGCTGGCGGAGGTCGAAGAAAGACAGGTAAGAATCAATGAAGGCAAGCTGCACGAGACTTTTGTTGACTTTAAGAGTGCAGAGCACCTTCCGAGGCGGCGATAGCCGCTTGATCGAGTGCCACGAATCCTAGTGCGTGTTTTCTCCATATCGCAACCCGATCAGCGATGGGCCTCTAGAGTGGTCTTGACCTTGGGGTGCTCCGTGGAAAAAACGCAATGACTGATCGCTTGAGGCTAATAGATATCGAGGGCCATTTGCGGGCTCCAAGAGACATGAAGAAGACTCAGGCAATGTACTGAAATCATTAGCTCGTTGTTTCCGAGAGTCGTGTCTGCCGCAATCTCGCATGCGGTTCCGTTTCTGTAGCCAAGCGGTATTTCTTTAATTGAATTCGTAGGTATAACATGTTCGCATCTCCAACGTTGTTTGAAACTGCGGCTTACTGTTGTGTTGGTATATGGAACGCATGCCGGCGTAATGCGAACTTCGCCGCGTACGTATACACGGCCCTTCGCTGTCAGCTCGTCTCAAAGTGTGCACGACTCATAATAGCGAAGCACTGCTGACATTTTTCGGATGTTCCTGCACGTTCGAAGTGTTGTGGTGCTGACAGCTTGGCGATTGACCCTGCGGTGGCGCGGGGTCGGAACGAAGACGTTTCGTGCGACGTGCGGCGGTCTTCGAACTCGTCCAACATCAAAACCAACACCGGTCGCCCAAAGTCGAGGCAAAAACTGTTCGAAGACGCTGCATCGTGTGAGGACCAATCCGTCATCAAGCCCATTTTTTGTGGCCGGAGCTCTATGAATTTTCAAACGAAACGACCCCTACTCGAGAAGCTTTATCGTTTCCCATGGCCCTATTGGTCTCCAAGATCGTTCTGCAACAGTTGGTCAGTGTAGAGTATTTGTCGCATAAGAAGTCGTCCGTACTTAGGTAAGGTGTAGGTAGTACTTTAGGTACTCGAGGCCCTGTCTGGTTTTCGGCGATTTCGAGCATCCTTCTTGATTGCGACGACCCTCCACACTGCAGTGAATTCGTGTCACATCTGCGAAATGCAGTACCACACAATCTTACGGCTGTCACTGTTTCCGGCTATTCTGTTCTTCCTGCTGTCGTTAGTTTCTGTGGTAAGAGTTATCTGTACGAGCTGCATGTGAGACATACTGACTTCGCACCTACTCCAGATTATGACTGTACACTACTGGATCCTAGGAGACTGGTTCATTCCTCGGGATGTATCCGTCAAGACCGATGTCGATCAGCGCACGCAAGCCTTTCGCACAGATTCCACAGTAGTTTACTTTCAAGACAAAGACACTGATGCAACAATTGCGTCTGGCGTCTTGGGCCTGGCGGCTTCTATCGTGGCGCTGATCGCTTGGAGCTATCTGCGCGACCCGGCATTGGATTCGCAAAGTGCTGCTGTAGGTGATGCATTACTCAATCTCAAGCTTGCGCTAATTGCAATCCAGAACAAACGCCGCTCCTGGATTCTTTCTATTATGACCATGACCGTTAGCAGTGCCTCCGCTGCGCTCGCATCTTTGATCCTTCATACCACTGAGGTCGGCGACGACGAATTTGGATGCTGGTCAGAGACATTGAGTAAGTAGCCGTTGAAGTTTTACTATTCGATTGCTGACCTTGACTCTTCAGTGATGGGTTCCCAAATGAATTCGAACAAGTACTGTACACGTCAAATGGCAGCATGCAATTTTCAGCCCCGGTTTCTTACCGGCGAAGAACGCAGCTACGCAGCGATTGCGTGCAATGAAGCAGTGAGTGGGGAATGAGCTTACTGTTATGCTGTCCGCTAAACAATGTGCAGATTGTCGTAAAATGGCTGCAATTGATACTCCTCGTTTTGGCCCTTACTCTGCTCGGGATATTCTCCGTCCAGGCACATATGCGAAGGACAACGAAAGCGAGTTGGGCATCAGAAGCTCCTCCGAAAATACCTTGACGACCTGTGAGGTTGGTCGGGTCTACGATATTCACGTAGTTCGACGAAGCTTGTTTAATGTTGATGTAATGCCAATGATAGCGATGTAAGCCATCCATCTCACTGCCAATGAAAGTTCTGCAGTGACGTATGCCATTCGCACAGTAACATCGTTCTCAATAGAGCAGTTCGCTCGTTCTCCGAGGGTTGCGTCCTACTCCGTCTCTTTCGTGCTGCCACTCCACTTAGGCTACCGTGTGTGGCTGTACGCTTCTCGCTGGCGTACAAAGTAGCCGGTAGAACGGCATTGTCTCCAGCCAGATGTAACATGAATCTATGATGGCGAAAGTTTATGGCGGGAGTAGCCAGAGGCTTCGTGCGATGGACTGTGAGGAGGATGGCGGCCCCGGACCGGAACGCGTTTCAGTTTTTAGCTTTGTTCTGCACGGGCTTGGCGCCGATGGATCTCAAGAGCGTCACCCACGCTGAAGCAACAACCACTGACAGTACATTGATCACATCTTCCCAACCATATAACATGAACTCAAGATAAGTTAGCATTCGCGTCGACCTTCAATCGTCTCCCTCAATCACCAGCGATCATCTACTGCACCCACGGCGCGATGGCGTCGCAGATGAATGATAGCGAGAGCTCACCTCTGCTCCATGACCGCACGTCTTCTGTGATGACCGAAGATGGAGAGCGGACCACCGTATCCAGAGATCGAGATATTTCGATCGCCCTGAAGATCGCGGCAACAATGTTATCCTTCACAACATTGGGCGTGTTCAACTCATCCATTGGCGCAATCCTTCCGCTGATGTCACAGCACTACAACTTGTCTGATCTTCACGTATCTCTCCTCTTCCTTGCTGGCCCTATAGGCTATATCCTTGCTGCACAATGTAGCGACGCTATCCACTACCACTACGGTCAACGTGGAATCGCCGTGGTCGGGCCCTTCTTCCAGATTATCGCCACTACGTTCATTGCCTTACACCCAAGATTTGGATGGGTGTTGTTCGCTTTCGGTATTCAGGGGTTGGGCACAGGCTTGTTAGATGGCAGCTGGTGTACCTGGGCTGGGAACATGGATAAAGCAAACACCATCTCCGGGATGCTACATGGGAGCTACAGTGTAGGAGCAGCAGGCGGACCCTTCCTTGTCACTCTCATGACCGCCCACGACAACCGCCCTTGGTACCTATGGTACTACATGCTCGTAAGCTTTAGGTTTCCTCTCAAGAAACTTCCTGTATTAACGAGCATACGCAGGCAATACATTCGGTCACAGAGCTGATCATTCTGGTATACGCTTTCCGTAAAGAAACAGCTACGATCTATCGTCGCAGCAAGCAGTCGGCAATGTTAAACGTCAAACCTGACACTAAAGCTATTTTCCAATATCGCGCCAACTGGCTATGCGCAGCGTATTTCCTGACATACGTAGGCACCGAAACGGCAATTTCGGGCTGGGTTGTCTCCTTCATGTTGCGCAATCGCAACGCTACGCCGTACCTCGCAAGTCTAGCGTCATCTGGATACTGGATCGGAATGGCAGCTGGTCGACTGTTGCTAGGATTCGGGACAGACAGGATCGGAGTGCGGCGCGCGACTGTTCTTTACTTCCTTTGCGCTGTCGTCCTGGAGATCTTGTTCGCTCTGTTGGCCTCGCCGGTGTCCTCGGTGATCCTCATGATCTTCTTGGGCTTTGTGATGGGTCCGTTGTTTCCCTCCGGTATCGTCGTTTTGACACGGCTGCTACCTGGAGAATTGCACATCGCATCCGTTTCTTTCGTGTCATCGCTCGGACAAGTTGGAGGCGCTTTTCTCCCTTTCGCTATTGGAGCTGTCATACAGAGCATGGGTATCGGCATCTTTCGATATGCTATTCTATTACAGACCGTCCTGGCGCTTGTGGTCTGGACAGCATTTGCAAGGCTGCGTCAAACGGCGTCTACGGCGTCTCCTGTCCGTTCTGAAACGAGAGGAGAAGATGCGAGGGAACAATGAAAGGGTTGAATTGCTCCGATGTGTTTCTGGAGATATATGTTTCTTTCCACGAACAGCCCTCATTCAATGCTGCAGATTCGGTGATCATTCCGAACTCCAAGCCTTTCCAACGTTTTCACTCTGCTCATACCCAGCTCTCCTTTCGCAAAAGCTGTGTCAGCGTACATGGAAGCGAGGTCCACCGCATTCAGCCTATACGACAGCGACGCATGTTGTGTTGTACAACATCCAAGCGAGCTTCATACGAGCTTAACTCCCGACCCCAGCTTTGATATGTACGGTCGCATGTTTTACTCGATAATGACATCGTTCACCAGCGGTGCTTTTTCGGTCTCTTTCCCCTGCAAGCTTGAGCATGTCCAATCACCGATCAAGAAGGCCACTTAGCTTGGAAATGCCCGATGAAAACCAGCAGGTCAAAGTCTTCTCCCTGCCTCAGCATATACTGCACTTTAGCAGATACGATGGGATCTTACCAAGGATGTTCAAAGAACAACAAGTCATTATACACGGTTAAAGAAACGCGCGGACAATCTCTTGAGTAGGTAGTAGCTCCTGTTTGGTTCAAAATCGGTAGGAAGGTCTTGATCATTTCTGTCTTACGCTTCAACCCGTAGTATCTCTCGTTCTGTCGTCCATTCTACTGTCATACTTTCGGCACTGCATCAATATTCGGTTTTCTCCAAAAAGAGAACCTAATGCTGATCATTGCCATGCTCGCGTATGCTATTCCGGGTAAAACACCATGAAGTGCAATTTCTGCTGCTTGGCTTCGGGTAGTACCAGGCACCACATGGCAAGTGGAGCTTTTATCAACATACCCATGTGCAGATACGAATATCGCTAAAGCAGAAGTAACGTGGTTGCGCTCACTGAGGAAAAGATCTGACGTCTACAGAATTCCTTTCCACAGGACTGGTAGCCTTCTGCCTGGTAGCGACTCGACTCTGAACCGATTTCTGGATCTCGTGGCATACAAAACACTTGACATGAGCAGCAATCCACCAATGACAGCGTAAGCGAGTCCTCTTATGTCCTTCTATTCTCGTCATCCGCTACCACAGATGTGGAGGCCGACGGAGCAATCTTTCAAGAATAGCCGAATCCTCTTTCGAGAGGTTGTGATAACGTCACCAGGAGCTCGGAGAGGAGTGTACTGAGCTTCATACATAAAGTACCTCGAATTCCCTGGATATTCTTTAAATCTCTTCCACAGCTATCAACCTCTCTCGAAATGGCTACCATACATTTTCTCCTTGCTTGCGCGCTTCTAGCAGCTAAGTCCGTTGTTGCCGACTCCTGCTCCTATATTGAAGCACTCGGATATGTCAATGTAACACGGCCCCTGAATCTGGCATACATTGAGGAGCAAACTCAATATTGGTGAGACCACTCCTGAAGCTTGAGAAGATAAACGCTTACGACTTCTTTCGTTCTCAAGGTCTACCAGCTGCAGTGCGCTTCTGCCATCTTGCATTGTGTTCCCAAAGACCGTGCAAGAGGTTTCTGCCGTGGTACAGATCATTTCTAACTCTACCGAGCGCTTTGCTGTCAAGTCTGGTGGGCATAATCCGAACGGTGGCTGGAGTAGCGTAGCAGGCGGAGCCCTCATTGCCATGGAGCACCTTGATCAAGCCGATCTTGACCCTGCTACTGGCATCGTTGACGTTGGACCTGGTAATCGGCTTGATGGTATCGCAGCGAAGCTGCAAGGCAGCGGCTGGACCTTCGTCGGAGGACGCATTGGCAACACTGGAGTCGGAGGCCTAGTGCTTGGTGGTGGTCTCTCCTACATGAGGTAAATGAGATTTGAATGTACTCAATGTGAGATTTGTCGGAGCTAACATTCCCTCAGCACTCAGTTTGGTTGGGCGGCGAGTTCCGTCATCGAGTATGAGATTGTGTTTGCGAATGGCACGATCGGGAAAATTCGCAACGACAACTACCCAGACATCTTCACAGCCCTCAAAGGAGGTGGTAACAACTTCGGTGTTGTAACGAATTATAGATTACAAGCCCGCCGGCAAGGCCTCGTCTGGGGTGGCAATCTCGTCTACCTACGAACTGAAGGCAAAGACAAGAAACTCCTGAAAGCCGTACGCGACTTTACCGAGTACAACGAAGACGAAAAGGCCTCCGTCATAGTAAGCAGAACTCCATGTACGAATTGCATGTGAGACATACACTGACTTTGTACACGTATCTCTAGGTGACTGCCGAACGCGCGAACCTCAACGTCGTCGATTCCTGGATCATATTTCTCTTCTACGACGGCCCCACCCCTCCAGCAGGCATATTCGCAGACTTCATTGACGCCAACCCGCTACTAGACACGACGCGCACCAGAACATACGCCGACATGATGGCGCTCAGTAACTGGGTCGTGATCAAAGCGTCCGTCATTGACATCGCCACTGAAACAATTCCTCTTCCCTCTGCTGCCAATGCAGAAGAAGTGATGGAGACGCTGCACAAGCACTGGCGCAACATTTCCTCTACCACACTGCTCGTTCCCGGCATTGTGGCGTCCATCGCATGGCAGCCTTTCCAGAAGAAAATCGCGCAGAAAGCGCGCTCACTTGGGCCTGATCTCATCGACGCAGACGACAGCGTAGATCGCATCATCATTGAGATGAACTATGCGTTTCTCCCACAGTCGCTGTATCAGCAGATGGCGGACACCATGGAGGCTACGTACACGGGCGTCCGTAATCGTGTTTTGGCGTGGCAAGAGAGCGGTATTTTACCGCAAGCGTATCTTCCATTGTTCATGAATTATGGATTCTATCGTCAGGACTACTTTGGTCGGCTGAAGCCTGAGATGCGTGCACTTGCGAGGAGGGTATCTGAGCAGGTTGATCCTACGGGCTTTTTTAGAGATCGTACGGGTGGGTGGAAGCCGTAAGGGGTCATGTGGTTCTTAGCAAGAGCTAAAGATATCCACAGAATGTGCTAGCATTGGAGTCACAGAGCTGGACTGGAAGGCGAAAGAAGTTATGCGGTCGTTCGGGGGTTGTAATTGCTACTTGTCAGAGTGTGCGACCAGTCAGTGAACGATGGTGAGCGGCGTCCACCACCTTTGGGACGATGTAGAGGCATCGATAATGCAAACAACATCACTATCGGGAATGGATTTGTACCAATTTGCCAACAAGAATCCTGGTGTTGCCGATACTTGTTAGGTTCACTCGATACCTGGTCCCCATGCGGATAGATCTACCGAACCGATCTACGGTAGTGCAGGTTAGCGTACGTATCTCACGTGTGAAAGTCCTACTGGTTGCTCCAAACTCAGCTCTCATGCGCATCAATACCTAGACTCATGTGGAGTTTGTGTATGTCTTGAGGCCGTGTGTAGCTACCAAGACGTCGGGAGATATCGAGACACATCAAGCATGATCAAAAATTGCTGATAAGTTGATGCATTCAAATTCAAGAGTACATGAATTCAAATAGTACTCAGAAAGTTGTATGCTAGCCTCTGTTGCTGGGTATTCTGCGTTGCGCCATATAAGAATGCCCATAACGCCCACGATGCTTGTCGCTGAAATGAATATTAAGACGACCCCGTCCTTAGAGAAGGCAGCGAGGTCTACGGCCTACTTATGCGCTCGTCTTTTTCAGGAGCACGCGGTCGACTGCGGCGCTTGCGAGGTTCGTGACATCCTGGATGGTGCCCTTCACATCCACAATCTCAACATCCTTCAGTTGTTTGCACTCTGCCTCGTCTGGCTCCTCGAGCGCAGCGAACTGACTGTCCACCATAGCATCCTTCATGTAGTGACCCTGCCTGGCGCGCACGCGAGCGAGGAGGGTGGCCTTGTCGGCGCGGAGGTAGACGAAGTGGACGTTCGCGTTCGGGTCTTCGTTGTAGAGTCGGGCGGTGCGGATGACGTCTCGGTACTTCTTCTTCAGTGCGCTGCAAGTGACGACCACACCCTTGGCTCCGTTCTTGAGGGCTACCAGCGCCTGGTCTCGCAGGAGGATCAGCCAGTCCCATCGGTCCTCGTCGTTCAGGGGTACTCCAGCGGCCATCTTATCGATGTTCGCCTGAGGATGGAACTAAACAAGTTAGCAGATTGCAAAGTTGAATGAGCAAATGCCACCGACCTCATCTCCCTCGATGTAGTTGAATCCATAACGCTCAGATAGGTACTTCGCAACGGTGCTTTTGCCGCATCCTGCAGGCCCAGTAACGATGAGGATATGGTGATGGCTTGGGATAGACATGGCAGGCGATTTTGTGGTGTTCAGTGAGGCGGACGGTGCAAGTGGTGAGCCGGTATTGGACATTGGGGGTGTCAGAGGCGTTGTATATTGTACAGGATTTGATTGCGATTGCTCGAAAGTTTGGAACATGATTGCAGTTTGCTGGCACAAACGTGATATGCGCTGGCGTGCAGGCAGGACGTTGGTATGTGACTTGGACCTTCACAGAAACGTGGCTCGTCTCGCAGTAATTTATAGTGTTGGGCTTGGGATGGGACAAGGACCAGGCAGACTAAAAGTAAGCAATTATGAAGGCCGTAAACAAGGGGCTGGGGGTATGGTGCCTTTAAATCACGGACGCCTCGTGTGGAAATCTCTCCCGCGCAGGCTCTGGCAGGCATGACGGCAAGGGTGGGATCATAGTTTGGTGCAACTTGAAGGAGCCAAGCTTTGATGTCACGACAAAGGTCGTGCACGATGCGCCAGCGGGCAGAGTTTCCTTAGCTGTGCCCGTTGATGGCCAGTAGCAAACGAGACGGTAGCAGGTGCCGACGAATTGCCAGGAGCCTGTCTAAGCGGTGCTGGAGAAGCGAGCTCCAGACAAAGGTGGTCGGCGTTTGAAGATTGATCCGTAGTGCGTGGGATAGCCTCCCCGCACTGTGGTACCCCAGTCATGGTCAGGTACTGCTGCGTCGTGCATGCTCGAACACAGCCCAGTGCCAGCTCAGACACGCTTGGATCGGCACGACGGCAACAACATCCGAATAACGTGAGGATTGCTGGTTGGAGAGGCTCTGGAACATGGGAAAGTGATGTTGAGCCCAACGGTTATGCACAGTGCTAATCTGAGCTGTTGGATAATAGCGCGTGGGGGCACGCGAGCGAGTGAAGAGTCTTCGGGCCGGCGACGATCGAGCCAGCCGGTGGACTTGTCACTTGAGACAAGACGGTCAGCAAGCTGGAGTGAATAATGACAGCCGTGTGCTTGGGCAAAGCACGCCGAAAACTGCACCATTCTAAAACAGCTCCGCAGGCTCAACGCGCAGATGCGTGCATCTCCGTTGTCCCATACAGTAGTCGCATGACCACGAACAAACGTACGGTATTGTAGTGACGTGGATCCAGGAACAAGGACGTGGAATGATGCAACGAATGCGAAGGCTGCCCGTAAGGCTGCGGGGAAGGTGCCGGCCGGGCCTTTCCCAATCCAGGAGCGTGCCAAGACTCGAACCTGCCACACCTGGGGCGCAGGCGCAAGCTATGGCAGCCTCAAGCTCCACTTCCGCCGACCACCGACGTGACTATTGAAGCTCTATCGCAGCCAGGAACGTGGCAGGCTATAACAACCAGTGCTGGCCACCATGTCATACTTCTTCTCCACCCCGGTCGACATCGACATTGTGCTCGAGGACCTCGACGATCGCTCCGCAGTCGATGTGAAGCTCGACAAGAACCGCAAAGAGAAGGTGCCGCTGTATCTGGATGGCGAGTCGGTGAAGGGCCAGGTCACGGTCAGGCCAAAAGATGGCAAGCGGTTGGAGCACACAGGCATCAAGGTGCAATTCATAGGCACAATTGGTGGGTGACCTTCACGTGCACAGCACCGATGGCTGTATTGGCGCATGTGGGCTGATACGTAATGGCAGAGATGTTCTTCGACCGCGGCAACCACCACGAATTCCTCTCTCTCGGCCAAGAATTGGCGGCCCCTGGCGAGCTGCAGCACCCGCAAACCTTCGAGTTCAACTTCAAGAACGTCGAAAAGCAGTACGAATCCTACAATGGCATCAACGTCAAGCTGCGCTACTTTGTGCGCGTCACTGTATCGCGGAGAATGGCCGATGTCGTACGCGAGAAGGACCTCTGGGTCTACTCGTACCGGATACCTCCCGAGACAAACAGCAGCATCAAGATGGATGTCGGTATTGAGGACTGTCTACACATCGAATTTGAGTATTCCAAGTCGAAATATCACCTCAAAGACGTCATTGTCGGCAGGATATACTTTCTCCTGGTACGGTTAAAGATCAAGCACATGGAGCTCTCGATTATCCGGCGAGAAACAACGGGCGCAGCTCCCAACCAGTACAATGAGAGCGAAACTTTGGTTCGATTCGAGATCATGGACGGTTCACCATCGCGCGGTATGTGTCTTGAAGCTGCGACGTGGCGCCATACTGACAACATCCAGGAGAGACTATACCTATCAGGTTATTCCTCGGCGGCTTCGATCTGACACCTACGTTCCGTGAGGTCAACAAGAAATACTCGACAAGATACTACTTGAGCTTGGTACTCATTGACGAGGGTATGCCTATACCTCATTTCCATCATGCTACTTGGCTAACATGTGCCAGATGCCCGTCGATACTTCAAGCAATCTGAGATCGTACTCTTTCGACAGGCGCCAGAAGGTTTGACATTAGCACAAGAGCAAAACAAGCTGATGGCAGTATCATGAGGCACAGTGGATCTTCTGGGATGTTTCCTTCTGAGAGCCATACGGTCAGATCGAAGTGCAGTGTTCAGTTCAGCAGAAGTGTTGGCCGATGGCATGATTGATGCCATTCCACCTCACGACTGGGCAAAAGCTCAAGACACGAGTCGCGTGCGGTAGATATGGACCGCTTTAGCCAAGTTGGAATACGGAATCCGGCCAATGTGGCAATTCTCTCCGATCATCTCATATTTCACGTAGCGCTAAAACACTCGTGACATGTGGCTGCATTGGGCCCTCGTGGTTCACAGCGCTGGCATGACTGGGCGGCAGCCAAGCGAACTCACAAGCTCGGAATGAATGCTTCATGAAATTACTCCTGTTCCTCGAAGGTAATCAAGAATAGTACTGTGACTGGGTCTTATCAGTACGGCGACAGATTCGAACATAGACACACGGACACCACATGAAGATTAAGTGGCAAGGTCCAAGCGGGGAATCGTCAACATCTCGATCGAGAAGGACTCAATTAGGTGCACCAAGTCCCCATTGAGTCACAAAAAACAGTGGCCCTTCATGGGTACACTGTAATTGACAGATAGCATTGGCTTGTGCAGGCAAAACCGTGCCGCTATGGAGCCCATGAAACCAATGACCTGCCATTTTGAAGATTTCTGAACGGGATCGGCCAAAATTTACGGAGGCATGACATCACACATGCAATTTTTACTTTTCCATGTCGCAACAGCATGCATTTCTAGGTTTGTGCATCAGGTCCTCCGGTTACAGCTATAATAGTTGTGAACCTTGATCCGCGAGATTGTCAGTTCGAAGTTTCGTCTCTGTCTTGCATTGCTTTGTGTGGATCCATCATAGCAGAATCTCCTCCAATCATACCAGCAGGTAAGTCCATCCTCGAGAACGTCGCAAAATTGAATTTTGTGGGAATGCGGCTCATTCCTTCAGATTAATGGTAAAAGCTAACGCACCATGACAGAAATGCAGAATGACGATGAGCAACAGCTTCACACCGCACCTACAGCTAGCCAGACGCAATCTACGTCGACAAATGCTCGACCTCAACAGTCTCAACAGCAATCATCTAGGATCAATCCTACTCTTAGTAGCTTTACCACCGCTCGATCAAATGACGTGAATACACGTCCAGGGAACGATCGCAATAATACGTCGAACACCGCAAATACGGCCACTTCGAAAATGCGACGCGTAGGCACAAGCGGGACGAACAAGACGTGGGGTCTAAACAACGCAAGTGATCGTGCGGAGAAGAAGCAAGAACAGAAAGTCGATGTAGCAAATGATTACTTCACGTTGAACCCCTGGTACAACCAGCAGAAAGCGAAGCCAGTGTTTGGTCTAGCCGCTCCGTTGCCTCGAACAGTACGCAAAGGCATGTGGTGGGGCAGAGGAGATTTGCGCAGGTCGTTGTATAAAGTCGACGAACAGCAGGATGATGTTGGCATTGAACAACACAATTCGCTAGATTTCCAGAAAGATAATGGTAAGTGTAGCTTGCGGAAAACGCGAAAAGGACCAAGAGCTAACAGTATACTTAGAGGACTTCGGTGAAGACTCTGAGGAGACTCAAGTCTCATCGGACCAGAGGCATGAAAGGCATGATCCGGAGCACATTCGAACAACGATAGAAGGGCGCAAAGTCAATATGCGGCGAGTACCGACAGCAGAAGCTGATCAGGTTCGAAGAGATAGTACAACTCCTGCCGTACGGAAAGAATCCAGAGCAGAGAACAGCGGTCGAGATCGTGCCCCGGTAAACGAGCATGGCCTGTCATACAGCAATGAGGGGGGCGATAACCAAGGACGCCACCAATTCGGTCTCGCGGAAGGCTTACCTCCCCTCCAGGAGCTCGATTCGCACGAAACTACTCAATCAGAGCTAGAAAAGCACGAAATTCAGGACCGTCAGCATGCAGCCGAGCAGGAATACTACGACCAATACCGCAATCCCATTGCTAGGCTTCGGGCCCAATATCCTCAAGCGCCAGCTGAGTTCCTCGCGACCTTCGTCTATCTTTTCCTCGGCATCTGCGTCAATCTATCTGTCGCAACCTCAAGCGAATCGACTGGCAGCTTTGAAACACAAGCGTGGGGCTGGGGCTTCGCAGTCATGATCGGGATTTACCTCGCTGGAGGTGTAAGCGGTGCTCACTTGAGTCCAACTATCTCGCTGTCCCTCACATTATACCGTGGCTTTCCGTGGAGAATGGCATTCGTCTATATCTGCATGCAAATGCTCGCCGGTGTTGCAGCCGGAGCTCTCGCGTACGGCCTTTACTACGATGCAATCATGGACGTCGACCCTGGTCTGACTCTCGATATCACTGGTAAAGCAATCTTTCCAAAAGGCCCTAGTTTCTCGACGGCCAGCGGGTTCTTCAATGACTTCGTGTACATGGCCATCTGGGTTTGCGTCGCATTCGCACTCGGAGACGATCAGAACTCGCCACCCGGCCAGGGGATGACGGCTTTGATCTTTGGTCTCAACGGCTTTCTCACTATGATTGCTCTAGGCTACAACACCGGCTTGGGAATAAGTCCGGCTCGAGATCTAGGACCGAGACTCGTTGCTCAGTGGGCTGGGTATTCGGACGCGTTTGCGACTGGTTACTGGGCGTATGGCCCTTGGGGTGCGTCGATCAGTGGTGCACTGTTTGGAGGACTGATGTATGATATGTTCATCTTTGTAGGTGGCGAGTCGCCTGTCAATTACAGATGGCCGCAACCGGGGGACATAAAGTGGAAGGCGAAGGAGAAGAAGGAACAGGCGATGGACAAGGTTCAGCGCATGGCTTAGGGACGGCTCGCTGTAAAATTGAAATAGAAAATGTATGAGTGGTATTTGTATTCTTTAGCGACGTCGGATCTTGAGCAATGCACGGTGTTTGGGCAGACTAAATAGGTGTTGTACTACGACCGGAAATAAATGGGAATAGGGGAATCATCCGAGGTCTTCCTTTCTTTCACGGCAACGACGACCTCTTTTCTTGACTTCAACACCACTACAGGCCATGATGATCCATGGCATACATATCATAGGTGCTCACTGAAGATGAATTGCCTCGCAGCCTGGATGATTTCGTCGGTCCCACAGCATTCTTCTCGCCGCGTGCACCACCAGCAATGATCACAGTACCGAACTGAGACCATGCAGCCACAAAAGTCGAGCAGAACGCAGACGGAGGATCCTGGCACCACAAGTCCTTCGTCACATAACAACAACCATTCACAATCAACCATGGCCGACTCACAAGAAGCTTCGAAAATTGTGCTCCCCAAGCAAGAACAAGAAGAGGAACCACACAAGGTCAGCTTACGCCAGCGCCTCAAACATTTCACATTTGCATGGTTCCTCTCCACCATGAGCACCGGCGGTCTCGCCCTCGCCCTTGCAGAAACGCCGCACAAATTCCAAGGTCAGCATCTTTAGATTTCGAACTTGGATCAACCAGCTGACCCACAACCAGGCCTATACACCATTGGCTTGATAGTCTTCTTCCTGAATCTGACTCTCTTCATTATTCTCTGCGCCTGCATGATCTCCCGCGCAATCCTTTATCCCAGCCACATCAAAAAAGCCTTCTTCCACCCGCAGGAGTCCTTCTTCATCGGCTCCTTTTGGCTCAGCATCAGCGTCATTATTGGCGGCATGCAGCTCTATGGTATCACGTACGGGCCCGCATATTCATGGCTCGTCGACGCCGTGCACGTGCTGTACTGGCTGTACGCAGGATGCTCACTCGTCAATTCCATCGCACAGTATTGGATCCTGATCCAGTGGACTGCGGTTCGTCCTGTGCCGTTCACTCCATCGATGTTTCTGGCGGGATACTCTGCGATGCTGACGGGTACAATTGCGAGTCTCGTAGCGGGGAGCCAGAGCGCTGATCGTGCGGTTCCTATCATTGTTTCGGGGCTGGCATATAAAGGCTTTGGATGGCTCATCTCGTTCGCGTGCTTTGTGTATTTCGTGCGGGCGCTGTTTAATAACGGACTACCGCCACCGAAGCTGAGGCCGGCTTTGTTTATTCCTGTGGGTTCGGCGGCGTATACCATCATTGCGATCATCGGGCTGGCGGGTGCGATTCCGGATGCGCCGACTAATGGGTACTTTGCGAAGCACCCTGATGCGAAAGAGATATTGAGGGTCATGGCGCTGTTTGTGGGGATCTTCATGTGGTTATTTTCGTTCTGGATGTTCGCGATTGCAGTCTTGGGGAGCTTGACGGTGGTTGGCCGCATGCCGTTCGCGCTGACTTGGTGGGCGTTTATCTTTCCGAACGTTGGATTCACTATTGCGACGGGTATGATTGGGAAGGAGTTGGAGAGTCCTGGCATTCTGTGGGTTGCGACTGTACTCACAATCCTCTTGGTTGCAATATGGTTGGTCTCATTCGTCGGATGTATAAGAGCTGTCTGGTTGGGTAACGTTGCATGGCCTGGGAAAGATGAGGATAAAGACTTGTAGTATGGGGCAATCAGGCTGCTATGGGTAATTTGTGGAGGCGCTGTGTACAATACACTGAATAGTCTACCTGGTGCAAGACAATCAGTTGTGCTCGAAGTGGCGGCCATGAGTTACCTTTGGACTTGGTGTGAGCGAGATCGAGAAGGCCAAGAAGGAGCAACTCGGCAAGCACAGGAAGTTGTAAAGGTAAGTCGAATTTTCATACTCACCGCATCTCTGTTTATCCACTCTCTTCACAGCATGTGACATGCTCCATAGCGCCGTTAACTCTTTTTAGTTTCCTTAAGCTTCAATGAGAATACGCGAGCTCATGGCTTCGAACTGCTAGTTACCTGCCAGCAGCCATCAGGCCTCATCAGCTCCAAAGTCAACCAGCACTCGCTCTACACCTGCCCTTCATACGCTGTTTGCCAGAGGATTTGATACGGCGTTGTAGCTCATTCATTTGGCTCAGACCGATGCAATGAACTGTATCGGACGACATGCCGCTGTTTTTGCGCGTGCTCTTTGCGATGTTGTCCCTTAGTGACACCCATTGCGGGTCACATGATTGGGCGCTAGCCGCGGCGCCAAGGTCTCGCCTTCCTCCAGCAGCGCACGCGCACAAATCTTTGGCAGATCAGTTAAAACAGAAACGGAACCACCTTAAACAGAACATATCCAACGACAGCGAACGACAGCAACATGGGACTTGCCTACCGCGCGGCGGTACCTGCTGTCTCCTTGGTCCAGGACCAGGATGTCTACCTAGCAGACGAAGACAAGTCTGACCTGACCATCACGATTATAGGTGCAGCTGAGAAGGGCGTGAAAATCGTCACCGACGTCCACGTCCTCCAAGCGGCGTGCCGGAAGTCGCGCTACCTGCAGCCCATCATCGACATCAGCGACGACCCAACCGAAATCACTAGGTGGAGAACTCAAGCGCTCGGGTACCAACAAACATGGCCAGCACGAGGGCGAGAGCCGCGAAAGTCTACTCGTAACTCTCGCACATCTCCATGAACTAAGCGAGGAGCGGATGGAAGAGCTGGGCCTGTACAAGATCTCTGTCCTCGGAGTCTGGTACGCCATCGCATACACGGAGCGCGATCGGTTCGGCTCAGCCAAAGAGAGCCTCAAGGCTTGGTTCGCAAAGTGTTATGCAGCCATCATGGAGGGCGTTGACCTCGACATCGACTCTGCCCGTGCTCTCGCCATGCCGGCCCAGCTGTTCGATCATGCATCCGCCTTCGCCCGTATCACAAAGTGGCTGGCTTACAACCACATCGGCGCTGTGAAGGAGTGTCCTCCCAAGGGCTTCATGGGTGCTAAGAACTTGCATCTGCCACCGGGCGAGTTCGTAGGTAAGCATGCTGCCTCCACACTTCATCGGTCACTGGCCAATGTACATAGGTCCGGTCAACCACGCGCGTGGAGGATTTAAGACAACCCTCCACAAGAGCCTCTACAAGAAGTATGGTCACCTTCTTCGCTACGATACCGAGGCTTGTACCTGCTGGGACGCATCCTTAGGCCGCTACTTCCACGCCCTTACAAAAATTGATGTATTCCCCGTCGAAGATGTTATTAGCTACTCGTCCGTTCAGCAGATCATCGACCGCCTCGGAGACTTCGAGTACACGCATAAGCCTGCCTGCCGCCGTTGTCGCCAAATGGACTGGGAGTCCACGGTCCTCAAAGCCAAAGCCAATACCGAGAACTATTTCAACGGGCTCTGTCTGGATTGTATGGACCGCTCCAAGCCGCACGGCAAGAATCTCGACGACGAGTACTGGAAGCATAACGAGAGCGTCGGTGGCTGCTGAGGTAAGTACAGGATGTACGAAGTGTATTTGAGAGACAATCCCTAACTTCGTACTTTCGTTTAGACACACGTTGCCGTATCACCCACAATCAATCTACGTGGTATGTATCATGGCTGGGCAGACCCGACGTTCGCGAGAAAATCATGCGTGGACGAGACGGCTATCGTGCGCCCGAGGAGTAAGGAGAACCGGAGTGGTTTTCAAGTGTGGAGGACAAAACTGAACAGCGGACATTAGACCTGCCGTGCGCACTCAGAATCTCAGCAGAATGACACTGATGACGCATTTAACAATGGGAGCGATCAGGCGCTAGGGTTTTTCGTTGATCATGCACACGCACGATCAGCAGTGGTAGTTGATGTCGGTAAAATGCTGTAGCACGGGAGGTTAAAGACATGCTCACTTGGCTTCTCCACAGAGAATTATTGATGAGCCCACACTTCATTGCCTTAACATTTTATTCATTCATTCAAGCGTGAAACATATCACCCTGGGCATCGACACTTCCGCCACCGTCGCCTAGCCATTGACAATTACACCACCATTGGCGTGAATCGTCTGACCACTGATCGAGCTGCTGTCGTTGCTTGCTAAGAACACAAAGCACGTGGCAATCTCACTGGGCTGCGAAGGCCTGCCGATCGGTGAAGTGAATTGCTTGATGGCCTCATCGTTCATGGTGGCTGGAATCAAAGGGGCTAGGTACAAAGTTAGCTTTTGTCCCACACGTATTTCGTACATATACACTTACTCCAGACTGGACCAGGTGCAACGGCATTAACGCGGATACCTTTGCTTACGTATTGGTTGGACAAACCACGTGTAAAGGCCACGATAGCGCCCTTGGTGGACGTGTAGTCCAACAGATCCGGTCGGCCAACGTAGGCGTTGATGCTGGCGTTGTTGATGATGGTCGACCCCTGCTTCATGTGTGGCAAGGTGTACTTGGACAGGTAGAAGAAAGGGTGAATGTTGGTCTGGAAAGTGTGCTCCCATTGATCCCTGTGCTTTGTCAGCTTGCGTCAATCACGAGTGAATATCGCTGTACTTACTCAGTCAGGTCCTTGATGTCGTTGACCATCATTTGGTAGGCGTGGTTGTTGACAAGAATGTCGATCCCGCCCATTTGCTTGACAGCCTCCTCGACAGCTTTCTTGCAGTTGTCGCGGCTCTTCAAATTTGTGGGGAATGTGTGGCATTTGGCGCCCTTCTCCTCGACTAGCTTCTTCGTGTCTTGAGCGTCCTGCTCCTCCTCGGGTAAGTACGCGATGAAGCTGTCGGCGCCTTCCATGGCGTAGAGTACTGCAATCGATCGACCGATACCTGAATCACCTCCTGTGATAAGTGCCTTTTTGCCCTTGAGCTTGCCGGCAGCTTTGTATAGCTCGCGACCGCCATCGGCTGTGGGGAGATGGTCGACTTGTGGGGGCGGGTCCATGACTGTTTCCCATCCTGGTACTTTCTGATGCTGTACCTCCGGCTGGAAGCCTGTGGGGCGTTAGAAGGTTTGACCACGGTACCTTCGTAGCTGTTCTGCTCACCTTGCTCGAATGGGCCCTTGTCAGACGACATGATTCAATGTTTGTCTTAGGTAGTGTGTTGCTCGAGTGTACGAGGAGTAGTACGGCTAAATTGAGGTAGTTTTACGAATTTCGATACAGTGTGAAGGTAATGCTTGAGCTTCGCCGTTTACGCTCACTACTGAAGTTTTGTTGTGATCATTACTCGTGACATCACAGTGTGTTAATCGCGTTAAGTGGAGCAACTTCGATTAAACACGATGACACCGATGTGTCTTTGAGTCGATTGACAGTCCCGTAACATTGTAAAGCTACCTTGACGGACGCTCTTGTCAAAGTTGACTGAAGCCAGCTCGCACCTGCGCAGGTGTTGGTATTGGCGACCGTTTCAGCCTTATCCGAATCTCAGCACTGAGAGGCCCTTACGATCGGCTGTTATCGTTCGGACGGCAGGAAGCGAACAGCACTGACGAGAGTGCACCGTTGTCGCTGAGTCTAAATCACGGACAATCAGAGCAGAGCTCGTGGATGGGGCTTTGGCAGAGTTATTCGTGTCCTTGATGGTAGCCGTGCAACGTCATTCCTCTTCACGAGAAAACGCACGCGACAAGATCACGCCATGCCTTTCGTACCACAATTCAGGAATCTGGCGATACTCTCCAACCTCATCATCAATCTCCGCAATCAATACCCAGCAATTTCGAAACCCAAGCAACCTGCGATGACGATGCGTGAAGCTATTCTCGGCTTTTCCCACGATGACGTCGCGTGAAAGTTGAACCAAAATCAGGGTCAAGACACGCGGCGCTAACCGCATCTATGCTGACGCCAACCTTCCACCCCAGCACAACGTCTATCATGCCTTGAGATGGCTGCGGCTGGAAGATCTCACGACAAAGAAACGAGCCACATGGGACCCTGCTCAAGATGGCGCACGTCATGCGCCACGTCTCGCGACTTGCAGGCAGGTATTGGCGGTCTCTAACATGACGTACCCTTGAATATGGGGCTGAAGCACGTCGAATCTTGCTTTCAGGGTCCGAACAGGTGGGTGATGTAGGTCAACTCTATCAAACTGCAGAAGTATATAATTGAGTGTGTTGCGCGACCTAAACTTCATCATCACATCACTCAAATACCACATTTTCAAGACTTCAAATCCAGCTGCAATCACCACCTCTTCGCACATCAACCCTTCAATCAAATAACCAACCAACCAAACATCAATCAACATGCCTCTCATGCGCCGCACCAAGCGTACTCACGTTGCTCCCCGCACCACCCGCACCACACGGTCAACTGCCCGCCCCAGCCTCAAGACTCGTCTGCTAGGCGGACGCAAAACACGCGCAACCAGGGCACCAGCAACGACTACCACTACTACCACCACGAGAACTACCCGCACCACACATGGTGCTCACGGTCACCACGCCACTGCCGCGCCTGTCCACCACCACAAGCGCCATGCCACCATGGGCGATAAGGTCTCGGGAGCTTTGATGAAGCTCAGGGGAAGCTTGACCAGGAGGCCGGGTCTCAAGGCTGCTGGCACTCGCCGCATGCACGGAACTGATGGCCGCAATGCTCGCCGTGTCTACTAGACCTGCTTGAGCGTTTCCGCCTAGATGCCTGTTTTCATTTGTCCTTGTGTAATATGGCGGAGCGATGACTGTACGATATGTCGACGATACCCATGTTGTGAGCGTTCAACGATTGAGAATTTAATACTTTATTCCAAACCATCACTTTCCATGATCCTGTGATACGCAACACTCAAGCAACATCTGATTCGATAATAAAAGTCTGCGGTATGTGTTAGGTTTTTCGAACTACTAATCAGATTGACTATCATAGGTCTTCGCATTTCGTAGGCCACCAGGTTTGGTGTTCAGATCGTTCCGAAGATTGATACAATGCGTACCAGCACCTTCGTATATACATGTGTGTGTGTACATCACGTCGCTCCAGACAAACATGCTCCTCACACGATCAGGTCGTCCTAATGGTCAATTCTCCACCGAAAAGCTTGCCAACCCTGTACACATTTCGCGGTCGACCAAGTCGGCCGTTCACCTTCGTCGCACGTCAGCCGCTATCGACTCACATTTTCAGTGACACCACTTACCTTGGTTCCGTCCCTGAACGCCAGCTCCGTATAGCCATCGTTCATCGGAATCATGTTGTCGGGTAGGTCAAAGATTGTCCTAAGAGTTTGATTCTCATCCTCGCTCATATCGATGTCCTGATCCGTAACTGGACGGTTCTCCTCTGTTGCACATGCTTTCCACCTGCCATCTCTTTCGTCATGAATGTCGTCTAGTCCGTGTCTCCGTTTATGAGCCAGTCGATAGTCGGATCCGAAATACTTCTTCCTCGAGGGCCTTGCTTTGATCTCCGCGATCTTGTTCGCCTTCTCGGCCTCGGTCATTGTCTCGATAGAAGGTAACAGAGGCCGCGTAAGCGTCTCGTGGTAACTGTAAAACTTTTCTGTACCTAGGGTGGCTAGTATTCGCAGAGGCTGACGTGGGTTTGAGCGCTCGAATGGATTGAACGACTTGTCAGTGCGTTCTGCCTGTTTGGCAATGTCCCTACTCTGCGGATGCTTTATAGCATCTGGTGCACCTGACCGACGAAGTGATGACGCTGACATTGGTTGGCTCGGTGCACTCTTCCTCGCTCTCCCGAACTGAGGAAGGTGTACGCCACTCCGTTTAGTCACCGGCTCCTCGATCGTAGCGCTTTGGGTGACCATATCAGTCGGTAACGAGGCGGATGTGTGTGATGCGACAGAGTATTCGGAATACTCCGTCGTGTACTGTGCTCGAAACTCCGGATTGACGAAACCGTATACCTTTTTCTTGCCGTGTGCTCCAGCCTTCTTAATACCGTGGAACTCCGGAAAATTTAACAAAACGGATCGGACGCATCCCTCCCAAGAGCCTCCAGCTGGTAGATGTGGAAAAGTACGAGATAACCAGAGCACAACCTCATGTGCGGTCATGTGGTTCCCATTGGCTGCCACCAGCGCTAATCTCGCTAGCTCACGATTGGTATATCGTTTTTCGCGTGACGGTGGCTGTGGCTGACCATGTGTATCGTCGATCGAGGCGGTGGTATTTGGCAGCGTTGGGGTCTCTGTTGTCGGCATCCCTGGCGACGTGGAGTCAGGAAGGAAACTGGTTAGAGTTGCCTCCCCAGCATCTTCCATCTCCACTTGCCGCACAGGTATGTCGATGGGATCCTGACTGTGACGGCTTAAAGCGCCGTTTGGAGAATCGTGTCCCGACAGCTCCGCATCCATACGGGGCCGTGGTATGGGCTCTACTTGCCTACCTCCAAGCTTTTCTTGAGGATCGGATGACTCTTGTTCAGAAACGTCCGTAGCTGAAAGAGGCATTTCAGCATGTTTTCTCGGACCTACCCTCTTTTGCGTGATCTTTGGCTTAGATGCCACGACTCCAGACTCGTACCAAAGAACAGGCGAATGTACTCTCTGCGGCTGTAAGGCTACAGGAGACTTTGAATTGGTTTGTACGAATTGAGATTCTTCGACTATTGCAAGATCGGCAATCTTAGCCTCTGGTGTCTCTGGAATCTCCGTCGTTCCTGCTTCACTGATGAGCGATCTCTGCTGGCACCCACGACTAGGAACTGCGTTAGTCGTAAAAAGATCATAGGTCTTAAATCACTCACCATATCACTTCAACCATGTCCTTCCTTGCAAGAACACGTTGTTTCTGGCACCACGAGCATAATGTAGTCGCTGCTGTGATTGCCTGAAGCCGGCTTGGCTCGGAAGGTAGCGAGCTGCTGTTCAATTCCACGACTTTGTCAGTCGTCTGGTCTCGGGATTCTGCAATGGTGCTCTGCACGTCGAGTTGGCTGGAACGTTGAGTAGGCGTGTTCGGAATTTCAGTACGTTCGACACCACGCTGACTGGACTCGTTGGGCACTATGAGGCTGTGAGATGTATCTCGCGCTTGTACAGTGTTCAGGTTATTTGCTGAGAATATCATTGGTCTGTTTTCCAATGCTGGTTCTGGACTCCGGCGTTGGTCCTCGAACTCATGATCATTGTGCTGGCGGAATGGCGCCACGCTGTCGCCCCATTGCTCGCCACCACCACCGTGAGACGGTGGCAAGGTTTCTAGAATGGGTGTGGCATCTGGAGCTTGCCCTCTGATGACCGCCTGGGTAGAGTGGGGGCTGCTGATCACGGAATTTGTTCCGAAAGCCCCGAAAGAAGGTCGATCAACTGATACAGGTTCAGGGGAACTCTGAAAGAGTGGCCGGCTGTTTCTTGTCGCATTGTTACTCCCTGGGAAGAACGCACGTGGTGCAGTAGGAATCGTCGCTGCCCGTTTTGATTCAGCTTTTAGACACTGAATGCATCGCCAACGTTTCCTAGTCTTGTCAGCTTGTGTTAGAGCTGCTCGTTGCGTGGCAGATCTTACGCGTCAACTCCTTCGATGAGCGGCGGCCTCCGGCAGCTGTCGTGATAGTGTTTATGACAGCCAAGGCAAGTGATAATTGGATCGTACTTGACGTTTGTGGCCTTTGAACATATGACACAAATAGGCTTGCTCTTTGAACTGGTACTAGCATTTGACACACGACTCGAACTGCTCGTCCGTGAAGTACTGACATGGCCCTGGCGCCTGTGGCTATGCCGATTGAGGCTATCTGGGGATGGCATTGAGTACTGTGGTCGATCGTTTTCGTGAGATGATTGCAGACACTCTGTAGATATTCGCGGGATACCAAAGCCATTGCTGCGCCTTGACTCTTTCAGCGTCACAACAAGAAAAGTTACATCTGTGACTTACTGTAAATGTGCCTCTTCTGACCATTGATCGTGATTCACGCGATCTTCTACTGTGCTGCGTCTGGTAGTGGACATGCGGTTGGCTTCGGGACCATTGCGGTGTCTCTTTAACGGTGGAGGAGATATGCTCTCTGAAGTATGTTCCTGCCGATGTGGTTGATCAATGGGATTGCCTGTCCAACGTGACGGTCGCTCGTCGCTGGTCATGATTTCCGTCAATGGCATGCCTCACGTAATGTATACGGGCTAACGGAATGGAAGATGATTTGATCTGCGTCCCGCACTGTCATTAGCTGCTGCGTGTGTAGAGGACTGTGGATGTATTGCGAGGAAAAACAGTATCAGATCTTTTCAGTTTTCAATGTAAAGCAGCATCTCGCCCGTTGGAGGCTTCCTCTTGAAACATTTGACATGCTCACATACAGGCTTTCACTCCTGTAATGTGCAAGGGAAACCATCACACCGTTCCGCGATCTGACCTTTTACCAGTAGTCATCAAGTACTTGCCTAACGTGGCTCAGAGAGAAATGAAATAGCGCATACCCGACGGGTGATTGGTTATTACACGGCCGTGTGACTGTCGTAGGGGGTGCCGCTTGCGCGAGGCAGAACAAGCAAAGAAACGTAGTGGCGGCGGACGTGCAGGCATGGACGCAGATTGGTGAGATAGTGATACGGGCAGGTTCTAGCGGAAAGCAAACGGGCGTGATGTGGTTGGGTGAAAGAAGGGCAGCGAGAGACGCGCTTGGAGGACTTGAGGTCTAGCACCAAATCGCGCCCTCACGTGCAAGTGCGGCCCCAGATCTCGCTTCGGTGGGGCAGGCGCATCTGTCCTCCGTTACATCGGGCGCATTGCATGCCCGCCACTTCCCCGTGAATTCTCTTGCGAGTCGACGGCCAACAGAATGGATTTCCTCAAGTCGGCGGTTGCGTCGGCAATTTCGAAAGGCCCAGCTTTTGGTTACTCGTTTGGGGACCGCGTAGATCTCAACGACGCCATCTGGACACTGCATAACGGCACAAAGCGAGTATGGTCCGGATAGCCACACGCGCAGCAAGACTTGTCGCTGACTTCAGTCTGCTAGGAAGACGGCTCCAAGTGTAGCATATTCGCCTTCGACATCACCGCCAACAAGTCTCGGCTGCCCCTCGCCCGCAATGCGCTTCGCAAGTTACGCACCCTCCGCCATCCGGGCGTCGTGAAGGTCCTGGACACGGTAGAGACGGAGACATACATCTACATCGCAACCGAAAGACTGAGCCCACTGAGCTGGCACGTCAAAAGGAGGAGCCTGACCGAGGAGACCACGAAATGGGGCCTGCACAACGTAGCAAAGACATTGAAATTCGTGAATGCAGATGCCGCTTCGATACACGGCTGCATCCGGCCGGCGTCCATCTTCTTCAGCGAGAGCGGCGAGTGGAAGCTCGGTGGCTTTGATGCGCTCAGCTCGGTCAAGGAAGACGACTCGATACTCCCGACCTACGGCAGCCTCATACCAGACGCCGGACGCTACATGGCGCCGGAGGTGTCCAAAGGAGGGTGGGAGGTCATAAAGCAAAATCCGACTCATGCAGTCGATGCGTACAATTTTGGCGTCCTCATCTTTGAGGTCTTCAATGGCAGCTACAACAGCAACGAGCAACTCACGCAGATGAAGAGCATACCGCCGAGCATGCACCAGTCGTACAAGCGACTCCTCAACCCAAGTCCCAAGGCACGAATGAGCGTTGGACAATTCATAGACCAAGGAAAGCGACACGGCGGCTTCTTCCAGACGCCCCTGATCCAGGTCACTGATGACATCGACAATCTTGGTCTGAAAGCGGAGGATGAGCGTAACGAGCTGCTTGGGTATGCCTAGTTAACTCCGGTTGAGGCCTATGAGACTAATGTCGCACAGCAAGCTTGACGAAGTGGCAGACGACTTCCCTGCAGACTTCTTCAAGATGAAAGTGCTGCCCGAGCTCCTCAAGTCGGTGGAGTTTGGGGGTGGCGGCGCAAAGGTGTTCAGTACGGTCATGCAAATCGGGCAGAAACTTTCGGACGACGAGTACGAGACCCAAATCACACCTGTTGTAGTGCGCTTGTTTGCCAACCCAGACCGAGGCATCCGCGTCTGCTTGCTGGACAATCTACCTCTGATGATCGATCACCTTCCACAGAAGATTGTCAATGACAAGATATTTCCGCAAATGGTGAGCTTGTCTTTGAGCACGCTCTTACGACAAGGACTAACATCAATCTTAGGTCACCGGCTTCTCGGATGTAGCGCCGGTCGTGAGGGAGCAGACGGTGAAAGCAGTGCTCACAATAGTACCGAAACTGTCCGACCGCGTCATCAACGGGGAGCTTTTACGACATTTGGCGAAAACCGCAAACGATGAGCAGCCTGGTATTCGTACAAACACTACCATCTGCCTTGGAAAGATGGCCCGCAATCTGGGTGCAGGAAACCGGGCAAAGGTGCTCTCGGCTGCTTTCGCTCGTTCGCTCCGGGATCCATTCGTGCATGCTCGCAACGCTGCACTCATGGCCCTCGCTGCAACATCTGATCTCTTCAGCGAAGAGGACTGCGCATCCAAGCTTTTGCCTATCATGTGTCCATCACTGGTCGACAAAGAGAAGATGATCCGCGACCAAGCACAGAAAAGTGTCGATATCTACATAAAGCGAATACAAAAGTTCGCCGCGACGATGCCCGACACCGTGCTGCCATCGCCAGGAGTTGCTGGCGCAGGAACCACGCCCCGGATTGGAACGCCAGCAAATGACACCTCTTGGGCTGGATGGGCAATCTCAAGCTTCACCAACAAGCTCGCCTCGACGAGTGGAGAAATTGGTGCTGGAAGCGCAACCAACGGTACGGCTGATCAACGTTCATCTTCTGTGCCGCCCACGGCCACAACAAGTAAACCACCTGTACCTTTGGCATCAAAGCCAGGCATGCAAATACACAGCACAAAGAGTTCGACTAACGTACCTACCATCATGTCACCAGATCCAGCAGCAGCGTTCGATGAAGAGGAGGAAGACTTCAACAACGACTGGGGTGGCTTTGCCGATGATGACGGTGGTGTCAACGAAGCAGCCCTGAACGAAGAGGATGATCCTTGGGGCGCGCCGTCTGTCTCTAAACCAACATCTACAACATCATACGACGACAAGGGCGAGCCTGACTTTGCGGGCTGGTTAGCTGCTCAATCGCAGGGAAAGAAAATCGCGAAGAGCCCGCTGCCCAAGGGCTTAGCGAAGCCAGCAGCCGGAAAATCGACACGGCCTATCATTGGCGGCAGGGCAAGTACGACAGGATCAGCTACGACTACGAGGAAGGTCGTTGTGCCACCTAAGAAAGAAGTCAAGAAGGAGGAGCCCGAAGAAAAGGAGGACGAGGTTGAGGGGTGGGGAGATGATTGGTAGTTGTCTTCTTGCTATTATACCCATTGCTTCACTCTGCATTGCGATGGCGTTTAATAGATCCGCTTACGGTCTGCATATCTAGATTATTAAGTTCCAAATCCATACAAGCAATCATTCAGGGTGGCGAATCCTGCTGTTTCTGCGACGCTGCAAACTTGTGCATGAGCTTCGCATTGCCATTCCCTGAACCAGACCCTGCATATGTGCTGTTCTCAATGATGCCTATCTTCCCACAGGCCGCGCGGAACAGAGGCTGGTCGAAGCCTTCCGCAACGAAAATACCAGGCGTGTCTGCATGCCCCGGCGCGTCCCACATCGTAGCATGAGCAGCCGCCACCCTGTGCAAATTGAGGCGGTCGCCATTAGGAAGCGTACACCATGCTTGTTTCACAGTGCGCTGTATGTTGAGTATGTCATCCATTGTATTTTCGGCGAAGTCAACGAAGCCGTCTTGCTTGGTGATCTTTGGCGCATGGTCAATTGGGCCGTGGTCGCTTGAGTACCAGCCAGCGTCTTTGTGTGGTGGTACGTGGAGCTGAGCTTTCAGCACGTCGAGCAGCATCTTCGCACCTGCTAATGCTAGCTGTGTTCCCAGCGCTTGGGCTGTGATGTCTTTGGGTATCTGTGTCCACGGCTCAGGTGTCTGCGCTAGCACCGTGCCCTGGTCGAAGTGCTGTGAATGCAGCGTCTGGATGGAGACTCCCGTGCGCTCCCGCCGCTTGAGAAGAGCGTGTTCGATGGGCGCTGGGCCGCGTAGGTCGGGCAGGAGCGATGGATGCACGTTGAGGCCGCCGTACTTTGCGAGGTCGAGGATGCGTGGTGGCACGAGGAGCCCAAAGGACACGGCGACGATGAGGTTGATTGGCGCTGGAGGCGTCCAGCCGGTGAAGGTGTCGATTACATGGGAGCGTAGGTGAAGGTCCTCGGTGACGTGTTTTATGGGCACTGTTGTTGACGGTCAATTGATATTAACATTTCAAGGGTAGAGCAGGCAAGTACCCTCTCTCCATCCCTTGTGCCCTCGCCCTACGGGCTTCCCCGGTCGGTGGACCACTTCGATGGACTCTATCAAGCCTGGGTCGTTGTTTTTCGCGTCGTTTAGTGCGCGCAGCGACGTGATGCTGAAGTTGTCAGAGCCGCAGAAGAGGATCTTGAGTGGTTCGGGCGCGCCCTGGGCCGTCGATGCCACGCTGTAACAACGACGCGCCGGGCATGTCAGCGCGCGAACTGACGCTGGCAACCCCCAGAGCATGCTTCGGAATTTGCTGAGAATGGGAACATGGCGATGTGCTCCGAGTAGGGCGTGATGGAGATCCCACTTTTATTGTGTGGGGGTGGTTAAGTCACCGGTATCCCTGCAGAGTGACGCAATGTTCGACACCGACAAGAGGTCGCGATGCCTTCGTCTTGTGCTGGTTCATACAGACAGAGGTGGTGTGCGTGCTGCGCCTGCCATAATTTACTAAACCTCAACACGGCGACGCCTCGAGAACCGCGTGCTGTCGACTACCAACATCCTGGGACTAGATGTCTTCCACGAATATCCCCAAGGTTGTCCCGGCACAACTATCCTTTCTTGCCGTATACAACCCCAGCCTCGGCACCAGCGATGAGACGTTCGACCAGCAGATAGTCTTCTACTACTCAAAGGCCGCGAAGGCGCTTTCGAAGCTCAGCCATGGAGAGACGCGAGCTGCACAGGAGCTGCGTGAGCAAGAGAATGAGAAGCTGCGGCAAGTTGGGCTAGCGCAGGGCATGGTGGGCTTTGCGAAGAGCTTCTCGAACGGCGAGGCAGTCGACTCGGTGGAGACACAGAAGTCGCGCATCGTCTTGTACGAGCTGGAGACCGGGTGGTGGATATTGGCTGTACGTCAGACATACTGACTCAAAGTCTGATCTCTGACATGTCACAGTCCATCGACCTCACGCAATTGCCGGCCGTAAGCACACGCAATGACTCCAATACCGGCGTCAACGAACCGGCCGTCGAGTACTCGTCCCGCGAAGTGAGCCCTCCGGCCCTCTTGATCCAACAGCTCGTCCGTGCCCACGCCGTATTCCTGCTCCACCATGGCACAACTTTAGGACAATTATTCGCGAAGCACAAGCGCGACAAGTTTTGCAGCATTCTTGATAAGTACTGGGCACGCTTCGCCAGTAATTGGGACGTCCTGCTTCACGGAAGCCCCGCAGTAGACATATTCAGCGGCTTGAAGCTTGCCGCTGGCGGCGAGCTTGGGATGGGCGTCGGCGAAGAGGACTGGGGCAGCAGCGAGCGAGACGTGCTGGAGGACTTTGCTCGGAGAACCAACGGCCTCGTAGATGTTATGGTCTCGCGATTTGGGGAGCCATCCCCGTTCCAGAAAGCAAAGTCTTCGACCGACCCAAAAAAGCTTGAAGCAGTGGAGACTGAATCATGGATCGGCAGCGGTAGGAACCCGGATGCTCCTGATGGCGTCGTCTTTTCAGGTCTCGGTGCACTAAGTCGAAAATCACTGCGGGATGTATCACATTGGATAGAGACCATATACAGTATTGGAGACCAGGCGTATGGTGTACGTGACAATCCCACGTCTAACCGCACGAAACGAAAGAGACGAAATCGTAAGCCTTCAGTCAGTCCAGCACGAGAAACACCGGCAATGACTCCCAAGGACAAATCCCAAGTCGCTGCTTCAAGCCTAGACGATGCCCTGCCGCGAAGGATACCACCTCCTATCGTGAAGGCAGTGGAGAACTCTCTGGACAAAGCCTCTGCGGCCGCCGACAGTGGTGACGGACCTAATGCAAAGGAAGCATGCCACCCTGCCCAGCCACTCCTATCATCACTAGGCGACACTGAGACATGGATGAAATACATGACTCTCGGGTATAGTTCAGGTGGCTGGGGAGGTCGCAAACCAACTGCTGAACCTCAAACCACGAAAGCGCCAGTGAAGGAACGCTCACCATCACCAGAAGCGATGCGTTACATCGATCCAACGCCAGACGTCAATCTCGCAGAGGAGAAGCTGAAGCAACAAATTCGTCAGGAGAACGACGGCTATTTCATCATAGGCCTGAAAGGCGATATGGATGATGTCGATGTGGACGATGACAACGACGAAGGCGATTGGAATCTCCGCATACCGCTTCGAACACTGCACGTTGAAGTCATCCAGCGAGACGATTCTACCGTCTCGCAAAGTGGCGGCGATTCTGACGTTGCGCCAATTTTCCAGAGGGATCTTAGTAGTCTGGGATCAAGTACAAGACGCTCAGATAATGGACTGTCGCGGCTTCGGCCAGTCGTCTACGTGGTAAGTCGAGCTCCCGATTATTCCTTGACATCCGCTTACGTCCGCAAAGCATCGTCCTTTCGTCTATACCTTTTTGTTCAACCACCGGACAAGCGCCCTCAGTGTCTCATCATTCTATCGCGATATCCACAATTTCTTCTCTCCCTTACATCGTTCACTGGAAAAGAGCACATCTGCTGCAAATGTCGCAGCACGCCTTTCTGCTGCGTCGAATCCATATACCACAACATCGGCCACAGCCGGTGCAGCTCCCAACCAACAGCCAATTTACGATCTGGTCTACGACCCTCGAACGCTCACGGTCCATTCCAGTCTTCCCAACATACCGGATCCTGGCTCTCTTATCGCTGAGGGCATCAGTAGCAACACTACCTTTGCATCCGGGTGGAGTAGAGTCGAAGCACTTAATGTCCACTCTCAAGTCCTCGCAACAGTAGCCGGCACGCGCCGCAATCTCTCGGAGATCGAACGCACCTGCAAGACCAGCCGCGGCTGGTGGGTCGTCTGGATGCGTCTGCCACCCTCACAAACCACTACCGAAGAAGCAGCGGAAATGGCTGATGCCAGCAACTCCTCTGCACAATTCAACACAGATGAGCTCCGTGAAGCTTTTCTCGTCAGAAGGGCTCGCGACACTCAGCCCACAACTAAGAGTGGTTCGAGCAGCAGATTTGCGAGCGGCATGTGGAGTACAATTGGCATGGGCGGTGGTGGACAAAGTCAGCGTATGGGCGGTGCAGCTGCAGGATGGGGACCGAAGGGCTTGGGCGAGGGCATTGGAGTTGATGCGAGGCGGTACGTTGAGGAATTACTGAGTCTGAATCGGTAGTACGCATATGCAAGTCCATCTCCAATCCACCAAGGAGAAAATAAACCTCATTTCTACCTCCAAGCTGCATCCCAACAACTTCATTCCCACCGCTCCCTATCTGCAACCACTTATCGCTAGTCCGTACTTGTTCATGCAGATTGAGGCATTGGTGCGTGATGATTGGCGTTCCTGACGTGCACTGGGTGTTTCAAAAAACTGCTGGTTCCGCTGCGTTGGTAGCGGTCAGGGGTCCCCCACATCTGAAGATTGTGGGCTAGCGAGGGCTTGTTGCGGACTGGACGTCACTCGTCTGGGCTGGTGCGGGAGGGAGGAGTTAGTTGTGGCTTTTGCGTCTTCTCTTCTCTGCTCCCTTCCTCTGTGCTGTTGCTGTTGCTGTTATCTGTCGTTTGTTGTTGCAGGACTCTTCTTCACTATAGATACGGACGCGGGACGACGGACCGGACTCGACGACTGCTCGTTTTGTGTTGACGGCGACACTATTGCAACTTTGTTCTATTTTTCGATTCTTGTATATTCCTTTTCACTGAATTTTCGTTGCTTTGAGCGTTGCGCGTTGTCTATTTGCGCCTCCGGCCAAGTCGTGTCTTTCTTCCTCTACATTGAACGGACGCATGCAGGCACCAAACCTTTGAATCGCAGGCAATAAGCCACCTCCCACAAAAAGAGTTCGAAGACATTCAGCAAGCAGTATCTAGCTAGGAGCAAAGCGCTTTCACTCGGTGCTCAGGCTTCAAAGACAACCCTCGGCAGCCGCGTACGATGCACAGCTCGCTTTCATCATGGCTAGCAGTATCAGCAACGCTACTACCTACAGCAACGGCCTTCTACCCCTACCACTACGGCGACGATAATCCCTCCTCCCACTCCCGCCGAACAATACCACAAGCCTCGAGCTCCGATGCTCGCTCCATAACTCTTCCGCTTCGACGCGTACCGACATCCCTTCGAACGCGCCAGAATGCCTACAACATAATCAATTCCAACGACCCGAATCAGGCGAACAGCGTGGCGATAGACCAGGATGGGTCGGATCTGAGCTACATGGTAGCTTTGACTATTGGCGATAGCAAGGAGGAGTACCATTTGCTGCTGGACTCAGCAGCGTCGAATACATGGGTCATGGCACAGGACTGTACGACCGAGGCGTGCAAGACGCACAATACGTTCGGAAAGGGAGACTCAAGCTCGCTGAAGGTATGGCTCCTCGCCCCAATTCTAGATTCACGCATGCTAAGCCACCGCAGACACAAGACACACCCTTCAGCGTCAGCTACGGCACCGGCTCCGTCTCCGGCAACCTCGCGTCCGACACAATGCACATCGGCCCGCTCTCGCCCGCCCTGACCTTCGGCCTCGCAACAAACGTCTCGCAAGAGTTTAGCTCATACCCCATGGACGGCATTCTAGGCATTGGCCGAGGCGTCAAAACAGAGGGCAGCATCGCAGCACCCCTCATCATGGACGTGCTATCCTCGAACCGCCTGATCGGCTCCAAGCTCTACGGCATCCATCTGAGCCGTGGCACAGACAACTTGAACGACGGCGAACTGAATTTCGGGGATGTCAACAAGGACAGGTTCAGCGGCGACTTGAACTGGAATGCATGTCTGGACAATGACAATGGCTTCTGGGAGATTCCGATCGAGAACGCGGGCGTAGATGGCAAGACGCTAGGTCTAACGGGCCGCTCTGCTATCATCGACACAGGCACATCTTTCATTCTCATGCCCGCCGCCGACGCGCTGAAAATACACAGCCAGATACCAAGCTTCAAGCAGGATGGCGAGACGTTCAGCGTACCGTGCGACACCGCATCGGTTATACAGTTTAGCTTCAATAAGCAAACGTACAACATCTCGACCGCGGATTGGCGCGGCCTGAGGCTCGAGAACGGCTTGTGTCGCAGCAATGTTATTGGGCGCCAGACGTTCAAGGACACACAGTGGCTTGTGGGCGATGTGTTTCTCAAGAACGTGTACTCTGTGTTCGACTTTGATGGGAAAAGAGTGGGGCTGGGGACGAAAAGCGCTGGAGCAGGCTCGCCGTCGAGTTTTAGTAGCGCAGGACCGTCATCGCCATCAGCAACTGCACAACCCTCAGGTACAACGGCATCAGCTGCATTGCTGCGTCCTTCGCAGACCGCAGCCCTGGTCGCTGGCGGCGCGAATCCGAATCCGGATCCCACGGCGCAGACGCAGGGCGAGAAGAACACCCAGGGAGGAGCAGCAGGGAGGACTTCGCTCTCGCTGTTGGGTCTTCTAGCAGTGCTGTTATCTAGTTTCATGCTTATATAGGGTTTGGATCTTGCATTTCGACGCATTTTTTATGACATAGCATGGCGTTGACGGGATAATGAGCATCTGAAGAGGGTTTGGGTCGGGTTTATAGCGTTACGTCCTTGTTGCATCGCACAGTAATGTATCATTGAAGCTTTTCCCACGCACGAGACAGCAAATGGTCCGTCGAGGTGATTTGCTCCGCCATAAGCATAAGCTCTTCTGGACAGAGTACGATTCGTACGACCGTTAGTGTACGCATAGCAGCGGTAGACTGACTCGGCCTCTGTGGGGCGGATGTGCGGGTGGGGTTTCCCGGGCGAGCCTGCAAAGCACGAAGGATTGCATGCGTGTCGAGGCTTGAAGACGCGTATGTGTGATAAGAAGAAGACGTATGCACGCAGACGTATACACGCAGACTGTGTTGCCGCGCGGCACAAGACTTGGAGCTGTGGTTGTGGGATCAGGAATGTGGTTGACGATGTCCTCGTCAGCATGTCACTCATAGTGCTACTAAGTGTGGAAGCTGACAGTAAACGAGGCGGGAAGGAAAGTATGTGCGAAGAGGGCGCAAGAGTACCAGCACATGTCGAGAGCGAATGTTGTTCGCGAGCAAATAAGCACAATATTAGAAAGATCCTACCATTCCCGAACTCGATAGCTGCACAATCTCGACCACACGCTTCAGAGAAATAAGCCCATTCATGACTGCCCCAAGATGATGTACGTACGACCAAGACACACAAAAGATTCCAGCGCAGTAACGCCTCGTATGACTGTCAAGGAGGAGCCCGCGCAGGGTCAAGAGTCGTCTTCCGTTCCTTTCTGGCCTCCATATTTGCAGCCCTTCTTGGACAAGACAGACCACCTTAACACTCCGGTTGCCGCCGCAGTGTTGAGCTTTCTTAGTGCCAACATCGTACGTGCGGTTGCGACGACTCCAGTATATTTGCACTCGACCTGACCGACCCTACAAAATCAGGCACTTCTTCGACTTCTTCTCCCGCTTCGTCATCAGAGCAGCCCGTGTGGCGTGCTCGAACACCTCCCGGACGCCCTCGTTTGTCTTTGCAGAGCACTCGAGGTACTTCTGTGCGCCGATCTTCTTGCGGACATCTTCGGCCTGTGAAATGTGTTAGTGTATTGATGGAGATTGGAAACCGAGGGAGTACTGACCTGCTCTGGGGTTACTGGCTTTTGCGAAGTCTTGTGTAGCTCCTCGATCGTCTTCTGGTCGAAGCGTAGATCCTTCTTGCAACCAACGAGGATGATGGGTAGACCCTGGCAGAAGTGCAGGACTTCGGAGATCCACTGTGCCACTGTTAGAAACGGGTCGCTTCCGGGAGCACGTGGTCCATACCTTCTCCTGCACGTTGTCGAGCGAATCGGGCGAATCGATGGCAAAGCAGATCAGGATAACGTGTGAGTCGGGGTAGGACAGTGGGCGGAGGCGGTCGTAATCTTCCTGGCCAGCAGTATCCCAGAGGGCGAGCTCGACGTGCTTGCCGTCGACTTCGACGTCTGCAACGTAATTCTCGAAGACGGTTGGGACATAGACCTGTGGGGCCAATAATGTCAGTTTGCGAACTACAGATATGCTTCGACGTGGTGGTGCTGCTATTGGGATAGCGCCGGCCGAGCAGGCTGACGCAGCTCAGGGATGGAGGCGAGGAGCGCGGACAAACTGACCTCAGGGAAGGTGCCCTTGGAGAAGACGCTGGAGACGGCGTGTTAGTTACTGCGGTACAGGGTCAAGGGGCAGATGTTCGCAGAGAGCTTCTGCGCGACCACGTACATCAACAGACAGGTCTTTCCACAGGCGCCGTCGCCGACGATGACGAGCTTACGGCGGATTTCAGCCATTGTGTGTGTTGTGTTTGGGGTGCGAAGGGCGGTAGAGGGACTGTTGCAGGCAGAGAGCGTCAGCAGAGAATGGGGATGAGGTTGTGATGAAGAGTGGTGAAGACGGGAGACGGGCGCTGGACGCTAGGCCAAGCCAAGGCCTGGCTCGTGCCTGGAAGGCTGTGTGAAAGTGGCACGGGCAGCGTCGTGGCGGTGCAAGATACGTACGAAGTAGTGCTGTCGGCGTGCAGGCGGGCTTGCGACGGTACTGGCAGCAGTAAAAGAGGTTCTGTGAGAGTGTGAAGCTTTGCAGATGGGTTGATGAGGAGAAAGAGCGAGCTGGAGGCAGTTGCCGCGGACACAGCGCTAGTTCCAACAGATAGCAGCGATAACCTTAGCCATGCGCCCACCATGTGATCTGCTGGCACGCCTCTACCACATTGAATTCCTCCAGGACACTCATCAGCAGTCTGCCAGCAATGCCTCCTGTGCGACCACAATCCCACACGATCACCCTTCGAACACAGGCAATCGGACATGTCCGTCGACTGCCCAAGCGCTCTTACATCTGTCAATGTTCACTCCCCGTTTCAGCACCTGGTTCCACGTGCCGCAGCCAATATCAAGCCTTGAGTAAATTGAGAGTCGCTTGCTTCATGCTTTGGCATTTGTGTGCGACACTGCTTTCCGTCCTCATATGCATGCACAGAAGGCCAGGCTCGTCCCTCAGCTGTCATGGTTCTCCGTCTGTCTCACACCACGGATGCCTGCAAATTCGCCCTATGAGCATGCCGCTCGCAATCCTGACATGAAATACCAGTGAAAGCTGGCTAGGCGACAGTTCTTCACATCCCCACAGTCCATGGGCCCGCTTCGGCTCACCCTCCCGAACACTTGGCGCATTGCTTAACATTTGTGTTGTTACTTTCCATGTTCTCAGCAGTCCGAGATGTGCACATTACGTCATACTCGTATACAATAATCCGAAGCTCAGGTGCTGCCACGGAATACTTATGACCAGTGTAAAAGCTCGACTAGGTTTTCAATCCGGACGGACTTTCTGCCAGAGGATTGACCACACTGTTCTTCACATCTTAGCTCGTAGTTTGCGCCTCATACAATGCGTGCACCGTAGAATCAGTAATGAGCCACAGTTGGCACCGAATATAACAAATCAGACTCGGTGGCTCATAGTATGCAAATCCTGGCCCTTCGATGCGCTTCGATCTCAGCACGTGAGAGGGTGAACAGGAACGCGTTGCGGCGAGTGAGCGTATGCGGGGCAAGGCAACCTTGGGAGCTATCAATCGCTAGTCTATCCGGCCTCGCCTAGCACTTTCACCTTCCACAGGTTGCACTTCGGCGCTCTTGCACCCGCGCTCTTTTTCGCTTCTTAATACCTAGGCTACCTTTACCCTCTCTCCACACTAATAACCTCCACGACCTCTGCCTCCACCTCCCCCTCATCCACACATCATGGCCGACGAACAGCCAGAGATGCAGCCGGAGCAGCAGCAACCTCCCCCGCCGCCTCCGCAAGATATGGACCCCGAAAAGGTAGAGGAGCCCCGGCCCCGACCACCAAAGCGCGTCGCTGACGAAGACATTGCCCAGATCCGAGCAAAGCGCCTTGCGAAGCTTGGTGGCCCTGCGAACCCGAACGGAGGCTCACGGCCTGCGTCTACCGGCCCCTCGGCGCCCACCTCGAGTAGCTCGTCGCCGAAACCCACAGAGATACAGGCGCCACCGCCGAAAGAAGCACCAAATCCCTTCGCACAACTGGGGATCAAGCCCGACGCCGCGCCCAAATCACGGATAAACATCAAGCCAAAGGCAGCGCCGCCATCAAGTAGCGGAGCATCGCCACAGCCGCCCAAGTCGCAAGACGTCAGCATAGAAGCATGGGAGGACCGCACGCTCGGCAACGTCTTCCGCATCACCCTAGACCCCAGCCTGACCAAGGACACTCACGGACACAAGCTGTACTTTGCCTCGGGCGCGCTGGGTGATTGCGAAGATGAGGGACGGCCAGTCCGGTTTGCGACCGACATGCTCGACTCTGTCATCCTAGAGTCTGCATCAAGCCACTCCCAGGGCTCGGCGCTGGAATACCTGATAGGCTGCTGGAAGCGCGTGTCGAAGCTTCTACGAGTCGAATCAAAGGCCAACCCCAAATACGATGCTGCGAAAGAGAACATTGCAAAGGAGGCTCGACGGCTGTGCTTCAGCTACTGCATCTTTGCAGCAACTATGCCTGATATGTTTGGCGAAGACGCACCTGCTGCCAACGCCCTCGCCGACCATTTCCTCCTCGGCCCAGACCATGATCGCGGAATCTGCTTAGACTTTCTCAGCGAAGCTAGCTCCCGCCTCGCTGACGATGATACCGTCAAAGAGGCACTAGTAGGCGCGATGGAGGACCTGAGCCGGAGACTGGCAAAGGAATCGATGAATGGCGATTACCGGCCTTACATCAGTGTAGCTCGCATGTACCTACGTTTCCCACCACTGGTTGCCGCCCTGGCGCAGTCTGACTCCTTCCTGCCCGACGATGTGGAGGCACAACACATCGAGACGAAGACCTGGCTAGGCCCCTTCTTCCGTCTGTCGCCGATGCAGGGCGACGTTGCGCTAAACTACTTCGCTGGTTCTGCCAACCAGGACAAGGGCCTAATCGCAAACGCGCAGCGAGCACTCCGCATGACTCTCTCTACTCACCAGGATGAGCTGCTTGAGATCACGAATGCTTTCATCAAGAACAAGGACTCGCGAGAGAAGATGCTGAACTGGCTTGCTTTGACAGTGAACAAGAATCACAAGAGACGAGCAATGCAGGTCGACTACAAGGTCGTCTCTACCGACGCGTTCATGGTCAATGTCACGATAGTTCTCGATCGACTGTGCGAACCGTTCATGGATGCCTCCTTCTCGAAAATCGACCGGATTGACGTAGATTATCTGCGGCGGTCCCCGCGCGTCGATATCAAGGATGAAACCAAGATCAACGCAGACGATAAAGCCTCCGAAGAGTTCTACAGCCAGCCGGCCAGTGGTACCAACAACTTCATTAGCGAGGTGTTCTTCTTGACGGTGGCCGCGCATCACTACGGCACTGAGGCGGCTAACGCGAAGCTCTCCAACCTGCAGAAAGACGTCAAGTGGTTGACAAAGGAGCTTGCGAAGATGGAAACGGAGCGTCACAAGTACGCCACGAATCCTATGCAGCTTGCCGTCTTCGACAACCACGTCAAGAAGATCAAGGACCAAATCGAGCGCGGCCAATGTACCATCTTGGCCATCCAGGGCGTCCTGTTGGATGAGACTACACAAGCTCGGTCGATGCAATTCATGCGCTATGTCATTGTCTGGCTTCTCCGACTTGCCTCCCCCAATTCGGATCCCAAATTGGAGTTTCCCAAAAAAGAGCTGGAGTTGCCTCTCCCTGCAGAACAGTCGACGGCGTTCAAGTGTCTTCCAGAGTACTTCATCGAGGATATTGTAGGAAACTTCAAGTTCATTACACGGTACATGCCGCACATCGTAACCTCGACACAATGCGAAGAGCTCGTAAAGGTGTGCATCACATTCTTGCGAAGCTCCGAATACATCAAGAACCCATACCTCAAGTCGGGTCTCGTCACAATTCTGTTCCATGGCGTATGGGCGTTCCAGGGTCGACCGAAAGGAGTTCTCGGCGACGTGCTCTTTGCACATACATTTGCGACAAAACACCTACTGCATGCGCTGATGCGATTCTACATCGAATGCGAGAGCACTGGCACCCACACTCAGTTCTTCGACAAGTTCAACATCCGTTACGAGATCTTCCAAGTTATCAAGTGTATATGGCCAAACACCATATATCGAGAGAACCTTGCAACAGAAGCACGGTAAGTACATCATCACCACAATCTCTGACCGTCTGTTAATCTACATAGGGTCAATCTCGACTTCTTCGTCCAGTTCGTCAACATGCTGCTCAACGATGTCACATTTGTGCTAGACGAGTCGTTCACAGCGTTCAAGGAGATCCACGACGTTGCCAAGAACCTTGAGGACTCCGGAGCGGACATGGACCAGGCCATACGACAGGAGAACGAGGAGAAATTGTCGGCGGCTCAGGGCAAGGCGAAGAGCTACATGCAGCTTACCAACGAGACCGTGGCTATGTTGAAGCTGTTTACTGAAGCCCTAGCAGACTCATTCACCAAACAGGAGGTCGTTGTACGATTGGCACACATGCTGGACTTCAACCTGGAAGCACTCGTAGGCCCTCGGCGGTCAAATCTAAAGGTTAAGAACCCAGAAGAATACGGCTGGAACCCACGCCAAATGCTGGCTGAGGTTACCGATGTCTATCTCAATCTTCAAAACAAGCAGTCTTTCATCGAGGCAGTCGCCACGGATGGACGTTGCTACAGCGCGCAGTACTGGGACGAAGCGCATAGAACGCTCGCACGATTCGCGCTGAAGAGCCCCGAGCAGCTCCGTGAGTGGGAGCAGATGGGCGGACGTATCGCGATCGCCAAGGAGCAGATTGATATGGAGGAGGCTGATCTAGGAGAGCTCCCAAACGAGTATGAGGATCCTCTCATGGCGACACTGATGGAAGACCCGGTCATCCTACCGATCAGCAAACAGGTCGTCGACCGGAGCACTATCCGGAGTCATCTGCTAAGCGACCCGCACGATCCTTTCAACCGCACACCTCTCAAGATCGAGGACGTGATCCCGAACGACAAGTTGCGCGAAGAGATCCAGACGTGGAAGGCGAACCTTCTGGCGCAGAAACTGGCCGAACGTAACGCAGCGGCTGCTCCAGCTGGAGAGCCGATGGATACGTCGTAGACGTATGGAGGGTGTTTGGAGACTTGCATTTGCGGCGTTTTGGGCATTTGACATGCTAGATCCTATGCGTTGAGGATCTTACATGGTGGTATGACATAGATGAGCGCACTGCTCAGGCGTAACATGTTTGCATTATGTGCTTCAACATAGATGATAAATGCACAAGTTCGTCACTAAGACCAATACAACGACAAGTTCGAAGCATCTTGAATGCTCGTACTGTATAATGTGGTGATGCTATATTACAAGCGTAGGTGACTAACCATGCTATCTAGACCTTCTTCTCTTCCTGTTCTCTCTTGCCAAACGTGTATGCAAGCCCGCATCCAACGACATTGACCGCACAAAGAATAAGTGAGCCGCCTCTAACCACGCCCCGTGTAGTGAACTTGTTCTTGATTCCCTGATGACATGATGCTCAGCAACGTGCCAATCTATTATGAGGTTGAATGCTTACCTGACTCCGTCTCATGGCCAGGAGCGCGTAAAGTCCGCTCCAAGCCGCTGTAATACCCGCAGCATCGGTCTTGTAGTTGCTCAGGTTCAAGTAGGAGGAGAAGAGCAGGAGTGGTGGGAACAGCATGGGCAGCGGCTGGAAAGGTCGGGCATGTTGTGCCGTGATGAGCGTTGCTAGTAGTGTTGGAGGAACGGAGTTTTCTGGTCGAACGTGAATATACTTTCTACAGGAATTACTGTGCATGACTGGCACGTGAAGGCATTGGAGATGCATTGGGATGTGCATGGGTAAACGTACCTCCCCAATTCCGGAGCGACTGCAGGGCTGATTGCTTTGGGGGCTCGGTGGCGGCCATCTTGACTCGTGTGTATTGTTTGTAAGGAATAACAGCAGATCGGGAGTTAGAAAACCAGGATCCGGGGCGCAAAGAGTGAATTGAGACGGACGCTTGAATGACGTTCTCGCGGTATCCTAAGCGCGGTGTCCGAGCGACCCTTGCCTAGTCAACTTACACTTCTGGCCTCAACTTCCGCCCGAGTGGTATCAAAGCGCTACCGACTTTCGACTTTCGACTTTCCACATCTCGCGTGCCCGTGTAACCAACTCGCCCCCTCACCGTAGACCACCAGACAGCCATCACCGTTGCCGTGCGCCAGTATCCGATCGGTCCTACCCCCGCGGCACCACTCCGCCAGTAATCACCACCACCCTCCACAGCCATGTCAGGCAAATCAAGCGGCGCGCAACCGCAAAACGGCGACGCAAAGAACCGCGCGCACCACGACGGGAGTTCCGGGCGCGCATTCACAGTCGAGCAAAAAGCGGCCGTAATACGGATAAAGCGCTGCTCCGCGACAGCGTACTACGAGATCCTAGGCCTCGAAGCCGTAAAGTCGACATGTTCAGACGGCGACATCAAGAAGGCGTACAGGAAACTGTCGCTCCTCACGCATCCGGACAAGAACGGATACGACGGCGCAGACGATGCGTTCAAGATGGTTAGCAAGGCGTTCCAGGTGCTGAGTGACCCGGATAAGAAGAAGAAGTTCGATTCGTATGGTGGGGATCCTGATGCGCGGTTCAACCCGGCGGCGGCAGGGGGTGGAGGCGGTGGCGCGAGTCCGTTTGGTGGCGGGGGGTTTGGAAGGGGAGGGGGTGGTGGGTTCCAGGAGGAGATGACGCCTGAGGAGCTGTTTAGACAGTTCTTTGGCGGGGCTTTTGGAGGGCCGTTTGGTACGTATACATCTCGCGTGTCTATGGATGAATGTGGATGCTAACTGCACAACAGGCGGCTTCGACACAGGTCCCGGCTTCGTCTTCAATCTCGGCGGCGGCCCAGGCGTTCGCGTCCACCAGTTCGGCGGCGGCGCACCACGACGACGACCCGGCACAGCACAACCCCCCGGCAGCGAACAACAGCCCTCCCTCGGCTCCACACTCTCCAACCTCCTCCCACTTCTCCTCCTCTTCGTCCTCCCACTCTTCTCCTCGCTCTTCAGCTCCAGTTCCTCTTCCGCAGGGCCCTCCGTGGTCTTCGAACAGCCACGGCATCCCCACACGAAAGAGCACATCTCCTCACGGCTCAAAGTACACTACTACGTCAACCCAGAGGAAGTGCACGACTACAACCTGAAGAAGTGGCGGCAGTTGGATGAGCAGGCGGAGAGGCAGTATATTCATGCTGTCAGTGTGCGGTGTCAGCAGGAGGAATATCAGCAGCGGAAGATGATGGAGGATGCGCAGGGGTGGTTTTATATTGATCAGGAGTTGATGGATAAGGCGCGGCGCATGGAGATGAAGAGCTGTAGTAAGCTTAAGAAGATGGGGTTCAATGTTTGAGGATTTGGGGGGATGTGTTTGTTGGTATATTTTAGGAGCGTATTTGGATGTGAGGACCTGGTTAGGCGCGGTGCTGTAGGCGTTGGAAGATCAGGTTGATCGTCCATTGAGCGAAGTTTGTTCTTCATTCATGTTCATAGACTTCTGTTCATCATAAACGCCCATCTACGACCTGCCATTCAGTCCAATGCCATATAATACACACACCCAACACAATTCCACATTCATACACCAACGTCCACCCTCCACATCACGAGAACCCCCAATACCTCCCCACCCTCATCTTCCACCCCTCAAAACTATTCAGTTTCGGTCTAACATCCAAGTAAAAACTCAGCCCCTTCCCCTTCTCCCCCCCATCGTCCTTCCCCGCATAAAAATCAATCACATACTCCACCTTCGTCCCGCACCGATCCACCACCCAATCATGCCGATCAAACGGCGTCTGATACCCCATGAAGCTCTTCCACCGCGCGCGCGGCGTCAACGCCGTACTCATGCCGCTGAACGACGCTAGTTTCGGGCCGCCGCACGCATCGCTGCGCCCGGCTTCCCAGCGCTTGATCTCGTACCATGCGCGCTCGTTAACGGCGTTGTGGATTGGTATAATGGTCTTCATGTCGTTTTCTTTGGGGTCGTAGGCTTTGCGGCGCATGGCGTCGAAGAACATTTGCTCGGAGGGGTAGATCCAGTTTCCGGTCTTTTTGTCGCTGCCAGTGTCGCGTTCGCTGTTTGCGGGGCCGGAGGGTGTGTTTGTGTTTGTGGGGAGGGAGCGTGGTATGCTGCTTACTTCGCGGTCGGTGGCAAGGCGGAGGGTGGAGAGGAGGGATGTGTGTTGAGAGCTGGGCGAAGAGGAGGACTGGTCGAGGGTGGAGGAGTCGCAGGATTGTTGGACAGAAGGTTGGGATTGTGGAGGTGTTGGTGAGGGTGCGGGAGTGGTGCTATGTGGATTTGGGGGTTGTTGATT
>Ga0265798_10000745_pt1 | contig 52563 bp, 42 predicted proteins | sample P3T30metagenome_FD_192430 | JGI IMG/M metagenome (GOLD analysis project Ga0265798, IMG submission 192430) | Plant litter microbial communities from East Loma Ridge, Irvine, California - P3 T30 | ecosystem: Environmental > Terrestrial > Plant litter > Unclassified | place: USA: California...
GTTGCGGCTGTGGATTGAATCGAATTCAAATATCGATAATATGTACTGCAAAGAGGCCATCGCCCGGAAGAAGTGGGCTTTTGTCGCCGACTATGTCCGCTTCGACGCGCTGGCGAAACACGGAGGGATCTATCTCGACACCGATGTCGAGCTGATTCAATCGCTCGACAGTATTCTCGACCACGATAACTGCGTGATCGCTCGCGAGTCGCCGATGAGCATTGCCACCGGGTTCATCGCCTGTAGCGCGAACGATCCAGTTATGCTGACGGCGCGCCGCCTGATGGACGAGGATTTGCCGCGCAAGCGCATCTTCGCGACATCGCCGGTGATCGTCAAGCATGCCATCTCGCTGCACTCACCGCAGAGCGCGCTGATACTGGCGGAAGAAACCTTCTACCCGTTCAATCCATATGACCGTTCACGCAAGCCGAACGCACGACAATTGATGTTCAGTGATGTTACCCCCTCGACTATCGGTATCCATCATTATGGCCCGGTAGTTTCGTGGGCTGACTCTCGGTACAAACGCGCAATAGCCAGAATACGTCGCGCATTGTCAATCAAGCTCAACTGGGAATTATCCTTCACGCCCTTCAATTCCTGAGTGCGCAAATGTGCCGCCGCCCGGATGAGCGAGTAACGGTGGCACGTTTCATCCACGCCCGATATCGATGAATATTTATTATGAGTTTTGGCGACTGAGCAAGAGATGCACCAAAGCCAAGATCCTTGATAATCAGTTATTGCATCGATATATGACTGCGGCGTTTTCAACACATTCTCAAAAATAGTTTCAGTTCATTACCTTGTGGCAACGATTTTTTTGTTCGCTGAGTGTATATTACGTCCCATGTCGCCCGTTTCCATGCGGCATGTTCCAGTTGGCGCCGCCTTGATGCGCGTCGCGACGTACCAAACACAGGAGTTAGAATGAAGGTCTTCAAACACGCGATCGGGGTCGGCATTGCTGCTGCGCTGGCACTGATGGCAGGTCCGAGCCGCGCGGACTGGGCACTCTCGCCGGACATGGCAGTGGTGCGTGCGGCCCCGTCGTCGCTGGCGGTGCAGGCACAGAACCCGCCGTCCTTCACATGGGCGAAATACCGCAACGCCCCCGGTTATATCGTCGAAGTATCGGCTGGCAGCACCGTGTACGCGACGTACACCACGTCGCGTAACTTCTATCTGCCTTCCCGGCGTTTCCCGAACAACACCTATACGTGGCGGGTGCGCCCCACGCACGTCGTTGACTGGTCGACGCCGCGTTCGTTCGTGATCAACGCCAGCTCGACGGTATTCGAAGTGCCGGAAAACGACGCGCTGCGCGCCACCGTCCTGTCGCGCCCCCACCCGCGTTCAGTCGAGCAGGGCTTCCTCATGGCCAGCAACTGGTCGCCGGAACTGCGCGCGAAGCGTGGCCCTGCGCTGACGAAACTCTCGACCGATGTTCTGAAACAGGTTACGAGCTATACCGTCCCGTCCGACTCGCAGTGGCCGGTCACATCGACGACGCCAAGCGCGGCTCGTCAGGCATATATCGGCACCATCACGAACGTGATCGGCCAGAACGTGCGCCAGCTGGAATCGGCGGCGCTGCTGTACCGCCTGACGAAAGAGTCGCGTTACTTCGATGAAGCGTTGCGCCGCGGCGATGCCCTGGCTGCACTCGACCCGAACGGCATGACGAGCTACGTCAATCACGATATCGTTCACCGCCAGATCATCATTTCGCTCGTCAAGGCGATGGACCTGATCGACGGCGACCTCGACGCGACGCGTCGGGCCAAGTGGCAGGCAGTGATCAAGACGCGCGTGACGCCGATGTACAACGATTTGATCTCCAACAATTTCCGTCTGGACGAGTTGCCATACGACTCTCACGGCGGAACTGCCTTGCTGTATCTGGCGGTCGTGTCGGCGCTGACGCTGGGTGACTTCCCGGAAGCGTCGGCGTGGTTTGACGCTACGGTGCGGGCGTACATCAATTCCGTCAATCCGTGGAGCGGCAATGAGGGCGGCTATGCCAACGGCGGCGCCTATGCGATGTACTCGACGGACTTTTTCATCCAGCTGTGGCAGCCTCTGGCGCGCGCAACCGGTGTGGATCTGTTCAAGAAGCCATGGAGCGTCGGTTTCGCGAACATGATTGCCGAGTTCATGCCGCCCGGCGCAACGGGTATGGTATTTGGCGATCAGCACGAGATGTACCTGTATACGCCGCAACTGAAATCGTTTATGGGGCGGATTGCCACGCCCGCAGCGGCATGGTACGTTCAAAATACGATCGGCGACGAACCTCCACTGCATCTGCTGCAGGCGCCATATCCGCTGCCCGTGGACGCCGTCGCCGCGCCGGCGCCCCCGCCGAACGCGATTGTCCTGCCGAGCACCGGCTGGGTGGCCATGCACAGCAATCTGGCCGATCGGGGCAGGACGTCGGTGTACTTCAAGTCGAGCCCGTACGGTTCGTACAACCACAGCCACGGCGATCAGAATTCGCTGGTCATCGACAGTGGCGGTCGCCGGATGCTGACCGAAGCAGGCTACCAGGACTACTATGCTTCGCCGCTGGGTTTGTCATGGTACCGTCAGACGAAAGCGCACAACGCCATCACTTTTGATGGCGGCGTGGGACAGTTCACGTCGGAAAACGTGAACAACCTGCTGCGTAACGGGAAGATCACGGCGTTCTCGACCACTCCTGCCGTCGATTACGCACAAGGCGACGCGGTGCCGGCTTACGGCGGTGCCCTGACGACCGCGACGCGTTCGGTCTGGTACCTGCGCAACAGCGACACGGTGGTCGTGCTGGACAAGCTGGCATCGCCGACGGCACGCAAGTTCGAGTGGAATATGCATACTCGGGCGCCGTTCGTGGCGGAGAGTGGCAACGCGCTGAAGGTGACGAACGTCGACCGCTCGCTTTGCATCAGCTCGCTGTCGACGGACGGCACGACGTTCAAGCCGCTGACCGGTCCGGCGAACCCCAACTACGCCGAGTATCACGGCGCATGGGTAAAGGGCACCGCGGCTACTTCGGCCGAGTTCCTGGTAGTGCTGGATGTCGGCTGCAAGCGTCCGCCGGTGTCCCTGCGCCGCTCCACCTCCGGTCGTACACTGGTGGTCGGGACGACGACAATCGTACTGCCACAGTAACCGGGCTTCGGTCTTACTGTACAAGGGCTGCCTTCGGGCAGCCTTTTTTCGTTTTTACTTGGGTAATGGGGGCGACGGGTTTGACGAACTGAGCAGGAGGTGGTGGTGGAGGTCTGAAGTTGGCGATCGAGAGCCGCCTGACAAGTCAACCTGCCAAACCACCGCCGTGATCAATGCTGTGCCGCCTGTCCCGTGTTGGGAGGGCGATGTTGCCGGCTTCGTCCAGGCCGTGCGATTTCGTCACAGCGCCGGAGCCTGTCACTGCCGAGCAACTTGCTGCCTGCCCGGCTGCTCGCCCTGAAGTGCTGTTGGCAAGCGATGCCGCGGCGGGTGTGGCACATTGTGCGGGCGGCCTGCATCGAACAGCGGGCGGTCATCTGGGCCAGTGCCTTCGCATTCCCAGCCTGATCCGGCATGGCTCTCCATCTCCACGGCGGTCCCAGCCGCTATCACCACATGACCTGAGCTGGCTTCATGAGCTCCAGCGAAGAACCGCCCACCTCAGTAATTCCCGCGGCAGCATTGTTCCCGGCTGAAGTGGATGCGGAGGGGGAGGGCGTGTCCGCCACCCGACGGGCAACTTTTGCGCGTCAAGCTTGCGCCCTGCCTTGTCGGTGCAAGCCCGCCGCGCACTGACCACCGCAGGCGCTGCAAGGCCCAACCGTGGAAAGACGATTGATCCGGGCTGCGGGTGTTGTTGCCCCGCACTCCCGTTGCGCAAACGAGGATTTCAACGGTGCGGACCTTGCATTTATTGTAACGGTATAGTGAAATGCTAGTGGGTGCTACTAGAAGGTCAACAATAAGGAGGATAGCGTGTTATCAAAAAACCTAGCTGCCGTAACCGTTGCGGCCGTGTTTTCGCTGGCAAATTATGCGAATGCTGCAGTGACCGTTGTAAGCAATACCTCGTCGATCACTATTTACGAGAATCAGGCCCAGTTCGCCGCAGCAGCAGGGTCTCTGGGGACCGATTCGTTCGATGACCTGGAGTTCGGCGATCAGGGCATCGCCGCTGTACGCCAAGCCGGTTCCGAGTCGTACACGATCGCCGCGGGCCAGGGCCTTTGGGGTTCGGAGTATGCCGGCAACCGCTATCTGTCCAGTGCTGACAGCAGCGACCTGCTGCTGTTCTCGGGCTTCTCCGCAGCAACACGTGGCTTGGGCGGCACCTTCTTCGGCAGCAACGATAGCGGCGAACCGGTCGCCCGCGGTGCGATCAACGTCACCGTAACGGACGCAACCGGCGTGCTGGTGCTGACGGTCTCGGGCGGCATCAACCAGGGTTTTGTCGGCTTCCTCTCGACGGCGGCAGTGCAGGCCATGACATTGCAGGCTCAGGCTCCCGATCGCTATTTCCCTAGCGTGGACGATATCAGTATCGCCGCGCCGGTGCCGGAACCCAGCACCGCAGCGATGATGCTCATGGGCGCCGCCGTTCTGCCGCTGCTGCGTCGTCGCAAGGAGAAATAAGCGTCGCGCGACGGTTACAGGGGGCATGCCCCCGGCGCGCCAGTTGCAATGACGGCTGTATGCGTACCTCTCGCTGCCATGTCGTCGATGGCACTGCCCGAGGGCCGTTCCGGCTGCGGGCACCGGGGACGCATCAACACAGAGGCGACAGCCGCCAATGCCAGCCAATCGTCGCTGTCGGGGCGGATTTTTGCACGGGGGCCGTAGCCTCCGCCGAGCCTTCGGCCGTCAACGGTTGCCCCCTGTATCGCATCGGCAGCGGCCGTCATGCAGTGTTTTCGCGCCCCCTGCGTCGGCGGCTGATCAGAGCCGCCAGATCCGGCGTGGCAATGCAGGTTCAGAACAGCAGCGCTCCACGCCTGCGCAGCGGTGATCTCTTCCACGCCATCGCTCCTCCCTGACCGCAGTTTTCGGTCCAGGAGATGAGCACTCTCCAGCGGCTCGCTGGCTTCTCGCCTCAATACACCGCCGTTAGCGCGGCCGCAGTTTCAAGGGGCCGTATCTATCGTCTTCGCGGTCTGTCCGTCGGGATTGACACCCGGAGGCTGGAAGGCTGCCGACGGTTGCGCGAGAATCCCCCTCAGATCACGCATCACTGCGACCTCCTCTCGGCCGAAATCGATCCGAACCGCGCCGCAAGGTAGTTCTACCGCTCCTACGTAATCCCCGCCTTTCAGGCCACCCCGCGCCTTTTTCCCGACCTTTTACTACTTTTTAACGGTGTAAGTCACGAAAAGTCTTAGAAATACATATATAAGTCGCCGAAAGACATACGCAACGTCGCATTCTAGCAACAATCTGGATTTTTATTGACATAATAGTTGATTAAGACAGATTTCGCCTCGGAAACTTCATCTATCCTGCCGGTAACTTGCTGCGAAATGACGCTAAAAAGATGAAACATTGCAAAGCTTCCTTCCAAATAATATCAAGTGAGCAGCAGCAACGTTCTCACCTCACTTACTATGCGCTTTGTCCAAAGTTTCGCAAGGAAAATAAATGTCCAGGATTAAGAGAAATGCCGTCAGTATGGCTTGTTTGCTTGCTCTACTCGCCGCATGCGGCGGGTCTGGTGGCGATGCAGACGTCAAGGCTGGCGGCGCTACCCCGACATTGCTGGCCGGATCTGTGGCTACTGCGCAAGAGCCTCTCGTGTCCGCAGCGCGTATCGCCGGTGGCATGGCGGAACAGGAGGCTACCGCAGGAGCGGCGGTTCCGGTATTGCTTGCGCCCTCCGTGGCAAGGGCGCGTGAGCTGAGCGGTACTGTGCCTGCTGCACCGGGCGTCACGCTGGTCGGAGCATCACGTCTGCTGTCACAGGCCAGCATGGGCGCCACTATGTACGACATCCAGCAAGTAGCGATCAAGGGCATGGTGCCCTGGCTTAACGAACAGTTCGCGATGCCGCAGCTGATGCACCGCTGGTATATCGACAATGCAATGACCAAGGCAGGCGTGGGCGGCTGGGGGACACAGGATCAGTTTTACGAGTCCTTCTGGCAACAGGTGTGCACCGGCCAGGACCAACTGCGCCAGCGGGTGGCCTTTGGACTGTCGCAGATTTTCGTCGTGTCCTTTGTTGATGACGGCCTGGGGAGTTCGGGCCGGATGATGGGGGGCTACTACGACATGCTCGGCAAGAACGCGTTCGGAAATTTCCGCACGCTGCTTGATGACGTCGCACACCACCCGGCAATGGCGATTTATCTGAGTTTCCTGCGCAATAAGATGGAAACGGATACACGCGTGCCGGATGAGAACTTCGCACGCGAGCTGATGCAGCTGATGACGATCGGTCTGTACGAGCTCAACCAGGACGGGACCGAGAAGCTGAAGAATGGCAAGCCAATCGAAACGTACACCCATGATGACGTGGCTGGGCTGGCCAAGGTGTTTACCGGCTGGAGCTGGGCCGGCCAGGACAAGAGTGATGCGCGCTTCTTCGGTACCGTTGAAGACCCATGGCGCGACTGGCTGCCACTGCAGAACTATCCGAATTACCACTCCACCTCGACGAAGCAGGTCCTGGGCCGTCCCCTTACGGCGACCACCGCGGAAGGCGAGCTGAAAGAAGCGCTTGACCGGCTGTTCAACCACCCGAACGTGGGCCCGTTCATTGGTCGCCAGTTAATTCAGCGCCTGGTGACCAGCAATCCCACGCCGGGGTATGTGTCGCGAGTGGCTGCCGCTTTCAACAACAACGGCTCCGGTGTGCGCGGCGACATGAAAGCGGTAATCAAGGCAATCCTGCTGGACGACGAAGCGCGCCGACCCGGTGCCAATGCGGGCGGCAGGGTGCGGGAACCCGTACTGCGCCAGGCCAACTGGATGCGTGCGTTCTACGCCTCGTCCGTATCGGGGAAATACACGATGTGGGCCCTGGACGACCCCGTCCACGGTCTTGGCCAGTCCGTGCTGCGGGCACCGTCTGTCTTCAACTTCTATCGTCCGGGCTATGCGCCGCCTGGCACGGCGCTCGAGTCTGCGGACATGGTCGCGCCAGAGTTGCAGATCGCTTCCGAGCCGGCTGTCGTGGGTTATCTGAATACGATGAAGAACGCGATATATAACGGCATGGGGCGCAACTACGATATTCGTACGAGCTATGTGAAGGAGCTGGCGATCGTGGCGGACGAAGACAAGCTTGTCGACCGGCTCAACCTGCTGCTGATGGCGGGACAGATGACGCCCGCCACCCGCGCGCACATCAGGAACGCGGTGCGTTCCATTCAGATGCCGGTCCCGTGGAACAACGATCCGGCTGACATCAGCTATCGCCGCACCAACCGGGTTTATCTGGCGGTCTATCTGACGATGGCCTCGCCCGAATATATTATTCAGCAATAAGAGGTACGAAATGAACGATCAAAACACCCGGCGCCGCTTTCTCGGTGGCCTGTTGGCCGCTGCCGGCAGCAGTGCTGCACCGTTTGCGCTGAATCTGGCCGCGGTCGGCAACGCCGCCGCGGCAACTGCCACCGACTACAAGGCACTGGTGTGCCTGTTCATGACAGGGGGCAATGACCACTACAACACATTGCTGGCCACCGATCCCGAGTCCTGGCGCGAATACCTGCGCCTGCGTGACACACGTGACGCGCGCTCCATTGCGTTGCCTGCCGTCGGCGCCGCGAAAGGCGTGTTGCCGATCACGCCCAAGACGGCTCAGCCGGGCCGGTCGTTCGCCCTGCATCCGCAGTTGACCGGTTTGAAAGCGCTGTTCGACGTGGGACGCGCCGCGGCTGTTGCCAATGTCGGTCCACTGATCGTGCCGACTACGCGAGCCCAGTACCTCGGCCGTGCCGTGCCGTTGCCGCCAAAACTGTTCTCGCATAACGACCAGCAAGCCGTCTGGCAGGCGTCCCGGCCAGAGGGGGCACGGGTCGGCTGGGGCGGGCGCATGGCTGATATGTTGCGCAGCTCCAATGGGAACTCGTCATTTGCCTGCGTCTCGACAACTGGCAACGCCGTTTACCTGAATGGCCAGTACATGCGGCAGTACCAGATCGCGGCGAACGGCGAGCTTGCCAGCATCGACGGCCTGAACGGCAACGTCTACGCAGGAACCGCGCCGTTGCGAACCATTGTCACGGGCCGGACCGCAGGCATGCTCGGCTCGGCTTACGCCGATATCGTTGACCGGGCCATCGACCTGGAGGCGACGCTGTCGTCCGCGCTGGTGCCGGGCGGAGCCGGTGGTGTACCCGCTCCACCTCCTTTCATCGTTCCGAGTACGGGAGCGAGCACGGTCAATCCGCTTGCGCTGCAACTGCAGACCGTGGCGCGAATGATCGCCTCGCGCGACAAGCTGGGCATGAAGCGCCAGGTGTTCTTTGTCAACCTGGGCAGCTTCGACACGCATGACAACCAGATAGTGCGGCAGGGCGACCTGCTGGCGCGCCTGTCGCATGCGCTGAGCTATTTCGACAGCGTCATGGGCAGCCTTGTCGGCACCGACATGCGCAAACAGGTCACCACGTTCACGGCATCGGACTTTGGCCGCTCGCTGACGAGCAACGGTGACGGCACGGACCACGGCTGGGGCTCACATCACTTTGTCGTCGGTGGTGCGGTGGCGGGGCGGAATATCTACGGCACCATGCCGCCGATTGGCCTGGGCCATGCCAACGATGCCGCGCAGGGCGCGCTGTTGCCCAACTTTTCGGTCGAACAGTACGGTGCCACGCTGGCCAAATGGTTCGGATTGTCTGCCGCGCAGACGCTCGACGCATTCCCGAATCTGAGCAACTTCACCCAGCGCGACCTGGGATTCATGACGGCCTGACGCTGCCGCGCACGCTTGCACGACGCCCACACCCGTGTGATATCATTGACGGAATTGCAATTTTGGACGTGTGCGTCCATCACTTGGGAGTCAGTGATATGGGTAGTAAAGTCGATGCCGGGGCAGCGCTCGCGCTCCGGTCGGACCGTGGCGGCATGGGTGGCGCGAGGCGGCGCGTGCACCGGGCTGTCAAGTGCAGGGGGCAACAATGAGCGAGCGCGACCCGCGTGGCGCCGCCGGTGCGCTCCGCGTCCTGCAGCTGGTTCCCGACGCACTGCCAACCTTTCGCGTTGACGTATCTGTCCTCTTCGGCAAGTATCTGCCACGTTACGGCGTGCAATGCGACGTCGTAGGCAAAACCAGCGATGTCCCGCTGCGGGATCAGGGCTTCGCATCGGTACTTCGTGCCCCCACCGGCAAGAAGTGGCGCGTTGAATTGTCGTATCTCTGGTTGTACGTGCGCGCCATTTTCAAGGCCCGTCGCGAGGAGTGCAACGTGATCCAGGTGCGCGACATGGTCACGCATGGCCTCATCGGCCTGCTGTGCGCGAAACTCAAGCGGGTGCCATTTGTTTACTGGATGTCCTACCTGATGTCCGAGGCACGCATCGACCGGGCCAGGACGAGTCTGCGCAATGGTGGCGGGCTGCGGGCCCGCATGGTGCTGCTCAAAGGGCTTGTCGAGTACTCCCTGCTGTATAACGTCGTGTTGCGCTTTGCCGACCATGTCTTCGTCCAGACTGACACGATGCTGGATCGCGTGGAGCAAAAGGGCATACCTCGTAGCAAGATGACTCCGGTGCCAATGGGCGTGGATATGGAGGCGGTGATGGCGCGGCCGGAGCCGCGTCGTCCGGATGGCTGGGAGACCGGGCCCCTGCTGGCCTATCTCGGCGCGCTCGATCCGGTCCGGCAGATCGACGTGATCATTGATGCGCTCGTGCTGATCCGGCAAGTGCAGCCGGATGTCCGACTGCTGCTGATCGGCGACGGATCCGCGAAGGGCGACGCGCAGCGCCTGCTGGACCACGCGGCCAAAGTGGGTGTCGGCGACGCCGTGCGCATCACTGGATGGCTGCCCATCCAGGAGGCATGGCAGCTGCTGGTCGGGGCCGATGCCGCGGTATCGTACGTGCCGCGCGGTCGGATTCTCGACACCGGCTCCCCCACCAAGGTACTGGAATACATGGCACTGGGCATTCCCAGCCTCGGCAACGACAACCCGGACCAGCGCGTCGTCATGCTGGAGTCGGATGCGGGCTGGATGACCGACAGCACGCCGGCTGGATTGGCCGATGCTGCGATACGTATTCTTGCCGATCCCCAGTCGGCCGCCCGCCGCGCCGCCGCGGGTCCAGGTTATATCGAAGCCAAGCGCAGCTATCGCGTGCTGGCCGAGATGGTGGCTCAGCGCTACAAAGTGCTGGTCGCCCAACAATAATAATGTAGAGCTATGGCAAATCAAGGCAAGTCTATCGTCATGCTGGGCACCAGCCTGACGGCGAAGGGAGGTATCTCCGCCGTCGTCCAGGTGTATGTGGATACCGGGCTGTTCGAACGTTTCCCGATCCGCTACATCGCCACGCATCGCGATGGCGGCGCTGCGGCGAAGCTGTGTGCCATGGCGCGGGCGTACCTCGCGCTGCTGTGGATGCTTCTGCGCGGCAAGGCTGCTCTGGTGCACGTCCACACGGCGTCGCGGGCGAGCTTCTGGCGCAAATGCGGCATGCTGCTGCTGGCAAGGTTGTTCCGCGTGCCCACGATCATCCACCTGCACGGTGGCGGCTTCGCGGAATTTTACGAGAAGGAATGCGGGCCGGCGCGGCGCTGGCTGATCCGCAACATCTACGATCACGCCAGCCGCGTCATCGTGCTGTCCGGACAGTGGGAGACCTGGATGCGTGGCGTGACGCGGAACCGGAATGTGACTTCTTTATACAATCCTGTCATCGTCAGTGACACCGTGCCAGACTGGAATGCGCGCGACCGCGCAACGGTATTGATGCTGGGCCGGCAGAACCGTGGCAAGGGCTCATACGACCTGGTCCAGGCGGCAGCGGCCCTCGCGCATGGCGACTTTCGCCTGAAGCTGGGCGGTGATGGCGAGATCGAACAGGTCCGCGAGGCGGCGCGCTCGGCCGGTATCGGCGAATACGTCGATCTGCTGGGCTGGGTTGGCCCCGAGGAGAAGGCGCGTCACCTTGGCGCGGCGACCGTGTTCGTGCTGCCGTCCTATTATGAGGGACTGCCCATGAGCGTGCTGGAAGCGATGGCTGCCGGAATGCCTGTCGTGACCACACCGGTAGGCGGTATTCCCGAAGCGGTGACGGACGGGGTGGAAGGTTTCCTCGTCGCGCCCGGCGATACCGCCGCGCTGGTCGACCGGCTGGCATCGCTGCTGGCCGATCCAGCGCTCGCGCAGCGCATGGGGCAGGCCGGACGTCGCAAGGTCGAGCACACGTTTGCCCACAGCATCATCATGCCGCAACTCGAGCGCATGTATGTGGAACTGGGCGCTGTGCCCACGCAACCGTCGGGCGTTGCAATCGCGCTGCCAAGGGCGAGCGTGCCGGAATAAAATTTATATGCTGTCAATGTACTTGTAATAATTGCCAGATATAATTGTGACAAATGTGCAGCCCACATCGCTACATCGCCGCAGCGCTGCGTTGCCACGATGCAGCGACTTCCGCATGTCCTGGATATGCGCTCTTTCCACTTGGAGAAGACATGATCGCTTCAATAGCAGGCGCCGGTTCCCCGGTCGCGTCAACAGTGGCGGCGCCGTTTTCTGCCGGAACGCAGCCTGAATTTTTCTGCAATCGAATTTTCCGCAATCATAGGTTAAACGGATGAGTTACATCGAAATCCTTGAGAAACAGTACTACAAGTACCGCAAGTACATTCCCGCTCGCATACTGTATCACCCGGAATATTTCAGGGTCATGAAGCTGCTCGATGCCGGTCCCGATGTGATCCGCGCCGCTGCCGATGCCCAGCTGCGCCATGTGCTGACGACCGCCTGCACGCACGTGCCGTACTACCGCAGCACGATGAAGCTGAGCGCGGCCGAACTGGCCAACGAGCCACCTCGCGAACTGCTGCAGCGTTTTCCATTCCTGACGAAGGCGGAAATCATGAGCCGTCAGCGTGATTTCCTCGACGAGCGCCTCAATCCGCGCTTCCTGAACTATAAGACCAGCGGCGGCTCGTCTGGGCAGGGAATCGGCATGTGGCGCAACAAACGCCTGGCCGACATCGAGAAGGCGTTCCTGACGCACGAGTGGGGCAAGGCCGGTTTCACGTTCGACAAGAGCATTTACCTGCGCCTCGGCGCCGACGCGCGCCGGCTGGCGCACGAAGAGCCATCGCGCGTGATCGGCAACCGGCTGATGCTGTCGCCGTACCATGTGGAAGCGAAACATCGCGACCACATCGTGCGCGCCCTGAATACCGTCAAGCCGAAGTTCGTGCATGCCTACCCGAGTTCGGCGGCGGCACTGGCCGAAATCATCCGCGACAGCGACCTGGACTTCCGCGTCACGGAAGTGGTTCTGACGTCCGAACCCGTCACGATGCAGCAGTTGGTGGCGGTCGACGGCCTGTTCCATGCACCGATATCGATCGCCTACGGGCTGTCCGAGCGGACCAACCTGGCGTACCGCAGGTATGAGTCCGGCCAGTATTCGCCGTACCGCTTCGTGCCGCTGTACGGGGTTACGGAAAACCGTATTGAAGGCAATGCGGCCGAGATCGTCGGCACGTCCCTGTGGAATGACGTGATGCCGCTGATCCGCTATCGCACCAACGATTTCGGTCGCGTCGACAGCGACGGCGTTTGCGAAGACATCGACGGCCGCGAACAGGAATTCCTGATCGACCGGACGGGCAACCGCATTCCGGGGCTGTCCATCATCATCGACGAGGTGACATGGGACTTCGTGCGGCTGTACCAGATCCGCCAGCAGCGACCGGGTGCCATCCGTCTCGTGGTGGTGGGCAAGCACGGTCGGCTGAGCAGCGAGCAGAAGGACTTCGTGCTGGGCGCCCAGCTCAAGCGCTGGGGTTCCTTCTTCGACATCGATCTCGAGGAAGCTGACGACATTCCGCTGGCACCGAACGGCAAGCGCAGGCTCGTCGAAACCCGGGGCCGCATCGCGGCCTGAGTCCTGAGCAGCGCCCGGCCCGGCGCCGGCCGCTGCTTCACTATTACCCGACAAATACCTGGATAGACGCAGCGACAGCCGCCTGGGCAGGCGCCTGTCGCTGCGGCACTTTAACTGATGAGCACACTGGCCTGGAAGATCCGCCGCTTGAAGCTGATGGGGGCACCGGAGATCCTCTGGCGCGTCCGTCAGCTCGCGCAAAAGAAGGCAGGCAAGCTCGGCATCGGGCTGGCAGCCAAGGCGCCCGCGCCGAATCTACAGGCCACGGGCGCGACGTTCATCGCCGCGCCGGCTGCCGGCGTCGATGTTGCCGCCCTGCGCGAAGCGGCCGACCAGGTGCTGGCCGGCCGCTGGAACGTGTTTGCCATGCGCGGCATGAACCTGGGCTTCCCTCCGCAGTGGAACCGCGATCCCAAGACGGGCACGAACGCGCCGATGAAGCTGGGCAAGGCCATCGACTACCGGCGCGAGTCGGTCGTCGGCGACATCAAATACCTGTGGGAGCCAAGCCGTCACCTGGAACTGGTGACCCTGGCGCTGGCCTGGCGCGCCAGCGGCGAGCAGCGCTATGCCGCCGGCGCCCGGCTGCTGCTGGAATCGTGGTTCGACCAGTGTCCGTACCCGAACGGCATCCACTGGACCAGCTCGCTGGAACTGGCCGTGCGCCTGCTGAACTGGGCGTTTGCCTGGCAACTGCTGGGCGGCGCCGACAGCGCACTGTTCAAGGGCCAGGAGGGCGCCAGCTTCCAGCGTCGCTGGCTCGACAATATCTACCAGCACTGCCATTTTATCCGCGGCTACTTCTCGCGCTATTCGTCCGCCAACAAGCACCTGTTCGGCGAGTACATGGGCCTGTTCGTGGCCAGCGTCCAGTGGCCGTGCTGGCCGGAAAGTGCCGGCTGGCAGGCGCTGGCCCGGCGCGGCCTGGAAGCGGAAGCGCTGAAACAGAACACAGAAGATGGCGTCAACAAGGAGCAGGCCATCTATTGCCAGCACGAAGTGATGGACATGATGCTGCTGTGCCATCACATCGGCAAGGCCAACGGCGCCGGTTTCCCGGACGCCTGCCTGGAACGCCTGGAACGCCTGGCCGAGTTCGTCGCCGCGCTGATGGACGGGGGCGGCAATGTGCCGATGACGGGCGATGCCGACGACGGTCAGATCGTGCGCCTGTCGTACGAAGGCGGCTGGAGCCCGTACCGTTCGCTGCTGGCCAGCTGCGCGCTGCTGTTCAACCGCGGCGACTTCAAGCGCAAGGCCGGCAATCTGGACGACAAGAACCGCTGGCTGTTCGGCGCGATCGGCGCGGCCTGCTGGGAAGCGCTGCCGGCCGCGGCGGAAGAGAAGCCCGTGATGGCGTTCCCGCAGGGCGGCTACTATCTGCTGGGCCACCGCTTCGGCACCGGGCAGGAAGTGCGCATCGTCGTGGACTGCGCGCCGCTGGGCTATCTGTCGATTGCCGCGCACGGCCATGCCGACGCGCTGTCGTTCACGCTGTCCGCGGCCGGCGAAGAGCTGCTGACCGATCCCGGCACCTACGCGTGTCATACGCAAAAGATCTGGCGTGACTATTTCCGCAGCACGGCCGCGCACAACACCGTGCAGGTTGACGGCCAGGACCAGTCCGAAATCGGCGGCAATTTCATGTGGCTGAGGAAGGCCAACGCCCGCCTGCGCGCGCATGCGCCAGGCGACGCCGTCCAGGTCTTCGAAGGCGAACAGGATGGCTATCGCCGTCTGGCCGACCCTGTGCTGCACCGGCGCCGCATCGATTTCGACCCGGTCCGTAACGAGCTCGTCGTGCGCGACACGCTCGAGTGCCGTGGCCAGCATGACGTAGCGCTGCACTGGCACTTTGCGGAAACGTGCCGCGTCGAAGGCCGAGCGCAGACGTTGTACGCGCTGGGCCATCGCAGCCGGCTCGACATGCGCTGCGCCTGGGGCGACGGTCCGGAATTGTTGCGCAGCAGCGAAGCGCCGCCGGGAGGCTGGATTTCCCGCCGTTTCGACGAGAAGAAAGGCATCACGACGGCGGTGTGGCGCGGGCGCATTGACGGCACCACCCAAATCGAGACGGTGATCGCATTGTCGATCGAGCCGCCGCGGCACGAAGGGTGACCCCGGCAGCAGTGGGGACACTATCAAAATGTAATTGACATTTTTGCATCGCCGACGCTACCCTTGTGCTGGCGAAACTTTTGCCGCGGGCTTGCAGCCGGGCACATCCCTTGAACTGACGCAGCCTCCTGCGGCACTTTCTTTTGCGCTGCCGCAAAAGTTGCGTTGTCTTTGAATTGTAACGCTGTTGTTGTAAAACTTATATTAGAATAGCGGATGCGCCGGACACTCGACTGTATTTCGGGGACAGCAGGACAGTACAAGACAGTCGATTCGGGGCATGCGCCGGCATACCTGCGCCACACAACGGGGTCCGTCCCGGGGAGCAGGTATCGGCAGAATTGTTGCGTTGCAGCGTAGCGTTTGCGGCAGCTGGAACTAGGGCTGGCGCCGTCAGGCGGATGTCCGCACGGCAGGAGCGGGAGCGCACCGTACGCCGTGCGAACGAAATACCAAACATTTAAGGAGCAGTATCTTGAAAATCAGTATCTTTGGCTTGGGCTATGTGGGGGCCGTGTCGGCCGGTTGCCTGGCAACGGACGGACATGACGTCATCGGTGTGGACCCGAACCGCACCAAGGTGGACCTGATCAACCAGGGCACCACCCCCATCATTGAGAAAGACATCGGCGAGATGATTTCCAAGACCGTCAAGGACGGCCTGCTGCGTGCAACGACCGACGTGCGCGATGCCGTCCTGAACAGTGACATGTCGCTGATCTGCGTGGGCACCCCGTCCCAGCTGAACGGCAACCTGGACCTGTCGCACGTGCGCAAGGTGTGCGAACAGATCGGCGAAGCGATCAAGGAAAAGGACAGCTTCCACGTCGTGGTGGCACGCAGCACGATGCTGCCGGGCTCGATGAGCGCCGTCGTCATCCCGACCCTGGAAGCGGCCTCCGGCAAGAAAGCCGGCGTTGACTTCGGCGTCTGCAACAACCCCGAGTTCCTGCGCGAAGGCACTGCCGTCTACGATTACTATCATCCGCCCAAGACCGTCATCGGCGAGACCGACGAGCGCGCCGGCGAGATGCTGGTCAAGCTGTACGAAAAAATGGAAGCGCCGATGGTGCGCACCGATGTCGAGACGGCCGAAATGGTCAAGTACACCGACAACACGTGGCACGCCGTCAAGGTCGCCTTTGCCAACGAAATCGGCAATATCTGCAAGGCCGTGGGCATCGACGGCCACAAGGTCATGGAGATCTTCTGCCAGGATACCAAGCTGAACCTGTCGCCGTACTACATGAAGCCTGGCTTCGCCTTCGGCGGCTCGTGCCTGCCGAAAGACGTGCGCGCGCTGACGTACAAGGCCCGCTCGCTGGACCTGGAACTGCCGCTGCTCGATTCGATCCTGCCATCGAACCGCAAGCAGGTGGAGAAGGGCGTCAAGATGATCGTCGACAAGGGCACCCGCAAGGTCGGCATCCTGGGCTTCTCGTTCAAGGCGGGCACCGACGACCTGCGCGAATCGCCGCTGGTGGACGTCATCGAGACGCTGCTGGGCAAGGGTTACGAACTGAAGCTGTACGACAAGAACGTCAACCTGGCCGCGCTGACCGGCGCCAACCAGGACTACATCCTGAACCACATTCCGCACATCTCGAAGCTGATGGTGAACTCGATGGAAGAAGTGCTGGCGTTTGCCGACACCATCGTGATCGGCAACGGCGCCGCCGAATTCAAGCAGGTCCCTGGCCTCCTGAAGGACGGTCAGTCGATCGTTGACCTGGTCCGCATCAGCAGCGAGCAGAGCGGAGGCCAGTACGATGGCATTTGCTGGTAAATCCGGCCACGGCCGCAAGGTCCTGATCCTGGTCGAGAACCTGCCGTCGCCGTTCGACCGGCGCGTGTGGCAGGAAGCCACCACTTTGTTCGCGAACGGTTACGAGGTCTCGATTATCTGCCCGACCGGCAAGGGGCATGAAAGCCGTTACGAGGAAATCGACGGCATTCATATCTATCGCTACAAGCTGCCGCTGGAAGCGGAAGGCGCGAAGGGCTACGCGATCGAATATTCGGCCGCGCTGTTCCACACCTTCCGCCTGGCGTGGAAGGTCAAGCGCGAGCGCGGCTTCGACATCATCCATGCGTGCAACCCGCCCGACCTGCTGTTCCTGATCGGCGGCTTCTTCAAGCTCTTCATGGGCAAGAAGTTCGTCTTCGATCATCACGACATCAACCCGGAGCTGTACGAGGCCAAGTTCGGCCGGCGCGACTTCTTCTACAAGCTGATGGTGCTGTTCGAGCGCTGGTCGTTCAAGACGTCCGACGTGTCGATCGCCACCAACGAGTCGTACAAGCGCATCGCGATCACCCGCGGCGGCATGGACCCGGACAAGGTCTACGTCGTGCGCAGCGGACCGAAACTGGACCGCCTGCGCATCCTGCCGCCGGTCGAAAGCCTGAAGAAGGGCAAGCGCTTCCTGATCGGCTACGTGGGCGTGATGGGCGCGCAGGAAGGCATCGACCTGCTGCTGGAAGCGGCGAAGCACCTGATCGTCGACATGGGGCGCACCGACGTGCACTTCGGCCTCGTCGGCGGCGGCACGTCGCTGGACCAGATGAAGGCGCTGGCCGTCAAGATGGGCATCGCCGACTACGTCACGTTCACGGGCCGCGTGCCCGACCAGGACCTGCTGGAAATGCTGAACACGGCGGACGTCTGCGTCAATCCGGACGTGGCCAACGACATGAACGACAAGTCCACCATGAACAAGATCATGGAGTACATGGCACTGGGTAAGCCGATCGTGCAGTTCGACCTCGTCGAAGGCAAGGTGTCGGCCCAGGAAGCCTCGCTCTACGCGCTGAAAAACGATCCGGTGGACATGGCGAAGAAGATCGCCGAGCTGCTGGACGATCCGGCGCGGCGCGAGCGCATGGGGGCCTACGGCCGCCACCGCGTCGTCAACGAACTGGAATGGGAATACGAGGCACCGAAACTGCTGGCGGCCTACGAGCGGCTGTACTCGGCCAACGCTCCGCTGCCCGGTGCCGTACCGCCATCATATAAAGGAAGCTGAATGAAAATCCTGGTTACCGGAGGCATGGGCTATATCGGCTCGCATACCGTTGTCGAACTGGCGCAGGCCGGCCACGACGTAGTGGTGGTCGACAATCTGTCGAACGCGGATCCTTCCGTGCGCGAGCGCGTGGCGCGAATCACGGGCAAGTCGTTCGAGTTCGTCGAAGCGGACATCCGCGACCGCGCCGCGATGGAGGCGGCGTTCGCCGCCCACAAGGTGGACGCGGTGATCCACTTCGCCGGCCTGAAGGCCGTCGGCGAATCGGTGGCGCAGCCGCTGCGCTACTACGACAACAACGTCTCGGGCAGCGTCGTGCTGTTCGAGACGATGGCCAAGTTCAACGTCAAGTCGCTCGTGTTCAGTTCATCGGCAACGGTGTACGGCGACCCGGCCACGGTACCCATCACGGAAGACTTCCCGCTGTCGGCGACGAATCCATACGGCCGCAGCAAGCTGATGATCGAAGAGATCCTGCGCGACCTGTACAAGGCCGACAATACCTGGTCGATCGCGCTGCTGCGTTACTTCAACCCGGTCGGCGCCCATGAAAGCGGCCTGATCGGCGAAGCGCCGAACGGCATCCCGAACAATCTGCTGCCGTACGTGGCGCAGGTGGCGGAAGGCCGGCGCGAATTCCTGTCCGTCTACGGCGGCGATTATCCGACGCCGGACGGCACCGGCGTGCGCGACTACATCCACGTCGTCGACCTGGCCATCGGCCACGTCAGGACGCTGGACAAGCTGGCGACAGGGTCTGGTATTTTTACCTACAATCTGGGGACGGGGCGCGGTAACAGCGTCCTGGAAATGGTCCGTGCCTTTGAAGCTGCCAGCGGCAAGAAGGTTCCATACAAGATCGTCGACAGACGACCAGGAGATATTGCGTCCTGCTACGCGGACACGGCGCATGCCGAACGCGAGCTGGGTTGGAAAGCACAATATGACATCGCGCGCATGTGCACCGATGCATGGCGCTGGCAATCCTCACCGAAATAATTATCGAAGGGGTTACAGATGAAAGCAATGATCCTCGCGGCCGGCAAAGGCACGCGCGTTCGTCCGTTGACCTATGAACTCCCGAAGCCGATGATTCCGATCCTGGGCAAGCCGGTCATGGCTTACCTGGTGGAGCACTTGGCCCGCTACGGCGTGACGGAGATCATGGTCAACGTCAGCTACCTGCATGAAAAGATCGAAGAGTACTTCGGCGAAGGACACCAGTTCGGCGTCCAGATCGGTTACTCGTTCGAAGGTCACACGAATGACGAAGGCGAGGTCGTGCCCGAGCCGCTCGGTTCGGCCGGCGGCATGAAGAAGATCCAGGAATTCGGCGGCTTCTTCGATGAAACGACGATCGTGCTGTGCGGCGACGCGCTGATCGACCTGGATCTGAAATCGGCACTGTTCGAGCATCGCCGCAAGGGCGCGCTGGCGACCGTGATCACGCGTGAGGTGCCGATGGACAAGGTGTCCAGCTATGGCGTCGTCGTCAGCGACAGCGAAGGCCGCATCACCGAGTTCCAGGAAAAGCCGTCGCCGGAAGAAGCCAAGTCGAACTGCGCCAGCACGGGCATCTACATCTTCGAACCGGAAGTGATCGACCTGATTCCGTCTGACCGTCCATTCGACATCGGCTCGGAACTGTTCCCGCTGCTGGCCGAGAAGGGCATGCCTTTCTACAGCCAGACCCGCAAGTTCAACTGGATCGACATCGGTTCCGTCAAGGACTACTGGGAGGTGCTGCAAGGCGTGTTGCTGGGCGAAGTGTCGAACATGGCCGTGCCGGGCATTCAGGTGGACGAGGGCCTGTGGGTCGGCCTGAACACCAGCATCGACTGGAGCGGCGGCACGAAGATCGAAGGTCCGGTGTACATCGGTTCGGGCGTCAAGGTCGATGCCGGTGCCACCATCATCGGCCCGACCTGGATCGGCCACGGCAGCCATATCTGCGCCGGTGCCACGGTGCAGCGCAGCGTATTGTTCGAATATACTCGAGTGTTACCGGATGTTACGCTGGACGAGCTGATCGTCTTCAAGGATTATAGTGTCGACCGGGCCGGTGAAATGAAGCATATTTCGCAATACGAAGATGGCGAGTGGGCCAATGCGCGCGACCGCCGTGCCGGACGCCGCCGCGAGCATGAACCTGCAGTTGAATTACATCATTTAGAACAGAAAAAAGCATGAAGATATATCCCGTTATCCTGTCCGGCGGCGCCGGCACCCGCCTGTGGCCCCTGTCGCGCGCGGCCCTGCCGAAGCAATTGCTGCCCCTGGTCAACGACAAGACCATGTTGCAGGACACGGCACTGCGCCTGGCCGGCCGGCCGGAGCTGATGCAGCCCCTGATCATCTGCGGTAACGAGCACCGCTTCCTGGTTGCCGAGCAGCTGCGCGAAATCAACGTCAAGCCGCTGGGCATCCTGCTGGAGCCGGAAGGCCGTAATACGGCACCGGCCGTGGCCGCCGCCGCGCATTACCTGAAGGCCGTCGATCCGGAAGCGGTCATGCTGGTGCTGCCGGCCGATCACGTCATCGCCGACGGCGAAGCCTTCTACAGCGCCATCCTGCGTGCGGCCAACCTGGTGCAGCACGGCGCGCTGGCAACGTTCGGCATCGTGCCGACGGCGCCGGAAACGGGCTATGGCTACATCAAGAGCGGCGAGCCGCTGCCAACAGGGGATAACGGCTTCAAGGTGGAACGCTTCGTCGAGAAGCCGGACCGTGCGACGGCCGAAGGTTTTGTCGCCGCCGGCAATTACTACTGGAACAGCGGCATGTTCCTGTTCCAGGCCGCCAGCTACCTGAACGAGCTGGAGCAGTATCAGCCGGCCATCGCCAAGGCCAGCGGCGAAGCCGTCTCGAAAGGCTACCGCGACCTGGACTTCTGCCGCCTGGACGAAGCGGCGTTTGCCGCCAGCCCGTCCGACTCGATCGACTACGCCGTGATGGAGCACACCCGCCACGCCGTCGTCGTGCCCGCGTCGATCGGCTGGAGCGACGTCGGCTCGTGGTCCGCGCTGTGGGAAGTGCAGGAACGTAACGCGGACGGCAATGCCTGCCGCGGCGACGTCTACCTGGACGGCGTGAAGAACTCGCTGGTGCGCGCGGAAAGCCGCTGCGTGGCCGTGATCGGCGTGGAAAACGTCGTCATCGTCGAAACCAACGATGCCGTGCTGGTCACCCACAAGGACCAGGTCCAGCGCGTCAAGCAGGTCGTCGAACACCTGAAGTGCCAGGATCGCACGGAACACCTGCATCACACCAAGGTGTACCGTCCGTGGGGCTGCTACGAAGGCATCGACATCGGCGAGCGCTTCCAGGTCAAGCGCATCACGGTCAACCCGGGCGGCAAGCTGTCGCTGCAGATGCACCACCACCGCGCCGAGCACTGGATTGTTGTGTCCGGCACGGCCAGGGTCACCTGCGGCGACAAGGTCGAACTGCTGACGGAAAACGAATCGACGTACATCCCGATCGGCATGAACCACCGCCTGGAAAACCCGGGCAAACTGCCGCTGCACCTGATCGAAGTGCAGTCGGGCAGCTACCTGGGCGAGGACGATATCGTCCGCTTCGAGGACGTCTACCAGCGCGCCTGAGCGCTGCCTGCAGCGGGCGCCCACTACTGTGCGTCCGCGTTCCGTATTACCTGCGCCATCCCGGCACAGCCCTGACGGTGCGTCCGGGCTGTTGCGCCGGCGCGCCAGTCCAGCGTGCCGGAGATGTTCTGAAAATAATTTTCCGAATCGCTGGCCGCACGGACGACGCATAGTACAATGTAGAAATGACAACAGTGAGCCAGCCGCCGGCGCGCTCACCGGTCCAGTGCGGCCTTTGCGACACTGGGCTGATGCGCCCGGGGCGCGCTGCCGTGGTTGCGCTTGAGGGTGCGGGACTGCGGCGGTGTGCAGCCGCCATCGCGTCGGCCGCTGTGCGCCAGCACCCAGCAAATCAAACGATCTGTCCAGGAAGAAAATATGAAAATCGCAATGTTCAAGACGTCGCAGCATGAGAACGAGCACCGTCTCCCTCTCCACCCTCAGCATCTTCCGCTGATTCCTGAAGCGCTGCGCAAGAAACTGGTATTCGAGCAGGGCTACGGGAACGATTTCGGCTTTGACGACGAGTACTTCCGCCAGCACGGCGTCGAGATGAGCGACTACGCTTCGCTGTTCGGCAAGTGCGAAATCATCGCGATGCCAAAGCCGCGTGTAGCCGACCTCGAGCGCATGAAAGAAGGGCAGACGCTGTTTGGCTGGGTGCACGCCGTGCAGCAGCGCCCGATCGCGCAAAAGGCGATCGACAAGAAGCTGACGCTGATTGCGTGGGAAGCGATGCACCATTGGAGCTCGGTGGACGAGAAGCAGCTGCACGTCTTCTATACGAACAACGAGATCGCCGGCTACTGTGCCGTGCTGCACAGTCTGCAATTGCTGGGCATCGACGGTTTCTATGGCCCAAGGAGGCGTGTCCTCATCTTCGGTTACGGTTCCGTCAGCCGGGGTGCCATCCATGCGCTGCACGGCCGTGGGTTCAACAATATCCACGTGTTAACGCAACGCCCATCCCACCTTGTCGCACACAAGAACCCGGACGTCTACTTCGGCCAGTACTACACCGGTGAGGACGGCAAGCTGATGGTGCGCGATTCGGAAGGCCGCGTGCGGCCTCTGATCGAGGAAATCGCCGAGGCGGACATCATCTGTAACGGCATCCTGCAGGATCCGCTGAATCCGGTCATGTTTGTCGAGCCCGAGACGGCGGGGCGCCTCAAGCAACGCGCGCTGATCATCGACATCAGCTGCGACGAAGGCATGGGTTTTCCGTTTGCCCGGCCGACGACGTTCGACGAACCAACGTTCACTGTTGACCGCGGCGTCACGTACTATTCTGTCGATCACACGCCCACTTACCTGTGGAACGCGACAACGCGGGAAATTTCGAATTCGGTATTGCAGTATCTGGACGTGCTGTCGCAAGGTCCCGATGTCTGGGAGACCAATAAAACGCTCAGCCGCGCCATCGAAATCAAGGACGGCGTCGTGCGCAATCCCGCCATCCTGAAGTTCCAGAACCGCCATGAGCAATATCCGCATCCGTATCGCACCGAGCTTCAGCTGCAAGGCTGATCGCCCGGCGCAAGTCGCCGCTCGAGGATAGCCGGGGCAGTGACGCTATAATGAAAACGGAAGCTGCGGCTTCCGTTTTTTTTAGCCCGCACTCTGGAGCCACGATCTTGCACGCCATCCTTCCCGCATTGCTGCTGGCCGCCGCCAACGCTGCCGCCCAAAGCACATCCACCGTCCTGCAGCCGGCGCAGCTCGCGCTGGTCATCAACGATGACGAACCGAACAGCGTGGAGATCGGTGAGCTGTACCGGAAAGCGCGGAATATTCCCGACAAGAACATCGTGCACGTGCGCATCCCGGACCGGCCGCGCAAGCTCGATGCGGAGCAGTTCGCGAAGCTGAAGGCGGAGATCGACAGCAAGCTGGGGCCGGACGTGCAGGTGGTGCTGATGGTGTGGACGGCGCCGTACGCCGTCGAATGCAACGGCATCACGGCCGCCTACACGCTGGGCTTCGACGCCCAGCAGTGCATCAAGACGTGCGCGCCGGGCACGCAAAGCGGCTTCTTCAACGCGCCCGCGGCGGTGCAGCCGGCCGACCGCCAGATGCGCCTGTCGATGCTGCTGCCGACCGAGTCGGTGGAAGGGGCGAAGGCGCTGATCGAGCGGGGCAAGGCGGGCGGCTTCCGGATGCCGGCGGCAGGCGCGTATTTCCTTGTCACCAGCGAAGCCGCCCGTAACAGCCGGGCCAGGTTCTTCCCGCCGTCCGGCACCGTGCCGCAACGCAAGCTGACGATCCATACGCTGCGTGAGGATGCCATCGAAGGCAAGCGCGACATCATGTTCTACCAGACGGGCAAGGCGCGCGTGGACAAGCTGGAGACGCTGGGCTTCCTGCCCGGCGCGCTGGCCGATCACCTGACGTCGTTCGGCGGCGACCTGCTGGGCAACGGCCAGATGAGCAGCCTGAAGTGGCTGGAGGCGGGCGCCACGGCCAGCTACGGCACCGTCAGCGAGCCGTGCAATTACTGGCAGAAATTCCCCAATCCGAACCTGCTGCTGCGCAGCTACCTGGGCGGCACGACGGCCGTCGAGGCGTACTGGCGCAGTGTCGCATGGCCGGCGCAGGGCGTGTTCATCGGCGATCCGCTGGCCGCGCCATATAAAAAGTAAGCACCGCCGGGCGGCCGCGCGGGGCGCCCGTTGCGCCAAAGCCGCACCCTTTAGTCCATTCAGACTAATGCTGTGTCATTAACCGGTCATACCATATCGATATTATGTAAGATGCAACACAGAATACGCGTGTTCCACTTTCATTAACAAGCGATCAGCCCGCTCTACGGCGCGTGGGGATCGTCCATATCGCAGGAATCACATGACCACTCACGCTCAACCACGCGCCGTGCCAGGCCGCCTGACCGTCCTTGCCGCGCTGCTGGCGGGCTTTGCCGTGCCGGCGCTGGCCGCCTCCGATGTCGTCGTCAGCCAGGTGTACGGCGGCGGCGGCAACAGCGGCGCCACGATCAAATCCGACTTCGTCGAACTGTTCAACCGTGGCAGCGCGCCCGTCACCATGACGGGTTGGAGCGTGCAGTACGCCAGTGCCGGCGGCACGTCGTGGCAGGTCACCACCTTGCCGTCGATCACGCTGCAGCCGGGCCAGTATTACCTGATCCAGCAGGCCACCGGCAGCGGCGGCAGCGTCGCGCTCAATCCCGACCTGACCGGCACGATCCCGATGGGCGGCAGCGGCGGCAAGATCGCCCTCGTCAGCGCCACCGGCGCCCTGAGCGGCGGCAACCCGACGGCCGGCGTCGTCGACCTCGTCGGCTGGGGCGCCGCCAGCGGTTACGAAGGCGCGGGTCCTGCCGGCGGTACCGGCAACCCGACGGCCGCGCTGCGCAATGAAGACGGCTGCCTGGACACCGACAACAACGCCACCGACTTCACGATCGCCACGCCGACGCCGCGCAACACGAGCGCACCGGCGCGCGCCTGCAACGGCCCCGTGATCCGCCCGATCGTCACCAACTGCCCGGCCAGCCTGGGCGTGGCGCAGGGTTATGCCGGCGTGGCCATGCTGGCCGCCAGCGACGTGGACGGCATCGTCAACGGCGCCACGATCACGTCCGCATCCGTGCCGGGCATCGTGCTGACCGGTTTCAACGCGGCAGCCGAAGCGGGCGCCAGCGCCAACGCGCGCCTGGAAGTGGCGGCCAATGTGCCGCTGGGCAGCTATCCCGTCACGATCCGCTTCGTCAACGACCAGGCCCAGGAAGCGTCGTGCACCGTCAACGTTGCCGTGCAGGCGCTGGCCGCCGTCACCCGCACGATTCCAGCCATCCAGGGCAGTGGCGCCGCCAGCCCCGTGGCCGACACCGTGCAGACGACGCAGGGCGTCGTCACGGCGAAGGTCGCCGGCGGCTTCTTCCTGCAGGATGCGGCCGGCGACGGCGATCCGGCCACGTCCGACGGCCTGTTCGTCTACAGCGCCACGGTCGCCGACAATGTCGCGGTCGGCCAGCTGGTGCGCGTGACGGGCACGGTCGTCGAATTCACGCCGAGCGGCGCCAACCGTTCGTACACGGAAATGAAGGACGTCACGGCGGCCGTGCCGCTGTCGGCCGGCCATAGCGTGGCGCCAACCAATATCGCGCTGCCGAACGCCCGCCTGGACCAGGTCGAGGGCATGCTGGTGCGCTTCACGAATCCGCTGACGATTTCGCAGACGGCCTACGTGGGCAGCCGCGGCGAGCTGACCTTGTCATCCGGCCGCCTGGAAATTCCGACCAACCGCTACGCGCCCCGTTCGGCCGAAGCGCAGGCGCTGGCCGCGGCCAACGCGAATAACCGCATCGTGCTGGACGACGGCCTGTTCACGACGCCGACGGTGATCCCGTACATCGGCGAAGGCCCGACCGTGCGTGCCGGCGACACCGTCAGCGACCTGACCGGTGTCGTCGACTTCGGCGCGCTGGGCGGTGGCGGCGCCGGCTTCAAGCTGCAGCCGACGGTGGCGCCGGTCATCTCGCGCGACAATCCGCGCGAAGGCGCGCCGGCTCTGCCGGAAGGCAACGTCAAGGTGGCCAGCGCCAACGTGCTGAACTTCTTCACCACGTTCACCAACGGCATGAACCACCTGGGCGAAACCACTGCCGGCTGCCAGATCGGCGGCAGCATCAGCCGCGGCAACTGCCGGGGTGCCGACAACCTCGTCGAATACGTGCGCCAGCGCGACAAGATCGTCGCCGAACTGAAAGGCATCGATGCCGACGTGTTCGGCCTGATGGAAATCCAGAACGACGGCGACTACTCGGCCGGCGTGCTGGTGGACAGCCTGAACGCCGCGTACGGCGCGACCGTCTACGCCGTCGTGCCGAAGCCGCCGGCGACGGGCACGGATGCGATCCGCGTGGCGATGATCTACAAGCCCGGCAAGCTGACGCTGGCCGGTCCGGCACTGTCGGACGCGGACGGCATCAACAACCGTCCGCCAATGGCGCAGACGTTCACCGCCAGCAATGGCGGCAAGTTCACCCTGGTCGTCAACCACCTGAAATCGAAGGGCAGCTGTCCGACCGGCGGCGGCGCGAATGCCGACAACGGCGACGGCCAGTCGTGCTGGAACGGCACCCGCGTGCAACAGGCGCAGCGCCTTGTCGGCAGCTTCCTGCCGCAGGTTGTCGCCACGGCGAAGGACCCGGACGTGCTGGTCATCGGCGACATGAACTCGTACGGCATGGAAGACCCGATCGCCACGATCACGGCGGCCGGCTACGTCAACCAGCTGGAGCGCTTCGTGCGCCCGCTCGGCATGCCGTACTCGTACGTGTTCGGCCACGAAGCCGGTTACCTGGACCACGCACTGGCCAGCAACGCGCTGAGCCCGCAAGTGCAGGGCGCGGCCGAATGGCACGTCAATGCGGACGAGCCGGAAGTCATCGACTACAACACGGACGGCAAGCCGCAGGACCTGTACAACGCGCTGCCATACCGCGCGTCGGACCACGACCCGGTCGTCGTCACGCTGAACCTGCTGCCCGGCGCGGTGGACGTCACGGCCGGCGTGCAGCGCGTCAGCTCCGGCCTCGTCTTCAACCGGGCCACGCAGCTGTTCACCGGCACCGTCACGCTGGTGAACAAATCCGGCGCGACGCTGAACGGTCCGCTGCACCTGGAACTGGCCGGCCTGACGGCAGGCGTCACGCTGGTCAACGCCACCGGCAGCCACGACGGCGCGCCATACGTGACCGTCAACGGCGGCCTGGCGGCCGGCGCCTCGGTAACGGTGCCCGTCAGCTTCAGCAACCCGGCAAAGGTCGGCCTGACCTATTCGGCCAAAGTCTACAGCGGCAACTTCTAAGGAAACCCATCATGAATACATTCACCCTGCGCCACGCCGCCGCCGCGCTCGTGCTGGCACTGTCCGGCGGTTATGCTGCCGCCGACACCACGCTCGACGTGTCCATCCGCACCGCCGACTTCGGCGTCTCGTCCGGCTGGCTGGACCTGCAGTTCAACGGCCCCGGCGTCGGCCTGGCGCCGGCCGCCACCGTCACGCTGACGGACTTCGTCGGCTTCGATGCCGGCGCGGAAGTCTTCACAGAGGGCAACGTCAGCGGTTCGCTGGCAGCGGGCTACGTGATCGGCAACGACGCCTTCCTGAACGACCTGTTCCACGCCGTCAGCTACGGCAACGTGCTCAGCTTCAAGGTGACGTTTGCCGGCGACGTGGACCTGTCCGGCAACATCGGCCAGTCCCTCTTCGGCATCTCGGCCTATGGTCCCGACCAGGTCACGCTGCTGGGCAATTCAGCCGCCGCCGACGGCACCCTGGGCACGATCACGTGGACCCCGGCAACGGTCGTGGGCGGGCAGGGCGCCGTGGACTTCGCCATCAACGCTTCCGCGATCGACATCGCGCCCGTGCCGGAACCGTCGGCCTGGCTGATGATGGGCATCGGCGCGATGCTGGTGGCGGGCGCTGCCCACCGCCGCGCCGCGCGATAACGTTGTAACAGGCACCTTCCGCCAGCCGGAAGGTGCCTTTCCTTTTCCTTTCCCCCACGTCACGGCGCGACCCGGCGGTATTTAGTCGCGCAAACTATCAATTCCCCAGAAAAATCGTATTGGCCTGGACAGGGCAACCGCGCGCATAGTTAAATCCGCGCTTTGCGCTTTTTGTTCCGTCACACGCCCATATGTCCGAGTTCCTGTCCCGGCTGCCGGTCGCTACCTTGAACGCCAACGAGCAGCAGTGCCTGCTGCAGGCGCTCACGTCCGCGCTCGACCTGTGCGACATGGCGGGACTGCGCGGGTGGGCGCGGGGCCCGCTGCAGGCGCTGTTGCCGCACCGCGTGCTGGTGTGCGTCCGGCTCGGATCCGACGGCGAGCCGCTGCGCATCGAGTGCCTGCACGGGGACGGGCCGGCGCCGTCGCTGCATGCCGCCCTGTGCGATCCCGCGCACGGACTGGCGATGGCTGCGTATCGCCTGTGGCGGCCCGGCACCGCGCCGCTGCCGCTGCATGAAGGCGGCCAGGGCCAGCCGGTGCCGCAGCGCCTTGCCGCACTGGGGCTGTCCAACGCGCTGGCGCACGGCACGCCCACGCTGCCCGGCGGCAGTACGTTCTTCCTGCTGGCCGGTCTGCCGGCGCCGCCCGCCGCGCATCACGCCCAGTTGCTGCGCCTCCTGTTGCCCCATCTGCACCTGGCGCTGCAGCGCGTCTGCGTCGGCGCCGCGTCCGCGGTGCCGCGCGCCCTGTCGCCACGCGAGGCGCAGGTGCTGCGCTGGCTGCGCGAAGGCAAGAGCAACGACGAGATCGGCATCATCCTCGGCATCAGCGGCCTGACGGTCAAGAACCACCTGCAACGGCTGTACAAACTGCTGGGCGTCAGCAACCGCGCCCATGCCGTCGCCCGCAGCGACGGGTTGGTCGGACATTGACGCTCGTGTGTCCCCGTGTCTCGCTGGCCGCGGAAGCAGCCGGGGACTGGCTCCGATCTCCGGCCGAAGGCCCGGCGATCGGTGCCTGTCCCCGACGTAAAAGCCCGTAGCAACCCCGGCCGCAGCGCCGCCTGCCCCGGCGATTTGTAACGCCAAGTCGGCAACCGCCGACAAACCCGCGACAGACACGCAAGCCAGACGGACGCCACAATCAAACATGGCGCACTACCGCTTTTCAATCAAATTCCAAATCTGGACGCAACCATTAGTTACCATGACCGAAATAACCAACAATGTGAAATTTGCTCAACCGTTCGGAGTGGTGTCAATAAAAACATTGCCCAGTGCGCCGGGGTTGCAACGCCTGCATTAAAAAATTGTCTAAACCTTAAATGACGTGGTAGCCTTCGGTGTTATCTCGCCTGTCCTGGACCGCGAGCAGGCAGGCGCGGAGCACTGCAGCGCGTGGTCGCCGCCACCGCCTGGCACGACCTGGCATGGCGTTCTGGCCCTCAGGCGATCGCGGCAGTTTCAGCGCGGTTTTCGGATTTTTCGCGGTAGTCGTACATCGGAGGTTTGTTCGGATGCAAGCAGCAAAGTTTTACCGCAAGCAGGGCCGCGCGGCGCGCGGATTCACGCTGCTCGAATTACTCGTCGTGATCGTGATTATCGGTTTGCTGGCGGCCTATGTCGGCCCGAAGTATTTCTCCCAGCTGGGCAAATCGGAGGTAACGGTGGCGAAGGCACAGATCGAGGCGTTTGAAAAATCCCTCGACACGTACCGCCTCGACGTCGGCCGGTATCCGACGACGGAAGAGGGAATGGGCGCCCTGATGACGGCGCCGCCGACGGCAGGCGCCAAATGGAATGGCCCTTACCTGAAGAAGGGCGTGCCGGCCGATCCGTGGGGCCGTCCGTACGCGTACAAGTCGCCCGGCAGCAAGGGCGACTACGAAATCACGTCGCTCGGCAAGGACGGCCAGCCCGGCGGTACCGGCGACAACGCCGACATCAGCTCGCAATAAGCTGCCCCGCCCGCGTCCCAGCACCAGTAACAGCGCCAGCGCCCCGCTCCCATGCAGTTCGATGTACGTACCCTGTCGCCCGACATGGCGATCGGCCACATGGTGGTCGATGGCCGTGACGAATCCGACGCGCGCCGGCAGGTGGAGGCGCGCGGGCTGTTCGTCAGCAGCATCCGCCCCGTGCGCGGCGCCTTCAAGGCGGGCCGGGGCAAGAAGGCGCTCTCGCTCGTGCTGTTCAGCCAGGAGCTGCTGGCGCTGCTGAACGCCGGTCTCGGCATCGTCGAAGCGCTGGAAGCGCTGCTGGAAAAGGAAGCGGCGCCTGCCACGCGCGGCGTGCTGGAGCGCCTGCTGGGCGGCCTGCGCGAAGGTCAGCGTTTTTCCACCGTGCTGGCCGAGCAGCCGCAGCTGTTCCCGCCGCTGTACGTCGGCATCGTCAAGGCCGCCGAAGGCACCAGCGACCTGCCGCGTTCGCTGGCCCGCTACATCGACTACCAGCAGCGCATCGACACGGTGCGCGCGAAAATCGTCAGCGCCGCCATCTATCCCTGCATCCTGCTGCTGGTCGGCGGCGGCGTGTCGATGTTCCTGATCGGCTATGTCGTGCCCCGTTTTGCCGAGGTCTACCAGGGGGCCGGGCGCAACCTGCCGTGGATGTCGCAGGTGATGCTGTCGTGGGGCCAGTTTGCCGGCAACCATACGGGCGCGCTGGTCGGCGGCCTCGTGCTGGCGCTGTCCGCCGCCGTGTTCGGCGTGCGCCGGCTGATGGGCAGCGGCGGCCTCGTACGGCTGCTGGGGCGCCTGCCCGCCATCGGCGAGCGGGTGCGCATCTATGAACTGTCGCGGCTGTACCTGACGCTGGGCATGCTGACGGAAGGCGGCATCACCATTGTTCAGGCCATCGAGACGGTGCAGGGCATGGTGTCCGCCAACGTGCGGTCCGGCCTGCAACTGGCACGCCAGGCCGTCGAGGCGGGCCTGCCGTTGTCCACCGCCTTCGAAGCGAATGCGCTGACGACGCCGATCTCGCTGCGCATGCTGCGCGTGGGCGAGCGCACCGGCGACATGGGACCGATGCTGACGCAGTCCGCCGCTTTCTACGACGGCGAAATCAGCCGCTGGATCGACCGTTTTACGCGCACGTTTGAACCGCTGCTGATGGCCGGCATCGGGTTGATCGTGGGCGCCATCGTGGTGTTGCTGTATATGCCTATCTTTGATCTTGCCGGAGAAATGTCGTGAACGATCCGGCCATCCATCCCATCGCGGCCATCGACCATGCGTTGCTGACCCGTGCGCGGGCCCAGCAGTTGCACTCGAAGCGCACGCTGGTGGAAGAACTCGAAAGCCTGACAGGCATGGAGCCGCGCCTCGTCGTGCGCGCGCTGGCCCAGCCGTTCGGCCTGGCCGTGCTGGAGACGGTCGAGATGCTGGCCTTTGTGCCCGCGTTCGACCTGCTGCCGCTGTCGCAAGCGATGGCAAAAAAATGCGTGCTGCTGCGGGCGCACGACGGCGTCGTCGTCGGCGTCATTGCCGATCCGTTCGACCTCGACCTGCAGACGTGGCTCGGCACACAGGCGCGCGCCCCGGCGCACGCGCCGCTGCAGATGCGGCTGGCGTTGCAGTCCGATATCGCCGCCTACCTGTCGAAGCAGGAAGAGTCCGCCCGCGCGACCGATACGCTGCTGCCTGGCGGCGACAATTCCCGGCGCGACGGCAAGACGGCCGCCGTGCTGTCGTTCGCCTCCGTGTCGGAAGCGGCCAGTCCCGCCGTGCGGCTCGTCAACTCCACCTTGTACGATGCGCTGAAGGCCGGCGCGTCCGACATCCACCTGGAAAGCACATCGGGCGGCCTGGCCGTCAAGTACCGTGTCGACGGCGTGCTCGATCACGCCACGGCCGTCAACGGCATCGAGATCGCCGAGCAGATCATCTCGCGCCTGAAGGTGCTGGCCGAGCTGGACATCGCCGAGCGGCGCGTGCCGCAGGACGGCAGCTTCCGCGTCGAGTCGGGCGGGCGCGAGATCGACCTGCGCGTCTCCATCATGCCCAGCATCCACGGCGAGGACGCCGTCATCCGGATTCTGGATAAACGGGCAATGATCGAATCGTACGGCTCGCTGTCGCTGGAGTCGCTGGGCTTCGATGCGCCGTCGCTGGTGTCGCTGCGCACGCTGGCGCAGGAAGCGTACGGCATGCTGCTGGTGACGGGGCCGACGGGTTCAGGCAAGACGACAACCCTGTACGCTGCGCTGACGGAAATCCACAACGGCCGCGAGAAGATCATCACGATCGAGGACCCCGTCGAGTACCAGCTGCCCGGCATCCTGCAGATTCCCGTCAACGAGAAAAAGGGCCTGACGTTCGCCAAGGGCCTGCGTTCGATCCTGCGCCACGATCCGGACAAGATCATGGTGGGCGAGATCCGCGACCGCGAAACGGCGGAGATCGCCGTGCAGTCCGCGCTGACGGGCCACCTGGTGCTCACCACCGTCCACGCGAATAACGTGTTCGACGTGTTCGGCCGCTTCACGCACATGGGCATCGATCCGTACGCGTTCGTCTCGGCGCTGAACGGCATCTGGGCGCAGCGCCTGGTGCGCATCAACTGCCCGCACTGCGCCGCCGAGTACACGCCCAGCGACGAGGAACTGGCCAGCGTGGGCCTGTCCCGGGCGGACGTGTTCGATTACAACTTCAAGGAAGGCAAGGGCTGCGGCGACTGCCGCGGCACGGGCTACAAGGGGCGCCGCTCGATCGCGGAAATCCTCACCCTGAACGACGAGATCCGCGAGCTGATCGTGGAAAAGCGGCCGATCCGCCAGGTCAAGCAGGCGGCCTACGAAAACGGCACGCGCAGCCTGCGCCAGGCGGCGCTGGAACTGGTCAAGCGTGGCGGTACCACCTTGACGGAAATCAAACGGGTGACCTTGCATGCGTAGATTCCCCGGACAAGCCCTGCGGCTGGGCATCTCCGCCACCGCCGTCAGCCTGCTGCGCACCAGCCGCTGGCGCGGCGACAAGGTGGCCGTGCTGGCCGAATACGTGCTGCCGGAAAGCGAGCCGAATATCGCCTCGGCGGCCGGCGCGACGATCCTGGCGCAGGCGCTGCGCACTCTGCTGGAAGGGCAGGACGTGGCGGGCTGGCCCGTCGGTGTCGTGCTGGCGGACGAACTGTGCCGCCTGTGGCAGGTCAACCCGCCGCCCGGCGCGGCCCGCCTGGCCGATATCGAAGCGGCTGCCGCGCTGCGCTTCCACAGCCTGTACGGCGAACCGCCGGCCGCCTGGGCGTTCAGCGCGGACTGGGATGCGCGCCAGCCTTTCTATGCCGCCGCACTGCCGCGCGCGCTGCTGGCCGTGCTGCACGCGCTGGCGGACGACAAGGGCATGCACCTCGTCGAGATCGTGCCGCATTTCGTCACCGGCTGGAACCGCTGGCACCGCGCCCTGCGCGCCGGCAGCTGGTTCGGCCAGTGGCATGACCGCATGCTGACCCTGGCCGCGATCGAAGACCGCACCTTGCGTGCCGTGCGCGCCGTGGCGGTGCCGCAGGGCGCCGACCATTACTGGCTGACGCAGACCGTCGGCCGTGAAGCTCTGCTGCTGGGCTTGACGGCACCGGAACAGGTGCAGCTGTGCGGCGCGCTGCCGGCCGCGCTGGCCAAACCGGCGCAGGCCGGGCAGGTGGCGTGCACCCAGCTGGGCGCCGGGCAGGACCGCGGCATGTCGCCCGTCAGCCTGCTGGCCGCCGCCGGGAGTCCCGCATGAGCCTGAGAACGATCCGTATCGATTTCGCGCCGCCGGGCTGGCGCCGCACCTTGCATCGTCTGCACCCGGCCCTTGCCGTGGCAGGGGTGCTGGGCGTGCTGCTGTGCCTCGGCGGAACGTGGATGGCGATGAACATGGCCGAACAGCGCGCCGCGCGCGCCGCCGCGATCGAGCAGCTGCAGGCGCGCAGCCGGGCGCTGTCGAAAGTGCGCGCCGTCGTGCCGGAAACGGCGATCCCGGAAGCGCAGGCCACGGCCGTCAACCTGGCCATCCTGCAACTGAACGTGCCGTGGCGCGAGCTGGAGGATGCGCTGGCCACGGCCACGCCCGCCAATATCGCGCTGCTGGCGCTTGATCCCGACGCGCGCAAGCGTATCCTGAAGATCACGGCCGAGGCGCGCAACAGCGACGACATGGTCGGTTACGTGCAGGTGCTCAAGCAGCAGGAGTTCTTCAGCGGCGCGGCACTGGTGCGCCATGAAATCGAAGAGCAGGCGCCGGGGAAACCACTCCGGTTCCAGGTTGAAGCGCAGTGGAGTGGACGATGAAGGAAATCCGCCTGGCGCCCGTGCTGCTGGAAGCGCGCCTGCGCCTGCTGCGTGCCGGTCCCGCCGCCACGCTGTGCGGCGTGCTGCTGCTGGCCGGCGCCGCCCTGTGGGCCTGGCTGCTGCCGCAGCGTGCCGCGCTGCAGGAAGAGCTGGCACGGCCGCTGCCGGTGCCGTCGGCCCTGGTTGTGGCGCCGCCGCCGCCGACCGCGAATGAAAACCTGGCCGCGTTCTACGCGACCCTGGGCGAGCAGCGCCATGCCGAACAGCAGGTGAAGGTGCTGTTCGACCTGGCCGCGAAGTCGCAGCTGGTGCTCGACCACGGCGAATACAAGACCGGTTACGACAAGGGCGCCGGCGTGGCCACGTACCAGATCATCCTGCCCGTCAAGGGGCCATACCGCAACATCTGGCAGTTCGCGCTGCAAGCGCTGCTGGCGATGCCGTTCGCGGCGCTGGACGAAGTGAGCTTCCGGCGCGACACGGTGGCCGACCCCACCGTCGATGCGCGGCTGCGCTTCACGCTGTACCTGAAGGGCCAGCCATGAAGCCCCGTCATCTGCTGATGGGCGCCGCCCTCGTCGCGGCCGCGGGCCTCGTGCTGCTGGGCGATTCCGCGCCCGAGACGGAAGTGGCCGAGCCCGTCGAGCGCGCGCCGCGGCCGGCGGCCGCGCCGACCGTCGCGGCACGCGTTGCGCAGGAAAACGCGGACGCGGGAAAGATCCTGCGCCTGGTCCCTCGTGCCGAGCTGATCGGTGCGACGGGCGAGGACGCGTTCGGCGGCGGGGCAGGCCTGTTTGCGGGCCAGAACCTGAACCCGCCACCGCCACCGCCCAGCGAGCCATCCGGTCCGCCGCCGCCACCGCCAGCGCCGACGGCCCCGCCGGTGCCATTTACGGTGATCGGCAAAGGACTGGCCGACGGGGCCTACGAGGTCTACCTGGCCAACGGCGAGCGCACGTACGTCGTGCGCGCGAAAGAGGTCATCGACGGCATGTATCGGGTGGACGCGATCGCGCCGCCCACGCTGACGCTTACCTATCTGCCCCTGAACCAGGTGCAACAGCTTAATATTGGAGTCATGGATTGATGTCTCGTCACAAGCCAACCGCGGCGGCCCGGCTGCGCCGCACGCTCACCTTGTCCACGATGGTGCTGGCGCTGTCCGGCTGCGCCGCCCAGCTGGCGTATCGCGACGCGCGTAACCTGATCGAGAAGGACCAGGTCGAGGCGGGACTGCTGAAGCTGCAGGAAGCGATCACGGCCGATCCGGGCAACGCCCAGTACCGCGCCACCTACCTGCAGGCGCGCGACCGCGCCATCATGCGCTATCTGGACCAGGCCGACCGGCAGACGGCGGAAGGGCAGCGCGCGCTGGCGCTGCAGAACATCCAGCGCGTGCTGGCCCTGAATCCGCAGAACGAACGGGCCCGCGGTGCGCTGCGCGCGCTGGACATGGCGGAGCGGCACGACAAGCTGCTGCTGGAAGCCACCGAGCTGGCGGACAAGAAGGAATACGACCAGGCGAAAGCGAAGGTCGACATCGTGCTGTCCGAGAAGCCCGACCAGCCCAGAGCCCGTGCGCTGCTGCGCGAGCTGAACGAGAAGAACCCGCCGGGCGGCGCCGAGAACCAGCTGGCGAAAACGTTCAAGCAGCCCATCACCATCGAGTTCCGCGATGCGCCGCTGAAGCAGGTGTTCGACGTGATCTCGCGCCGCTCCGGCCTGAACTTCGTGTTCGACAAGGACGTCAAGGCCGACGCCCGCACGACGATCATGCTGAAGAACAGCACCGTCGAATCGGCCGTCTACTACCTCCTGATGACGAACCAGCTGGAACAGCAGGTGATGGATGCGAACACGATCCTGATCTACCCGAACATCGCGGCCAAGCTGAAGGAATACCAGGAAACGGTCATCAAGACGTTCTATCTGGCCAATGCGGAAGCGAAGCTGGTGGCCAACACGCTGAAGACGATCCTGAAATCGCGCGACGTGGTGGCGGACGAGAAGCTGAACCTCGTCATCATGCGCGACAACGCGGATGCCATCAAGCTGGCCGAGAAGATCGTGGCCGTACAGGACATGGCCGAGCCGGAAGTGATGCTGGAAGTGGAGATCCTCGAAGTCAAGCGCTCGCGGCTGCTGGAGCTGGGCGTCAACTGGCCCACCACGGCCACGTTCTCGCCGCTGATCTCCAGCGGCGGTTCGACGCTGACGATCCGCGACCTGGACACGCTCAACAGTGCGTCGATCGGCGTCTCGTCGCTGCAGGCGAAGATCACGGCAAACAAGACGGACGGCGACTCGAACCTGCTGGCCAACCCGCGCATCCGCGTGCGCAACAAGCAGAAGGCCAAGATCCTGATCGGCGACAAGGTGCCCGTCATCACGACCACCGTCTCGCCCGGCACGGCCGGCTTCGCGCAGGAAAGCGTCAGCTATGTGGACGTGGGCCTGACGCTGAACGCGGAACCGACGATCTACCTGAACAACGAGGTTGCCATCAACGTGTCGCTGGAGGTGTCGAACATCGTCAGCCGCATCGAGACGAAGTCCGGCACGACCGCTTACCAGATCGGCACGCGCCAGGCGTCCACGGTGCTGCAGCTGAAGGACGGCGAAAACCAGGTGCTGGCCGGTCTCATCAACAATGAAGACCGCAAGAGCGGCAGCAAGGTGCCGGGCCTGGGCGACATCCCGATCCTGGGCCGGCTGTTCGGCGCGCAGACGGACGACAACCAGAAGACGGAGATCGTGCTGTCGATCACGCCGCGCCTCGTGCGCAACCTGCAGCGTCCGCAGGCCGATGCCGCCGAGTTCTCGGCCGGCACGGAAGCGAACTTCCGCCGCAAGCCGGACGTGACGGTGCGCGCGCCCGTGCTGCTGCCGGGCCGCAGCCCGACGCCGGCACCGGAGCAGCCGCAGGCGCCGCAACAGCCACCTTCGCCGCAAGAGACGGGCACGCCGGCGAACGTACCGCTGTCGACGACGCAGCCGGGGCCGCCGTCGAGCGTCACGCAGGAGCCTGCGACCGCGCCAGCCGCGCAGGGGCAGGCACCGGCAGCACAGCCACAAGCCCAGCAGCCGTCGGCGGCCACGCCGACGCCGCCAGCGCAGAACCAGTGATGAACACGGCAGCGCTCCCGCGCCGGCGTGGCTTCACGCTGATCGAGCTGCTGGTCACGCTGGCCATCATGGGCCTGCTGGGCGCGCTGGTGATTCCCACGGCGCAGGTGACGATCCAGCGTCGCAACGAGGCGGAGCTGCGTGCCTCGCTGCACCTGATCCGCAAGGCGCTGGACGACTACAAGCAGGCTTATGACGACGGCCGCGTCGCCAAGACGATCGGCAGCAACGGCTATCCGAAAAGCCTGGAGCAGCTGGTGGAAGGCGTGCCGGACCTGCGCAGCCCGAAACGCGCGAAGATCTACTTCCTGCGCCGCGTGCCGCGCGACCCGTTCAACAGCGACAGCGAATTGACGGGCGCGCAGACGTGGGGCAAGCGCAGCTATGCCAGCGAAGCCGAGGACCCGCGCGAGGGCGAGGACGTGTACGACGTCTACTCGCTGTCCGACAAGGTGGGCCTGAATGGCATACCGTACCGCAAATGGTGAACCAACAGATGAAGAACGGGGCAAAACGGGGATTCACGCTGATCGAGCTGCTGGTCGTGCTGGGCATCATTGCGCTGCTGCTGACCCTGGCCGTGCCGCGCTATTTCCCCAGCGTCGACAAGACGAAGGAAACCATCCTGGCGGATAACCTGCGCAACACGCGCGCCGTCATCGACCAGTTCTACGGCGATACCGGCCGCTACCCGGATTCGCTGGAGCAGCTCGTCGAGAAACGCTATCTGCGCGCGCTGCCTGTCGATCCGATCACGGAGCGCACCGACAGCTGGCTCTTGCAGCCGCCGGAAGATCCCGGCAAGGGCGGCGTGGCCGACCTGAAGAGTGGAGCACCCGGCAATGACCGCAGCGGCAGGCCGTACGCGGACTGGTAACGCGATGCACAGGCTCGCGCCACCCCGCGGGCCGGCACGCGGGTTCACACCCGCGCGCCCGGCGCGCGGATTCACACCCGCGCGCCCCGCGCGCGGATTCACCTATCTCAGCGTCATCATCCTGGTCGCCATCCTCGGCCTGGTGGCCGCCACGACCGTGCGTCTTGGCGCCACACTGCAGCGCGCGGCAGCCGAGCGCGAATTGCTGTACATCGGCGAACAGTTCAGCGACGCACTGAAGAGCTACGCCGCGGCCACGCCGCAGGGGCAGCCGCAACAGCCGCCCACGATGAAGGAACTGCTGAAGGATCCGCGCTTTCCCGGCACGCGCCGGCACCTGCGCAAGATCTTCGTCGACCCGATGACGGGCAAGCCGGAGTGGGGCGTCGTCTCCATGGGCGAAAAGCTGGGCGTGCTGGGCATCTACAGCCTGTCCACCGCCGAACCCATCAAGGTCAGCAATTTCCCCAGCCGCTTCCAGTCATTCGAGGGCAAGCGCAAGATTTCCGACTGGGTGTTCACGTTCAACGGCCAGGAACCGCCGCCACCGGGACAATTGCCCGCCAAGCCGGGCGCGAACCCGGCGTCGCCGATGACGGGCAGCCCGCTGACGGGCAAGCCGACAGGCACGCCGCCGGATCCGGGCACGGGCGCCGGCACGCCGGTCATCGGTACGCAGCCGTCAGCACCACTCACGGGCACGCCGACACCGCCGGCGCGTCCACCGCCGGCCCAGCCCGCCGCCGAGCCGGAACCGGAGCCCGAGCCGACGCCTGAGCCGCCCCCAGAGCCGCCCCCCGAGGAGCCACCGGAGCCGCCGACGGAGCCGCCGGAGCCGGTCAACAGCAAGTAGGGAAAATTTTTTAGAACATGTAAGTGTTGGCGTCAACTGCTGTTGTAAAAAAACCAGAAAATTTGGTTTTTTTATAACGTGTGTATCGTTGCCACAGAAATAACTGTGTTACGATTCTATCAGCAGTAGATCACCGAACAGCGACAACACTACTCTCACAAGGATAACTACTCATGAAACTGAAATTCGCACTCGCAGGCCTGCTGGCCGCCGCTTCGTTCTCCGCAATGGCTTCGGACCAGGTCAAGACTCTGGAAGTCGGCGGCGACAACTTCTTCACCTCGACCGTGCCAGGCGGCGACGGCGTCCTGTCCGGCGGCCATGACGTCATCAGCTTCACCGGCCTGGAAGCCGGCCTGTACAACGTGGTTGTCACGATCAGCGGCCAGAACCTGACGTTCAACGACGCGCTGTCGAACCTGAACGGCTCCAAAGGCTCGTTCTCGTCGGAAGGCAAATACCGCTTCTTCGGTGTTGAAATGACCGGCAACAGCCCGTTCACGCTGAACCTGTTCGGCACGGCTGGCGTTGGCGCCAAGTACAGCGGCGAAGTGACGGTATCGGCCGTACCTGAGCCAACCACCTCCGGCATGCTGCTGGGCGGCCTGGGCATCATGGCCTTCCTGGCTCGCCGCAAAAAGCAAGCTTAAGTTTCAGCTTCATGCGTAAAAAAACCCGCTGCCTCGGCAGCGGGTTTTTTATTGGGGGTCAGGTCCGACATTCGGACATTTCGCTTCGGAAATGTCCGAATGTCGGACCTGACCCCGATGTTAGACCTAACTCCGATGTTATTTTCCGGTGCGGCGGAAGTCCCGCACCCGGAACCCCAGCAGCACCAGCAGCCCGAAGTACACCAGGCCGCAAATGGCGATCACGCCGGCCAGCGCCCCGGCGCGCAGCAGCGGCGTGGCGCGCAGCGCCAGCCAGTCGAACTGCTGGGCGCTGAACCAGGCGGTGACGCCCATGGCGGCAACGGCGACGACAAGCTTGAAGAAGAACTTGCCCCAGCCGGGCAGGGGAACGTAGATGCCGCGCCTGCGCAGTCCGGTAAACAGGAACAGCGCATTCAGGCAGGCCGCGAGGCCGATGGACAGCGCCAGCCCGGCGACCTGGATGTACGGCACGAAAATCAGGTTCATCAGCTGCGTTGCCACCAGCACCCCCAGCGCGATGCGGACGGGCGTGCGAATGTCCTGGCGCGCGTAGAAGGCCGGCGCCAGCGTCTTGACAAGGATGATCCCGATCAGGCCGGTGGCATACGCGATCAGCGGGCGCGCCGACATCTCCGCCGCGCGGTCGCTGAAGGCGCCATAGTGAAACAGCGTCGCGATCAGCGGCAGCGCCAGCACGGCCAGGCCGACGGCGGCCGGAATCGCCAGCAGCAGGGTCAGGCGCAGGCCCCAGTCGAGCAGGGCGGAGTACTCTTCGCGATCGTCGTCGAGGTTGGCTTTAGACAGGCTCGGCAGCAGGATCGTGCCCAGCGCCACGCCCAGCAGGGCGGTGGGGAACTCCATCAGGCGGTCGGCATAGGTCAGCCACGAAATGCTGCCCTGTTCCAGCCGCGAGGCGATACTGGTATTGATCATCAGGCTGATCTGCGAAGCGGACACGGCAAACACGGCCGGACCCATCTTCCTCAGCACGCGGCGCACGCCAGGGTCGGACATGCCCGCCAGCGGATTGATCGACAGGCGCGGCAGCATGCCGATCTTGATCAGCGCGGGAATCTGCAGCCCGACCTGCAGCAGGCCACCGACAAACACGGCAATGGCCTGCGCGTACACCGGCTGTTTCAGGTGCGGCGCCAGGAACACGGCGCCGGCGATCAGCGACAGGTTCAGCAGCACGGGCGTGAACGCGGGAATCTTGAACTGGCGCCAGGTATTCAGGATGCCGCCCGCCATGGCCACGAACGACATGCAGGCGATGTACGGGAACATCAGCCGGGTCATCCAGACGGCCGCGTCGAAGGCGTCGCCTTGCTGCTTCAGGCCGCCGGCGATCAGCAGCACGAAGACGGGCGCGCCGATAATGCCGATGGCGCTGACAATCAATGTCGTCCAGACGAGGCAGTTGGCGACGTGGTCCGACAGCGTCCGGCTGGCTTCTTCGCCTTTCTGACTCTTGTATTCGGCCAGGATGGGCACGAAGGCCTGCGAAAACGCGCCTTCGGCAAACAGGCGGCGCAGCAGGTTGGGGATGCGGAAGGCCACGTTGAAGGCGTCGGTGTAGGCACCCGCGCCGAAAGCCCGTGCAAACAGGGTCTCGCGCAGCAGGCCCGTGACGCGCGACAGCATGGTCATGCTGGAGACGGCGGCGAGGGTTCGGAGTAGATTCATGGTGCGCGATTATAGCCGCGCTGCCGCGTCAAGATGCTTAGGATGCTGTGAATCCGGCAACTTTCTCTTTTTTTGAATTGCCCTGTCATCAAAAGCTGGATATAATTTAAGGCTGTACAGAATTCAGTAACGCAGACAGAGCGAGAGCCGCAAGATACCGTCCAGGTGGATCGCGGGTTTCATGGTTGACCGACTCTGCGTTGGCCTGCATGGTCAGACAGCTGAACGCACCGGTTTGGCAAACGCTATTGTTTGCAAACGAACTTTGACAACGATTTAGGAAATTCCATGGCAAATACCGCACAAGCGCGCAAACGCGCTCGTCAAGCAGTCAAGCAAAACGCACACAACTCGGCACAGCGTTCGACGCTGCGCACCGCCATCAAGGCAGTCCGCAAGGCGATCCAGGCTGGCGACAAAGCCGCTGCGACCCAGATCTTCCAGTCGTCCGTGTCGACCATCGACTCGATCGCCGACAAAAAGATCATCCACAAGAACAAGGCCGCTCGCCACAAGAGCCGTCTGGCAGCTGCCCTGAAGGCACTGTCCGCCTAAGTTCGCGTGCGGCGGCAATAGCCGCCATATCGGTGCTGAGAAAAACCCGCCTGGCGTTGCCATAGCGGGTTTTTCGCTTTGCTCGTTGTGCTCTGGGTGTGCTCTGGGGACTGGCACCGCAGTCTGGTGCCTGTCCCCGACGTACTGCGTCCGCCATCTATTTTGCCGGCAGATTCCCGATCCGCATCCCCGGCTTGATATGCCGCTGCCGGAACCAGCCCTGGTTCATTTCCAGCGCATACAGCACCGGCACGCCCTTCGTCGAGCAGTGACTGTCCAGCGTCTGCGGCTGCATGTCGACGATGTTCACGACCTTGCCGTCCGCATCGATGAACGCCACCGACAGCGGCAGCGGCGTGTTCTTCATCCACATGCACTGCGTGGCGGGAGTATCGAACACGAACACCATGCCGGCGTTGCCCGGCAGCTTCTCGCGAAACATCAGCCCCTGCGCCCGCTGCGCATCCGTACGGGCGACCTCCGCCTTCACCAGATGCATCCCGGCCGTCAGCGTCACGGTGGGGAACGACGCCTCCTGCGCCACGGCCACTGTCGCAAAGCCCAGGCCCGCCAGGGCCAGCAGTAATCTCATCGATATCCTCAACTGAACAGGAAGCGCCGATTAAGCCACGCGCCCCAGCCAGGGTCAAGCGTGCGCTGCGCCCACGGCCGCGCCCGTGTCCACCTTGGGGGCGCAGCAGGGGTTTCGAGGAGCATAGCTCCTCGCCTGCGCAGCGGTTATGCCATGCATGGCATAACCCCTCCCACACCCCGACATGGACACAAGCTGATCCATGGCGGCGTGGGGGAGGGAGGCGCCTTTGCAGCTCCCAAACCCAAGCTACGTACAATGTGGTCCTGCGCATTTGCATTCACAGAAGGCGTTTGAAAGTCGTGGCAATTTACTGCCCAGCTCGTGTCCATGTCGGGGTGTGACCCCAAGGTGGACACGAGTTCAGCTGCTAGTTGGCGCTCCGCCCGGGTAGTGTGCCTTCGGCGTAAACGCTGGTGTCGCTGGCGAAGCTGGGGCATAATGTCGGCGTCTTATGTCTTATAGAAGACTTCGGCAGCCTGGTCGACGCGCCTGGCGGGCCCGCCCCGGTGATCTGTTCATCGCGGTGCGGGGCGGAGTAGAATGAGCGGGGTGTTGGTTGCGCCATAAGCGCAAGCCGGCGGTTATTTATCGAGTCTGACAAGTCGCGGAAACCTTTCGCGCAAACTGAGGAAAAAGTGCATGAGCAGTGAACCGACCATCATCTACACCCTGACCGACGAGGCGCCGCTGCTGGCGACCCACGCCTTCCTGCCTGTCGTCAGCACCTTCACCAAGCCGGCCGGCATCCGCATCGAGCAGAGCGACATCTCCGTTGCCGCCCGTATCCTGGCAACGTTCCCGGAAAACCTGACGCCGGAACAGCGCGTGCCGGACGCCCTGGCCGAGCTGGGCAAGAAAACGCTGGAAGCCGACGCGAACATCATCAAGCTGCCGAACATCAGCGCCTCCGTCAGCCAGCTGCAGAACGCCATCAAGGAACTGCAGGACAAGGGCTACAACATCCCTGATTACCCGTCCGATCCGAAGACGGATGAAGAAAAGTCCATCAAGGCCCGCTACGGCAAGTGCATCGGCTCGGCCGTCAATCCGGTCCTGCGCGAAGGTAACTCCGACCGCCGCGCACCGCGCGCCGTGAAGGAATACGCGCGCAAGAACCCGCACTCGATGCAGCCATGGTCGCAGGCATCGCGCACGCACGTGTCGCACATGACGGGCGGCGACTTCTACCACGGCGAAAAGTCGATGACCCTGGACCGCGCCCGCGACGTCAAGATGGAACTGGTCACGAAGAGCGGCGAAACCATCGTGCTGAAGCCGAAAGTCGCGCTGCAGGATGGCGAGATCATCGATTCGATGTTCATGAGCCGCAAGGCCCTGCTGGCGTTCTACGAAGCGCAGATCGAAGACGCGCACCAGACCGGCATGCTGTTCTCGCTGCACGTCAAGGCAACGATGATGAAGGTGTCGCACCCGATCGTGTTCGGTCACTGCGTCCGCATGTTCTACAAGGAAGCGTTCGAGAAGCACGGCGCGCTGTTCGACAGCCTGGGTATCAACGTCAACAACGGCATGGCCGACCTGTACAACAAGATCGCCACCCTGCCGGCATCGCAGCGCGAAGAAATCATCCGCGACCTGCACGCCTGCCAGGAACACCGTCCTGAACTGGCCATGGTCGACTCGGCCAAGGGCATCACCAATTTCCATTCGCCGAACGACGTGATCGTCGACGCGTCGATGCCGGCGATGATCCGCGCCGGCGGCAAGATGTACGGCGCAGACGGCCGCCTGAAGGAAGTCAAGGCCGTGATCCCGGAAAGCACGTTTGCCCGCATCTACCAGGAGATCATCAACTTCTGCAAATGGCACGGCGCCTTCGACCCACGCACGATGGGTACGGTACCGAACGTTGGCCTGATGGCCCAGCAGGCCGAAGAGTACGGCTCGCACGACAAGACGTTTGAAGTGCCGGAAGACGGCGTGGCCAACATCACCGACCTCGCCACCGGCGAAGTCCTGATGAGCCAGACCGTGGAGAAGGGCGACATCTGGCGCATGTGCCAGGTCAATGACGCGCCGATCCGCGACTGGGTCAAGCTGGCCGTGACGCGCGCGCGCAACTCGGGCATGCCGGCCGTGTTCTGGCTGGACCCGTACCGTCCGCACGAGAACGAACTGATCAAGAAGGTCACGACGTACCTGAAGGACCACGACACCAACGGCCTGGACATCAAGATCATGTCGCAAGTGCGCGCCATGCGCTTCACGCTGGAACGCGTCGCCCGCGGCCTGGACACCATCTCGGTCACCGGCAACATCCTGCGCGATTACCTGACCGACCTGTTCCCGATCATGGAACTGGGCACCAGCGCCAAGATGCTGTCGATCGTGCCGCTGATGGCCGGTGGCGGCATGTACGAAACGGGCGCCGGCGGTTCGGCACCGAAGCACGTGCAGCAGCTGGTCGAGGAAAACCACCTGCGCTGGGATTCGCTGGGCGAGTTCCTGGCGCTGGCCGTCAGCCTGGAAGACCTGGGCCTGAAGACGGGCAACGCCAAGGCGAAGGTGCTGGCCAAGACGCTGGACGCGGCAACGGGCCGCCTGCTGGACAACCGCAAGTCGCCGTCGCCGAAAACGGGCGAGCTCGATAACCGCGGCAGCCAGTTCTACCTGTCGATGTACTGGGCGCAGGAACTGGCCGCGCAAACGGAGGATGCCGACCTGGCCGCCACGTTCGCACCGCTGGCGAAAACGCTGGCCGACAACGAGTCGAAGATCGTTGCCGAGCTGCTGGAAGTGCAGGGCAAGCCGGTCGACATCGGCGGCTACTACAAGGCCGACGACGCGAAGGTGAAAGCCGTGATGCGTCCGAGCGCCACGTTCAATTCGGCGCTGGAAACCATCGCCTGAAGTTGACAGCGTAAAGAAAAACCCGCCGGACCGTGAGGTCGGCGGGTTTTTTTACGCCCCGAAAAAACCGGTGACAGGCTCCGGTTTTTCGGTTTTTGGGGACCGGCTGATCTCGGGCCGAAGGGCCCGCGAGGTGCCTGTCCCCGACCTTTACTCTGCCTCGGTTAACGGCGTCTGCGGGTATAAAATCGGAGCCTGTAAAAAACGGAGCCTGTCACCGGTTTTTTGCAAAATCGGAGCCTGTCACCGGTTTTTCGCTTTGCGCTGATTACAGCGTTACTTCGACGAACTCCCCGGGCATCAAAGGATGCGTCGCCAGCGAAAACGGCCCGATACTGCTGCGCACGAGCCGCAAGGTGGGCAGGCCGACGGCGGCCGTCATGCGCCGCACCTGCCGGTTCTTGCCTTCTTCCAGCGTGATGGCGATCCAGCTCGTCGGCTTGTCGGCGCGCGCGCGGATCGGCGGGTTGCGGGGCCACAGCCATTCCGGTTCGGCGATGCGCACGGCGCGGCAGGGTTTTGTGACGAAGTCGCCCAGGTCGAGCGGCGCCTGCAGCCGCGCCAGCGCCGCGGCATCCACCACGCCGTCCACCTGCACCAGGTAGGTCTTGGCTTCCTTGTGGTCGGGATGGGCGATCTTGTGCTGCAGCTTGCCGTCGTCGGTCAGCAGCATCAGCCCTTCGCTGTCGGCGTCCAGCCGGCCGGCCGGATAAATGTTCGGAATGGCCAGATAGTCGGCCAGGGATTCACGGTCTTCCTGCGGCGAGAACTGGCACAGCACCTGGAACGGCTTGTTGAATAAAATCAGAGGCATGGAACGGAACGGAGAAATGGAGGCGGGCGAAGGCCGTGGCAGCTGACAAAATACTGGTGCATAATGCAAGACATACCTGCTCAGCTCTCGCCGAATACTTTGCAGTCCGCATTGTAGTGCAGATCGTCCGGCCTGCCGCGACAGCTGTGCAATGCACAGACCCATGGAGATCACGATGTACCAACATATCAAAGTACCCGCCGATGGCCAGAAGATCGCCGTCAATGCCGATTTCTCGCTGAACGTGCCCGACCAGCCGATCATCCCGTTCATCGAGGGCGACGGCACGGGCATCGACATCACGCCGGTGATGATCAAGGTCGTCGACGCGGCTGTCGCCAAGGCCTACGGCGGCCAGAAGAAGATCAGCTGGATGGAGATCTACGCGGGCGAAAAATCGACCAGCGTGTACGGCCCCGATGTGTGGCTGCCGGAAGAAACGCTGCAGGTACTGAAGGACTACGTCGTTTCCATCAAGGGCCCGCTGACGACGCCCGTCGGCGGCGGCATCCGTTCGCTCAACGTGGCGCTGCGCCAGGAGCTGGACCTGTACGTCTGCCTGCGCCCCGTGCGCTACTTCACCGGCGTGCCGTCGCCCGTGCGCGAACCTGAAAAGACCGACATGGTCATCTTCCGCGAGAACTCGGAGGACATCTACGCCGGCATCGAATACCAGGAAGGTTCCGAAGGCGTCAAGAAGCTGATCAAGTTCCTGACCGAGGAAATGGGCGTCAAGAAGATCCGCTTCCCGGAAACGTCCGGCATCGGTATCAAGCCCGTGTCGCGCGAAGGCACGGAGCGCCTCGTGCGCAAGGCCATCCAGTACGCCATCGACAACGACAAGCCGTCCGTGACGATCGTCCACAAAGGGAACATCATGAAGTACACGGAAGGCGGCTTCCGTGACTGGGCCTACGCGCTGGCGCAGAAGGAGTTCGGCGCGGAGCTGGTCGACGGCGGCCCATGGTGCAAGCTGAAAAACCCGAAGACGGGCCGCGACATCATGATCAAGGACTCGATCGCCGATGCGTTCCTGCAGCAGATCCTGCTGCGTCCCGCGGAGTACAGCGTGATCGCCACCCTGAACCTGAACGGCGACTACATCTCGGACGCGCTGGCGGCCCAGGTCGGCGGCATCGGCATCGCGCCGGGCGCGAACATGTCCGATTCCGTGGCGATGTTCGAAGCGACGCACGGCACGGCGCCGAAGTATGCGGGCAAGGACTACGTCAATCCGGGCTCGCTGATCCTCTCGGCCGAGATGATGCTGCGCCATATGGGCTGGACCGAAGCGGCGGACCTGATCATCGCGGCGATGGGCAAGGCCATCGTGTCGAAGAAGGTGACGTACGACTTCGCCCGCCTGATGGAAGGCGCGACGCAGGTATCGTGCTCCGGCTTCGGCGACGTGATGATCGAACAGATGTAAGCCGGGCGGCAATCCGGTCCCGCAGCCCTGCGTCGTCGTCGAGCAGGGCTTTTTATTTTGTGGCACACAGAGGAGCTGCCTTGAAAACCATCGGACTGATTGGCGGAATGAGCTGGGAATCGACGGTGCCGTACTACCGTCAGATCAACGAGACCGTGCGCGAGCTGCTGGGCGGTCTGCACTCGGCCAGGGTGGTGCTGGTCAGCGTGGACTTTCATGAGGTGGAGGCGCTGCAGCGTGCGGGGGACTGGGAAACGTCCGGTCGGCTGATGGCCGAGGCGGCGGGGCAGGTCGCCGCTGCCGGTGCGGACTTCATCGTGCTGTGCACGAACACGATGCACAAGGTGGCCGGCGCGATCGAGGCGGCCGTGGACATCCCGCTGCTGCACATCGCCGACCCCACGGCCACGGCCATCCGCGCCGCCGGCTGCAGGAAGGTCGGCCTGCTGGGCACCCGCTTCACGATGGAGCAGACGTTCTACCGCGACCGCCTGCGCGAGCACGGCCTGGAGGTGGTGATACCGGATGACGCCGACCGCGGCATCGTCCACCGCATCATCTACGAGGAACTGTGCCTGGGCCGCATCGAGCCGGCGTCGCGCACGGAGTACCGCCGCATCATGGACGGCCTCGTGGCGCAGGGCGCGGAGGCGATCATCCTCGGCTGCACGGAAATCACGCTGCTGGTGAACGGCTACGACGCCACGGTGCCGCTGTTCGACACGACGGCCATCCACGCCCGCCACGCCGCTGTCCACGCGATCGGCTGAAGATCCCCGACCTGGACGCTGCCATCAAGCAGCCAGCAACCGCTCCATGAACGCCCGCTTCGGCGCGCTACGCCCGCTGGCCCAGAAATCGTCAGTCGCATGCTGCACGGCGCCGTCGCGCAGGATGCGGGCGCGCCACGGCCGCCGCAGCAGCACGCAATGGACGTACGTCGCGAACGATTCCGCGAAATCGTCGTAGGCATTGGTGCTGGCGTACAGCGTGGGAAAACTGGACTGCCGCAGCGATGCATAGACCGGCAGCATGTCGCCGCCATCGAGTTGCGGCTCGCCGTAGTAGCGCACGCGGTCGCGGCCCGCGAAATCCTCCTCGCGGCGCGGCCGGATGCGGTTGTCGCCATCGATGTCCCAGGCCAGCGGCAGGAAGTCGTAGTCGTTCGCCACGCGCACGCCGTCCGGCATGCGCCACCAGTCCGGCAGGAATCCCGTGCCGGCGCTCAGCACGTGGCCGAACTCGTGCAGCAGCAGGAACTGGATCGCGCCGGCGCGGGTGTCGTCGTCCGGCTCGGCGATATCCACCTGCAGTCGCAACGGGCCGGTCGGCAGGAACGGGCTGCTTTCCTTCCACGTCGCCCACGCGTTGGCGCGCCGCGTCAGCAGCGCGTCGATATCGAGCGCCACCACGGCGCCCAGCGTGTTGCCGTGCCCGTCCGCCACGACGTCGGTAATGGCCGACGAGCCCAGCCCATGCGCCAGATGCACGCCAAGCAAGGCGTGCGGCAGCAGCGCGCCGACGGACGCCGGCATGCCGGCCATGGCGAGGCGAATGTCGTCCAGCAGGTCGGTGGGCGCGCGGGCCGCCGTCGTCACCGCGGGGTTGCCCGTGGCGGCGTTGACCATCGCCACATAGGCGACGACCTCGTCGACGAGCACGGAGGGCGCGGTGCCGATCCGTTCCAGCACAGGTGTGGCCAGCACGTCGCGCCAGAGGCCGGGGTATTGCGTCACTATCACGATATTTCCGCCAACGGTGTTGTAAAGCCGCACCGGCGCGGCGCAGCGGCGGGCGGGACATGCACCCGTTACGGCTTGCCGTAGGAAAACTTTATGCTCAGCAATACGCCCAGACGCAGAAATCGCTTGACGACCGGCCGCCTTAAATTTAACGTAGTCGTTAAATAACCAAGGAGTTAAGTATGACCCCAGACCCGCTCAGCCAGACCTTCGCGGCGCTGGCGGACCCGACCAGGCGCGCGATCCTTGCCCGCCTGGCCCAGGGGGAGGCGTCAGTCAAGGAACTGGCGGCTCCCTTCGACATCAGCCTGCCGGCCATTTCCCGTCACCTGAAGGTGCTGGAAGCGGCGGGGCTGATCTCCCGGGGGCGCGCTGCCCAGTGGCGCCCTTGCCGACTCGAAGCGGCACCGCTGCAGGGACTGGATGGCTGGCTGGACAGCTACCGGCGCCTGTGGGAAGGCAGCTTCGACAAGATGGACGCTTACCTGAAACTGATTCAGCAAGGAGACGGCAATGGACGCATCGGCAGCAACAGCAGCAGCAACGCAAAACCCACCGACGACAACTGAACCGCTGCGCGACGACGAACTGCTGATCGTCCGCACGTTCGACGCCCCGCGGGCGCTGGTCTTCCACATCTGGCGCCAGCCGGAACACGTGCGCCAATGGCTGGCGCCCATGGACTTCCGCTGCGTCAGCCTCGACTGGGACTTCCGTCCCGGCGGCGCGTGGCGCGCCTGCATCAAGTCGCCAGAGAGCGAGCACTGGATGAGCGGGCAGTTCCTCGAGATCGATGCCGAAGAGCGCATCGTCTACACGTTCAAGTGGGATCCGGACGGCAGCCCGGACACGGACAGCGCGGAAAACCGCATTACGATCACCTTTGAAGAAGACGGCGGGCGCACGGTGCAGCGCTTCCACCAGGCGCCGTTCAGCACGGTGGCGCGGCGCGACAGCCATACCAAGGGCTGGACCAGCGTGGTCGAGCGTACGCGCGAGTATGTGGAACGACTGGCGCGGGAGGCATCATGATCAACGTGACGGCATTGAACAACGTGCCCGGCTTCGCGCGCGGGCTGGTGCGCGACCTGCGTGTGCGCTGGGCGCTGGAAGAGGCGGGGCTGCCGTACGCGGAGCGGCTGCTGGCGCATGGCGATCTTGCCGGCGCGGAGCATCGGGCGCGGCAACCGTTCTGCCAGGTGCCAACGTACGAGGAGGACGGGCTGGCGCTGTTCGAATCCGGCGCCATTGTGCTGCACATCGGCGCCGGCAGCGCGGCACTGTTGCCGGAGGATGCGGCCGGACGTGCCCGTGCCACGGCCTGGGCGTTCGCCGCGCTCAATTCGGTGGAGCCGCCGATCGCCCAGCTGGCGCAGCTGGACTTCTTCCATGTCGGCGAGGCATGGGTGGCCGGAGCGCGGCCGGGCGTCATGGCGGCGGTGCGGCGCCGGCTCGACCAGCTCGCGGCATGGCTGGGCCAGGACGACTATCTGGAAGGCAGCTTCACGGCAGGGGATCTGCTGATGGCGTCGGTGCTGCGCAACCTGCGGCAAACGGACCTGGTGGAAGAGCGGCCCGTGCTGCAGGCTTACCTGCGCCGCTGCCAAGCGCGGCCCGCATTCGGCCGCGCGCTGGCCGCACAGATGGCGGGCCTGGATTCGCCGCAATAACAGAGAACGGAAAGAATCGCACCGGCTGCGGATTGCCGAAAGCCGGTGCGAGCAACGCGGACAGTACGATCGCTGTCCGCAGGTGGCATGCTCTACCTGCTGCGCCGGCGTGCCATCAGACCCACGCCTGCCAGCCCCAGCATCAGCATTGTCCAGGTGGCCGGTTCCGGCACCTGCGTCACGATGCGCACCGTTTCGATATCGAGCGTGATGCTGCGAAAGCCCACGGACGAGTAGCCGGGCGCGCCGAACTGCGCGATCAACACGCCCGCGTTCAGGCGTAGGTCGAACGGCAACGCGCCATCGGTCTGGTAACGGGGATCGTCGAGGTGCACGGTCAGGTCTTCCGTGAGGCCATCCTCTGCCGTCCAGGACGAAGACCCCGTCATGGTAGGTCTTTCCAGGAGGAATCTGTAGTGGCGGGACTCGTCTTCCCGTTCGCCGATCTGCGTCACGTCGAGCACGCCACTGAAGCGGATCGTCTTCACGGCGTAGCCTTGTGCCGGCGTTGCCCACATTTCCAGGGTGTTGAAGAGACCCACGAATCCCGGTGCCGACTCGACGAACAGAGCGTTCGCGAACCCTGCAAAATCCAGCCTGGCAATGTGGCCGTCATCGGACAGCACGTTAATATCGCCCAGCTCAAAGTCCGGGTAAGTCAGGTGAATATCGGTCAGCGTCACATGTTGCAGGCCGATGTCGGCCGCATGGGCCTGGCTGCAGAGGCCGGCTATAGCGAACGCGGCGGTAGTTGCAAGGGTGCGGAAAGGGCGTGGCATAGGGTCCTCGGAAGGTTATAAAAAATGCATCGATAGATGGTATCATGTACGACGCGACCGAGAGTGTTGAAATATGCCGTCCGTTGTAACTGGGCGAAAAAAAACCCCGCAGGGCGGGGTTCTCTCACGTCCGGGGGAGCAGCTTAGCTCGACTGGATGTTGGAAGCTTGCTTGCCTTTAGGGCCTTGCGTGACTTCGAACTGGACTTTATGACCTTCTTTCAGGGTCTTGAAGCCGTTCATGTTGATTGCGGAGAAGTGTGCGAACAAATCCTCACCGCCATCATCAGGAGTGATGAAGCCAAAACCTTTGGAGTCATTGAACCACTT
>Ga0265798_10000749_pt1 | contig 52212 bp, 46 predicted proteins | sample P3T30metagenome_FD_192430 | JGI IMG/M metagenome (GOLD analysis project Ga0265798, IMG submission 192430) | Plant litter microbial communities from East Loma Ridge, Irvine, California - P3 T30 | ecosystem: Environmental > Terrestrial > Plant litter > Unclassified | place: USA: California...
CACCGCGCAAGCCAAGCTGGAAATCATGGAAGCCTGCGGTATCAAGGTCACCAAGAACCCGTCGGAAATGGCACGCCTGCTGAAGGCCATGCTGTAATCGACCAGTTCTGGCATCGATAAAGACGGGGAGCTGCGGCTCCCCGTTTTTTTTTGCCGGCATGGCGACAGTTTTCGGCAGCCGGACAATTTTTGCCACATAGCAATGACAAAAATTGTCATGTGGAAAGGGTTAAACTGACAAAATTCGGCGCTGGCATGGTGTTTTGTTGGCTCGGCGCTAACAAATCTGCCTGGAAACGACCTGGCACGGTGGTTGCATATAGTAAAGGGCAGAAGCAAGCAGTAACCCGGACAAGCAGTCACCCTTTAAACGTCGTACCAAAACTGGAGAAACACCATGAAAGCACCGAAAATGATGAAGAAAGCCGAAGGCGGCTTCACCCTGATCGAACTGATGATCGTTGTGGCGATTATCGGTATCCTGGCAGCTGTTGCCATTCCGCAGTACAAGAACTACACCGTCAAGACCAAGATCGCAGCCGCCCTGGCCTCGACCTCCTCGCTGAAGACCGCAGTTGCCCTGTGCGCACAGGAAAATGGCGGCGTCCTGGACACCTGCGATTCCGGTTCGTCGGGTATCCCGACCGCCGCATCCTTCGTGGCAACCAAGGAAGTCGCAAGTGTGGGTGTTGCTGATGGCGTCATCACCGTCACCCTGGGCACCGGCATCGCTTCTGGCGTGGATGGCAAGAAATTCAAGATGACTGCACAGCCGAACGAAACCAATATCGCTTGGAAAAACGAAAACATCGATATCGACACCACCTCCGGTGCAACTGCTATCGACGCGATCACCAAGACCAACGCAGGTACCTAATCTGGTATAGCGTGACAGAGCCGCCCCCGGGCGGCTTTTTCTTTTGGAGCCCCGCATGTCGAGCACAGCACAGCCCGTTTCGCGCACCGCCGTCCACGCCAGCCTAAAGGGCAGGGCCGTGGCGCTGCTCGTGATCGCCGCCCTCGGGCTGGGCTTCATGTGGGCCGCGGACCACGACGACCAGCGCTGCGTCCAACTGGTGCTGCTGGTGCTGCTGGCTCCGTTCATGCTGGCGCGCGCCGGCATCGCCGACCAGATCGCGTGGATGGGCCGGACGGGCCGCTGGCTCCTCGGCGCCTTTTTCGGACTGGGCGCATTCTCCACGGTGGGCGCCTTCTCGCCGCGCCATGCCCTCTACGAGTGGACGATGCTGCTGTTCCTGTTGCTGGCGGCGGCTCTGCTAGCGGCGGAACTGGCTCGCGCCGGCGACTCCGGCCTGCAATTCGTGCTGCGCGGCGTGGTCTTCATCGGCATCCTGTATTCCCTGCGCGTCGCGCTCATGTATGCCGCGATGCTTGCCAGCGGCGCACCGCCCGACATGCACGCAATGTTCGTCGGCTTCAGCAATGCGCGCTTCTTCAACCATGCCCAGACCGCGCTGCTGCCGATGGCTGTCTTGCTGTATCTGCAGGCGCCGAAGGGCAGTGCCTGGCGCCGGGCCGCTTTCGCGCTGTCCGCAGTCTGGTGGACCTTCCTGTTCGTCAGCCAGTCGCGCGCCACCATGCTGGCGCTGGGAATCGGCTGCATGTTGGTCCTGGCGGTACGCCGTGGCCAGGCCCGCTCATTTCTGAGGGCGGTGGTGCTGAGCGCGCTGGCCGGTGCTACCATCTATGTACTCGCCTTTGTCGTGCTGCCCATGCTGGCTGGCATGCCGTCCTTCGATACCGTCAACATCGCTATGCAGCGTACCGCCGCAGACCCGACCTCGGGGCGCCTGCCGTTGTGGGAGCTGGCCGGACAGCTGATGGCCGCCCATCCCTGGCTGGGCATTGGCCCGCAGCATTATGCGCACGAAGAGTCGATGGTGAAATGGGCCGCCCACCCGCACAATTTCCTCCTGCAGATCGGCGCCGAATGGGGATTGCCTACATTGCTGTGCCTGCTCGCAGCGATCGTCATCGGCATGCGCGGCCTGGTCCGCAGCAGCCGCCGCATCGCCCCGGCCGATTCGGCCGCCCAGCAGACTCTGACCGTGCTGCTGGCGACGGGCACGGCGATTTTGGTGGACGGCCTGTTTTCCGGCGTGATCGTCATGCCGCAGAGCCAGATGGCGATCGTGCTGTACCTAGCTTGCGCGGCAGGATGGATGCGGTCGCTGGACAAGGACCTGGCGCCGCGTGCCGGAGCGCTTCTGCACTGGCTGAGCAAAGGCCTGGCCGTGGCCGCGCTATGTGGGTTGGCGTATGCGGTCGCGCCGAACATCGAAAGGCATGCGGTCCACGCGCCGCTGACGCCGGTGGAACAAGCCCGAAACCCCGGAATCCATTGGCCGCGGCTGTGGGAAGCCGGCCACTTCTAGACGAACCTCTAGACGATATTCTGCCGGTCCGCCAGCAGCACCTCGTAGGTCAGGTTCTGCACCATCGTATGGTGGACCGGGTCGAGGTCGAGGAACTGCACGCCGTAGGCGAAGATCTCGCTGCCGTCTTCCCTGGCGAGCGCGTTGACGTTGCGGACCGCCGCCTGTGTCCGCACCCGCATTTCGCCGTCGCCCAGCGGTGAAGGCAGGCCGAATTCCAGCGTGATCTCGCCGCCGTTCTCCGGCAGGCTGGCACGCGACTCGATGCGCGCACCGCTGACGCTGATGTTGGTGAGTGCGCAATCGACCCCGGCGGCGTCGAGCCGTGCCGGCAGCACCTGGGCCGGGATGTCGACCCGGACCCGCATCGCCGCGCGCAGGCTGGTGCCCTGGATCGTGTCCGGGAAGGACAGGTGGACGTAGAGCAGGGGGCGGTCGAACACGCGCTGGACGGTGCAGGCGAAGGAGCACACGTTCATTCCCGAGAAGATGCGGATCGTGATGCGCTCGCCTTCCACCAGGCCGACCGGCGTGCCGTTTTCCAGCGGCACCTTGACGATCAGGTACTCGTCCTTGACGTAGCCGATGAGGGTCGAGAAATACTGCACCGGCTTGATGCGCCGATAGGTGATGAACTGCAAGCGGACGCCGACCTGCAGGTTCATGGACTCGAACTCGAATTCCCTGGGCGCGAGTTCCCGCTCGGTTTGCATACTGCTCATCTTGTCTTCCGTGGTGCGCTGCCTGAATCGGCAACCCTAAATGATAGCACTGGGGCAATTTTTACGCACGACGGATACAAAAATGCCCGCGCAAAGGCGGGCATCCTCGTCAGGCCGCTCCGGGCCCGGGCATCAAGGCTTGATGTGCTGGTCGAGCCAGTCGATGACGGTGTGATGCCACAGCACCGAGTTGGCCGGCTTCAGCACCCAGTGGTTCTCGTCCGGGAACACCAGCAGCTTGCTCTCGATGCCGCGGCGCTGCAGGGCGGTGAAGGTCGACAGGCCCTGGGCGGTCGGGATGCGGAAGTCCTTGTCGCCCTGCACGACCAGCATCGGGGTCTTCCACTTGTTCACGTGCAGCACCGGATTGAAGCGCTCATGCTTTTCCGGCACCGAGAAGTAGGGGCCGCCGTTTTCCCAGTCGGTGAACCACTGTTCCTCGGTCGAGTAGGCCATGCCGCGGGTGTCGAACACGCCGTCGTGGTTGACGATGCACTTGAAGCCGTCGGACCAGTTACCCTCGATCCAGTTCATCATGTAGCCGCCGTAGGAGGCGCCCAGCGCGCAGGCCTTCGAGCGGTCCAGCCACGGGTATTTGGACACGGCCGCCGCCAGGCCCTTTTTCAGGTCCTCGAGCGGCTTGCCGCCCCAGTCGCCGCTGATCGCATCGGTGAACTTCTGACCGTAGCCGGTCGAGCCGTGGAAGTCGATGAACACGGTGGCGTAGCCGGCGCCAGCGTACACCTGCGGATTCCAGCGGTAGCTCCAGCCGTTGCCGAAGCTGCCCTGCGGACCGCCGTGCACCAGGAAGGCGACCGGGTACTTCTTGCCCGGCTCGTAATTCCAGGGCTTCATCACATGGCCGTAGACGGTGTCGCCGTTCGCGCCCTTGAACGAGAACTGCTCGTATTCGCCGAAGCGCACCTCGCCCAGCTTGTCGGTGTTCACGTCGGTCAGTTTCACCGGATTGTTCTGGCCCAGCTTCATCGCGTACAACTGGGCGCCGGCGGCCAGGCTGGCCTGGGTGAAGGCGACGGTGTCGCCGCGCACGTCGAAGCCGCCGATCGAGCCCTTGTTCGTCAGCGCCGTCACCTTGCCGCCGGCGACGTCGATCGCGAACAGTTTATGCTGGCCAATGTCTTCGGCGTCCGCGATCAGCGACTTGCCGTCGCGCGTCCACTGGATGCTGCCCGGCGAACGGTCCCAGTGTTCCGCGATGTTGCGCTTCTTGCCGCTGGCCAGGTCGAGCAGGACGATGTGGTAGCGGTCGGCTTCGAAGCCGGGACGCGTCATCGACAGGTAGGCGAGGGTGCTGCCGTCCGGCGAGAACACGCCCTTGGTGTCCCAGGCCGGGTTTGCCGCGGTCAGGTTGCGCGGCGTGCCGCCCGCAGCCGGTACCGAATACAGGTCGAAGTTGGTCGACCAGGCCTCGGTCTTGCCGGCGATGCGCACCGAGAACACGACGGTCTTGCCGTCCGGGCTGAAGCGGAATTCCTCGCGGTCGCCGAAAGGCTTCGAGGGTACGTCGCCGTCCAGCGAACCGGACAGGCTGACCGGGGCGCCGCTCACGCGGCCGTTGGCGTCCAGCGGCGCCGAGAACAGCACGGCGTTGCGGCCGTCGTTCCAGGTATCCCAGTGGCGCACGAACAGGCGGTCGTAGACCATGCCGGTGGCCTTGTCCTTCTCTTTCGCATCGGCCCTGGCCTTGGTGCAGGCGAGGTCGGCGCAGTCGCGGAACACCGACATGCTGATCGCGATGCGCTCGCCCGTCGGCGAGACGCGGTAAGCATCGACATCGACCGGCAGGTTTGTCACCTGGGTGGCGTCGCCGCCGTCCGGCGCGATGCGCCAGACTTGCGAGGAGCCCGAGCGGGCGGACAGGTAATAGATGGCATCGCCATTCGCCGACCATTCCGGATCGGTGCTGCTGGCGGCGTCCGAGGTCAGGCGCTGCGGCTTGGCATTCGCGCTGCGCAGGTCGACCAGGTACAGATCGGTGTGGCCCTTGTTCTTCGCCATGTCGGTGCTGCGCACCGTGTAGACGACGCGGCTGCCGTCCGGCGAGACCACCGGCGAGCCGATGCGCTCCATCGTGACCAGGTCCTCGACCGTGAAACCGCGCCCCGTCGTTGCGGCGGCGGCCGTCAACGGCATCGCTGCGGCGAAGGTGGCGGCGATCGCGGCTGCCAGGGCTAGCGTACGTACTTTCATCCTGTCCTCGTGCTTCGGTAAAAAGAAGCAATTTAACATGTGGAAAGCGGAGAGGTGAGATCTCACGCTGCGAAGAATTGACTATATGATAATTTCAGCGTAGCTTCGTCCGGACTTCATGGGAGAAAAGGCATGTCGGACAGGCGAGATCGAACGCAAGGCGAGAGCATTCCCGTACAACTGATTGCGCGTATGGGCGGCGCGCTCTACCTCGTGATCATCGTGATCGGGCTGCTGGGCGAAGTGGTCATCAGAGGGAGCGTGATCGTTCCCGGCAACGCCGCAGCGACCGCACAGCGCATACTCGCCTCCGAATTCCTCTGGCGCCTTGGTGTGGCGGGACAGCTCGTGCTGCTGATCTGCGCGATTGCCCTGACGCTGGTCTTTTACCTGCTGCTGCGCCCGGTGAGCAGGCCCATTGCACTGGCTGCGGTCTTTTTCGCCATCGTCTCGCTTGCCGTCGAAAGCGTCAGCGCGCTGTTCCTGCAACAGGTGCTGGTGCCGCTGACGAGTTCCCTGTACGCCCAGGCCGCAGACCCGCAGCCGTTCCATGTCCAGGCTTACCTGGCCACGATCGCACACAACAATGCGTTTGGCGTTTCCCTGATCTTCTTTGGCGTCGAGTGCCTGATCGTGGGCTATCTGATCCGCAAGTCAGCCTACTTCCCGACGGTGATCGGCTGGCTGATGCAGCTTGCCGGTCTGTGCTACCTGATCAACAGCTTCAGCATGGTGCTGTCGCCACCTGTGCAGGGCATGCTGTTTCCCTTTATTTTGCTTCCACCGCTGTTGGGGGAAGGTGCTTTTTGCCTCTGGCTGCTGTTCAAGGGCGTGGATATGCCGGCATGGGAGGGACGGACGGGGACGGACGGGGGCGGTGGGGATGCTGTCCGAGCCTCTGCTGCCTAGCGGCGGGTCCGTCCGGCCAGGGCAATGAGCTGCCGCCAGCGAACTTGGCTCATTCGCTGCTCAATCGCTGTCGCGTAGCCAGGAACGCCGGGAGGACGTGGTTTCGGCGGGAACTTCCGGCGCCTTTGGAACGGCTTGCCGCGCATGGACAGTGATCGTCTTTTGACGGGCGTTACCGGAAACATAGGTCTTGACCTTGACCGTACAGCGGTAGAGCAGCGCAAGCATGGCCACGATGATGGCGCTGACGGTAATCGCGAGGCCATCGGGGCGGCCGGCGATCACGACGATGCAGACCAGGACGATGAGGTCGAGACAAGCGATGTAATTGAAACCTGTTTTGCTGTCAGGACCAGCTTTCTTTACTGACATGTTGAATCTTGGATGGCGCTTGATGACGATACGGACGCGGAGCGTACGCGGGGCCGGATTTTATCATTTCCAAGTGGAAATATTATGAACTGATGATGATTTTGCGCGGCGCGTAAGGGATGGTCTTAATCGTCGGGCAGGTGGTGCGCATCGCTGGGCAAGGAGACGTCCCCGTCGCTGTCATAGCTCGTTTCATGCCGGCGCTTGGCCAGGCAGATCACAAGAATCCCGACGATGAGCAGCACGGTGCCGAACAGCAGGCTGCGCGGTCCGAGCACGGGCTGGCCCAGGGCCAGCAGGAGCAGCCCGGTGGCGGCGAGGGTGAGGCCGAGAGCGTCCCTGATCGCCATGGCTCAAGTCAAAACCTTCTTTAGCTTGGGGATCTGTGGCCCATTCAAGGTGTACGTGCAGCAGGTACAGGTAACGGGCACGTCCGGGGCACTGAGCGCCGGGTTCACCTGACGCAGAATGTGTTCGCCATCAATGAACAGGCCGCTGTAAAAGCTGCTTTCGCCGATGCGCACCAGTTCGCGCCGGTCATCCTCATTGCGGGCAACCAGCCAGAAGATCGGCTCCTCGCGGTCAAGCCGGGAGCGCGCTTCGCCGTAGACCGCATCCCAGTTTTGCCCCACCTTCGACAGCAGGAAGCGGAACAGCGGCGTGTAATCGAGACCGCGCTGCTTCTTGCCATGCATCGAACTGCGGGTGCTGTCCGGATCGGTGCCAGGTCTGCCCTGGCGTTCATGGCGGAAATTGCCGCCGAAGCGGTGGTGGACGCCGCGGGCCACCGTGTTTACTTTGCGCTAGAGGGGCGAGTTCACGGTGTCCATGGCGTGTCTCAGATCTCCGCGGTCCAGTCGCCCGACTTCCCACCATGCTTTTCCAGCACCCGCACATTGGTCATCACCATCCCGCGATCAGCCGCCTTGCACATATCGTAGATGGTCAGCAGGCCGACCTGCACGGCAGTGAGCGCTTCCATCTCGACCCCGGTCTTGCCGACCGTCTCGACCTGCGCACGGCAGTGCACGCTATTTGCTTCAGCATCCACCTCGAAATCGACCGCCACCCGCGTAATCGGCAGCGGATGACACAAAGGCACCAGGTCGCTGGTCCGCTTCGCCCCCATGATCGCCGCAATCCGCGCAATCCCCAGCACGTCGCCCTTCTTGGCAGAGCCGGACTGGATCAGCGCCAGGGTTTCCGGTTTCATGCGGATCGTGCCGGCGGCCACGGCGATGCGATGGGTATCCTGCTTGGCGCCGACGTCGACCATGTGGGCCTGGCCGGTGGCATCGAAGTGGGTCAGCGGGGAATCCTGGGTGCTCATGTCGTCTTAAAAGAAGGTTAACCGGCGCGCAGCCCGGCAGTTACAAGGGCGCGGAAGCGGTTATCATAGCATCGTGAAACCGAACCCGAACCCAGCGATGTTGCAGCTTTCACCACCCGCAAACCACCGCCGCAACTGGCGCGCCGCGCTCACGGCCTTCGCCCTGGCGGCGTCCACCACCTGCGCGCTGGCGGCACCGACCACGCCGCTCACGCAAAACGCGTCCGTGCTGCGTACCCCCGACGCCACCCTGCCGACGCTGGGCGACGCCGCGCGCGCCGACCTGTCTCCTGTCATCGAGCGCAAGCTCGGCGAGGAGATCATGAACGATATCCGGCGCGACCGCGATTACCTCGACGACGAAGCCATCGTCGAGTACCTGAACAATTTCGGCGAGAACCTGGTCACCTACGCGCCGGGTGCGCGCGGCGAGACGAACGCCGACTTCTTCTTCTTTGCCGTGCGCGATCCGATGATCAACGCGTTCGCGCTGCCGGGCGGTTTCATCGGCGTGCACTCGCAGCTGTTGATCTCGGCGCAAAACGAATCCGAACTGGCCTCGGTGCTGTCGCACGAGATCGGCCACGTGCAGCAGCGCCACATCGCGCGCATGCTGGGGCAGCAGAAGCAGGATGCGCTGCTGCCGCTGGCGGCGCTGATCCTGGCGGCGCTGGTCGGCAAGGCCGGCGGCGGCGCCGATGCGGCGATGGGCGTGATGATGGGCGGGCAGGGCCTGGCCATCCAGCGCCAGCTGAACTTCAGCCGCGATGCCGAGCGCGAGGCCGACCGCGTCGGCTTCCAGACCATGCGCGCGGCCGGCTACGATACCTCGGGCATGGTGTCCTTCTTCAAGCGCCTGCAGGGCACGACCCGCCTGTACGGCGAGGCGCCGGCCTGGCTGTCCAGCCACCCGCTGACCGGCGAACGCATCGCCGACATCCAGAACCGCATCCGCGAAGCACCGAAGCCCGGCCGCATCAAGCCGGATTCGATCGAATTCCACCTCGTGCGCGCCCGCGCCCGCGTGCTGCAGGATCCGAGCGCCAAGGGCCGCGAGGAAACCCGGGCAGCCTTCGAGAGCCAGCTGAAGCAGGACAACACCCAGCAGCAGACCGCCGCCATGTACGGCCTGTCCTTCCTCGCGCTCAAGGAAGGCGACCTGAAGACGGCGCAGAGCTGGTTCGAGAAGGCCAGGGGCTCGATGAAGCCGAAGCCCGGCGTACTGTCGGCCGAGCGCACCGGTTCCGACGGCTCGGCCATGTTCGCCAGCCTCGGCGTCGAGATCAAGCTGGCGCCCGGCCAGCCGCCGGAAGTGCTGGCGCAGGCCGAGCAGGAAGCCGGCCAGGCACACCAGAAGTTCCCACTGTCGCGCATGCTGGCGCGCCAGTACGCCGATGCGATGATCGCGTCCGGCAAGCTGGACCAGGCGGCGACTTTCCTGCGCGAGCAGGTCCAGCAGTACCGCGAGGAGCCCAAGCTCTACGACCAGCTGGCCAAGGCCTATGCGGCGCAGGGCAAGATCGCATTGCAGCACATGGCGCTGGCCGAATCCTATGTGCTGAGCGGCGCGCTGCCGGCCGCGGTCGACCAGTTGAACATGGCGCGCAAGGCGAAGGACGTGTCCTTCTATGACCAGGCCGTGATCGACGCCCGCGAGCGCGAGCTGCAGCAGCGCCAGAAAGACGAGAAACAGGAGAAGAAGGACAGGGGCGAGAACTGGGCGGCTGGCCAGGGCGGCGGGACGAAGCTCAGGGTCGAGACCGGCAGCGATACCCTGCCGAACTCCCGCCCCGGGGCTGCGCCGGGCTTCGGCAGCGATACGCGCTCGGGCTTCGAGTCGCTGGATGCTTTCGAGCGACGGATGCAGCAGCGAGGCCGCTGAAATATTATTTCTGGGCTGCCAGCTGATCCGGCCGCTGCACGAAACCGAAGCGCTGGGGCGCCTCGTCCGCCGCCAGGCGCTCCACCGTCATCTCCCGGCCCTGCCAGCGCAGGGTCAGCATGCCTGAGCTGCCCTCCAGCCAGGCCAGCAAGCCCTCATCCGTCACCGGTCTGCCCTCGAGCTCGATTGCCTGGAGCAGCTGGGCCACGTCGCGGTCGTCCAGCTGGGCCAGGTGCTCGCCCGTGCGCAGCAGGATGCTGCCGGCTTCGAGCATGAACACCTGTTCCGGCGCAGTCATCGCTTCGCCAGTGTGCAGGATGAAACCCTGGCCGGGGTCGGTGCGGGCGATGAAGGGCGTGGCTTCCAGGTTCACGTAGACCCGCTGCGGGCCGTTCTGGAAATACCAGCAGCCGCGCTCGTCGCGGGCGTAATTGCGGTTGATGAAGCCGATCAGGGCCGTATTGCCCAGCTTGTCGCCAGGGGCGTCGGCGCGCTGGGCGGCTTCGTCGCGCATGCGCCAGGTGCCGCGGGCGTCCAGCGCCAGCCAGCCATAACAGTGGGGCACGTTCGGCCACTTGGCCATGGCCTGTTTTACGATGTCATCCATGCTTCAAGCTTCGCATAGTTGGGACGCGGCCGGCGCGCGCATGCCCGCGTTTCCAGAGGCATGATCGAAGAAATGCAGGATGCGCCGCGGCAGCCAGTCGATGCGGCCGGGAAAGGGGCCCACCGGAAAGCCGACGTGGCCGCCGGTGGCCGGGTATTCCAGCGTGACGGCGCTGGCCGCGGCCTGCGGCAGGTGCTTGCCCGGCAAGAAGGGATCGTTGCGCGCGTTCAGCACCAGGGTCGGCACGGTGATGTCGTGGAGCACGTGCCTGGCGCTGGCGCGGTGCCAGTAGTCGTCGGTGTCGCGGTAGCCGTGCAGCGGGGCGGTGACGACGTTGTCGAAGCTGTACAGGTCTTTTGACGCGAGCAGGGCGGCACGGTCGAACAGGCCGGGAAAACGCTCCAGCTTGGCCAGGGCCTTGGGCTTCAGGGTTTCCAGGAACATGCGCGTGTAGAGACGGTTGAAGCCGCTCGACAGGGCCGCGCCGCCGGCTGCCAGGTCCAGCGGGGCCGAGACGCTGACCGCGGCATCGACAATCTCCGCGCCATGCTGCTGCTCGCCCAGCCAGCGCAGCAGGGCATTGCCGCCCAGCGAAACGCCGGCCACGTAGAAGGGGCCTTTGAAACGCGGACGCAGGCGGCGGATGATCCAGTCGAGCTCTTCGGCGTCGCCCGAGTGGTAGAAGCGTGGCGCCAGGTTGGCTTCGCCCGAGCAGCCGCGGAAATGCGGGATCGCGCCGTGCCAGCCGCGCGCCTTGACCGCCGCCATCAGGCCGCGCGCGTAGTGGCTGTTCGACGAGCCTTCCAGGCCATGAAAGAGCATCACGAACGGCGCATCGGGCCGGACGCCATCGACGAAATCGACGTCGATGAAATCCTGGCCGCAGGGCGTGTCCCAGCGCTCGCGCCGGAACGCCACCTCGGGCTTGCGGACGCAGACGGCCGGGTAGATTGTCTGCAGGTTGCCGCCGGGCAGCCAGAACGGCGCGCGATAAGAGGGCATGCCTTCGAACAGGCCGCTGCAATCGGCGCAGTAATGGCTCACGGCCGGGCGGCGACGATAAAGATCAGTGGTGTTTCAGGGCGCCTGGGGCTACCTGGTACTGGGTGCCGCAGTAGGGGCACTTGGCATGGCCATGGTGATCGAAATCCAGGAAGACGCGCGGGTGGGACGACCACAGCGGCATCGCCGGGTTCGGGCAGTAGGCCGGCAGGTCCTTGGCTTCCAGTTCCACCACAGGAATGGTCTTCTCGTTCATGTTTCACTTCTCCGTCATTGCGAATTATTCGAAGCGATGATTTTAACGGATTTGCACTGGTGCCCGGAATGCTCCGGTAGAATAACGGGCCGATATCACCACCCCCTTCGATGCCCGACTGTCTTCCGTCCGCCGTGCTGTTGGTTCCGATTCCATGTTGCAGGAAAGCGACATGAGCCACGCGCACCCGGACCTGCCGGCCGATCCGCAAGCGGACGCGCGCGGCTGGCGCGAAGGCTTCCAGACCGGTTTTCCTACCCTGTTCGGCATCGGTGCCTGGGGCATGGTGGTCGGGGTGGCGATGGTCAAGAGCGGCCTCACGGTGGCCCAGGCTTCCGGTATGACCCTTGTCGCGTTCGCAGGTTCGGCCCAGTTGGCGTCGCTCCCGCTGATCGCCGCCGGCGCGCCCATCTGGGTGATCTTCCTGACCGCCCTGGTCGTCAACCTGCGCTTCGTGATCTTTTCCGCCCTGCTGGGCCCGCATTTCTCGCACCTGCCGCTGTGGCAGCGCTTTTACCTCGGCTATATCTCCGGCGACGTTTCCATCGCTCTCTACCTGCAGCGCTATCCGAGCGCCGCGCCCGAACCCGGCAAGCTGGCCTTCCTGAAGGGCCTGATGTATCCGAACTGGTGCGCCTGGCAGGTCGGTTCGCTGATCGGCATCTTCCTCGGCAGCGCCGTGCCCACCGAATGGCAGCTCGGCTTTGCCGGCACCCTGGCCATCCTGTGCATCATGGTGCCGCTGATTATCAACAGCGCCGCCCTGTGTGGGGTGGCGGTGGCCGGCGTGACGGCGGTACTGGCGCATGAACTGCCTTACCGGCTGGGCCTGCTGGCCGCCGTGGTCGCCGGCATGGTCACCGCCATGATTTACCAGGAAACGATGGAAAAGCGCCGGGTGCGTCATGGCTGACTGGGAGATCTGGGTCGTGATCCTGGTGCTGGGCGTGGCCACGGCCTGCACCCGTAGCGCGTTCTGGCTGGTCGGTCACAAGGTGGCGATCCCGCCGCGGGTCCAGGAAATGCTGCGCTATGCGCCGGCCTGCGCGCTGGCGGCCATCGTGTTCCCGGACATGCTGCTGGGGCCGCAGGGCGAACTGCAGCTGGCGCTGGCAAACCCGAAACTGATCGCCGGCATTGCGGCGCTGCTGTTCTACCTGTGGCGCAGGGCGATGCTGCAGACCATCGTGTTCGGCATGCTGGTGCTGACACTGTTGCGTGTGTTTCATGTTTTCGGCAACATCGCCTAAGGTAAAATAACGTTTTTTCACTAATCTACCTTCCGGACCCACGCTGACATGGCCGTTCTCAATTTCACCCGCTTGCAAGACCTGATCGACCAAGGCGCGCTGAAGGGCAAGCGCGTCTTCATTCGCGCCGACCTGAACGTTCCGCAGGACGACGCCGGCAACATCACCGAAGACACCCGCGTGCGCGCTTCCGTGCCCGCGATCCGCGACGCCCTGCAGGCAGGCGCGGCCGTGATGGTGACTTCCCACTTGGGCCGCCCGACCGAGGGCGAGTTCAAGCCGGAAGACAGCCTGGCGCCGGTCGCCAAGCGCTTGTCCGAGCTGCTGGGCCAGCCGGTCGAACTGAAACAGAACTGGGTCGATGGCGTGGACGTGGCCCCGGGCCAGGTCGTGCTGCTGGAAAACTGCCGCGTCAACAAGGGCGAAAAGAAAAACTCCGACGAGCTGGCCCAGAAGATGGCCAGGCTGTGCGACGTGTACGTGAACGATGCCTTCGGCACCGCCCACCGCGCCGAAGCGACCACCCACGGCATCGCCAAGTTCGCGCCCGTGGTCGCCGCCGGCCCGCTGCTGGCCGCCGAGCTGGATGCGCTGGGTAAAGCCCTGCACGCGCCGCAGCGTCCGCTGCTGGCCATCGTCGCCGGCTCGAAGGTGTCGAGCAAGCTGACCATCCTGCAGAGCCTGGCCGACAAGGTCGACAACCTGATCGTCGGCGGCGGCATCGCCAACACCTTCATGAAGGCCGTCGGCCTGAACGTCGGCAAATCGCTGATGGAAGCCGACCTCGTGGGCGAGGCGAAAACCATCATCGACAAGATGGCCGCGCGGGGCGCGACCGTGCCGATCCCGGTGGACGTGGTGTGCGCGAAAGAGTTTTCGCCGACCGCCGCCGCGACCGTCAAGGACGTCGCTGATGTTGCCGATGATGACATGATCCTGGACATCGGCCCGAAAACCGCGGCCCAGCTGGCGGAGCAGATCGCCAAGGCCGGCACCATCGTCTGGAACGGTCCGGTCGGCGTGTTCGAGTTCGACCAGTTCGCCGAAGGCACGAAAACCCTGGCCCAGGCCATCGCCGCTTCGCAAGGCTTCTCGATCGCCGGCGGCGGCGACACCCTGGCTGCCATCGCCAAATACAATATTGCCGACCAGATCGGCTATATCTCGACCGGCGGCGGCGCCTTCCTCGAGTTCCTCGAAGGGAAGACGCTGCCGGCGGTAGAGATCCTGCTGCAACGCAGCGCCCAATAAGTTGAGTGAGACCCTAGCGCAGCCACAGGCTGCGCTTTTCATTGAAGGATAACCATGTACCGTGGCACCAAGATCGTAGCAACCATCGGCCCCGCATCGACCGATTTCGACATTCTCGTCAAGATGATTCGCGCCGGCGTCGACGTCGTGCGCCTGAACTTCTCGCACGGCCGTGCACAGGACCACATCGATCGTGCTGCCCTGGTACGCCGCGCCGCCGCCGAATGCGGCCGCGAAGTGGCGATCATGGCCGACATGCAGGGTCCGAAGATCCGCGTCGGCAAGTTTGAGCAAGGCAAGATATTCCTGAACAACGGCGACAACTTCATCCTGGACGCCAAGTGGGGCGAGAACGGCGAACTGGGCAACCAGGAACGCGTCGGCCTCGACTACAAGGCCCTGCCGCGCGACGTCAAGCCGGGCGACAAGCTGCTGCTGAACGACGGCCTCATCGTGCTGGTCGTCGACAAGGTCGTCGGCAGCGAGATCTACACCACGACCAAGGTCGGCGGCGAGCTGTCGAACAACAAGGGCATCAACCGCCAGGGCGGCGGCCTGACCGCCCCGGCCCTGACCTCGAAGGACATGGAAGACATCAAGACCGCGATGAGCTTCCAGGCCGACTACCTGGCGATCTCCTTCCCGAAGAACGCCACCGACATGGAAATGGCGCGCCAGCTGGCCAACATCGCCGGCGAACCCTTCGGCCACAAACCGATGATGATCGCGAAGATCGAGCGCGCCGAAGCGATTCCGGTGCTGCAGGAAATCCTCGACGCCTCCGACGGCATCATGGTCGCCCGCGGCGACCTGGCGGTCGAAGTCGGCAACGCGGCCGTGCCGGCGCTGCAGAAGCGCATGATCAAGATGGCGCGCAACTCGAACAAGCTGGCGATCACCGCGACCCAGATGATGGAGTCGATGATCGTCAACGCCGTGCCGACCCGCGCCGAGGTGTCGGACGTGGCGAACGCCGTGCTGGACGGCACCGACGCCGTGATGACCTCGGCCGAGACCGCCTCGGGCAAGTACCCGATCGAGACCGTCGAGATGATGTCGGCGATCTGCGTCGAAGCCGAGCAGTCCGAGTACAACAAACTGGAAGCCGACTTCCTGAACGTCGAATTCACCCGCATCGACCAGTCGATCGCCTACGGCACCCTGTTCACCGCCCACCACCTGCGTGTGAAGGCGATCGTGGCGCTGACCGAATCGGGCTCGACCGCGCTGTGGATGTCGCGCCACTCGATCGACACCCCGATCTTCGCGCTGACCCCGTCGCAGACGACCCAGCGCAAGGCGTCGCTGTACCGTAATGTGCGAGCCTTCCACCTGCTGCAGGAAGGCGGCAGCCACGCCGTCCTGAGCAAGGCCGAGGAACTCCTCCAGCGCGAAGGCGTCGTACGCAAGGGCGACCTGATCGTTGTGACCTGGGGCTCGCCGATGGGGCAGGCCGGCGGTACCAACGCGCTGAAGATCGTGCGTGTTGGCGATGCGGAAAACTTTTTGAAGGAATCCTCGTAAGTCGTCGTTCCCGCTACCAACGTCGTCCCCGCGAAGGCGGGGATCCAAGTATTGCATGAGCTGACGCAACGCTTCCAAACTTGGGCCCCCGCCTTCGCGGGGGCGACGGTATAGATTGCGGGCGACGACTACGGACGAGGTTCCACACCGGTTTTTTAATTGTTTGGAGCAAAACCATGGCACTCGTATCAATGCGTCAACTGCTGGACCACGCCGCCGAAAACGGCTACGGCCTGCCGGCGTTTAACGTCAACAACCTGGAGCAGGTCCAGGCCATCATGGCCGCCGCCGATGCCGTCAACAGCCCGGTGATCATGCAGGCTTCGGCCGGCGCCCGCAAATATGCCGGCGAAGCCTTCCTGCGCCACCTGATCGACGCCGCCGTCGAAGCCTATCCGCACATCCCGGTCGTCATGCACCAGGACCACGGCCAGTCGCCGGCGGTCTGCATGGCCGCGATCCGCTCGGGCTTCTCGTCGGTGATGATGGACGGCTCGCTGGAAGCCGACGGCAAGTCGGTCGCCTCCTACGAGTACAACGTCGAAGTGTCGCGCGAAGTCGTCAAGTTCGCGCACTCGATCGGCGTCACCGTCGAAGCCGAACTGGGCGTGCTGGGTTCGCTGGAAACCATGAAGGGCGACAAGGAAGACGGCCACGGCGCGGACCGCACCATGACCCGTGAAGAACTGCTGACCGACGTGGCGCAGGCCGCCGACTTCGTCGCGAAGACCCAGTGCGACGCGCTGGCCATCGCGATCGGCACCTCGCACGGCGCCTACAAATTCACGCGCCAGCCGACCGGCGACATCCTGGCGATCGACCGCATCAAGGAAATCCACGCCCGCATTCCGAACACCCACCTGGTGATGCACGGTTCGTCCTCGGTGCCGCAGGACCTGCTGGCGATCATCCGCGAATTCGGCGGCGACATGAAGGAAACCTATGGCGTCCCGGTCGAAGAGATCCAGGAAGGCATCAAGCACGGCGTCCGCAAGATCAACATCGACACCGACATCCGCCTGGCCATGACCGCTGCGATCCGCAAGTACATGTTCCAGAACCCGTCGAAGTTCGACCCGCGCGACTACCTGAAGCCGGCCCGCGAAGCCGCGACCGAGATCTGCAAGCAGCGCTACCTGTCCTTCGGCTGCGAAGGCATGGCCTCGAAGATCAAGCCGGTGCCGCTGGAGAAGATGGCCGAGCGTTACAAGGCTGGTGAGCTGGCGCAGATCGTTCAGTAATCGCCAGCTTCAAAACGTCGTCCCCGCGCAGGCGGGGATCCAAGTTAGTGGCATATCGACCAACTTGGGTTCCCGCCTTCGCGGGAACGACGTGCGAAAGACGCGGGCTGACGGCAGTTATGCGGCACCGCGTCAAAAATGACGTAAAATTACGCACTTCCTCACCGGCGGCTCCCCGCCGGTTTTCGCTTTATCAAGATACCCCCTCTATGAAAAGCCTCTACCAGTCCACTATTTCCTCCCTGCCACTGCTCGGCCGCGGCAAGGTCCGCGACAACTATGCCGTCGGCGACGACAAGATCCTGATCGTCACCACCGACCGCCTGTCCGCCTTCGACGTCGTGATGAACGAGCCGATCCCGGGCAAGGGCATGGTGCTGAACCAGATGAGCGATTTCTGGTTCGAGAAACTCGGCCACATCGTGCCGAACCACCTGACCGGCGTGGCGTCGGAATCCGTGGTGGCGCCTGAGGAAGTGGACCAGGTCAAGGGGCGCGCCGTGGTCGCCAAGCGCCTCAAACCCATCCTGGTCGAGGCGGTGGTGCGCGGCTACATCATCGGCTCCGGCTGGAAGGATTACCAGGCCACCGGTTCGGTCTGCGGCATCGAACTCCCTGGCGGCCTGCGCCAGGCCGACAAGCTGCCCGAGCCGCTGTTCACCCCGGCCGCCAAGGCCGACCTGGGCGAGCACGACGAAAACATCAGTTTCGAAGACATGGAGCAGCGTATCGGTAGCGAACTGGCCGCGAAGATGCGCGACATCAGCATCCAGCTGTACAAGACCGCCGCCGACTATGCGGCCACGCGCGGCATCATCATCGCCGACACCAAGTTCGAATTCGGCCTCGACGACAACGGCGTGCTGCACCTGATGGACGAAGTCCTGACCGCCGATTCCTCGCGCTTCTGGCCGGCCGATTCCTACGCCCCGGACATGTCGCCGCCGTCTTTCGACAAGCAGTTCGTGCGCGACTACCTGGAAACTTTGACCGACTGGAAAAAGACCCCGCCGGCACCCGCGCTGCCGCAGGACGTGATCGACAAGACCCAGGCCAAGTACTTCGAAGCCATCGAACGCCTGACCGGCGAGAAGCTGAAAGTTTAAGAAATGACTGATCAAAACAAGCCCCTGGTCGGCGTGATCATGGGCAGCAACTCCGATTGGGACGTGATGCAGCATGCGGTCGCCATCCTGAAACAGTTCGGCGTGCCGCATGAAGCCCAGGTGATCTCGGCCCACCGCATGCCGGACGAGATGTTCGCGTATGCCGAAAGCGCCCGTGGCCGCGGCCTGCGCGCCATCATCGCCGGTGCCGGCGGCGCCGCCCACCTGCCGGGCATGGTCGCTGCGAAAACCATCGTGCCGGTGCTGGGCGTGCCGGTGCCCTCGCGCTACCTGCGCGGCGAAGACTCGCTGCTGTCCATCGTGCAGATGCCGAAGGGCGTGCCGGTGTCGACTTTCGCCATCGGCGAGGCCGGCGCCGCCAATGCAGCTTTAACCGCGGTCGCGATGCTGGCCGCTACCGACGATGCCCTGGCCGCGCAGCTGGAAGACTTCCGCACCCAGCAGACCGCTGCCGCCAAGGCCATGACCCTGCCGCAAGAATGATAAGTACTGCGTAAATGAGTGACCAAGAGATGAAACCGCTGCTGCCCGCTGCCAACCCGTCCACCTGGCTGGGCGTGATGGGCGGCGGCCAGCTGGGCCGCATGTTTGCCCAGGCAGCACAAAGCATGGGCTTCAAGGTCGCCGTGCTCGAGCCGAGCGCCGATTGCCCGGCGGGGCAGGTTGCCGAGCGCCTGGTCGAAGCGGGCTACACGGATGCCGATGGCCTGCAAGCGCTGGGAAGCCAGTGCGCAGCCGTCACCACCGAATTCGAGAACGTCCCGGCCGACAGTTTGAGCAAACTGGCGGAGCAGGTTTTCGTGGCGCCGAACGCACACGGCGTATCGGTGGCCCAGGACCGCATCGCCGAGAAATCCTTTTTTGTCGCCTGCGCGCCGAAATCCGGCGTGATGCCGGCGCCGCACAAGGTGATCGCATCGAACGAAGACATCGACGCCATCGCTGACGACCTGCTGCCCGGCATCCTGAAAACGGTTCGCATGGGCTACGACGGCAAGGGCCAGGTGCGTGTGCGCAGTCGCGAGGACGTGCGCGCGGCCTTCGAATCCATGGGCCAGGTCACCTGCCTGCTGGAGAAGATGCTGCCGCTGGCCTATGAGGTGTCGGTACTCACCGCGCGCGGCCATGACGGCGCTTCGGTCGTGTATCCGATCGCCGAGAACGTGCACCGCGACGGCATCCTGTTCACCACCACCGTGCCGGGGCCGAACGTCTCCAGCGCGTGCGCGCAAAAGGCACAGGATGCCGCGCGCGCGATCGTCGCCGAACTCGGTTACGTCGGCGTGCTGTGCATCGAATTCTTCGTGCTGGCGGACGGTTCGCTGGTCGTCAACGAGATGGCGCCGCGTCCGCACAACAGCGGCCACTACACCATCGACGCCTGCGTCACCAGCCAGTTCGCGCAGCAGGTGAGGGCGATGGCGCGCCTGCCGCTGGGCGACGTACGCCAGCATTCACCGAGCGTTATGCTGAATATCCTGGGCGACGTCTGGTTCGACGGCGAGACCCAACGCGAGCCGGCCTGGGATAAAGTGCTGGCCCTGCCGGGCGCCAACCTGCACCTGTACGGCAAGGACGACCCGCGCCGCGGCCGCAAGATGGGCCACGTGACCTTCGTCGCGCCGACCCTGGAAGAAGCGCAGCGCCAGTTCGAAGCCGCCTGCGCGATCCTGGGAATCGCGCTGTGACCCCCGCTGTGACCCCCGCTGTGACCCCCGCTGTGAGCCCCACTGTGAGCACCGATATCGACGCCGCCGCCCGCGCGCTCGAAGCCGGCAGCCTGGTCGCCTTCCCGACCGAGACCGTGTACGGCCTGGGCGCCGACGCCGAGAACCCGGCGGCCGTCGCCGCCATCTATGCCGCCAAGGGCCGTCCGCAGGATCACCCGGTGATCGTGCACGTGGCGCCCGGTGTGAGTTCGAACTTCGCCCTCGATTACTGGTGCGCCGACATTCCGTCCGAGGCACGTCAGCTGGCCGAGGCCTTCTGGCCCGGTCCGCTGACCATGATCCTCAAGCGCGCCCCCAACATCCCCGACGCCGTCTCCGGTGGCCAGGACACGGTGGGCATCCGCTGCCCTTCGCACCCGGTGGCGATCCGCCTGCTGCAAGCCTTCAAGGGCGGGCGGGGCGGCGTCGCGGCGCCTTCGGCCAACAAGTTCGGCCACGTCAGCCCGACCACGGCCCAGCACGTGCGCGACGAGTTCGGCGACGACCCACGTATCGCGGCTGTGCTGGACGGCGGCCAGAGCGAGGTCGGGATCGAATCGACCATCGTCGACCTGTCGCGCCTGCAGACCCACGGTCCGGTGCTGCTGCGCCCCGGCCATATTTCGGCAGAAAGCATTGCCGCCGTGATCGACCGCCTGCCGGCCCGTCCGGATGCGGCCGCGCCGCGCGCCTCGGGCACGCTGGAATCGCACTACGCGCCGCATACGCCGGTGGCCATGCAGGACACGGCCACGCTGACCGGGACCCTGGCGCGCCTGCACGCGGCGGGCCGCAAGGTGGCGCTGATCCATTACTCAGCATTGCCGGCAACGCACGCCGAAGTCGCGCTGCCGGCCACGCCGGACGGTTTCGCGCACGCCCTGTACGCGGCGCTGCGCGCGATGGATAGCGTCGGCGCCGACGTCATCCTGGTCGAGGCGCCGCCGCAGGATGGCGCCTGGCTGGGCGTCAACGACCGCCTGCGCCGCGCCGCCCACGGCTCGACCGGCATCGTGCACGGACTGATAAACAACACTCCTGCCCTTTGATACAAACGAAGGCTTCTCAAACACGCATGCAGAAGGCATGCTTTTGGGAAATTAAACCAACGTCGTCCTCGCGCAGGCGGGGACCCATACTGAGCCACTGATCACGCGGCGCATGGGTCCCCGCTTTCGCGAGGACGACGTGCTTTACAGCCTCGTTTTGTCAGAAGGACATCCCATGCGTTCGCTTCACACCCTGGCCCTCATTCTCGGCCTGGGCATGCTGCTTGCCGCCTGCAGCGGCGGCACCACCACCGGCGGTACCCCGCAAGGTGTCGCCAACCCCGCTCCCTTGCCCGCACCCAGCCGTGGCAGCCTGGTCGGCCAGGCTGCGTCGGTGGCCGTGAATATCGCCGGCAACAGCCTGACGACCCTGACGCCGTCCGTGCTGGCCGGCTTCCTCGAATCGGCCCAGACCGGCACCCTGGCGGTGGCCGGCCAGCCGCAGTGTTCCGTCTCGATTTACCGCGTGCACTACAACACCGTCGGCGGCGCCGGCGAGGCAACCGATGCCAGCGCGGCCGTCTTCGTACCGAGCGGCAGCGGCAATTCCTGCGGCAATTCGCGCCCGGTGCTGCTGTACGCCCACGGCACTTCGCTGCAGAAATCCTATGACATGGCCGACATCGCCAACAACACCGAAGCGCGCCTGGCCGCCGCCGTGTTCGCGGCGCAAGGCTTCATCGTGGTCGCGCCCAACTACGCCGGCTACGGCGGCTCCTCGCTGGGCTACCACCCCTATCTCGACCGGGTGCAGGAAGGTGCGGACATGATCGACGCCCTGCGCGCGGCGCGCAGCAGCTTCACGGCCCTCGGCGTACGCGATTCCGGCAAGCTGATGGTGACCGGCTATTCGCAGGGCGGCTACGTGGCGCTGGCAACCCAGCGCGCAATGCAGGAACTCAGCAACGCCGAGTTCACGCTCACCGCAGCAAGCGGCATGTCGGGCCCGTATGCGATCGCGCGCTTCGGCGATGCGCTGTTCGGCGGCGCGCCGCGCGATGGCGCCACCGTGATCGTGCCGACCATCATCAACGCAGCCCAGCATGCCAGCGCGGCGATCTACCGCGTGCCCGGCGACGTGTATGAGGCGCAGTACGCTGCCACGATCACCGACCTGGTGCCGGGTACGCTGGGCAGCAGCGAACTGGTCAGCCAGGGCAAGCTGCCGGCGACCAGCCTGTTCGCGGCCGATTCGATGCCGCAGACGCCGGGCCATACCCGGTACTTCGGCGCCGGCAACCTGATCCGCAGCGATTACCGCGCGGCCTACCTGGCCGACATGGCGGCCCATCCCTGTGACCAGAATGCCACGGCGCCGCTGAACTGCGCGCCGGCCCATACGCTGCGTCAATGGCTGGTGCGCAACGACCTGCGCAGCTATCTGCCGATGGCGCCGACCCTGCTGTGCGGCGGCCACGACGATCCGACCGTCCCGTACTTCAATACGACCGCGTCGGCTGCCTATTTCCGTGCCCGCGGCGCAGCCATCATCGAGCTCGACATCGACGACACGCCGGGCATGAGCGACCCCTTCCGCACTGCCAAGGCCGGCTTCGTGGCCGCCCGCAGCCTGCTGCGTGCGGCGAACGGCGATGCTGCCGTCGCGTCGAGCTACCACGCCGGTCTGGTGGCGCCTTTCTGCATGGCGGCGACGCGCGATTATTTCCAATCGGTACTAGCACGCTAGACGTGTTCCAAAATACACTTTTTACGTATGACAAGCCGGGTCGCATTGCTATAATCGCCAGCGATGCCGGCTTCATCCGTACCGTGTTGCAAATATTGTTGCCGTTGCACGATACAAAGTGTTTTCGCTATACAACCAGACTGAACACTGGCATATTAGTTGTGATACGAATAGCACGGGCGTTCGTTTCAAAAGCAAAGAAAAAACCTCATCAAGGAGACACAATGCGTAAGACCTCTTTCGCGCTCGCGCTGCTGACCGCGGCTGTCCTGACCGCCTGCGGTGGTACCAGCCCAGCCGGCGGCGACCAGACGCCCAAGACCAAATTCAGCAACCAGATCACCTTCGGCGACAGCCTCTCCGACGTCGGCACCTATGCCGTCGGCGGCGTTGCAGCCCTCGGTGGCGGCCAGTACACCATCAACGGCAACAACACTTCGGTCAGCCCTGAACTGACCGGCAAGAACTACACCACGCTGATCGCGGCGCAGCTCGGCCTGAAAGCCCCGTGCGCGGCCCAGACCGGCCTGATCGGCACCGCCTCCGCCGGCTTCTCGGTGCCAATAACCGACCATCTGGAATGCTTCAACTACGCCCAGGGCGGCGCCCGCGTGACCAACCCGGTCGGCCCAGGCAATCCCAAGCTCGACAAGCCGGGCGCGATCTCGATCGGCCAGATGACCGTACCGGTCACCACCCAGATCGACAACCACCTGGCGAAGGTCGGCGGCAAGTTCAAGGCCGATGAACTGGTCATCGTCATGGCCGGCGGTAACGACGCGCTGGAACAGCTGGGCGAATACTCGGCAGCGGCCACCAAGAAGGGCAGCGACGCACTGGTCGCCAGCCTGGTCGCACAACTGGCACCGGGCACGCCGGGCGGCTCCGCCGTCATCCTGGGCGCGATCCAGACCGAAGCCGCCAAGCCGACCGCGACCTCGCAGTCCATCATCTCGGCCGCGATCACCGCCGCCGTCATGAACGGCAACCCCACCGCCGGCGCCAACGCGCAAACCATCGGCAGCACCGCCGGTGCCGCCGCATTGAAAGCCGGTGCCGACTTCCAGGCCGATCCTGCCAACGCCAAGGCGCTGGTCGATGCCATGGCCCTCGCCGGTCAACAGCTGGGCGGCCTGGTCAAGACCAAGATCCTCGCCAACGGCGCCGGCTACGTGGTCGTGAACAACCTGCCGGACGTGTCGATCTCGCCGTCGGCCAAGGCCCAGTCGGCCGACACCCAGAAGCTGATCGCCGCCATGGTCGACGCCTTCAACTCGCAGCTGAAGGCAGCCGTGGGCGGTGAGGCCAAGGTCCTGTACGTCGATCTGGCCACCGTCAGCCACGACCAGGCGACCAACCCGGGACCGTACGGCCTGACCAATACCACCGATACGGCTTGCGACCTGACCCCGGCCAAGAATCCGCTGGGCTCCTCGCTGGTCTGCAACGCGAAAAACCTGAAGAGCGGTGACGTCAGCCACTACATGTTCGCCGACTCCGTGCACCCGACCCCGTTCGAGTACGCGCTGATCGCGCGCTACGTACTGGAGCAGATGACCGTCAAGGGCTGGCTGTAATCGGGACAAGCCTGCCCGAGGGCGGGCAATCTTATAAGAATCAGGAGAACACATGAACGTAAGTAAGAATGTCGTGAAATTGCTGGTCGCAGCAGGCGCCCTGGCCGTCGCGACCGGCGCAGCAGCACAGTCGAAGGGCCAGTTCACCGTGTCGGTGGGCGCGAACATGCTGAAGCCGGACGTGACCAGCGGCGACATCTCGGCGCCGGCGCTGCCGCACTCGCAGGGCGACGTCTCGAAGGACACCCAGCCGGTGATGGTCATCAACTACGGCCTGACCGACAACATCTCGATCGAGTCCGCCCTCGGTACGCCGTACAAGCACAAGATCTACGGCGCCGGCGCGATTGCCGGTACCGGCCAGCTGGGCACCGTGCAGGCCCTGCCGGCGATCGCCCTGGTGCAGTACCGCTTCTTCTCGCCGGATTCGATGATTCGTCCGTTCGTTGGCCTGGGCGTGACCTACGCGATGTTCCAGAAGGAGCGCGGCTCGTTCGCGATGACCGCACTGACCAATCCGGGCGCAGGCGTACCGACCACCTTCAGCATCGACAACAAGTGGACCTACTCGGGCCAGGTCGGTCTGCAGGTGAACGTCACCCCGAAGTGGTTCCTCAACGCGTCCTACATCAAGACCAAGCTGAGCACCGACGTGCACTTCTCGACCGGCCAGTACCAGCACATGAAACTGGATCCGGATTCGTACATCCTGTCGGTCGGCTACAAGTTCTAAGCTGGCTCCGGCTAGTCCCAAAAACCCGCTTCGGCGGGTTTTTTCATGCGCGCCTGCTTTTTACGAGAAAGTGGCGCGGTAGGCCGGCGGCAGCTCGACCGGATAGAAGACGCCGCTGAAGGCGGCCACGATCAGCACGGCCGCCACGGCCCCCAGAGCGATGCTGCCCCAGGCCAGGCGGTTGGCGATGCGCCGCAGGAAGCAGCCGAGGTGCACGAACAGCGCCGCCACCGCCAGGCCGTAGTAGGGCACGAAGAACAGCGGATACGGGCCGACCTGCAGGCCGGCCGCGGCAAAATAAAAGTTGGTGTCCAGGTGGAGCACGGCGCGGCCGAACAGCACCGAGACCACGTGCACCGCCAGGAAGAAGGCCAGGTAGGCGCCGGACAGCGCCTGCAGCCGGTCCAGCGGCCGGGTTTGCTGCGGAAAGTGCCGGCCGCGGCGGCGCCACAGCAGCCGCAGTCCCGATCCCGCCTGGACGGCAACGGCGGCCAGCAGCAGCGCTTCGACGGCAGGGATGCGCGTGACCTTTCTTGCCGCCTGCATGAAGACGATATGCGTTTCGATACCGCCCAGCGCAGCAAGATGATTCACGAGGTGCACCAGCACGTAGACACCGACGACGATGGCGCCGGCCCGGTGCAGCCGGCGCGGCAGGTCCGGGCGCCTAGCCATGGAAGGGACAGGCGTGCGGGCTTGCCTTTGCCGCCGCCGGCGCTGCGGCCGCTGCAGGGGCGCGCACCTTGAACGCCAACCGCATGCCGCCTGCCGGACGCAGGGTCACCAGCATCGTCGGTTCGGGAATGCCCTGGCCGGGCGCCGGCGCGAGCGTGAAGCGCTGCACCAGCATGGCCAGCACCAGCGTCATCTCCATGCTGGCGAAGCTGTTGCCGATGCAGACGCGCGGCCCGGCGCCGAAGGGGATGTAGGCGCCGCGCGGCAGCTCGCGGGCGGCATCGCCGAGGAAGCGTTCCGGCGCGAAGCGCTCCGGCTGCCCGAACCAGCGCGCATCGCCCTGCGCGACAAAGAAGGGGATCGTCACCAGGCTGCCCTTCGGCACCCGCCAGGCGCCGATCTGCACGTCCTCGACCGCGCGCCGCATCAGCACCCCGGGCACCGGCGGATAACGGCGCAGGGTTTCCTTCACCACGGCCGCCAGCAGGGGCAGGCGCGGCAGGTCGGCCATGGACGGCGCACGTGCACCAAACGCCTCGTCGGCCTCGAGTGCCGCGCGCGCGGCGAGCGCCGGATCGGCAGCCAGCGCCCACGCCGCCCAGGCCAGTGCCGTCGCCGTGGTCTCGTGGCCGGCCAGGAAGACGGTCATCAGCTGGTCGCGGATTTCGTCGTCGCCCAGCGGGGCGCCATCGCCTTCCTCGTCGCGCGCGGCCAGCAGCATGCCGAGCAGGTCGTCGCCGGCACCCGTGTCGGCGCCGGCCGCGATCGCAGCGCGGCGCTTGCCGATGTGTGCGTGCACGACGCCGTCGAGCAGGCGCAATGCCTTGCGCTTGGCCGCCTGGCGCGGCAGCGGCGCCCACGTTGGAACCGTGAAAGGCAGGTACATTTCGGCATAGCCGATCGCGGCCAGCGTGCGGATCGCCTCCTCGATGCTTGCCGTGTCGTCTTCCACTTTGCTGCCGAACATCGTGCGCAGGATGATGTCCATGGCCAGCATGTTCATCATGTGCTCGATGTCGACCGCGCTGCCGCCATCGACCGGCAGGCTGCGGAAGGCATCCATCGCGGCGGCCGTCACCTGGGCCGCGTAGGCGTCGAAGCGCTTCGGGCTGAAGGCCGGCAGCAGGGTGCGGCGCTGGCGCTGCCAGGTCTCGCCCTCGGTGATCATCACGCTGTCGCCGTGCAGCTGCCGCATGACCTTGATGTGCTGCTCGTAGCGGATGAAGCTGCGCGCCTTGTCGACCAGCGTCTCGCGGATCTGGTCCGGGTGCATGAAGGCATAGTGATGGAACCAGCCCTGGCGCATGTAGACCGTGTCGCCGTAATCGCGCTGGGCCGCGCGCCAGAAGCCGAGGTAGTCGTGTTCCATGTCGGCCAGCAGGCGCAGGCCGAAAGCGCGGTCACGTGGACCGGGTGGGCGGGGGATCGTCATCGTGAAACTCGTCGGAAAAATCCAGTCGGTAGACCCAGTCGGCTTCCTCGCACAGGACATCGCGCGCCAGCTGGGAAGGGGTGCGGCCGGTCTGCGCCTTGCAATCGCGCGCCATGTGCGACTGGTCGGCGTAGTCGCAGTCGAGCGCGTGTCCAGCCCAGTCGTGCGGCTGGCCGGCAAAGTGGCGCCGCTGGGCGGCCAGGAAACTGCGCTCGCCGCGGCGCAGGCGGTTCAGGGTCTGCAGGTTGGTGCCCAGCTCGCGCAGGGCCAGGCGCTGCAGCTGGCGCGGGCCGATACCGAGCACGCTGCTGGCCATGCCCAGCGTGATGCGGCTGCCCATGCGGCGGATGCGCAGCCAGGCCGGCAGCTTGTGCTCGCGGGCGTGCTCCCGGACGCAGTCTTCGACCAGGGCCTGGCGTGCGGCGCCTGACACGGCCGCGAACACCGCGTCGGCCAGTTCCCGGCCGCGTGCCGGCAGGACCTCGTGCGCCGGGACGAAGCGGTTCTGCAGCGGCGCCAGGTCGGCCCCGAACAGCGACTGGAAGGCATCCGGATAGAACATCGCCATGAAGCCGAGGGTATCGCCGCGGTTGCGCGACACGACCGGCTGCGTCTGGCACCCGCTGACCATGCAGCCCGAGAGCACCTGGCCCTGCTGGCCGCCGGCGTCGGATAAAAGCTCGGCCTCGCCTTCGAGGAACCAGGTCATCACGCAGTGCGCGCTGGCCGGAAAGCGGTTCAGCAGCTGGTCGCCCTGCAGCGCGCAGCCGCGCGTGTCGCGCAGGATGAAGCCGCGGACAAAAGGCGCCACGTCCACCGGGGGCTGGTAGAGGCGGGCGGCTGGCGATCGCAGGGAGGACGGGGCATTCATGATCGATATTGTGGAATTGTCATTCCCAGCAATATAGAACGATCGCGACATCTTGTGGCGATGCCGCCGGCGTAAAAAAACCCGCACGCGGCGGGTTTTTCAGGGGATGTGGAGCGGGATCAGAAGGCCGCGATGCCGGTCTGCGCACGGCCCAGGATCAGGGCGTGGATGTCGTGCGTGCCTTCGTAGGTATTGACCACCTCGAGGTTGACCATGTGGCGGATGATGCCGAACTCGTCCGAGATGCCGTTACCGCCGAGCATGTCGCGCGCGGTGCGGGCGATGTCCAGTGACTTGCCGCAGGAATTGCGCTTCATGATCGAGGTGATCTCGACCGCGGCGGTACCCTCGTCCTTCATGCGGCCCAGGCGCAGGCAGCCCTGCAGGCCCAGCGTGATCTCGGTCTGCATGTCGGCCAGTTTCTTCTGCACCAGCTGGTTGGCGGCGAGCGGCTTGCCGAACTGCTTGCGGTCCAGCACGTACTGGCGCGCGGTGTGCCAGCAGTCTTCCGCCGCGCCCAGCGCACCCCAGGCGATGCCGTAGCGGGCCGAGTTCAGGCAGGTGAACGGGCCCTTCAGGCCGCGCACGTCCGGGAAGGCGTTTTCTTCCGGGCAGAACACCTCGTCCATGACGATTTCGCCGGTGACCGAGGCGCGCAGGCCGAACTTGCCGTGGATGGCCGGGGCCGACAGGCCTTTCCAGCCTTTTTCCAGGACGAAACCGCGGATCGCGCCTTCGTCATCCTTGGCCCAGACCACGAACACGTCGGCGACCGGGGAGTTGGTGATCCACATCTTCGAGCCGGAGAGCGAATAGCCGCCCTCGACCTTGCGGGCGCGGGTGACCATCGAGGCCGGGTCGGAGCCGTGGTTCGGTTCGGTCAGGCCGAAGCAGCCGATCCATTCGCCGGTGGCCAGCCTGGGCAGGTATTTCTGTTTGGTCGCTTCGTTGCCGAACTCGAAGATCGGCACCATCACCAGCGAGGATTGCACGCTCATCATCGAGCGGTAGCCGGAGTCGACGCGCTCGACTTCGCGCGCGATCAGGCCGTAGGCCACGTAGTTCAGGCCCGGGCCGCCGTACTGTTCGGGGATGGTCGGGCCCAGCAGGCCGAGTTCGCCCATTTCGCGGAAGATGGACGTGTCCATGGTCTCGTGCCGGAAGGCTTCGAGGACGCGCGGCTTGAGCTTGTCCTGGCAATACGCGGCGGCGGCGTCGCGCACCATGCGCTCTTCGTCGTTCAGCTGCTCGTTCAGCAGCAGCGGGTCATCCCAGTGGAATTGGGCTTTGCGGGGCGAATCGGAACGGCTCATGGGACTCCTGTCTCAGAAGAATCTTGTTGGAATGAAGCCATTATAGAAACACGCTCACACGGCGGCTTTTGAATCTGCGACAGGCATTTTCATTTTCCTACGTCGAACCGAACTGGCCGCCGTGGAAGATCAGCGCCGGCTGCGGATGCACCGCGCATTCTTCGACTTCGCCGACGAAGATCACGTGGTCGCCTTCCGGATAGCGGCTGCGGTTGTGGCATTCGAACCAGGCGGCCACGCCCTTCAGGATGGGTTGGCCGGTGCGCGAGAGTTCGTAGTCGGTGCTGGCGAAGGGATCGAGGCCGCGGCGGGAAAACAGGCGCGCCAGTTCTTCCTGGCCGGCGGACAGCACGTTGATCACGTAATGCGAGTTGCCAGTGAAGATGGGCAGGCTGTTGGCCTTGTCGGAAAGGCTCCACAGCACCAGCGGCGGTTCCAGCGACACGGAATTGAAGGAGCTGGCAGTCAGCCCGCGGAACGTGCCGTCGGCCAGGCGGGTGGTAATGACGGTAACGCCCGTCGCGAACTGGGACAGGGCCTGGCGGAAATGCGCGGAATCGAAGCCGCGCTCGGAGGAGCGGGGAGAGCTGGTGTTCATCGTCGCCATTATGCCACCAACGGCCAGCCTTCCCGGCGTCGCTTCAGTGGGGAAATGCACGCACGTGCGCTTTCGGTTACAGTGAGGCCATGGACAACTTATCTGCCAAGGACAAGGTATGAGCCAGCAATCGGCAACCGAAGTCGCGATCCTGGGCGGCGGCTGTTTCTGGTGCACCGAGGCTGTGTATCTGGAGGTGCGCGGCGTAACCCGCGTCGAATCCGGCTACATGGGCGGCACCCCCGCCAACCCGACTTACGAGCAAGTGTGTTCCGGCACCACCGGCCACGCGGAAGTGGTGCGCCTGGAGTTCGATCCGAACGTGATCAGCTACCGCGACCTCCTGGAAATCTTCTTCACCATCCACGACCCGACCACCCTGAACCGCCAGGGCAACGACGTCGGCACCCAGTACCGCTCGGTCATCTTCACCACCTCGCCCGAGCAGGATGCCACCGCGCGCAAGGTGATGGCGGAGATGGCGGGGGTATGGGACGCGCCCATCGTCACCCAGATCGTGCCGGAAGAAACCTGGTACAAGGCCGAGGACTACCACCAGAATTATTTTGCGCAGCACCCGTTGCAGGGCTACTGCGCCTTCGTGGTGGCGCCCAAGGTGGCGAAGTTCCGCAAGACCTTCGCCGAGCGCATGAAGTAAGTAGGGCGGGCACCCCGTGCCCGCGTGCGCTCAATGCCGCGTCGATAGCAAATCGACCGCGCCGCTGCCGTCATACATGTACTTCCGCGACCACGGCATCTGCGCCGGATCCTGCCCCGCCTTGCCGCACACGATCTGGTACAGGCTGATCCAGTCGTGCGCGAAGGCATAGGCGCAGCCGGCCAGGTAGACGTGCCAGATGCGGAAGGTCTTGGGATCGGCCAGCGCACGGATGCGCGCCGCATTGCGCTCGAAATTCTCGGTCCAGAGCGCGCAGGTGCGCGCATAGTGGCGGCGCAGGTTTTCCACGTCGCGCACTTCGAGACCGCCTTCCTGCATCGTGCGGATCACGCTGGAAAGGTGGGCCAGTTCGCCATGCGGGAACACGTAGCGGCCGATGAACTCGCCGGTGCCGTAAGGGCTGGCGCGCTGTTCGACGTCAGTCGTCGTGATGCCATGGTTCATCACCACGCCGCCCGGCGCCAGCAGCTGGTTGATGCGGCCGAAGTACTCGGCCAGGTGCTGCACGCCCACGTGCTCGAACATGCCGACACTGGTGATGCGATCGAACGCGCCGGCCACGTCGCGGTAATCCTGCAAGCGGATCTCGATGCGGTCCTCCATGCCGGCCTGCGCCACCCGCTCGCGCGCCAGCTCGTACTGGTTCTGCGACAGCGTGACGCCGACGCAACGGGCGCCAAACTTCTGCGCCGCGCGCAGCACCAGCGCGCCCCAGCCGCAGCCGATGTCGAGCAGGGTGTGCCCCGGCTGCACGCCGATCTTGGTCAGGATATGGTCGATCTTCCTGGTCTGCGCCGTGGCCAGGTCTTCGTCGCCGTTCTCGAAATAGGCGCAGGAATACACCATGGCCGGATCGAGGAATTCGCCGTAGAACTCATTGGAGACGTCGTAGTGGTAGCGGATCGCCTCGGCGTCCTTTTCGCGCGTGTGCGGCGACACCATGCGCAGCGCGCTGGCCACCCGGCTGGCACGGGGCGGCTTGCCGGTCGATTCGGCCAGCGAGTTACCGATCTGGATCATGTCGGCCGCACTTCCCTCGATTTCGAGCGCGCCTTCGACATAGGCTTCGCCCAGGTTGCCGAGGGTCGGCGACAGCAGGTAGCGCAGGCTGCCGGGGCTCGGCACCCGGATTTTCACGCGCGGCTGTTCGGAGGAAAGGTCAACCTGCTCTCCGTTCCATAGCTCGACGCGCAGCGGCAGGTTGTACTTGTTGCGGATGCCTGCGGTCCAGGCGGATAACTTCATCTGGTCGAACAACACGCGAATACCTCCGATTCACGGGGCTTCGCCTAACCTGCACGGCTTATCGAAGCCCTACGGTTGCAAACGTTGCCGCGTCCAGCTGCCGTCCTCCTGCCGCGTGTAGACGATGCGGTCGTGGAAGCGTGAACGCCGCCCCTGCCAGAACTCGATCCGTTCCGGCACCAGACGAAAACCGCCCCAGTTCTGTGGCCGCTGTGGCGTTTCGCCAACCTGTCGCGCGACGTCCTCGTAGTGATGTTCGAGTTCCGCGCGGCTGGCGATCGGCGCGCTCTGGTGGGACGCGATCGCCGACAGCCGGCTTTTCAGTGGCCGGCTGTTGAAGTATTTATCGCTTTCCTCGGCAGTGGTGCGCTCGACTCTGCCTTCGATCCGCACCTGCCGTTCAAGTTCACTCCAAAAGAATAGCAGAGACGCAAACGGGTTGCCGTTCAGTTGCCGGCCCTTCTGGCTGTCGTAGTTCGTGTACCAGGTGAAGCCGCGCTCGTCGAACTGCTTGATCAGCACGATGCGCGAGCTCGGCCGGCCGCGCTCGTCCACGGTCGATACGCCCATCGCGTTCGGCTCGTTGACCTCGGCCTTCAGGGCTTCCTCGAACCAGCGCGTGAACTGCTGGATCGGGTTATCAAGGACGTCGTTCTCGTCCAGGCTGGCCTGGCCGTAATCCTTGCGCAGGTCGGCCACGCGCTCGCCGACCGAGGCGCTGGTGACAGGTGCCGACACGCTGCCGCCCGGCATGGCCACATCCGGCGCGCTGGCCGCGGCGGCAGGTTCGATACCGCGGCGGCGCTGCATCGCCTGGCCCAGTTGCAGCATCTGCTCGGGGCTGAACAGGCGCATTGCCATCGGCGCCATCGTGCTTTCCTCGCGCTCCATGTGGTTCAGGTAACGCTGGCTGAAGCGCTGCACGGTGCTGCTGGACAGCTGGGTGCCGCTGCCATCGGCGATGGCGGTGAGCTGCTCGTGCAGGTCCTGCCACATCGCATCCATGTCCTTGTGGTCCTGCAGGATCACCGGCGCCAGCGCCTGCAGGGTGGCGGCATCCTCGCCCTGGGCGACGGCGCGCAGCATCGGGATCAGGTCCTGCTCTTCGTCGTCGTGGTGCAGGTGGGCGGCTTTCTCGAAATACTTCAGCACCGCGCTGGCGGCCTGGCGCGCCTGCTGGTCGGCACCGTGCCGGGGCAGGTGGGCCAGCAGTTTTTCCAGGGTCGCCAGCTGCTTGCGGATGCGTCCGTGGCAATGCTTGAGCACGGCGACCGGCTGGTCGAAATCGGGGGCGGTGTCTGGAAGAAGCTCGTTCATGGTGGCTGTTGCGGACGCGTGAATGGATAGGAAAAATTTGATTGACTGAAAGTTATTTTAGAGCAAGGACGGCGCTTCCGTCCGGTAAAATGACGGGATCATGACGACACTTTCCTCCTCCTTGCTTGCGCCGGCCGGCGCGGACTTCGACGACGAAGTCGACTTCGAACGCCGCTTCGGCGGCATCGCCCGTCTCTACGGCGAGCGTGCACTGGAACGCTTCCGCAAGGCGCACGTTTGCGTCATCGGCGTGGGCGGCGTCGGCTCCTGGATCGTCGAGGCTCTGGCCCGCAGCGCCATCGGCAAACTCACCCTGATCGACCTCGACAACGTGGCCGAATCGAACATCAACCGCCAGATCCAGGCGCTGTCGACGACCGTCGGCATGCCGAAGATCGAGGCCCTGAAGCAGCGCATCGCCCTGATCAACCCCTACTGCGAAGTCGAGCTGATCGAGGACTTCATCGATCCGGACAACATCCCGCAGATGGTCGCGCCGGGCAAGTACGATTACGTGTTCGACGCCATCGACAGCGTCAAGGCCAAGGCGGCCCTGATCGCGCATTGCCGCGACCATGCGATCCCGTTGACCGTGATCGGCGGCGCCGGCGGCCAGACGGATCCGACGAAGATCGAGGTGCGCGACCTCGCCCGCACCGAGCAGGAGCCGCTGCTCAAGAAAGTGCGCAAGATCCTGCGCGCCCAGTATGGGTTCGCCAAGGGCGAAAAGAACAAGTACCACATCGACGCCGTGTTCTCGATGGAGCCGCTGCGCTACCCGGAAGCGGGCGACGCCTGCGCCATCGATGCCAGCAGCATCACCGGCCTGAACTGCGCGGGCTTCGGTTCGAGCATGGTCGTGACGGCGACTTTCGGCATGGTCGCGGCCGGCCACATGCTGCGCAAGATGGCCGAGGCGGCGAATGCCCTGGCCGCGCCGGCCGCGGTGCCGGTGCAGGTGGTGGCGCCTGCGCCGGCCGCCAACGACGCTGTGCAAGCCGAGGAGGCCTTGTTATCATAGGTTCAGTTTATTTACTGAACGATGAAAGAGGTCCAATGATTCGCCACGTTGTTGTAAAAACTGCCTTGATCAGCCTGCTGCTGGCGGCGACCGCCGCCGGCGCGCAGGACTCGACCCAGACCCAGGCCCAGACCACGGCCGCCAACCCGGGCAGCGCCCAGCAGGCGACCGACCAGCCGGCCCAGCCCACCGCCCAGTCCACCGCACCGCAGATCCAGATCATCGACACCGTCGTCGGCAAGGGCAAGGAAGCCACGGCCGGCAGCACTGTCTTCGTCAATTACACCGGCTGGCTCTACAAGCCCATGGCCAAGAAGCAGCGCGGCCGCAAGTTCGACTCCTCGCTCGAGGCCGGCCGCACGCCGCTGGATTTCCAGCTCGGCGCCGGCAGGGTGATCAAGGGCTGGGACCAGGGCGTGGCCGGCATGAAAGTGGGCGGCAAGCGCACCCTGATCATCCCGAGCGACCTGGCCTACGGCAAGCGCGGCTCGCCGGGCGGCATCCCGCCGGATGCGGACCTCATCTTCGATGTGGAACTGCTGGACGTTAAGTAAGTCAAATGACAACCTGCTGCGGAGGGCTTCATGCGCATCGCGAACGACGTTACTGAACTGATCGGTAATACCCCACTGGTGCGCATCCGGCGCCTGGGTCGACATGAAGGCGAAGGCGCCGGCGCGGACATCGTCGCCAAGCTCGAGTTCTACAACCCGGCCCACAGCGTCAAGGACCGGATCGGCTGGGCCATGATCGAAGCGGCCGAGCAGGCCGGCAAGATCGGCCCGGACACCATCATCGTCGAACCCACCAGCGGCAACACCGGCATCGCGCTGGCGATGGTCTGCGCGGCGCGCGGCTACCGCTGCCGCCTGGTCATGCCCGAAACCATGAGCAACGAGCGCCGCATGCTGCTGCGCGCCTATGGTGCCGAGCTGGTCCTTACGCCGGGCCCGGAAGGCATGCTGGGTGCGATCCGCCGCGCCGAGGAAATCGTGGCCAGCGACCCGAACTGCTTCATGCCGCAGCAGTTCAACAATCCCGCCAACCCCGAAGTCCACCGCCGCACCACGGCCGAGGAAATCTGGCGCGACACCGACGGCAAGGTCGACATCCTGGTGGCCGGCATCGGCACCGGCGGCACCATCACCGGCGTGGCCGAGGTCATCAAGGCGCGCAAGCCGGGCTTCCAGGCGATCGCGGTGGAGCCGGAAGCCTCGCCCATCCTGTCGAAGGGCACCAAGGGCCCGCACCCGATCCAGGGCATCGGCGCCGGTTTCGTTCCCCAGGTGCTGAATACGCAGATCTACGACGAAGTCGTCACCGTCAAGAACGAGGATGCCTTCGAGACCGCGCGCGCGGCCGCCCGCGAGGAGGGCCTGCTGGTCGGGATTTCGTCGGGCGCGGCCTTGTGGGTGGCGATGCAGGTGGCCAAGCGCCCGGAGAATGCGGGCAAGCTGATCGTTACCATCATTCCGTCGTTTGGGGAGCGTTACCTCAGCACGGCCTTGTACGCGAATTTGGCCGGGTAATACAGGCGCGGGCACGGGGTGCCCGCCCTACCTTCATTCAATGCGCGTGGCCGGCGTGGGCATGGCCGTGATCATGATCGTGATCGTGATCATGGTCGTGCTCGTGCGCCCCATGCAGGGCGCAGCTGCTGTGCTTGGTCGTCCCTTCTTCCACCTGCAGCGTGCAGTGGTGGATCGCAAAATCCTCGCGCAGGTGCTCGACGATGTGGTCGATCGTTGCGTCGCCGGGATACCCGCCCGGCATCACCAGGTGCGCCGTCAGCGCCGTCTCGGTGGTGCTCATCGCCCAGATGTGCACGTCGTGCACTTCGGTGACGCCGGTCTGGCCCGCCAGGTAGGCCGTCACCTGGGTCGCGTCGACACTGGCCGGCACGCCCGCCAGCACCATCTGGAAAGATTCCTTCATCAGCGACCAGGTGCCGCCCACGATGATCACCACGATCACCAGGCTGACCGCGGGGTCGAGCCAGGTCCAGCCGGTGTACATGACCACCAGGCCCGCCACCACCACGCCCAGCGACAGCGCGGCATCGGCGGCCATGTGCAGGTAGGCGCCGCGCACGTTGATGTCGTCCTTGCTGCCGGCCATAAACAGCCAGGCCGAGAAGCCGTTGATCAGCACGCCGATGGCCGCCACGATCGACACCGTGGTACCGGCGACCGGTTCCGGGTGGGCGAAGCGGTGCACCGCTTCCCAGGCGATGGCGCCGCAGGCCACCATCAGCAGCAGGGCGTTGAACAGCGCCGCCAGGATCGAGGTCCCGCGCAGGCCATAGGTGAAGCGGCGCGTCGGCGCGGTCTTCGCCAGCAGCGCCGCGCCCCAGGCCAGTGCCAGGCCGAGTACATCGGAGAGGTTGTGGCCGGCGTCGGCCATCAGCGCCGTCGAATTGGCGATGAAGCCGTAGAAGAACTCGATCGCGACGAAGGCGATGTTCAGGCCGATGGCCAGCACGAAGGCGCGGCCGGCGTCGGCCGGGGCAGGGTGGTGATGACCGTGCCCGTGGCCATGGTCGTGATGATGGTGGAGGCTCATGCTTCTATTCCGTTTCCGTTCTGTGTATCGGGTTCTGCGAGGTGTTCGAACATGTTGGCGAGCAGTCCGCTGATGTGGGCGTCGGCGGCGGTGTAGAACACCTGCTTGCCCTGGCGCTCGGCCTTGACGATGCGCGCCGCGCGCAGCAGGCGCAGGTGGTGGCTGACCAGGGAGCTCGACAGCTCGAGGCTGGCGGCGATGTCGCCCACCGCGATCGGCTGCGCCAGGCAGGCTAGCACGATGCGCAGCCGGGTCGGGTCGCCCAGCAGGTGGAAGAGGTCGGCGAGTTCGTCGACCAGGTAGTCGAAGTCGTGTGGGGTGCTCATCTTTAACATGTGAAGAACTGTTCACATGTTAATGGCAAACGTCCGGTTTGCGCAAGCTGATGAATTTAGTGGAGGCGGTCCGATTCAGGAATGAGAAATTTTCGCATCAATAGCCAGCTAAATGCCGAAGCGCCGACTATGGCACCGATCGCAACTGTCGACAGGTAAGCGGTGATTTGTGGGCCACTCGTCAGTGTCGCTCCTGCTCCAAACACAACGCGAGCATGCCAAGACACGCCATGTGCTTTTAACATGTGACCTTGCCGTCGAGCCGACGCGTTGCGGCTTATTCGGCGCCATATCGTGCTCGAGAAGAATGCTGCACACCAAATTTTTGTCCAATCCACCAATACGCCAGGCCCGCAGCGAATCCCGATCCAAGGTAATTCAAGGAATCATAAAGGCCCGAACTTTGCCAGCGAAGGGAATCAAAAGGCTCGGCCAGGTCGTACCACAGAGGAAGGGCTGCCAATACGCCGGTCAGCGCAAATTGCCACCAACGCTGCAGCCCCAGCTTCCGGAAAATGTAAGTGAGCGGCACGCCGAAGAGCACGGCTGTCACGACTGCAAAAGGAAAACCAACCAGCCAGGCCAGTGGGAGGCCGCACCAGGTCGATGTACCGTTCGCCAGCCCAACGCCGCACGTGAAAAACGTTGCAGACATTACGCCCATGATGGCGGCCACTGCCAGCATGGAAAGCATACGAAGCATCATTCAAGGCACCTGCCCATCCGCATCCCGCATCTCCGGCTGCCCCAGCCCGAGATTCTTCAACTGCGGCAGTACCTTCGCCTTGTCCCCCACCGCAATCACCTTCATCCGCTCCGGCACCAGATATTTCCCGGCCGCCGCCCGCACCTGCTGCGCCGTCACGCGCCGGAACTGGTCCGGCAAGCCGCGCCAGTAATCGAGCGGCAGGTCGAACACATAGGTCTCGGCCAGGCTGCCGACGATCGTGCTGTTGGTCTCGAACTGCCCCGGCAGCGAATACACCTGCGAGTCGCGCGCACCGGCCAGCTCGGCGGCCGGCAGCGGGCTTGAGCGGATGCCGCGCACTTCCCTGAAGATCTCGGAAACGGAAGCGCCGGTGACGTCGGTGCGCACGCTGCCGGCGATGACGAAGGGGCCCGGCGTGCGGTCATAGCGGAAGCTTGAAAACACGCCGTAGCTGTAGCCCTTTTCTTCGCGCAGGTTGAGGTTGATGCGGCTCGAGAACAGGCCGCCGAGCGCGGCGTTCATCACCTGCATGGCCGGGTAGTCGGGGGTCTTGCGGCTCGCTGCCAGCTGGGTCACGCGCAGCGCGGTCTGCGGGGCGCCCGGCTTGTCGACCATGACCAGACGCGCGCGCGTACCAGCCGGGTCGCCCGGCAGCACCGGTGCCGGCTGCGCGCGCGGCCAGCCGCCGAAGCGGTTTGTCGCCAGCGCGCGCAGCTCGTCCAGGGTGATGTCGCCGGAGACGATCAGCGCGGCATTGGCCGGCACATAGTGGCGGCGCCAGAACTGGTAGAGGTCGTCGCGCGTGACGGCGCGGATCGCCTGCTCGGTGCCGAGCTGGCCGTAGCCGTAGGGGTGCTTCGCGCCGTACAGCGCGCCGGCGCTGGCCACCGCCGCCACCAGTTCCGGGTTGTCGCGCTGCTGGGTCAGGGCGCCGATGCGGGCGGCGCGCTGGCGCTCGACCTCGGCGGTGGGGAAGGCCGGGTGCTGGACCACGTCGGCCAGCACGTCCAGCGCCTGCCCGAAGGTCGAGCGCAGCGACAGCAGCGAGACCGTCGACGCGTCCGTGCTGCTGCCGCTGCCGAGGAAGGCGCCGAGCTGCGCGATCTCGTCGGCGATGCGCGGCGCGCTGCGGGTGGCCGTCCCTTCCTGCAGCATCTGGGCGGTGAAGCCGGAGAGGCCGGGTGCATCGTCGGGATTCGCGTCGGAGCCGCTTTTGACCACCAGCTCGGCCGCCACCAGCGGCAGTGCCGGGTTGTGGTGGTGGATCACGCGCAGGCCGTTCGGCAGCAGGAAGCTCTCGCCTTGCGGCAGCGTGAACTTCGGCACCGGGCCGGGTTTCGGCGGCTGGCGGCGCCAGGCTTCATCGCGGTTGATGCCCGCCGCGGCGGTGGTCCTGGCGCCGGGTTTCACAGGCCTGGCGGCCGGATCCGGCCCCAGCTCCGGCTTGCCCGGCACGCCTGCCACCACCACCCGCGCGTTCGGCTGCAAATAGCTGCGCACCACGCGCTGGACGTCGGCGGCGGTGACGCGGCGCAGGCGTGCGATGTCCTTCGGCAGGTAGCCCGGATCGCCGGTGTACTGGTTGTACTGGTTGACCTGGTTGGCCAGGCCGGCGCCGCCCAGCTTCTCGATCGAGGTCAGCATCGCCGTCTCGATCGTGTTGCGGGCGCGCTCGACTTCCGCGTCGGACGGACCGTTGTCGCGCAGCGCCTTTAATTCAGCGTCGATGGCTGCTTCCAGCTCGCCCGCTTCGTGGCCGGGACGGGCGGTGACGTCGATCACGAAGGTGGAGGTGAGCGCGTTCGAATTCTGCGCCGCCGATGTGTCCTGGGCGATCTGGCGTTGGTAGACCAGCGATTTGTACAGGCGCCCGGCCTTGCCCCCGGCGAGGATCTGGCTGGTGACGGCCAGCTCGACATCGCCGGGCTGGAAGGCGGGCGGCGTCAGCCAGGCCATGTAGACGCGCGGCAGTTCGACGCGGTCCGCCACGGTCAGGCGGCGCTCGCGCGTGATCGGGGGCGTCGCCACGTTCGGCTTGGCCACCGGCGCGCTGCGCTTGAAACTGCCGAAGTACTTCGCCACCAGCGCCCGCGTCTTCGCCTTGTCGATGTCGCCGGCGATGACGATGCTGGCGTTGTTCGGGCCGTAGTAGCGGGTGAAGAAGTCGCGCACGTCGGCCAGCCTGACATTCTGGATGTCGGCGTGCGAGCCGATCACGGACGCGTAATAGGGGTGGTTCTTCGGGAACAGCGCGTGGTTCATCGCCTCTTCGACGATGCCGTAGGGGCGGTTCTCGACGCTCTGGCGGCGCTCGTTGCGCACCACGTCCTGCTGGTTGGACAGCGCGGTCTGGTCGAGCACGTCGAGCAGGTAGCCCATGCGGTCGGCATGCACCCACAGCGCCAGCTCCAGCTGGTTCGAGGGCACGGTGTCGTAGTAATTCGTGCGGTCGTAGTCGGTGCTGCCGTTGCTGTCGGTGGCGCCGGCGCCTTCCAGCAGGCGGTCGGCCAGGCCGCGCGGCAGGTGCCGGGTGCCGGCGAACATCATGTGCTCGAACAGGTGGGCGAAGCCGGTCAGGCCGGGCGCTTCGTTGGCCGGGCCCACGTGGTACCAGATGTTGACGGCGACGATGGGCAGGCGCCGGTCCTCGATCAGGATCAGCTCCAGCCCGTTGGGCAGCGTGGTCTTTTCATACGCGACCTGGGGCAGGGCGTTGGCGGCGGGCGTGGTCTGGGCGGACGCGGGACCGGTGCCGATCGCCAGCACCAGCATCAGGGAGGACAGCAACCAGGCAGGGCTTTGAAGCGGACGGACCTTCATGCGAACTCCATGATTGACAACTCAGCGGTAACTTAGTGACAGGTATCGGCGCCGCGGTCCCGCTCGGGCAGGCCCAGCGGCGTCAGGCGGGTAGACTCCAGGAATTCCCATTCGTAGCGGCCCTCCAGCAGGCGCAGGCGCAGCACGCCGGTACGGCCGCTGTCGCGCATTTCGCTGTTCTTGACGGTTAACAGGAATGGCGTCGGGTAGGCGCCGCCGGTGCCGACCACGAACTGGCGCATGCCGCGCGCGCGGTCCAGCTTATTGTCGGCGTCCTGCGGCGCGAAGCGTTCGTAGTCGTGGTCATGGCCGGACAGCACCAGTTCGGCACCGGCCTGCTGCAGCACGCGCCATGCGTCGCGCATCTTCGGGATGCTGCCATGGCCGCCCGAGCTGTACAGCGGGTGGTGCCAGAAGGCCAGCGTGCAGCGCGCCGGATGGCTGGCGAGATCCGCGCGCAGCCATTCGAGCTGGGCCGCGTGCTCGGCGGGCGCCAGGTTGCTGTCGAGCGAAACGATGTGCCAGCTGCCGAGTTCCAGGCTGTAGTAGCCGCGGCCGGCGCGTTCGCCAAAATAGGCGAAGTAGGGCGCAGCCTTCGGCGTGTAGTACTCGTGGTTGCCGGGCGCCGGCCAGGTACGGTCCTTGAACTTGCCCCAGGTCGGGTCGTAGCAGTCCGTGAATTCTTTGGCCCTGCCGTGCGGGTAGGTGTGGTCGCCCAGCGTCAGCACCACCGCGGCCGGGTCGGCGGCCAGGCCCGCGGCGACGGTACGCGCGGTGTCGGCCGCGCGCGAATAAGCGGGGTCGCTGTAGGCACAGCGGGCGATGTCGCCGGCTGTGTAGACCGTGATGCCGCCACTGGAATCGGCGGTGCCGGTGCCGGCGAAGGCGCAAGCGCCCAGCAGCAGGCTGCCGGCCGCCGCGGCCAGGCGTAGCGCGAGAGCCGGCATCCTCCTTACTCGAGGAAGCGCAGCAGGCCGGCCAGGGCGTGCCTGACCGTCTGTTCGCGCACGGCGTGGCGGTCGCCCTGGAACACCAGGCGCTCGGTGTAGGTGGTGCCGCCTTTCGACCAGCCGAAGCAGACCGTACCGACCGGCTTGCCCGGCACCGCACCGGTCGGGCCGGCGATGCCGGTGGTCGAGACGGCGACGTCGGCATGGCTGTTGGCGATCGCGCCCTCGGCCATCGCGCCGGCCACCTCCACGCTGACGGAGCCGAACTGCGCGATCAATGCGCCCGGCACGTCCAGCATCTCGCTCTTGGACGCGTTCGAATAGGTGACGAAGCCGCATTCGAACCAGCCGGTCGAGCCGGGGATCTCGGTGATGGCCTGGGACACGCCGCCGCCGGTACAGGACTCGGCGGTGGCCAGCAGCAGGCTTTTCGTCTCGAGCAGCTTGCCGACCCTGGCTGCAAGTTCAAGAATCTCGTTTTCCATGTCGCTCGTCTCCCTCTGTTGTAGGCTGCGCCGGACCATTCTAGCGCGCCTCGGTCCGGTGTGCGCTAAAACCTTAACCAAAAACCATGCAGTAAAAATGCATGTAAATACGGTGTCGTTCCGTGCGACATCATCGAAAGGGCTGCTGCTATCCTGCTCGCCTGCCGGGCCGGTCCCGGCGGGTTCCCTTATTGATTCAGGAATACCATGCCGTTCGAATGTTTGCGCAGGGCCGAGGCGGCATGATCGGCCAACGCTCGATCCGCACCAAGCTGGTCACGATCGTGATGTCGACCACGCTGGCTGCCCTTGCGGTGTCGGTCGGCACCGTGGTCGCCTACGACCTGCGCGGCTACCAGCATGCACTGCTCAACGATATCTCGACCCAGGCCGAACTGGTCGGCCACATGACCTCGGCCGCGCTGTCGTTCGACGACCCGCGCCTGGCGCGCGAGAACCTGGCCATGCTGCGTTCGCGGCCGAACGTGCGCGCGGCCGCCATCTACGACCAGAACGGCGCGCTGTTCGCGTCCTACCTGGCGCCGGGCGAAACCGGCAGCTTCCCGCCGCATCCGCAAGAGGTCGGGCACGGCAGCAAGAGCTATGTGCGGGACGGCGACGAACTGGTGCTCTACAAGTCCATCGTCGAGAACGAGGACCGGCTGGGCACCGTCTACCTGCGCTCCACCAACCAGCTGATGGGACGGGTGCGCGACTACCTCCTGATCTGTATCGGCACCACGCTGCTGGCATTGCTGGTCGCCTGGCTGCTGGTGCGCCGGCTCGGCCATACGATCACCACGCCGATCGACGCCATCACCAACATCGCCCGCGAAGTGGTGGCCAAGCGCGACTATTCGCGCCGCGCGCCGCGCATCAGCCGGGACGAGGCGGCGGCGCTGGTCGATTCCTTCAATGCGATGCTGACCGAGATCGAGCAGCGCACGCTGGCGCTGGAAGGCTCGAACCGCGAGATCGCGCGCGAGGCGCTGGAGCGCGCCCTGGCCCAGCAGGAAGTGATGCGCCTGAACAGCGAGCTCGAAGAGCGCGTGCACGAGCGCACCATGCAGCTGGAACTCGCCAATTCCGAACTCGAACTGGCGATCGAAGAGGCGCGCAACGCCAACCAGGCCAAGTCGGCCTTCCTGTCGTCGATGAGCCACGAGCTGCGCACGCCGCTCAATGCCATTCTCGGCTTCGCGCAGATCCTGGCCGCCGACAACCTGCCCACCACGCCCGAGCAGAAGAAGGAATTCGCCGGCCATATCCTGAAGTCGGGACGCCACCTGCTCACGCTCATCAACGAGATCCTCGACCTGGCCAGGGTGGAGGCGGGCGCGCTGACGCTGTCGATGGAGCCGGTCGGCCTGGCCGAGGTGCTGACGGAGTGCCGGACCATGATCGCCCCGCAGGCGGCTGCGCGCGGCATCCGCGTGAGCTTCCCCGACAATGCCGCTGCCCTGGTCCAGGCCGACCGCACCCGCCTGAAGCAGGTGCTGTTGAACCTGCTGTCGAACGCGGTCAAGTACAACCGCGAGGGCGGCGAGGTCATTGTCGAGTGCGTCGCCTGCGGGCCGGACCGGCTGCGCCTGTCGGTGCGCGACACCGGCATGGGCCTGCGCCCGGACCAGGTGGCCGCGCTGTTCCAGCCCTTCAATCGCCTGGGGCAGGAAAACGGCGCCCAGGAAGGCACCGGCATCGGCCTGGTGTTCACGCGCCGCCTGGTCGAGATGATGAAGGGCGAGATCGGCGTCACCAGCACCCCCGGCGCGGGCTCGACCTTCTGGATCGAGCTGTCGGCCGCCGCGCCGCTCGTGCAGCTGGCGGCACCGGCGCAGGTCGACGCCGGCGAAACCGCGACGGCCCCGGGCGCCAATGCGCCGCGCCCCATCCTCTACATCGAGGACAACCCGGCCAACCTGCGCCTGGTACAGGAAATCCTCGCCTTCCGCACCGACCTGGCGCTGCTGGCTGCGCCGGACGGCCACGCCGGGCTGGCGCTGGCCCGCATGCACCACCCGGCGGTGATCCTGCTGGACCTGAACCTGCCAGGCATGAGCGGCTTCGAGGTCCTGGCGCAGCTGCGGCGCGATCCGGAGACCGGCCACATCCCGGTGGTCGCCCTGACCGCCAACGCCATGCCGCGCGATGTCGAGCGCGGCCTGTCGGCGGGGTTCGCCCGCTATCTCACCAAACCCATCGACATCGAACAATTCAATGAGGCCATTGACGGCGTGCTGGCCCAACGCGCCGCAGAAGAAAGGACAGCCCCATGAGGACAGCCCCATGATTTCGCCTACGGATATCCGGCGTGCACGCATCCTGGTCGTCGACGACGAGCCGGTCAACGTGCAACTGCTCGAATTCCTGCTCAAGACCACCGGCTACGAACAGGTCTCGAGTACCACCGACCCGCGCCAGGTGGCGTCGCTGCACCTGCAGCACCGCTACGACCTGATCATCCTCGACCTGCAGATGCCGCACATGGACGGCTTCCAGGTCATGGAAGCCCTGAAGCCGATGGAACTCGAATCCTGGCTGCCGGTGCTGGTGGTGACGGCCGAGCCGGACAAGAAGCTGGCAGCCCTCGAGGCCGGGGCGCGCGATTTCATCGGCAAGCCCTTTGACACGGTCGAGGTGCTGACCCGCATCCGCAACCTCCTGGAAGTGCGCTTGTTCCACAAGGAGTCGCGCGAGTACGGCGCGCGCATGGAGCGCAAGGTGCGCGAGCGTACCGCCGAGCTGCAGCGCTTCCGCGGCGCGATGGACGCCACCGCCGACGCCATCTTCCTGGTCGACGCGCGCAACATGGCGATGCTGGACGTGAGCGACGGCGCCTGCCGCATGCTGGGCTTTTCGCGCGACGCGCTGCTGCGCATCGACCCGGTGGCGCTGGGCCTGGCCGAACGCGCCCAGCTGGAACGCTACGCCGACCCCGATTCGAGCAAGCGCGAACACGACATCGTCGAGACCGAACTGCTGCGCGCCGACGGACAGGGCGCGGTGCCGGTCGAGATCAGCTGGCAGCTGCAGCAGCTGGACCAGATGCGCATGCTGATCGCGGTGGCGCGCGACATCTCCGAACGCATCCACGCGGCGCAGCGCCTGAAGCACATGTCGAACTACGACAGCCTGACCGGCCTGCCGAACCGCACCCTGTTCTTCCACACCCTGCGCGACGCCATCGAACTGGCGCAGGACAAGAACTGGCGGATCGCGGTGCTGTTCATCACGCTCGACCGCTTCAAGATCATCAACGATTCGCTCGGCCCGGCGCTGGGCGACGAGCTGCTGCGCCAGTTCAGCACGCGCCTGGTGCGCTGCGTGCGCCTGCGCGACACCATCGGCCGCCTGGGCGGCGACGAGTTCGCGCTGATCCTCACCACGACGCCGGAGCAGAAGGAAGAGGAGGCGGTCAGCGTCGCCAACGAGGTGAGGGAAGCGCTGCGCGCGCCGTTCGACCTGAACGGGCAGCAGGCCGCGCTGACGGCCAGCATCGGCATCGCCATGTACCCGGACGACGCGCTCGATCCGGGCACCCTGGTGAAGTACGCCGACGTGGCGATGGTGCGCGCGCGCGAGGCGGGGCGCGACGGCTACCGCTTCTTCACGGCCGGCATGAACGTGCAGGTGCTGGCGCGCCTGGACCTCGAGCTGGCGCTGCGCGGCGCCATCGACGGCAGGCAGTTCGAGCTGCACTACCAGCCCAAGCTCGACTTGAACACGGGGCGCGTCAGCGGCGTCGAGGCGCTGCTGCGCTGGCGCCGCCCCGGCTTCGGCCTGGTCTACCCGGCCGAGTTCGTGCCTGTCATGGAAGAGACCGGGATGGTGGTGCGGGTCGGGTCCTGGATCATCGACGAAGCCTGCCGCCAGATCGCCGCCTGGAACAGCCAGGGCGTGCGCGACGTGCGCATTGCGGTGAACGTCTCCAGCCGCCAGTTCGTCGAGGGCGACCTGGAAGGCGATATCCGCGCCGCGCTCGACAAGCACCAGGTCGACCCCGGCCTGCTCGAGCTGGAGCTGACCGAGAGCGCGCTGATGTCGAATTTCGAGCACACGATCCAGGTGCTGGAGAGCCTGAAAGCGCTCGGCATCCGCATCGCGATCGACGACTTCGGCACCGGCTATTCGAGCCTGGCCTACCTGAAGCGCTTCCCGATCGACAAGCTGAAGATCGACATCGCTTTCGTCCGCGACATCACGACCAATCCGGACGATGCCGCGATCGCGCTGGCCATCATCAGCATGGCGCACAGCCTGCACATGCAGGTGATCGCCGAAGGCGTGGAATCGCGCGCCCAGATGGCGCTGCTGCGGCGCCACTTCTGCGACGAGATCCAGGGCTTCCACTTCTCGCGCGCGCTGCCGCCCGAGGAGCTGGGCAGGTTCGTGCAGGACAACCGCGCGCAGCCGAACCGCCCGGCGGCGGACGACCGCAACGTGCAGACGATGCTGGTGGTGGACGACGACGTCAATGTGCTGGCGAGCCTGCACCGGCTGTTCCGGCGCGATAACTACCGCGTGCTGACGGCAGCCACGCCGGCCGAGGCCTTCGAGCTGCTGGCGCTGTACCACGTGCAGGTCATCCTGTGCGACCAGCGCATGCCGGTGATGAGCGGTATCGAGTTCCTGAGCAAGGTGAAGGAGATGTATCCGGACACCATCCGCATCATCCTGTCCGGCTACACCGGCGTCGACACGGTGCTCGATTCGATCAACCGCGGCGCGATCTACCGTTTTTATACGAAGCCGTGGAACGACACCGAGCTGCGCGACAACGTGCGCCTGGCCTTCCGCCAGTACTGGCTGACGCACGGGCCGTATGACGACCGCAAGACGCCGCGGGGGGAACAGGCGGCGTGAATAATATCGTCGTCATTCCCGCGCAGGCGGGAATCCAAGTGCTGTATGCATTGCGTTAGCTCACACCAACTTGGGTCCCCGCCTGCGCGGGGACGACGTATCAGGCGAAATGGTCCCAGCCGTGCAGCTGCAATGCCAGCGGCGCGCCGTCTGCATCGACGATACGCAGCCCCGGCTCGGCCTCGATCCGACCCACACGCGTGACCGGCGTGTTCGACTGCGCTCCGGCCGCCAGGATCGCCTCACGGTTCGCCGCGGGCGCCGTGAAGCACAGCTCGTAATCGTCGCCGCCTGCCGCCGTGAAACGGCGCCGCAGTTCGCGCGGCTGGCGCGCCAGCACCGGCCCGGCCGGCAACGCGTCGATATCCAGTACCGCGCCCACCTTCGAAGCCGCCAGGATGTGCCAGAGGTCGCCGACCAGGCCATCCGAGATGTCCAGCGCCGCATGCGCCAGCCTTCCTTCGGCCAGCAGCCGGCCCAGGGCCACGCGCGGCGTCGGCGCGTGCAGCCGTGGCGCCGCCAGCTGCCGGTCCGCCTCGGTCAGCGTCAGCTCGCCCAGGGCGTCGGCCAGCGCCAGCCTGGCATCGCCCAGGGTGCCGGAAATCCAGATGTCGTCGCCGCTTCCAGCCGCATCGCGCCGCAGCGCCGTGCCGGGCGCCAGTTCGCCGAAGATGGTGATGCAGATGTTCAGCGGTCCCCTGGTGGTGTCGCCGCCCACCAGTTCGCAGGCGTGCGCATCGGCCAGCGCGAACAGGCCGCGCGAAAAGCCGTCCAGCCAGGCCGGCTCGGCGCCGGGCAGGGCCAGCGCCAGCGTGAAGCCGAGCGGCCTGGCACCCATCGCCGCGAGGTCCGACAGGTTGACGGCCAGCGACTTGTGCCCGAGCGCGAACGGATCGGCGCCGGCCAGGAAGTGCCGGCCCTCGACCAGCATGTCGGAGGAGACTGCCAGCTGCATGCCGGGCGTGGGCGCCAGCAGGGCGCAATCGTCGCCGACGCCGAGCACGGTGCGGCCTGAGGCATCGGCATGGCAAGGGCGGGCGAAGTATCGTTTGATGAGGTCGAATTCGGAAAGCATTCCGCGATTCTAATCCCGCTCGCCGGGCCGGCGAACGGTCCTCGGCGGGCCGTTGGTAAAAATACGTACACGATTAGAGGATTCACTCTGATAAAATCACAAGCCCCCAGTCAGTCAGTAGGAAGGCCTGCAAAGCATGGATTCGTCAATCGACAAAAAAGAAGAACTACGCCAACAACTGCGTGCTGCAGCGCTCGAATACCACCAGATTCCCCGCCCAGGCAAGATCGCCGTCACGCCCACCAAGTCGGTGCTGAACCAGCGCGACCTGGCGCTGGCCTATTCGCCGGGCGTGGCCGCACCCTGCGAAGAGATCGTCAAGGATCCGGCCAACTCCTATAAATACACCGCGCGCGGCAACCTGGTCGCCGTCATTTCGAACGGCACCGCCGTCCTCGGCCTGGGCAATATCGGCCCGCTGGCCTCGAAGCCGGTCATGGAAGGCAAGGGCGTGCTGTTCAAGAAGTTCGCCGGCATCGACGTCTTCGACATCGAGATCGCCGAGAACGACCCGGACAAGCTGATCGACGTGATCGCCGCGCTCGAACCGACCTTCGGCGGCGTCAACCTCGAGGACATCAAGGCGCCGGAGTGCTTCTACATCGAGCGTAAACTCCGCGAGCGGATGAAGATCCCGGTCTTCCACGACGACCAGCACGGCACCGCGATCATCGTCGGTGCCGCCATCCTGAACGGCCTGAAGGTCGTCAACAAGGACATCAAGCACTGCAAGCTGGTGGTATCCGGCGCGGGCGCGGCGGCCCTGGCCTGCCTCGAACTGATCGTCGACCTCGGCTTCCCGATCGAGAACATCTGGGTCACCGACCTGGCCGGCGTGGTCTACAAGGGCCGCGCCGAGCTGATGGACCCGGACAAGGAACGCTTCGCCCAGGAGACCGAACTGCGTTCGCTGAGCGAAGTCGTCCCCGACGCCGACATCTTCCTGGGCCTGTCCGCCGGCGGCGTGCTCAAGCCCGAGATGGTGGCGAAGATGGCGCCGAACCCGCTGATCTTGGCGCTGGCCAACCCGAACCCGGAAATCCTGCCGGAAGACGCGAAGGCCGTGCGTAGCGACGTGATCATCGCCACCGGCCGTTCGGACTACCCGAACCAGGTCAACAACGTCCTGTGCTTCCCTTACATGTTCCGCGGCGCGCTGGACTGCGGCGCGACCACCATCACGCGCGAGATGGAAATCGCGGTGGTGCATGCGATCGCCGAGCTGGCCCACGCCGAGCAGTCGGACATCGTGGCCTCGGCCTACGGTATCTCGAACCTTTCCTTCGGTCCGGAATACCTGATCCCGATGCCTTTCGATCCGCGCCTGCTGACCCATATCGCGCCGGCGGTGGCGAAGGCCGCGATGGAAGGCGGCGTCGCCACCCGTCCGATCGCCGACCTGGCCGCCTATGCCGAGAGCCTGCAGCAGTTCGTGTACCGCAGCGGTTCCTTCATGAAGCCGCTGTTCCAGGTCGCCAAGAGCGCCCCGGCCGAGCTCAAGCGCATCGTCTACGCCGAGGGCGAGGACGAGCGCGTGCTGCGCGCGGTGCAGGTGGTGGCCGACGAGAACCTGGCGCGCCCGATCCTGGTCGGCCGCCCGAAAGTGCTGGAGCAGCGCATCGAGAAGTTCGGCCTGCGCCTGAAGCAGGGCGTGCACTACGACGTCATCAACCCCGACTTCGACGAGCGCTACCGCGACTACTGGCAGACCTACCACCAGATGGTGATGCGCAAGGGCGTGACCGCGGACATGGCCAAGCTGGCGATGCGCCGCCGCCATACCCTGATCGGCGCGATGATGATCCACAAGGGCGACGCCGACGGCATGATCTGCGGCACCTACGGCACCACCCACGCCCACCTGGAGTTCATCGACAAGGTGCTGGGCCTGCGCCCCGGCGCCAACGTGTACGCGGCGATGAACTTCGTCATCACCGAGGAACGCCAGCTGGCGATGGTCGACACCCACGTCAACGAGAACCCGAGCGCGGAAGAGCTGGCCGAGATCACGATCATGGCGGCCGAGGAACTGGAGCGCTTCGGCATCACCCCGCGCGCGGCGCTGCTGTCGCACTCGAACTTCGGCACCTCGAACAGCGAATCGGCGCAGAAGATGCGCGCCGCGCTGGCCCTGGTGCAGCAGAAGGCCCCGAACCTGGAAATCGACGGCGAAATGCACGGCGACGCCGCCCTGGATTCGAAGCTGCGCGCGAAGATCATGCCGCAGTCGACGCTGAAGGGCGACGCCAACCTGGTGGTGATGCCGAACATCGACGCAGCCAACATCGCCTACAACCTGCTCAAGACCGCGGCCGGCAACGGCATCGCCGTCGGCCCGGTGCTGCTGGGCTGCGCCCGTCCGGTGCACATCCTGACGCCGTCGGCCACCGTGCGCCGCATCGTCAACATGACCGCGCTATGCGTGGTGGATGCCGTCTCGGCACGCTGAGATTCAACAATTCGACGCATGAAAAAAAAGGCCGTTCGCGGCCTTTTTTCATATGTGCTCCCGCTGAGGTTGTCGGAAAAATGTAGAAGTTCCCTACATCTGGAGAACTTGTAATGATCCTTGAGCCAGAAGTAACAATGCGTAATCACGCGCCGTCGTTCAGCGGTTTCAGGTGATAATAGTCAAGCATATATTGTATATTTTGCACGATTTCTCCCGTGCAAGGCTTCTGGCATTGACTCTGTACAATGCGGGGTTTGTCGGAAATGTAACTGGTCCGGAATCCCAGCGCCTGCCGCCTGCTGCTGCGGCATCCTCGACCAGCACCTGGAATACCTAGAACATGCAAACAATAAAACGAGCCCTGATTACCGGCATTACGGGCCAGGATGGCGCTTATCTGGCGCAACTGCTCCTGGAAAAAGGGTATCACGTGACCGGCACCTTCCGCCGGTCCAGCTCGGTCAACTTCTGGCGCATCGCGGAACTGGGCATCGAAAACCATCCGAACCTGTCGCTGGTCGAATACGACCTGACCGACCTGTCGTCCAGCATCCGCCTGATCGAGACCTGGCGCCCGGACGAAGTCTACAACCTGGCGGCGCAGAGCTTCGTCGGCGTTTCCTTCGAGCAGCCGGTCACCACCGCGTCGATTACCGGCCTGGGCGCCGTCAACCTGCTCGAAGCGATCCGCATCGTGCATCCGAAGGCGCGCTTCTACCAGGCCTCGACCTCCGAAATGTTCGGCAAGGTGCAGGCCGTGCCGCAGGTCGAAAGCACGCCTTTCTATCCGCGCAGCCCGTATGGCGTGGCCAAGCTGTATGCGCACTGGATGACCGTCAATTACCGCGAGTCCTATGGCATCTTCGGCAGCTCGGGCATCCTGTTCAACCACGAGTCGCCGCTGCGCGGCCGTGAATTCGTGACCCGCAAGATCACCGACTCGGTGGCCAAGATCGTGCTCAACAAGCTCGACGTGCTCGAACTGGGCAACCTGGACGCCAAGCGCGACTGGGGCTACGCCCGCGAATACGTGGATGGCATGTGGCGCATGCTGCAGGCCGAGCAGCCGGACACCTTCGTGCTGGCCACCAACCGCACCGAAACCGTGCGCGACTTCGTCACCATGGCGTTCCGTGGCGCCGGCGTCGACGTCGAATGGAAGGGCCAGGGCGAGGAAGAAACCGGCCACTGCGGCCGTACCGGCAAGCTGCTGGTGCGCGTGTCGCCCAAGTTCTACCGTCCGGCCGAGGTCGACCTGCTGATCGGCGATTCCAGCAAGGCCAGGCGCGAACTGGGCTGGCAGGCCACCACCACGCTGGAACAGCTGTGCCAGATGATGGTCGACGCCGACCTGCGTCGCAACGAACTGGGGTTTTCGTTCTGACATGAACCGTATGGTCACGCAAGAGATCGTTGGCCTGACCGAGCCGCGCGAAGGCGAGGGCAAGCGCGCCCTGATCACCGGCTTGCGCGGCTTTACCGGCCATTACATGGCACGCGAGCTGAGCGCGGCGGGCTATCATGTCCACGGCACCGTGCTGCCCGGCGAGCCCACCGGCCCGGACATCTTCGCCGTCGACCTGCTCGACCGTGCCTCGGTGGCGGCGGCGGTCGAACAGGTACGGCCGGACGTGGTCGTGCACCTGGCCGCGATCGCCTTCGTGGCCCACAACGATGCCGACCAGATGTACCGCGTCAACGTGGTCGGCACCCGCAACCTGCTGGAAGCGCTGGCGGCCGGCTCGCACAAGCCGTCCAGCGTGCTGCTGGCTTCGTCCGCCAATATCTACGGCAACGCCCGCGTGCCGGTCATCGACGAAAGCGTGGCCCCGAACCCGGCCAACGACTACGCGGTCAGCAAGCTGGCGATGGAGTATATGGCGCGCCTGTGGATGGACAAGCTGCCGATCGTGATCGCGCGCCCCTTCAACTACACCGGCGTGGGCCAGACCGAAAACTTCATGCTGCCGAAGAT
>Ga0265798_10000750_pt1 | contig 52181 bp, 47 predicted proteins | sample P3T30metagenome_FD_192430 | JGI IMG/M metagenome (GOLD analysis project Ga0265798, IMG submission 192430) | Plant litter microbial communities from East Loma Ridge, Irvine, California - P3 T30 | ecosystem: Environmental > Terrestrial > Plant litter > Unclassified | place: USA: California...
GCGCCAGTGCGACTGGCGCGCTCGGCGGCGACTCGGTACTGAGTGCGCTCGTCCCAGCGGCCTTGCACACCGCTGCCCAGGCGGATGCCGGTGCTGTCGTTGCGGGCGGTCGAACGCCAGTTCAAACCGTCACCCAGGGGCAGGCTGGCGCTGAAATACAAGGCATTACCCAGGCCACCGTCGCCGGCCAGCTGCCATTGCCCGGTAGCGGTCAGAGACACGGGGCCGAGCCGTCGCCCCCAATTGACCTGGGCTCGACTGGAGCGTTGCCCGTCGAACGCCGTGGCGGTGGACCACGTGCCGCTCAGGCTGCCCGTCCAGGGATGGGTCCAGCCCAGGCCGAAGGCGTACTGATCACGCACTCGGCTTCGCTGGCCAGCGGGCTGATTCCACCCACTGTCGATCAACTCTCGATAGCCGACTGTCTGCCGACCGGCACTGAGCAAGGCTGACCAGCGATCGCCGAGCTGCTGATTGAGACTGATGCTGCCCTGCACCCCCTGGTCGTCCGATTCGCTGGCATGCGCGGCCTGTAACAGGCTCTGCGCTCGCGAGCCGGGCCACGGTTCCAGGTTGAGCCCGGCGCCGCCGGCGTTGTAGCCTTGGCCGATGAGGGCACCGCCACTGATACTGGCGGCCGGCGCCAGTGGGTAGCTGCCTCCGGCGCTCAACACCCAGGGTTCCCGAGCGCTGCGCCCACTGTTGCGCAGCTGTCCGATGCCCACAGCAAAGCCCTGTGAGGGCAACTCCAGGCCCAAGGTGGCGGCCAGGACGGTAAAGGTGCGACGTTCGCCATCGGCCTCGATCACCGTGACCTCCAGGTCTCTGCGCCGGTCAAGTTGGGGAATATCGCTCAACTCGAAAGGTCCGGCCGGCACCACGGTTGAATAGATCAGCACGCCGCTCTGGCGAACGTCCACCCGCGCCTGGGTAGCCGCAATGCCCTGCACCCGAGCGCCACGGCCGCTGCCGCCGAGCGCCGGTTCGCTCATCCACTGCGCGCCGGTGACGCGCGCGCCGGCGAGCACCGGGTTGCTCAGGTTGATCTGGCCCAACTGCAGCATCGCCTGCTGGTCGCTGAAGGTGCGCTGCGCATAGGCTTCCATGTGCTGCAGGCTCGCCTTGCCCTGCACCGAGCTATAGAACTGACGGCTGCGCAGGATCCAATCGCCTGCATTGACGCCAGCCTCGGTGTTGGCCGAAAGAAACCGGCTGCGTTGACCATTGAACTGGTTGTACAGGCCCTGCACGTCGTAGTTGAGCAGGCCGGCAACCCCACCTCGGGTAAAGGCCGATTGGTCGGCCGATGCAGTGCGCAAGGCAGGTGCAGGTACCAACAGCCGCACTTCACCGGCTTGGGGTAGCAGTTCGATCAGGGTCTGCGGAAATTGCTCGATGAACTCGCCGCAGCCTGACCCGGTATCGACCAGTTCCCCGGCGTCGCGCACGGCCTGGTCGATACACAGGGCACCTGCGGTGTCGAAGGCGGCTTGGACAACGCCTCTGGGCTGACCGTTGACCCACAGTCGCACAGCGTGCACGCCTTCTGTGAAGCGCGCGGTCTGGCTCAAGTAGGCGGCCAAGTCAGGATCGATACCACGCAGGCGCAGGGTTTCGCTGTCGAAACTTGTTGCGCTTGCAGTCTGGGTGTACAGCGCCAACGTCACTGCGGACAATGTGCTACCAATGAGCGCCTTCATCAAGGCGCGCCCTGATTCAGCGTTGCCTGATGCGTACCTACGGCAAAACCGTACACCGTGGCAGGGGTAAACAGGACCTGCCCATCGGCGACGGCCAGCGCCTTGCCGGGCAGAGTCAGCCGATCACCGGGCAATACGTAGCTGCGAGGCAGCTGCCAAGGGGTCTTGCTCGGCAGGCTGTGCACTTCCTGTGACAGACGCACGACATAGGGAGTGGGGTTGGATACCGTAAGCTGGCTGTCCTGCAGCGACCAGTGCAGGCCCTTCCAAGGCTCGGCGTTCCTCACCAGGCCTTTGGGGTGCAGGATCACCGGCAGATTCTGTCGTACGTTTACCGATACTCGTGCCTCGCCGGGTTTACCTGGCTGGTCGTTCTGCGCCAGTCCCTCGAAGATGACCCTTTTCAAGCGTTGAGTGGTGAGCGGTTCGGAGTTCGACAGGATGAAGCGCACCAGCTGCGATTCACCCGCCTCGACGCGCGCGATGGGGGGTGTGACGAACAACAGCGACGCCTTGTCTTCGGGGATGTGATCCAGCGTGACGTGCAGCAGCGCAGGATGCTGGTCGCTGTTGGTCACTTTTATGGCGGTTTCGGCATCGCCTTCGTAGACGATGACCACCGAGGTTTCCGGGATCATGCCGTCGGCATGGATTTCAGGACTGCAGATCAGCAACGCTGTGATGCCCAGGTACGCATACAAAACGTGGTTGCGGCGGTTCATCGGTTTCTCCAGACAGGGAACGCAACAGGCAGGTACGACCACGCCTTCCTCGACACCGCAGTGCCGGGAAGATCGTGTGAGGGGGAAGGGCAGCAGTACTCTAAAAGCAATCCGCGCGTTCTCGGCTCGGACCCTTCAGCAAGTGCAGGACGAAAAGATTGCAAGCGACGTAGGACGTATCTGCGCCAGGCTTTGCCGACAAAGAAACTACCGCAACGCGGTGTCGTTACAGGTACACGAGTTCGATGGTGGCGGCACCGTCGAGGGCGACTTCGTCGGTCAGGGTCAGCCCTTTGGCGGCAGCGATGACCAGATAGGATTTGAGTGCGAAAGTGGCATCCTTGATCGGCAGCGGTTGCGCCAAAGCCCCTGCTGTATCGGTGAAACCCAACAGCTCGCCGTAGTTGCGAATACCTTTCTCGCCCTGGGTCGCACTGGTCCATACGGTGCCCGCCGCATTACCTACGCCTACGAAAGCAGGTTTGCCGTCAATCAGTGATTCGCGTGGGTAGATTTCCAGAAAATGCGCACCGATTTTCTCTCCTTTGGGCGTCAAGCCCAGCCCGTAGGGTGTCACGTACCAGTTATTTCCGACGGTATCTGCACGATTGTCGATCCCACGGATTCCGTACACCGTAGCAGCCGTGCAATTGACGCTCAGGGTGGCGACCTTCTTGTTCTCGGTGAAACCTGTTGGCCCATCCACGTTGAGGTCGCTCTTCGATATCTTGCCGTGGTGGAAATCGCTGGCAGAGAGCGATGGGGTGCAAGCGGCCGGTACGATCGAGCCGGTGACACTCAAATCAACGGTTGAAGCCGCCATCGCGGTCGGGAGTGCTGCCAGCAGCGTGGTGCCGATAAGCAGACGGGATATAAGGGTCATGTTGATTTCCAGATTGGTTAATGGTGGTTGCACATCGCAACACCGCCAACTCTAGAAGCCGCTGAACATCCCGTAAGTGAGCCGATTCAGAAGTTTGCCGTGAAACCTCCTAGCCGATTTCCACAGCCGAACAGGAATGCTCCTCACCGTAGGAGCGGTCATTGGCCGCGAAGCAGACGCTGCGGTGCATCTAGCGGACCGTGCTGCGCCCTTCGCAGCGACGGACCGCTCCTACGGCGCAGTGGGTTCAGATTTTCTGGGCGATCCAGATGGTATGGCGGGTGCCCTTGTTGCCGTGGGCGAACACCTGCACTTCTTCGGCCTTGAAGCCGGCCTTGCGCAGTTTGTCGCTGAACTGGCGGTCGGCGCTGGCCGACCACACGGCGAGAACACCCTTGGGCCTCAAGGCTTTCGCGCAGGCCGCCAGGCCACCGCTCGAATACAGCCAGCTATTGGCCTTCTGGGTCAGGCCTTCGGGGCCATTGTCCACATCCAGCATGATCGCGTCGAAACCGGCCGGCTCGGCCTGCAGCACCTTGGCCACGTCCTCCAGGCGGATGACGGTGCGCGGATCGGCCAGGGGGTTGCCGGCTTTTTCGCCCAACGGGCCACGGTTCCACTCGACCACGCCGGGCACCAGTTCGGCGACCACCACTTGCGCGGTCTTGCCCAGATGCTTGAGCGCCGAAGCCAGGGTGAAGCCCATGCCCAAACCGCCGATCAGCACCCGCGAGTTCGGTCGCCCGGCCACCTTGCGGCAGGGTATCTCGGCCAGGGCGTCTTCGGAACCGTGCATGCGGGTGTTCATCAGTTGTCCGCCATCGCCTCCCTGGATCTTGATGACGAAGTCTTCGCCGTACTCGAACAGGCAGAGCGCCCCGCCGTTGTCGGGGATCGGTGTGGTGTCGAGCAGTACGAAGCGTTTCATCGGTCAATCTCGGAAGGAGGACAAGGTAGTGCCATGGTAGTAGCCTGTGTCATCGGAACAGGCAGTCAGGCCTTGGGGTGTTCAATGAAGTTGCGCAGTGTATCGGTCTTTGCATGTGTTGCCCTGTGTGCCGGTGTCGCATCGGCCTCGTCGCTGCCCCCGGGATCGCCGGGTACACCCACGCCAACCCCCTATCCACAGGTTACCGTGCCCTCGACCCATGGCGGCGAGGGCATGAGCGGTTCACCGCCGCTGCTGCCGCCCATACCGTTGCCTGCGCCACCCAAGGCCGAGAACGTCCCCGAACCCGAACGTCAGGACACGCCGCCAACCCCGGTCAAGCCCAAATCCCCCGGCGGTTGATCGCGTTTTCCCTGGTATACCGCATTCTCCGCCGACGCGGCTCGCGCCGCTGCTACAGGGGGATACAGGCCGCCTGCAACGCCACGCCCCTCGTAGCAGCGGCGCAAGCCGCGTCCAGGTTCACCGCGTTCCTTCAGGCCCACCGCATCCGATGCGCCACGAACCCTGTAGCAGCGGCGCAAGCCGCGTCCGGGCTCACCGCGTTCCTTCAGGCACGCCACATCAGGATTGTTTGGGTGTGCCCAGGGCCTTGAGCACGAACGCATATTCCAGGGCCACATCGCGCAGGCCCTGGTAACGGCCGCTCATGCCGCCGTGACCAGCACCCAGTTCGGTCTTCAGCAGCAGCAGGTTGTCGTCGGTCTTGCACGCGCGCAGGCGCGCTACCCACTTGGCGGCTTCCCAATACTGCACACGGCTGTCGTTGTAGCCGGCGACCACCAGCAGGTGCGGATACGCCTGCGCGGTGACGTTCTCGTACGGCGCGTAAGCCTTGATGCGCGCATGCACCTCGGGGTCCTGAGGGTTGCCCCACTCGTCATATTCGGTCACGGTCAGCGGCAGGTCGGGGTCGAGCATGGTGTTGAGCACATCGACGAACGGCACCTCCGCAACCGCCGCCTTGAACAGTTCCGGACGCTGGTTCAACACTGCGCCGATCAACAGGCCGCCCGCACTGCCGCCACTGATGACCAGTTGCTCGGCGCGCGTCAGCCCTTGCTCGATCAAGTGTTCGGCACAGGCGATGAAATCGCTGAAAGTATTGCCTTTGTGTTCCTGCTTGCCAGCCCGATACCACGCCTCGCCCAACTCGCCGCCGCCGCGCACATGGGCGATGGCAAAGGCAATGCCGCGGTCCAGCAAACTCAACCGCGCATGGGAAAACCACGGATCCAGGCTCTCGCCGTAAGCGCCGTAGCCATACAGGTACAGTGGCGTGGCCTGGTCGGCGAAGGCCTTCTTCACCACCCGGCTGATCGGCACCTGGGTACCGTCTGCGGCGGTGGCCCAGAGGCGCTGGCTGACATAGTCGTCGGCGTCGAACCGACCCAGCACCGGGGTCTGCTTGAGCACCACCTGGGCGCCGTCGCGCAGGTTCAGTTGGCGAACCTGGCCAGGCCGGTTCAAGGCCTCGTAGCGCAAGCGAATCTGCTCGCTGGCAAACTCCAGGCTGTCGGAGACATACAGGCTGTATGCGGCATCCGGCAGTTGCACCGGGTAGGGCGCCAGGCCCTGGGCATGGACTTCGATGATCGGCAGGCCGCGCGCGCGCAGGCTCAAGGTGAAGGCAGCGGCATTGAGGGTCACCCCTTCGAGCATCACATCGTCACGGTGTGGGATCAGCGTTCGCCACTGCTCGCGAGTCGGCGCCGCGCCCGTGTCGGCGGCCTGGTACAAGGCGAAGTTGATGCCCGACTGGTTGCTGCGGATGAACCAGGCCCAGGCACCGTCGAGTTGGCCGTGATCCGGATAGTACTCATGGTCCTCGACCCTTGGCGCCAGGCAGGTGAAATCCCCTGCAGGCTGGTCGGCATCCAGCACCCAGGCTTCGCTGGTGGTCTTGCTGTTGAGCAGCAGGATCAGCTGGCGCTCGGAACTGGAACGGTAGCAGTGCAGGAAGAAGCGCCCGTCGTTCTCCTCGAACACCTGCTCGGCGCCGTCGCTGCCCAAGGTATGGCGGTGCAGCCGGTGAGGGCGGTGGGTCTCGTCCAGTTCACCGAAGAACAGGGTCTGGCTGTCATTGGCCCAGGTCATGCTGCCGTCGCAATCCTCGAAAGGCAGCTCGACCACCGCATCGTTGTCCAGCTCCTTGACGAACAGGCGGTAGATTTCGTCGCCACTGGTGTCCAGGCTGTAGGCCAGGCGCTGGTGGTCAGGGCTGACGTTGAACGCGCCCATCGACAGGAAGCCACCGTTGGCCAGCACGTTAGGGTCCAGCAGCAACTGCTCGGAGTGCTCGTCGACCTGGGTCGAGCCGTCGTCCGGGCGTGCGCAGCGATAGTGCCGCGGGTACTCGTCGCCAGCCGTGGTGCGGGTGTAGTACAACCACGGCCCCCACGGCGAGGCGAGGGACAGGTCGGTTTCCCGGATGCGCCCCTTGATCTCCTCGAACAATTGCTCGCGCAGCTCGGCCTGGTCGGCCAGTTGTGCCTCCTGCCAGGCGTTCTCGGCCTTGAGGTAGTCGAGCACGTCGGCGCGGTCGCGCACCTGCAGCCAGGCGTAGGGGTCGTCACCGGGGGCGACATGGGCGATGGGGGCGACGATAGGCTGTGACATGAGCGGCTCTCTTGGCGCGGGTGCTGGCGGTGCATGCCCCGGGGGCACGACAACAGCAGCGCCGGGCAGGCGAAAAGCCGTTATCATAAGCGCCTATTTGCCTGCCATGCCACGGACACCATGACCGAGAACGACTATTTCCTCGCCTGGGGTATCTACGCCTTCGCCGCCCTGGGCTGCATTCTGGTGTGGTTTCGTATCACCCGCTGGATGTGGCGCTACCTGCGCGAGCCCTTGCGCCTGCTCGGCGTGGTGCTGCTGCTGACGCCCACCGTGGTCGACCCGGCCCGCGACCTGCTGGCCCCGGCCGTGGCCATCAGCGCCCTGGAGCTGTTGTTCAAGATGGGCGGCAGTGCCTGGGGCGCGATTTCCGACCTGACCATGGCCGCAGTGATTGCCTTGGGCGTGTACGTGATTTTCGCGCTGGTGCGCCTGCCGTTCCTGCGCAAGGCCCAGGCCCGGCGCCTGGCGCAGGCTGAAGCAGACGCCGCTCGGCACGATGGCGATGCCGCCGCGGCTGCGCGGCCCATCGAGCCGCGCGAAGAACGTCCGGTGCCCACGCCGCCACGGGACAACCTGCGGGTCGAACCGCGCATCTGAATCCACGTTCCATCGTCTCGAGTACCGTGCATGTGTGAACTTCTGGGCATGAGTGCCAACGTACCGACCGATATCGTTTTCAGCTTCACCGGCCTGATGCAGCGCGGCGGCCGCACCGGTCCGCACCGCGACGGCTGGGGCATCGCTTTCTATGAAGGCCGTGGCCTGCGCCTGTTCCAGGACCCGACCGCGAGCAGCGAGTCGGAAGTGGCGCAGCTGGTGCAGCGCTATCCGATCAAGAGCGAAGTGGTCATCGGCCACATTCGCCAGGCCAACGTCGGCAAGGTCTGCCTGGCCAATACCCATCCCTTCGTGCGTGAGCTGTGGGGACGCAACTGGTGCTTCGCCCACAATGGCCAACTGGCCGAGTTCAACCCGCGCGCCGATTTCTACCGCCCCGTGGGTGATACCGACAGCGAAGCGGCGTTCTGCGACCTGCTCAACCGCGTCCGCGAATGCTTTCCCGAGCCGGTCGAGTTCGAGCGCCTGTTGCCCATCCTCGTGCAGGCCTGCGAGCAGTACCGTGGCCAGGGTGTGTTCAATTGCCTGCTCAGTGACGGCGACTGGCTGTTCTGCTTCTGCTCGACCAAGCTGGTGCACATTACCCGGCGGGCACCTTTCGGCCCGGCCCGGCTCAAAGACGTGGACGTGATCGTGGATTTCCAGGCCGAGACCACGCCCGACGATGTGGTCACGGTGATCGCCACCGAGCCGCTGACCGAGAACGAAACCTGGAACCGCTACGCGCCCGGCAACTGGGGTCTGTGGCGCCAGGGTGAATGCGTTGCCACCGGACAGGCGCAGCCTGCCTGATACCCCACCGTGGCGCTGCCACCTTTGACTGAGAGGACGTTCATGCTGCGAAGCTACCTGCGACTTGTGCTGTTTGCCGTCGGCTTGCTGGTGGGTGTGCAAGTGCCCGGCGTGATCAACGACTACAGCCAGCGGGTCGAGGCCCATCGGCTCGAAGCGCAGCAGAGCCTGCGTGGTTTCAGCGAGACCGCGCAGCGCTTCTTCAATGGCGACCTGCAGGCGCTGGTGGCGCACTACCGTGCCAGCGAAGACCCGGTGTTCCGCAGCGACGCCGCCAGCATCGGCGCGCTGCTGGCCCGCAACCAGTTGCTGGAACGCGAGTGGCAAGCGCTGCAAGGACCCTGGTATGCGAAAGCCTGGCATGTGGTGGCCCAGGCCGATCCGCAATTGCGCCAGGAAACCTTGAATGGCTACAGCTATCAGGTGCTGCTGGCGCCTGAGGCAATTGCCTGGGGCATCGCCTGTGCCCTGGTGCTGGCCTGGGTGGTGGAATGCATCATCCTGTTCATCGGCTGGACCCTGTGGTTCGGCCGCCGCCGTGCCAAACCCGTGGCCGAGCCCCTGGTACGCCGCGAACGCTAGAGCGTGCTCCTACCTTCACCGTAGGAGCGGTCAGCGGCCGCGAACGACCTCACGCAATACCTCTCACTTGGCCAGGTAGCGCATCCCGTCTTCCAGGCCACTCAGGGTCAGCGGGTACATTCGCTGTTCCACCAGATCGCGAATGATGTGCGTCGACGCCGTGTACCCCCAGGTGTTCTCGGGGTAGGGATTGATCCAGATCAATTTGCGGTAGGTCTGCATGAAACGCTGCAACCAGACCAACCCCGCTTCTTCGTTCCAATGCTCGACGCTACCGCCCGGATGGGTGATCTCGTAGGGAGCCATGGCGGCGTCGCCGATGAACACCACTTTGTAGTCGGGGCCGTACTTGTGCAGCAGGTCGTGGGTGCTGATGCGCTCGGCGTTGCGGCGCTGGTTGTCCTTCCAGACCGTCTCGTAGACACAGTTGTGGAAGTAGAAATACTCGAGGTGCTTGAACTCGGTACGGCAGGCCGAGAACAACTCTTCGCAGACCTTGACGTGGGCGTCCATCGAACCGCCGATATCGAACAGCAGCAACAGCTTCACGTTGTTGCGCCGCTCGGGACGCAACTGGATGTTGAGCAGCCCGCCATCGCGTGCGGTGTGGTCGATGGTGCCGTCGATGTCCAGCTCTTCGGCCGCCCCTTGCCGGGCAAACTGGCGCAATCGACGCAGTGCCACCTTGATGTTGCGCGTACCCAGTTCCACGCTGTCGTCCAGGTTGCGGTACTCGCGCTGATCCCAGACCTTCACCGCCTTGCCCTGGCGCTCGCCGGCATCGCCCACGCGAATGCCTTCGGGGTGATAGCCACCCGAGCCGAACGGACTGGTGCCGCCGGTGCCGATCCACTTGCTGCCGCCGGCATGCCGGCCTTTCTGTTCCTCCAGGCGTTGCTTGAAGGCCTCGATCAGCTTGTCCAGCCCACCCAGGGACTGGATCTGCGCACGTTCCTCGGCGCTCAACGAGCGCTCGAACTCCTTGCGCAGCCATTCTTCCGGGATCAGCGCTTCGAGGTGTTGATCGAGGTGCTGCAGGCCATTGAAATAGGCTGAAAACGCCCGGTCGAATTTGTCGAAGTGACGTTCGTCCTTGACCAGTATCGCCCGCGCCAGAAAGTAGAATTCGTCCATGTCGGCGAACGTCACGCGCTGCTCCAGGGCATTGATCAGGTCGAGCAGTTCACGCACCGACACCGGCACTTTGGCCGCGCGCATTTCATTGAACAGGTTGAGCAGCATGGCGGACGCCCTCGCAGTCGAAAAAGGGGGATCAGCGGTTGCCGCGCCGGCTCATGAACGCCAGGCGTTCGAGCAATTGCACGTCCTGTTCGTTCTTGACCAGTGCACCGGCCAGCGGTGGGATGGCCTTGGTCGGATCACGTTCGCGCAGCACGGCTTCGCCGATGTTGTCGGCCATCAGCAGTTTGAGCCAGTCGACCAGCTCGGAGGTGGAGGGCTTCTTTTTCAGGCCGGGCACCTTGCGCACGTCGAAGAACACGTCCAGGGCTTCGGCCACCAGGGTTTTCTTGATGTCGGGGTAGTGCACGTCGACGATGCGCTGCAGGGTCGTGCGGTCGGGAAAGGCGATGTAGTGGAAGAAGCAGCGACGCAGGAATGCGTCGGGCAGCTCCTTTTCGTTGTTGGAGGTAATGATGATGATCGGGCGGTGACGGGCCTTGATGGTTTCGTTGGTCTCGTAGACATAGAACTCCATCTTGTCGAGTTCCTGCAGCAGGTCGTTGGGGAACTCGATGTCGGCCTTGTCGATTTCATCGATCAGCAGGATGACCCGCTCGTCCGCCTCGAACGCCTCCCACAGCTTGCCTTTCTTCAAGTAGTTGCGCACATCGTGGACCTTGTCCACGCCCAGTTGCGAGTCGCGCAGGCGGCTGACCGCATCGTACTCGTACAGACCCTGGTGGGCCTTGGTCGTGGATTTGATGTGCCAGGTGATCAAGCGCGCGCCGAACGACTCGGCCAGTTGTTCGGCCAGCATGGTTTTGCCAGTGCCCGGCTCGCCCTTTACCAGCAGGGGTCGTTGCAGGGTGATCGCGGCATTGACCGCCAGCTTGAGGTCGTCGGTGGCGACATAGGCGGGAGTGCCTTCGAACTTCATGGGGCTGTCCTCGGTGATCAAAAGTGGTGGCCGACTATATAGCGCAACGAGCTGCTTGTGGTGTGCCAGAAGGCTTGGCGCAACCCCCGTAGGAGCGGTCAGTGGCCGCGAACGGTGCCACGCGGTGCGCCAGATACACTGCAGCGCCTGGTTCGCGGCCAAAGACCGCTCCTACGAGAAAACCCAAGGAGAGCGGCTGGCCCTCTGCCCGCGAAGGGGCCAGGCCTGTCAATCACCTCATTGCTGCTTCGGCGGCGCCTGTTCATAGCGTGCATTGAAAGCCTGCACGAACCCGTTGCGCAATATCTGCCAGAACGCCTGCAACGGGCTGATGTCCTGACGATGCACATTGCCGCTGAGTTCGACCCGGGTCGCGAACTGGTTCTGCGACTGGTTTTTCAATACCGTCTCGGTCCCGCCCACCACGGCCTCCCAGATGGAACGCAAGATGCCCTTGTCCTTGTTCTCGACGTCCTGTTGCCAGTTGAACACGTCGACATTGTGCAACAGCGGTTTGATGTAACCGCTCAGGCGGGCGTTGTCGGCGTCGGCCTCGATCACGATGTCGCCACTGCCGGCGTTGAAATCGAACTTGCCATAGGCACCCGAGAAATCGTTGAGCCGACGCAACTCGATGCCGGTGGCGCGCAAGCGGAATTCGAAGTCTTCGAAGTTGCTGAACGGATCGAACGTGGCGGTGCTTTCAATGGGGGCCTGGCCGAACAGCTTGGCGTGGCCTTCGAAACGCGCATCGCGCTTGCCTTCGAGGTCCTCGACATTGGTCAGGTTGTACAGGCTGGCGTTGACCTGGGTGGCGCTGAGGTTGACCTGAGGTTTGGACGAGAAATTGCGGAAGCTGATCTTGCCATCGTTGACCCGCACTTCGTTCAAGGTGATCGGCAGCAGCTTGTTCATCTGGTCGCGCCAGTCGGTGCCGGCACCGGTCTGGGTGGCCTGCTTGTTGGTACCACCGTCGACGAAGTTGAGCTCGGGGCGCAGGAATTCCACATGTGCGACCACAGCATGCTTGTTCCACAGGGCGTGCCAGCTCACCGCGATGTCGATCACCGGTGCGTCGAGCAGCGGCACGGGCACTTTGCCGGAGGTCTTGACGATCTGCAGGCCGTTGATCTGATAGGCGCCGCGCCACCAGGCCAGGTCCACATCGCTGACACGGCCTTTGTAGTCGCCCATGTCGGCCAGCTTGTCGTTCAGGTAGTCGCGCACCAGATAGGGCAGGGCGATGTGCAGCCCCAGCACCAATACGACCAGGCCGGTCACGGTCCATAGCGGCCAGCTGTAACGACGTTTCATGGCAGACTCTCCAGAACGATAGTTAGCGATTGACTGTCCACAGTCTCATCCGTTCGCTGGACTCGCCCCCATCGCGGGCTTAACCTTGGATTTTTCCTGCTGCAGCACAAGGACCCTTACGCCATGAGCCGCATTTACGCCGACAACGCCCATTCCATTGGCAACACGCCGTTGGTGCAGATCAACCGCATCGGTCCGCGCGGGGTGACCCTGCTGGCCAAGATCGAGGGGCGCAACCCCGGCTACTCGGTCAAGTGCCGCATTGGCGCGAGCATGATCTGGGACGCTGAAAGCTCGGGCAAGCTCAAGCCGGGCATGACCATCGTCGAGCCGACGTCGGGCAATACCGGCATCGGCCTGGCATTCGTGGCCGCTGCGCGCGGCTACAAGCTCATGCTGACCATGCCCGCGTCCATGAGCCTGGAGCGCCGCAAGGTGCTCAAGGCGCTGGGTGCCGAACTGGTACTGACCGAGCCGGCCCGCGGCATGAAGGGCGCCATTGAAAAGGCAGGGGAGATCGTCGCCAGTGATCCCGAGCTGTATTTCATGCCCCAGCAGTTCGACAACCCGGCCAATCCGGCGATTCATGAAAAGACCACCGGGCCGGAGATCTGGAACGACACCGACGGCGCCGTCGATGTGCTGGTGGCAGGTGTGGGTACCGGCGGCACGATTACCGGTATCTCGCGCTACATCAAGCACGTCCAGGGCAAGTCGATTCTCAGCGTCGCGGTCGAACCACTGGGTTCGCCCATCATCACCCAGGCCATGGCCGGCCAGGAAATCAGCCCGGCCCCCCACAAGATTCAGGGCATCGGCGCCGGCTTCATTCCGAAGAACCTCGACTTGTCGCTGGTGGATCGGGTCGAGCTGGTCAGTGACGACGAAGCCAAGGCCATGGCGCGGCGCCTGATGCAGGAGGAGGGCATCCTCTGCGGTATTTCCTGTGGCGCGGCCATGGCGGCCGCGGCCAAGCTGGCGGAAAAGCCGGAAATGCAGGGCAAGACCATCGTGGTGATCCTGCCCGATTCGGGCGAGCGTTACCTGTCGAGCATGCTGTTCAGCGACCTGTTCACCGAAACCGAACTGCAGGCTTGATCGCTGTTGTGTGACGGCTGACGCCTTCGCGGCCGATGACCGCTCCTACGGGTATACGCCACCTCCGTAGGAGCGGCCCGCGGCCGCGAAAGCCGCGCCGCGGTATGCCTGACACACTGCAAGCCCGTCCATGTGCCGACCGCTGCCCGACGCCTTTCATTTCCAGTCGGGCCACCAGGGTTTATCATGGCGCACTGCCCACTCGAGGATCCGCTCCATGACCCTTTCCTTTGCCGCCAAGGCTGCCGTGTTGCTGCTGTTCATCGGCAGTACGCTCTACGTGCACCTGCGGGGCAAGGCGCGTCTGCCGGTGTTGCGCCAGTTCGTCAACCACTCGGCCCTGTTCGCTCCCTACAACGCCTTGATGTACCTGTTCTCCAGCGTGCCGTCCAAGCCCTACCTGGACCGCAGCAAATTCCCGGAGCTGGATGTGCTCAAGGACAACTGGCAGGTCATCCGCGACGAGGCCATGCACCTGTTCGACGAGGGCTACATCCGCGCCGCCGAAAAGAACAACGATGCCGGTTTCGGCTCGTTCTTCAAGAAAGGCTGGAAGCGTTTCTACCTCAAGTGGTACGACAAATCCCTGCCGTCGGCCGATGCGCTGTGCCCGCGTACCGTCGAGCTGGTCAACAGCATCCCCAACGTCAAGGGCGCAATGTTCGCGCTATTACCGGGCGGCAGCCACCTCAACCCGCATCGCGACCCCTTTGCCGGATCGCTGCGCTACCACCTGGGTCTGTCGACGCCAAACTCCGATGCCTGCCGCATTTTCGTGGACGGTGAGGAATACGCCTGGCGCGATGGCGACGACGTGATGTTCGACGAAACCTACGTGCATTGGGTGAAGAACGAGACCGAGCACACCCGGGTCATCCTGTTCTGCGACATCGAACGCCCGCTGAGCAACCGCTTCATGGCGAGCCTGAACAAGCGCGTCAGTGCCTTTCTGGGGCGTGCCACCGCACCGCAGAATCTGGACGACGAACGCTTGGGCGGCATCAACCAGGCCTATGCCTGGAGCAAGACCTTCAGCGATCGCTTCAGTGGCAAGGTCAAGCAGTTCAAGCGCGCCAATCCCAAGGCCTACCGAGTGCTGCGCCCGGTGCTGGCAGTGGTCGTGCTGACGGCGCTGGGTTACTGGCTGTTCGGCTGACCGCACGGGCCTTCTTCGCCGCCTTACGCGCAACCCCGCTCCCACAGGGCGCAGAGATCTTGTGGGAGTGGGTCTCTGCCCGCGAAGAGGCCAGACCTGCCCCCCACAGGGCGCCGAGGTTTTGTGGGAGCGGGTCTGCGCGTAAGGCGGCGAAGAGGCCAGCCCTGACACCACAAATCCTGCCCCTGTCACACCTTGTCCAACCTTCGTGCCTGAGGATGCATACGATTCGCTTTTACAACAGAATCGTAGGGAAGTTCCATGCATCCTCCACTTTCCTTGCGGCCCTTGGCCGCAATGATCGCCCTGGCCGCTGCCGGGCTGGCGCAAGCCGAACCGATCGAACTGGCTGCACCAACCGTCCTCGACGAGGTCGTGGTCACGGCGTCGGGCTTCGAGCAAAGCGTGGAGGATGCCCCGGCCTCCGTCACCATCATCACCGGCGATGAGCTGCGCAAAAAATCCTACAACGACCTCGGTGACGCCGTACGCAACATCGAGGGGGTCGTCGTCAACGGCAGCGCCAACGAAACCGATATCTCCATCCGCGGCATGCCACCGGACTACACCCTGATTCTGGTCGACGGCAAACGCCAGAGCAGCCGTGAAACCCGGGTCAACGGCAACCGTGGCTACGAGCAGAGCTTCGTCCCACCGGCCGAAGCCATCGAGCGGATCGAAGTGGTCCGCGGACCGATGTCTTCGCTGTACGGCTCGGACGCCATCGGTGGCGTGATCAACATCATCACCCGCAAGGTCTCCACCCAGTGGGGCGGCTCGGTTTCCTACGATTACGCCGCGCGTCAGCACAGCGACCAGGGCAATTCGCGGCAGACCCAGTTCTACCTCAACGGCCCATTGGTGGAGAAATACCTGGGGGTGCAGGTCTGGGGCCGTTACCTCGACCGCCAGGCCGATGATGACGTGGAACTCACCAACGGTTTCACCAAGGCCGACCACAAGGACCTCACCGCACGCTTGGCCTTCACGCCCACCGAGGATCACGACATCCTTCTGGAAGGCGGCGCCACGCGCCTGAAGAACGGCGACGGTACCAGCGTCAACTGGGCCACCCGCGAGCAGGAAAACAACCGCGATCATTATTCCATCTCGCATCAGGGTCGCTGGGGCTGGGCCACCTCGGACGTGTCCCTGGCTTACGAGAAAGCCAGCCGCGAAGGCAAGGCGGCGGCCAACCAGCCGGAGATTCTCGGACGCAAGCCGGTGGTGGAAAACACCGTACTCGATGCCAAGCTGGTCATCCCCACGGCCTACAACATCACCACCACCGGGTTGCAATGGAACCGCGCCAAGCTCACCGACTGGAACCAAGGCTTGATGGACGGCCGCGACTATGAGTTTTCGGTGACCCAGAAAGCGCTGTTCGCCGAGAACGAATGGTCGGTGACCGACGATTTCGCCCTGACCACCGGTGCTCGGGTGGACGAGCACGAGCAATACGGCACCCACGTCAGCCCACGGATCTACGGAGTATGGCGCGCCACCCCGGACTGGACTTTCAAGGGCGGCGTGGCGCGCGGCTTCAAGGCTCCGGAGATTCGCGCAGTGGTGCCCGGCTACGCCACCATTCGCCGCAACACCTACGTCAATCTCGGCAACCCGGACCTCAAGCCGGAAACCAGCACCAACTACGAGCTGTCGGCGCTGTGGTCCAATCGCAACGACCTGTCGGCCGGGGCCACGGTGTTCCACAACGTCTTCAAGGACAAACTGTCCACGGAAAACACCGCGCGGCGCTGGAACGGCTACATCGTCCAGGACCGCATCAACGTCGACGAAGCGACGATCACCGGTGCCGAGGTCAACGGACGCTGGGACATCACCCGCGCGGTGGCGCTGAAGGGCAACTACACCTACACCGACTCGGAGCAGAAGAGCGGCAGCAATGCCGGCGCACCGCTGTCGCTGACACCCGAGCACAAGGCCAATATCAGCGCCGACTGGACCCTCTCGGAGCGCGCCCAGGCCTGGGCCTCGGTCAACTACTATGGCCAGGAATACGGCACCACCTTGAGCGGCGAACCGGCGCCGGCCTATACCACCGCCGACGTCGGCGGCTCGTACGAGCTGACCCGCGACATCACTCTCAAGGCTGCGGTGTACAACGTCGCCGACAAGCGCCTGGACGACGACACCTACGGCACGGTCAATTACGGTCGGACCTTCTGGATGGGTACCACGCTGCGCTTCTGATACCTATCGTGGTTCAGCCTGGCAGGCGCACCAGGGCTGCCAGGCCCGGTGCGCGGTTTTCCAGCAACAATTCCCCGCCGTGGGCCTGCACGCAGGCGCGGGCAATCGCCAGGCCCAGGCCCAACCCGCCTCCCTGGCTGGGGTCGGCACCGCCTTTGCCCAGTTGCACGAACGGCTCGAACACCTGTTGCAACCAGCCAGCGTCGATCCCCGGCCCGTGGTCGCGGATCTCGATGCACAGCCCACCCGAATCTTCGCGGTACAGGCGCAATCGCGCATCGCCGCCATGGCGCAAGGCGTTGTCGATCAGGTTGGTCAGGGCGCGCTTGAGCGCCAGTGGTCGGCAGCGACACGTCACGGGGGGCGAGCCCGCCCACTCGACGGGCGTGCCCAGGGTCTGGTAGCGCCGCACCAGGTCTTCCAGCAGATCACTCAGCGACACCTCGGTAGTCGCTTCCTGCACCGCATCGCCGCGCACGAAATTCAGCGTTTCACTGACCATTGCCCGCAACTCGTCGAGGCTATCGAGCATGTCCCCGCGCAGGGTCGGGTCCTCCAGCAGCTCGACCTGCAGGCGCAACTCGGTGATGGGTGTGTTGAGGTCGTGGCTGAGGGCGGCCAGCATGCGCGTGCGGCCTTCGACATGCCGGGCGATCCGCGCCTGCATCACATTGAACGCCAGCGTCAGTTCCCGGGCTTCGCGCGGGCCGGACAGCGGCAGCGGTGCGATCCATTCGCCACGGCTGACCCGTTCGGTGGCCAGGGCCAGGCGCTTCACGGGCGCGACCACCCGGCGCATGAAGAAAGCCACGATCAACAATACCGGAATGGTGCTGACCGGCACGCTGTAGGCCAGCAGTCGGCCCCATTCGTAGGCACCGGCCGGTGCCTGCTCGGCATTGAGCTGTGCACCGTTGGGCAGGCTTATCGAGCTGCGCAGGCGCAGCGCTTCCCAACCGGCGCGCTTGAACAGGTGCTCACGGGCAGGGCCGCCATTGCGTCGCTCCAGTTGCAGGACGACCACGGTGTTGTGCTGCAAGCCCAGCCGCTGGCGCACGGCCGTGGCCAGGCGCTGTTCTTCGCTGTGCATGACGAACGGCTGGACTTCGGCGTCGGGGGCGATCCAGAAACGGGTATCGGCAGTGGTCATGGCCTCGAGCAGGTGCTGCGCAGCGGCCGGGGGCAGATCGCGGGCGGCGTGGTAGGCGCTGGCCAGCCGCTCGACCACCAGCGTGCGCGACAGCGGGTGCACCAGCGAGCCGGTGCGTTGCAGCAGCAGCACGGCAATCAGGTTGGACGCCAGCAGTGCCAGCAGCAGCAGGACCGCCAGTTGGCGAGCCATGGTCTGGGGCCATGCTTGGCGCAGGCGCTTCATCCGGGCTGCTGGGCGACGTTGGCCGCCAGGCGATAGCCGCCACCCCACACCGTTTGCAGCAACAGGGGCTGCAGGGCGCTGTCGTCCAGCTTGCGACGCAGGCGGCTGATCTGCCGGTCGATGGCGCGATCGAACAGATCGCTGCCGGGCCGCGAGGTCAGTTCGATCAAGCGTTCGCGACCCAGCACGGTATTGGGATGATCCAGGAAGACTTCCAGCAAACGGCCTTCCACGGTGCTCAAGCGTACCTGGCTTCGATCTCGGCGGGTCAGCGTGTTACAGCCGCTGCGAAAGCTCAGGTCGGCGAACTGGTAGCAGCGCAAGGGCGCTGGCTGGGCTGGCGGCACGGCCGTCACCGTTGTGCCCAAGGTGCCACGCCGGCGCAGCACGCTGTGGATGCGCGCCACCAGTTCACGCGGCTCGAAGGGTTTGACCACGTAGTCGTCGGCTCCGGCATCCAGGCCCTGAACGCGGTCGGCGCAGGCATCGCGCGCGGTCAACAGGATGACCGCCGCCGTGGACTTGTGCGCCAGCGTGCGACACAGCTCGAACCCATCGCCGTCGGGCAGCATCACATCGAGAATCAGTACGTCGAACACGTCCTGCTTGAGCAGCGCCCACATGCCAGCTGCGTCTTCGGTGGTGCGCACGTCGAAACCGAAGCGGCGCAGGTAGATGGCCAGCGGCTCGCGGATCTTGCGGTGGTCATCGACCACCAGCAAACGAGGAGAGGAAGGATTCATGATGATTGCGTTCGCGGATGATTCTCATTCGGAACGCGATACTACAGCAAGCGGGAAACCGCCGCAGCAGTGCCGGGACAGGTCGGCGACAACCTTCCTATCCCGGCCGATGTCACGCCTGGGCGTTCTTGAATGCCAGGCGGAACCGGTGCAGCAACGGCTCGGTGTAGCCACTGGGCTGTTCGCCGCCCTGGAACACCAGCGCACTGGCCGCCGTGAAGGCCACCGAGCTCTGGAAGTCGGCCGCCATGGGGCGGTACGACGGGTCTCCGGCATTCTGCTGGTCGACCACCTTGGCCATGCGCTCCAGGGTTTCGACGATCTGCTCGCGGCTGACCACGCCGTGGAGCAGCCAGTTGGCCAGGTGCTGGCTGGAAATACGCAGGGTCGCGCGGTCTTCCATCAGCCCGACGTCGTGGATGTCCGGCACCTTGGAGCAACCGATGCCCTGTTCGACCCAGCGCACCACATAGCCCAGCAAGCCTTGGGCATTGTTGTCCAGTTCCTGACGGATCTCGTCCGCACTCCATTGCGCATTGGCTACCACCGGGATGGTCAGCAGGTTGTCCAGCAGGGCATCGTGCTCGCCTGCTGCGTCGATCTGCTCCAGGGTCTGCTGCACCTCACTGACGTTCACCTGATGATAGTGCAGGGCGTGCAACGTGGCCGCAGTGGGCGAGGGCACCCATGCGGTGTTCGCGCCGGCCTTGGGGTGGCCGATCTTCTGCACCAGCATGTCGGCCATCAGGTCGGGCATCGCCCACATGCCCTTGCCGATCTGAGCCTTGCCGCGCAAGCCGCAGGCCAGTCCGGTGAGCATGTTGTTGCGCTCGTACGCGGCAATCCAGGCACTGCCCTTCATGTCACCCTTGCGCATCATCGGCCCAGCCTGCATGGCGCTGTGGATCTCGTCGCCGGTGCGGTCGAGGAAGCCGGTGTTGATGAACGCCACGCGGGTCGAGGCTGCGCCAATGCAGGCCTTGAGGTTCACCGAGGTGCGGCGTTCCTCGTCCATGATGCCGATCTTCAGGGTATTGCGCGAAAGCTGGAGCAGGTCTTCGATGGCAGCGAACAGCTTGTCCGCGAAGGCCACCTCGGCCGGGCCGTGCATCTTCGGCTTGACGATATAAAGGCTGCCGGTGCGCGAGTTGCCCTTGCGCTCCAGGTCGTAGCGTCCGATCAGGCTGGTGATCACGCCGTCCAGGATACCCTCGGGGATCTCCCGGCCTTCATCGTCGAGAATCGCCGGATTGGTCATCAGGTGCCCGACGTTGCGGATCAACAACAGCGAACGGCCGTGCAGGGTCAACCCGCCGCCTGCCGGCGTGTGGTACTGACGGTCCGGATTGAGCCGGCGGGTGATGCGCTGGCCGCCTTTTTCCAGCTCCTCGGTCAGATCGCCGCGCATCAGGCCCAGCCAGTTGCGATAGATCGCCACCTTGTCGCTGGCATCCACCGCCGCCACCGAGTCCTCGCAGTCGATGATGGTCGAAAGGGCCGCTTCGAGCAGCAGGTCCTTCACGCCTGCCGCGTCGGTACGTCCGATCGGTGAGGTCGGGTCGATCTGGATTTCGATGTGCAGGCCATGATGCTTGAGCAGCACGGCAACCGGTTGCTGCGCATCGCCCTGGAAGCCGACGAACTGGCTCGGCTCGGCCAGCGCGCTGACGCTGCCGTCGACCAGGCTCACCTGCAACTGGCCACCCTCGATCCGGTAGCCGTTGGCGTCGCGGTGCGATCCGTTGGCCAGCGGGGTGCTCTGGTCGAGCAGGGCGCGGGCGAAGGCAATCACGCGGTCGCCGCGAACCTGGTTGTAGCCTTGGCCCTTGCTTGCGCCATCGCTTTCCGGGATGGCGTCGGTGCCATACAGCGCGTCGTACAGCGAGCCCCAGCGGGCATTGGCCGCGTTCAGGGCGTAGCGGGCATTGGTCGACGGCACCACCAGTTGCGGGCCGGCCACCCGGGCGATCTCGTCATCGACATCGCAGGTGCTGATCTCGACGCGGTCGGGCTGTGGCAGCAGGTAGCCGATGGACTGCAGGAAGCTGCGGTAGGCAGCCGGGTCCTGGATCGGTCCGGGGTGGGCGCGGTGCCAGTTGTCCAGTTCGGTCTGCAAGCGATCGCGCTCGGCCAGCAGCAGGCGGTTCTGCGGCGCGAATTCATGGACCAGGGCGTCGAAGCCGGTCCAGAACGCTTCGGATTCCAGCCCGCTGCCAGGCAATACTTCGTTCTCGATGAAATCGTACAGGGTGGCGTCGACCTGCAGACGCTGGGCTCTCATGCGGTGCTTCATTGCAGTCTCCTCGAATACGGGGGCGGTAATTCAGACCAGGGCAGCGGCGCCGGCCTTGGCGACCTGCGCATCCTCACCGGGCTTGACCCCGGACACGCCGACCGCGCCGATGACCTGGCCTTCGTGGATCAGTGGCACGGCACCTTCCAGGCAGGTCATGAGGTTACCCGACAGGAACGCGGTACGTCCGTTGTTGACCATCTCTTCGAACACTACCGATTCCTTGCGCCCCAGGGCCGAGGTGCGCGCCTTGCCCGGCGCGATGTAGGCCGTGCTGGCAGCGGCGCCGTCCAGGCGTTCGAACGCCAGCAGATGGCCACCGTCGTCGACCACGGCAATGCCCACTGCCCAGTTGTTCTTCTGAGCTTCGGCGCGTGCTGCGGCGAGGATGCGGGTGACGTCTTCGTGGCCAAGAATCGCTTTGCTTTGCATGGGCTTCTCCAGTTCTATTGTCGAGAGGTTCAAAGTGCGGTGCATTCAAAAATATGGGGGTCAGTCGGCCATGGCCTGTTCGACCAGTTCGATCCAGTGCCGTACCCGAGTACGCGCGGCCCCGTCCAGATGGTTCTGGCAACCGATGTTGGCAGTGGCGATCACCTGGGGTGCACCACTTTCCAGGGCATTGAGGCGATTGTCGCGCAACTGCCGCGACAACACCGGCTGAGTCACCGAGTAGGTACCCGCGGACCCGCAGCACAGGTGCCCGTCCGGTACGTCGGTCAAATGAAAGCCCAGCCGACGCAGCAGGTGTTCGGTCACGCCACCCAGCTTCTGCGCATGTTGCAATGTACACGGGCAGTGAAAGGCCAGGCGCAGGTCGGTATGAACGGCCAGTTGCTCCACCGGCTCGTCGCGCAACACTTCGACCAGGTCCTTGGCCAGGCGGCTGACCGTCTGGGCCTTCGCTGCGTAGGCCGGATCCTGTTCCAGCAGGTGGCCATAATCCTTGATGAAAGCACCACAGCCACTGGCTGTCTGCACGATGGCTTCGGCGCCTGCTTCGATTGCAGGCCACCAGGCGTCGATGTTGTGTCGGGCGCGCTGCAGGCCACGGGCCTGGTCGTCCAGATGGTAATCCACCGCGCCGCAGCACGCGGCCTGGCGAACCGCCGTGACGCTGATGCCCAGGCGGTCCAGCACTCGCGCGGCGGCGGCATTGGTGTTGGGCGACAGCCCGGGCTGCACACAGCCTTCGAGCATCAGCACCCTGCGCGCGTGCCGCGTGGCAGGCCGCGGCACGGCAGCATGCACCTGACGCGGCAGCTTGTCCTTGAGGCGTTGCGGCAGCAGTGGACGAAAGGTCTGGCCGAGCTGGATCAGCGCCTTGAAAGCGGTCGGGTGCGGGGCCAGCGCGCGCAGACCGCCGCGTAGCCAGCGTTGCTCGACCGGCCGCGGCACCGCCTGATCCACCACTGCACGGCCAATGTCCAGCAAGTTGTGGTAGTCCACCCCCGAAGGGCAGGTGGTCTCGCAGTTGCGGCAGCTCAGGCAGCGATCGAGGTGCTGCTGCGTGTGCGCCGTCACCTCGTGGCCTTCGAGCACCTGCTTGATCAAATAGATGCGCCCGCGCGGGCCGTCCAGTTCGTCGCCCAGCAGCTGATAGGTGGGGCAGGTGGCATTGCAGAAGCCGCAGTGCACGCAGCTGCGCAGAATGCGCTCGGCTTCCTCGGCACGCGGCAGCAGGCGGGCCTGATCACTCAATTGGGTCTGCATGGGTTCACGGCTCCTGGTTCACAGCTGCGCGTAGAGGCGGCCGGGGTTGAAGATGCCCTGTGGGTCCAACTGCGTCTTGAGCTGGCGGTGGTAGCGCAGCAGCAGCTCGGGCAAGGGTTGAAACGGCTCGGGGGTGACGCCTGTGGTGTAGCAGGTGGCATGCCCGCCGACTGCCTCGACCACCTGGCGAATCGACGCGGCGCTGGCGTTGGATTTCAGCCAGCGCTGGGCACCGCCCCAGTCGATCAGTTGTTTGCCCGGTAGCTGCAAGGCAGCGGTGTTGTTGGGCAGCGACAATCGCCAGAGCGCTTCGGGCTGCGCGAAGAAGGGCAGCCGATGCTCGTTCAGCTCATCCCAGAACGCCGAGTCGATGGGCTCGCCGCCGATGCGCTCGTGGGCCGCAGCCACCGAGCCTTCGCCGCCCTCCAGGCGCAGATAGAGCACCTCATCGCTGTGGCAGGCGGCACTGATCGGCATCGGCTGCTGGCCCCATTCGGCGAGCTTGAGCAAGGCGCGCTCGGCGTCGCAGGCCAGCTTGATGCTGAAACAGGCACGCGGCTTGGGCAGTACCTTGAGCGACACCTCGGTCAGCACGCCCAGCGTGCCGAAACTGCCGGTCAGCAACCGGGACAGGTCGTAGCCGGCGACGTTCTTCATCACCTCGCCGCCGAAGCGCAGGTGCTTGCCCAACCCGGTGATGACCCGCGTGCCCAGTACATAATCGCGGGCGGAACCGGCCCAGGGGCGACGTGGCCCCGACAGTCCGGCCGCAACCGTGCCGCCCAGGGTGGCCTGCTCGCCATAGGCCGGTGGCTCGAAAGGCAACATCTGCCCGGCCTGCTCAACGGCGGCGCGCAGCGCCTGCAAGGGCGTGCCGGCCCGTGCGGTGATCACCAGTTCCGTAGGGTCGTAGCTGACGATGCCGCAGTGCGCGCGCGTATCGAGGCGCTCGCCGGCACCGATGCAGCCCAGGAAGGCCTTGCTGTTGCCGCCCTGGATGCACAAGGGGCGGTCGTCGGCCAGCGCCTGCCGAACCTGATCCAGCAGTTGCCCGCTGGCGTCCAAATCGCTGCCGGTCATCAGAAGCGCTCCAGTTCAGGGAATGGCAGTTGCCCATGCTGGATATGCATGCCGCCGAATTCGGCACAGCGCTGCAGGGTAGGAATGTTCTTGCCGGGATTGAGCAGCCGATCGGGGTCGAACGCGGCCTTCACCGCATGGAACAGCGTCAGCTCGTCACTGTTGAACTGGGCGCACATCTGATTGATTTTCTCCCGCCCCACACCGTGTTCGCCGGTGATGCTGCCGCCCACCGCCACGCACAGCTCCAGGATCTGCCCGCCGAGCGCTTCGGCGCGTTCGAGCTCACCGGCCTGGTTGGCATCGAACAGAATCAGCGGGTGCATGTTGCCGTCCCCGGCATGAAACACGTTGGCCACGCGCAGGCTGTATTGTTCGGAAAGCTCGGCGATGCCCTTGAGCACGCCCGGCAGGGCGCGACGCGGAATGGTGCCGTCCATGCAGTAGTAGTCGGGCGAGAGTCGGCCGACGGCGGGGAAAGCATTCTTGCGCCCCGCCCAGAAACGCAGGCGTTCGGCCTCGTCGCGGGCCTGGCGGACCTCGGTCGCGCCGGCCTCCGTCAGCACCTGGTAGACGCGCTGGCAGTCGTCGTGCACATCGGCTTCCACACCATCGAGCTCGCACAGCAGGATCGCTTCGGCGTCCACCGGGTAGCCGGCATGGATGAAGTCTTCGGCGGCGCGAATGGCCAGGTTGTCCATCATTTCCAGGCCGCCGGGAATGATCCCTGCGGCAATGATATCGGCCACGGCGGCGCCGGCCTTTTCCACCGAGTCGAAGCTGGCCAGCAGCACCTTGGCCACCTGCGGCTTGGGTAGCAGCTTGACGGTCACCTCGGTGATGATGCCCAGCATGCCTTCGGACCCAGTGAACAGCGCCAGCAGATCGAAACCGGGCGAGTCGAGGGCATCGCTGCCCAGGGTCAGGCGTTCACCCTCGATGGTCAGCATCTGCACCTTGAGCAGGTTGTGCACGGTCAAACCGTACTTGAGGCAGTGCACGCCACCAGCGTTTTCCGCAACGTTGCCGCCAATCGAGCACGCGATCTGTGACGATGGGTCGGGGGCGTAGTACAGGCCGAAGGGCGCCGCCGCCTGGGAGATCGCCAGGTTGCGCACGCCAGGCTGCACGCGCGCCCAGCGCCCAGCGGGGTCTATCTCGAGAATCTGCTTGAAGCGCGCCATCACCAGCAGCACGCCCTGTTCGAGGGGCAGGGCGCCCCCCGACAGTCCGGTACCTGCTCCGCGTGCGACGACGGGCACCTTTTGCGCGTGGCACAACCTGAGCAGAGCCTCAACCTGCTCGATACGTTCGGGCAACACCACCAGCAGCGGTACGGTGCGATAGGCACTGAGCCCGTCGCACTCGTAAGGGCGCAGGTCTTCGGCGCGATGCAGTACGGTAAGGTCGGGGATGCGGGAGTGCAGTGCCTGCACCAGCGCGGCCTTGTCGACCTTGGGCAGGACGCCGTCGATGCGTTCGTCGTAGAGAATGTTCATGGGCGCAGGCCACCGGCTTGTCGTTCTTATGCGCTCAACAGTGGTCGCAAACACCAGGCCTGTCTACGGGTTGAACCACTGGTAGGACCAGTTCTTTTGGTCGGGGGGCTTCTATCGAAGCGTCTACTGGCTTATTTTCGGAGGGTCGTCGAATGTTTGACGACAGTCTCGGCCGATGGTCCTACCAGCAGGCATGGCATGCACAACAAACCTCAAGTCGCCGATGTAGTGTGCGAGCGCATCGAGCGGCTCATCGTCGATGGCATTCTCAAGACCGGACAACCACTGCCGTCGGAACGGCGTCTGGTGGAAAAGCTCGGTGTGTCGCGCAACGCGCTGCGCGAGGGCCTCAAGCTGTTGCGCGCCCGTGGCATCATCGCCACCGAGCAGGGCCGCGGTTCGTTCGTCGCGTCGCTGTCGCCTGCCAACGATGCCACGCCCCTGATGCACCTGTTCAGTTCCCAGCCGCGTACGCTCTATGACCTGTTCGAAGTGCGTTCGCTGCTCGAAGGCGAGTCGGCACGGCTGGCCGCACTGCGCGGTACCCAGGCTGATTTTGTGTTGATCGAGCGCAGCTACCAGGCGCTGCTGGCGGCCCATGACCAGCCGCTGGACGCCACCCGGCATGCGCACCTGGACCACGCTTTTCACCTGGCCATCTGCGATGCCTCGCACAATCCAGTGCTGGTACAGACGCTGCGCTCGTTGACCGACCTGCTGCTCAACTCGGTGTTTGCCTGCGTGAACAACCTGTACCACCGCCAGCCGCAGAAACAACAGATCGACAAGCAACACGCCAGGCTTTACACCGCAGTGATCAATCGCCAGCCCGAGCAGGCACGCAAGGCAGCCGTGGCGCATATCGAGAGCATCTGCGCCAACCTGCGGGAAATCGAAGGGGAAGAGCAGCGTCTGGTACGTGCCACGCTGCGTCTGGAAGGCTGGGCCTGAAGCAGCGGATCAGGCGTTCTTCAGGCACTTGAGGTTGGCAAAGTCTTCGCGTAGTTCACCCAGCCTGCGCTCGATACGCTCGCGTTGTTCAGGCGTACTGTCGGCCGCAAGGCCGCTCATCAGGTCGATGGCTGCCTGCTCGGTACGGGCATAGGCCAGCTTGTATTGCGGGGTCCACACCGCTTCGCGCTGTTGCAGCAATTGCGCGATCCGCGCCGGGAATTCCGCCGACTGGCGCTGCTGCAAGGCGGCCATGAACTGCGCCTGCCAGTGCTCGCGGTTGTCGATCCATTCACGATTCTGTTCGCCCAGGCTCTGCGACCAGGCCTGCACGCGCTGCTGCTGCGTATCGGTGAGCTTGCCGAACCAAGGTGTCAGACGCTTGCTCATGCGCTTGGCGCGTTCGTCGATCTGCGCCTGCAGTGGCGGCTCCACGTATTCTTTGCGGCGCTTGACCAGATCCTCGTTGAGCGCCTGCTGCAGGGCGCGCACCTGATTGTCGTCCAGGCCCTGCAGCAACTCGACCGCCGAGGGCGTAACCTGCACCGCAATGGCCGAGATCGCCTGTTTGGCCTCGGCGGTGCGTTCGCGCAGCGCCGGCGCAGTCACTTGCTGCTCGGCGACCATGCGCTGGACCTTGTCCAGCCACTGGAGGTTGTCGGCCAGTTGCGTGGTGCAGTGCCAGCGCAGATGCTCCTTGAGGCGTTCGTCGAACCAGTTCTTCTGTTCGCGATTCATGTCCAGGTAGTCGTTCATCGACCAGGGAATGATCACGTCCAGATTGCGATAGGCCAGGTCCACTCGTGTGCAGCCACTGAACACCAGACACAGGCCCATGAGCAGCACACAATGCGACAAGCGACGAAACAAAGGATTCATGGCAGCGGTCCGTGCGATGGCGTTGTTGTGGTTATAGAGCCATGCCAGTGCGTGCGGTTCAGAAAAACGCGTGTTGGGCCTTGAGCATGAACATGCTGTCGCACTGGCCATTCTGGCCTGAATAGGCAGCGCAATTGGCGCCACTCAGGTCCGAGCCACTGTAGATGAAATCCAGGTCGAAGCTGCCGATCGGCCGTGACATCTGCAGCGACCAGTCGTTGAATGCGCGCACTTCCTGCCCCTCGCCAATGGTGAACGGGGTGGTGAGCTGATGGTTGCTGACCTTCATGGTAAAGCCCACATCCAACAGGGGCAGGCCGCCCAGGTCGGCGAACAGCGTGCTGTTCTGGCCGTCGGGGGTATTGTTGAACGCGGCTCCGAAGCGCCGATCCAGTACGCGCAGGCCGGCGTAGAACGCATGCGTCGAAGGGGCATCCAGCTCGGGGTAGCTGTACTGGATCACGCCCACTTCATAGCCCAGCGAATTATCGAACGGATGCTTGTAGCCCATATAGGAATCCACCTCCAGATTACTGGAGGAGGTGAGGCCCATGTTGGGCGACCATTGGCCGAAATACAGACCGCTGTCGTGGGTCAGGTCCAGCCCGCCATGGAAGGAACTGCCGGCGCTTGGCTGCACCAGGCCCACGGCCATGCTGCGCGACGGTGTAGTGCCGAGCTTGAGGTTGAAATCGCCGATGTCACGTTGAATGACCTGGGCGCATAGGGAAGGGGGGACCACGAGTCCGGCTATCAATAACCAGCTGGGTCTGAGCATACCTACCTCCAGTAAGCCTGGACGGCCCGATCTAGAAGGGTGCAAGCATACCGCTCATGGGCGGCGTCACGCTGCCATTCGTCGATTCAGGGGGGATGAGGGTGATGCGAGGAGTTACATGACGCTGAAGTTTTGCCCGGCGCCACGGCCGGGCCGCAAACTTACTTCTTGCCCAGGCTGATGTGCTTGGACGGGGTGAAGGTCTGGCCGCTCACGCCCTTGGCAATCTGCTGGATCTCGCCACCGGACTTGAGAAACGCAGCAATCTGTTCGTTGATCGACTCGCTGGTTTCTACGGCTGGAGCGGGTTTGACTTTGCTGTTGGATGCTTTAACGCGCATGGCTGCCATTAACCTGTCAAAAATTAATATGGCCAGGCATTGTACATGATTTATCCCCTCTCGGCTGGGCTATATGGACCAGCGGTGGCAGTGGCATCCCCTGTGATCAAGGTTTTGTCCAGCAAGGTTCCGGCGTACCAATACCTGTCGCGCAAGGCGCCTTGCGCAGCGAACCGAAGGGTTCTCGGGTAGAATGCCGAGCCAGGTGACGAGGAAAATTCGAAATGGCTTTAGTCGGGCGCTACAACGCATTGCAAGTGGTAAAACATACGGACTTCGGGCTGTATCTGGACGGCGGCGCAGACGGCGAGATCCTCTTGCCCAATCGCTACATTCCCAAGGATATTCCCAGCGAAGACGAAGACTGGCTGAACGTCTTCGTGTATCTGGACAGCGAAGACAAACTGCTGGCCACCACTGAAAAGCCCAAGGTTCAGGTGGGTGAGTTCGCCAGCCTCAAGGTCGTCGAAATCAACAGCATCGGCGTCTTCCTCGACTGGGGGCTGCCCAAGGACCTGCTGCTGCCGTTTTCCGAAGAAAAGCGCCAGATGAAAGCGGGCGAGTACTGCGTGGTACACGTGTACCTGGACAAGCGTACGCGTCGCATTACGGCCACCGCCCGCCTGGATCGCTACCTCGACAAGCTGCCGCCGGCCTATCAGGTAGGCCAGGAAGTCGATCTGCTGGTGGTCGAAGAAACCGACATGGGCTTCAAGGCCATCATCAACAACGCCCACTGGGGCTTGATCCACAAGAACGAAGTGTTCAAGTTCCTGCGCTCCGGCAAGCAGGAGAAGGGCTACATCAAGGAGCTGCGCAGCGACGGCAAGATTGCCCTGAGCCTGCAGCCCATCGGCGCGCAGCTCACCAGCAGCCTCAATGCCCAGATCCTCGACAAGCTGCGCGCCAACCAGGGCACCCTGGCGGTCAGCGACAAGAGCGATCCGCAGGTGATCAGCGACCTGTTCGGTGTCAGCAAGGGCAACTTCAAGAAGGCCATCGGCGCCCTGTACAAGGACGGCCAGATCGTCATCCACGCCGACCGTATCGAACTGGTCTGAAGCCCGTCACGCAGGCCGCTTTCAGGCCTGCAGGAACGGCGCGAAGCCGACGCCGCTGCCGGTGGGGCGCACATCCTTGAGGAACGAATCCTTGTCGGCGCTCAGCTCCAGGCTGACCGTCGACTTGCGTTTGCCGGCGTTGCGCACCACCAGCCCTTCCATGTGTTCACGTAAAAACGCCGTGGTCACTTTCAGGTGCAGTAGCTGATCACTGGAAGGGGTGTGCAGCAGCAGGTGAATCCATTCGTACTGGCCGATCTGCAGGCGTGCCACAGGGATGTCGAACCACCAGATGTTGCGTTTGGCGTCCAGCACGGTGAAATGGCAGTTGTTGACGCCGAGCACCGCGCCACCCAGTTCTTTGTTGCGACGGGCGATGGCTTGGGGTTTGTCGAGTTTCATGAAAATTCCTACAGGTATGACGCTTCGGCGCACTGGCCGAATCCGACCGGCATTCTGCGGGCAAATCGGCCGAACATAAAGCGCTGGCAAAACCCATGTGCCTGCTGCACGACCACGGCGTCTTTTGCCACGCAAAATAATTTGAAACTCTGGATGGCCGGTGCCGGTCAATTCTTGTGTCGAGACAAGACATTCCTAAATGACCAGGAGACATACCATGAGCGGCACTTCAGACAAGATCAAAGGCATGGCCAACGAAGCAGTCGGCAACGTCAAGCAAGGCGTGGGCAAAGTCACCGGTAACGAAGAACTGCAGGTCAAAGGTGCAGTGCAAGAAAAGAAAGGCGAAGCCCAGCAAGTAGAAGGCGAAGTCAAGAACACTGTGAAAGACGCTGTAAAAAAACCCTGAGGCAGCGTGTTTCCTGCCTGAGTGAAGTTCGCCAACGGTCATCAAACGATGGCCGTTGTGCTATTGGGCAGACACGGACGTACATACTCTGATTGTCGTTTTTCCTGCAGCTTTACGGTAGAAAGCGTGCCGCTACAAGCCTGCCGCGGCTGCCTGACTCAGTTGGGCTACGCATCCACTCAGGCAGGGTATTCGAAAGTCGAGTGGCGCAAGGAGACGCTATGCTATTTCCCCATATGAACAACCTGCCTTTCATGAAGGTCATGGTTCGCACGGTCAAGGAATTCGTCGACGACGAAATGCCTACCTATGCTTCGGCATTGGCCTACCAGATGTTGTTCTCACTGTTCCCCTTTCTGCTTTTCCTGATCGCCTTGATCGGTTTCCTGCATCTGCCGGATTTCTTCTCGTGGATGCGTCTGCAATCCGAGTTGGTGCTGCCGCCACAGGCGCTGGAACAGGTCAATCCGGTGATCGACCAGTTGCAGCAGTCCAAAGGTGGTTTGCTCTCCATCGGTATCGTGGTTGCGCTGTGGACTGCCTCGGCAGGCGTGCGACTGACCATGAGCGCAATGAACGCTGCCTATGATGTGGTCGAAGAGCGGCCGGCCTGGAAGCGCATTCCTTTGTCGATCCTGTACACCATCGGCCTTGCCGGCATGCTGTTGTGCGTAGCGGCCTTGATGGTCACCGGTCCCCAGGTCATGCAGTGGTTGGCCGGGCAGATCGGCATGGAAGATTTCATCGTCACGCTGTGGACCATCCTGCGCTGGCCACTGATCGTCATCCTGCTGATGATCGCCGTTGCGGTGATCTACTACGTCATGCCTGACGTGAAGCAGGAATTCCGCTTCATCACGCCTGGCTCGATGCTCGCCGTGGTGGTGTGGATCGTCGCATCGCTGGGCTTTGCCTACTACGTGAAGACGTTCGCCGACTACAACGCCATGTACGGCAGCATTGGCGCGATCATCGTGTTGCTGTTGTATTTCTACATCTCTTCTGCGGTGCTGTTGCTCGGTGCCGAGATGAATGCGGTGATCGAGCACATGTCGGCCGAGGGCAAGGACAAGGGTGCCAAAGACCCTGAAGATACCACCCCCGCTGTGGACCAGACCGGGACCGTGCCCACGGGCGAGAAGGACCTGCGTGCAAGTCCTGCCACGCCGTCATCGGTTGCAGCGCGCCCGCAGCCTTGAGCCGAGGCTATGCAGATCAAGCGGCAGTCGGACGCACCAGGGCCAGCAAGTTCTTGCTGGCTCGGTAGCGCTGCAGGCGCTGGGTCAGCTCGGCAGGCAGAGTGGTTGCATCCTCGAAGCCGGCGCTCAGGTAGAAACCACGCAACGGCGGTTCGCAAAACAACCATACCGGCCCGCCCAGCGTAGCCTGGGCGGTGCTGAGCAAGCGTCGGCCCAAGCCCTTGTTGCGCTGATCGACAGCCACGTGCAGGCCGGTTAACCAGTGCCCCCCGGCCACCGACACGAAGTTCGAACCTGCAACGATTCCGTCGCTCCGTGCTACCCACCAGCGGGCGTTGCCCACGCTGCGCATCCGACTGTTCTGCGACTTGTAGAACTTGTCCAGCAGCGGTCGCGCACAGGTCGGTAGTTCGATGAATTCCACGTAAATGTGTCCTGTTATTGCCAAAGCGCCAGGTTTGCCCAATGGCGGGAGAAATTGCTTCGTGACCGCACCGGCGCTGTAGTAAGGTCCGGGCCTCTTTTTATGACGGAGATGCGCTGTGCAGCAGCCGATTCGCAAATTACTCTATCTGGCTGGCCTGATCAGCCCGCTATGGCTGGCCGCCAGCCTCATCGTGACCGGCAGCTTGTACGCTGGGTACAGCCACATCGATCAGGCGATGGGTCTGTTGGGCGCCATCGATGCACCCACCCACGCCCTCTGGGCCTGGCTCGGTCATTACCCGCTGGGCCTGTTGTCGATAGCGTTCGGTATTGGCCTGTACGCGGGCCATGCTCATCTGCGCCTTGCGCGGCTGAGCGCCTCGCTGATTATCGTGCACGGTGTGGCGAGCCTGGCCGCTGGGTATTTCACCTGCGACGCCGGCTGTTCCCTGCAATACCCCTCGACACAGCAGAACCTGCATACCATCGCCAGCGTGATCATGTCGGCAAGCCTGTTGCTCGCCAGTGCGCTGTGGATTGTCGTGGCACGCCGCGAGGGCCGCAAGGGCTTGGTCTGGTTGTCCCTGATCTGTAGCCTGTTTGCGCTGGGCTGCCTGCCGTGGATGGCAGCAGCGATGGACGTTGGCCGTGGCTTCGGCCTGTTCCAGCGGGTCAACTACTTCGCTTCACTGGTGTGGGTCGCCGGGCTGGCGTGGGCATTGCTCAAGGCCGAGCGCAACGAATACGCCTGACGCTTCAGGTCATCAAGGTGATCCAGATCGCCGCGCCGCCGATCACCGTGACCATGCTGCCCAGGCCAAGCACGCCCGTCACGTCGGCCGGGAAGCGCGCGCGGCTGATCCCTTCCACCCTGCAGCGGTATCGGCGCCGTTGGCTCAGCCAGATCAGCAGCGCTCCCAGCAAAGTGAATGCGATCAGGCCACCGGCGAAGCGCCCGTGGAAGGGCATCCAGCGCAGAAAGAACAGACTCGCCACCAACATCGCCAACAGGGTCCGTCCCCACGCCAGCAACGTCCGTTCAGGCTGCAGGCCTTCGTCCTGATGTCCCGCTTGCAGCAGGCTCATCGCAATACGACGAAGGCTATCAGCGCTGCCGTGACCAACGCACCGCCGATGGACAGCAGCGGCACCAGCAACGGAATGGGCAAGGGCTGCTTGTGACGCATCGCCCGCTCCACGTTCAGCCAGCGCAGGCTCGCACTGGCACTGAGCAGCATGCCCAGCAGCAGCAGGATGACCGCCAGGCTCTTGCGAAACTCGGGTGCGAACACGTCCGCAGTGAATGCTTCGACAGCGATGCCGCCAGCCATCAAGGCCAGGGCTGTACGAATCCAGGCCAGAAACGTGCGTTCGTTGGCCAACGTGAAACGTGGGTCGGGCTCGCTGCCGCCCGTGAGCAGCTTCAGCTGTCGCGCGCTGCGTTGGCCATGAGTGGGGGGGATCCCGGGGTCAGGTCTCGCCATGTGGGTGCCAGGCAGGGTGTGGAGGTAGGGCGATGCTACCATCGCCAGCCGTCGTGCCGGCCACTTTCCGCGTAGCAGGCCCAGGCCTCAGTCGCGGTCGGTGTTCACGGGCAGGTGGAAGCTGAACTGCGTACCGTCTTCATCGCTCGACGCGACTTCCAGTCGACCGGCGTGGGCCAGGGCGATCTGATAGGCAATGTACAAACCCAGTCCAAGGCCCCCGCGCGGGCTGCGCACACTGGGTCGGGCAAAGGGTTTGAACAACTGCGAGCGCACGTTTTCAGCGATCGCCGGCCCCTGATTATGCACCGACAGGGTGAATGCCTGATTGGACAGTCGGCCGCACACGCGCACCTCGCTGTCCGGAGCACCGTGGATGATCGCGTTGGACACCAGGTTGGAAAGCAGTTGGCCAATACGCTCCTTGTCGCACAGCACGCCTTGCAGATCATCGACATCCATCGTGATGACTCGGTCGGGGTGAATGCGCTGCAGCTCGGAGACCACGTGCTCCAGGCTCCGCGTCAGGTCGGCGTCGGGTTGCAGGTCCACCACGATGCCGGCACCGAGTCGTCCACGGGCAAAATCCAGCACATCTTCGATCAGCTGCGAGGCGCGACGTGCACTGGTCTGGATATGCTTGACAATACCCAGGCTGCGCTCATCGGTGACGCGTCGCTGCAACAGCTCCGAGCCGGCGTTGATGGCAAACAGCGGATTGCGCAAGTCATGGCCGAGCACCGCAATGAACTGATCACGCAGATCGGCCATTTCACGCTCTTCCAGCAACGCGGTAGCCGTGCGCTGGTGCTGTTCTTCATTCTCCATCTGCAGCGACAGCAAACGCGAGAACGATTCCATCATGGGTTCGATGGTGCTGCCTTTGAGGCAGGTAGGCCGTGGATCGAGCGCACAGATGGTGCCGAAAAAGCTGCCATCGGCGCGGAATATAGGCGTCGATATATAGCTTTCGAACTTGTAGATGCGCGGAGTGTGATGGTTGCAGTACACCTCGTCTTCGCTGACCTTGTCGATGATGACGGTCTGCTGACTGACGCGTATCTCGTGACACAGGGTAGTGGTCACGTCCAGTTCGTCGCCGACCCCCAGGCCAAAGCCGATGCTGTCGAGCACCGCGCACGTGGTCCACGAATCTTCGGTAACTCTGGCTACCGCTGCAAAACGCATCCCGGTGGTTTCGCAGATGACCTGCAGGATTGCCGGGACCGCGTCGATACGCGCGAGGGTGGCTATGTCGGCTGCTGCAGTCGTGCCCATGGAGTGTCCACTGTGGTTGCGCATGCCGGAACCATTGGCTGGTCGTGTCCGGACGGTGCACCGATTCTAGCGATGCCGTTCGAGCCTGTAAAAAAATCTTGAGTCCGCACGGCTTATATCAGCTGTAATCACTTGCCTGCGGTACCTCACGAACTCTGCGCGAGGCGCTCTGCTGCTTGAGCAATGGCTCCAGCGCCAGGTGAACCAGAGCGGTGCTCAAATAATCGCCTTGTACCTCTGCGCACCCTTCATGCTGCAGGCAGCGCAGCCGTTGCTCGGTATCGACACCGGCGCCGATCACACGAACACCCATGGCCTTGCCCAGGTCGATCATGCCGCGCACCATGGCGCGGTCATTCGGGTTGTCGCTCATGCCGGCCACGAAGCGTCGTTCGATCTTCAACCCATCGAAGGGATAAAGACGTAGATATCCCAGGGAGCAGTAGCCACTGCCGAACTCATCGAGAATCAGCCCGGTACCCAGTTCCTTCAGTGCGGTCAGTGCACCTACGGCACCGTCGGCACAGCCCAGCATGACCTGCTCGGCAACCTGCACCTGCAGACGGCTGGCAGGCAAGCGGGCTTCTGCCAGCGCGTCACGAACATCGCGAGAAACATCGCCGCGGCTGAAATGCGCCGGTGCCAGGCTCAGCGACACGGCAATCGACTGTGGCCAATGGCGTGCTGCCTTGCAGGCCTCGCCCAACATCCAGCGGCCGATCGCTACGATCAAGTCGCTGCGCTCGGCCAAAGGCAGGAAAACGTCCGAGGTGAGCAAGCCTTCGACCGGGTGCTGCCAGCGCAGCAGTGCCTCGACCGCGACCACTCGGTCGGCCTCGGCGCTATACCTGGGCTGAAACTGCAGCAGCAGTTGTTCATGGCGTATGGCTGATGCCAGATCGGTTTCCAGTTGCCTGAGTTGGTTCTGTCGGTCCAGCGCAGGGGCAAAATGCTGCCAGCTGCCGGCGCCTTGAGCCTTGGCCTGACGCAGGGCGACGTCCGCGCAGCGCTTCCACTCGCGGGCATCGCCACGTGCGGGCCGGTCGTGAACCACGCCGATATTCACACCCACCTGTAGCTGTCTGATGCCATGCGCGATCGGGCGCTGGATGTTGTCGATCAGGCGCTGACAGAAATGCTCGATCTCGATCATCTCGTCGATGCTGGCCAGCACGAGCATGAACTGCCCGGCGTGCAGGCGTGTCACCAGATCATTGCTGCGCGTGCTGTCGCGCAGGCGACTGGCGACTGTGCGCAGAACACATTCGCGTGCGGGCTTGTCCAGGGTTTGCTGCGCTGCGTCAAACCCTTCCAGGTCCAGCAGCAGCACGGTCAATGGCAGCGGACGCAGGCGATCGGCCAGGGTCTGGTCGAGGAACCGCGTCAGGGCATGCTCATCACCCAGGCCCGTCACGGCATCGTGGGTGGAGCGGTGGGCCAGCTGGGCCTGGGCGCTGACATGGTCGGTGACGTCGACCACCGTACCGCGGTACCCGACCACACGTGATTCATGCACGATGGGCCGTGCTGCAATGCGACTCTGGCGGGTCTGTCCCGCGCTGTCGCGGTAGCTGCAGCGCAACTGACCAGTCCCTGCTGCTGCGGCGGTGCTTCCCAACTGTTGCAGCCATTGGCCCGGAGGGAGGGTTTCGCACTGCAGCAGCAATTCAATGGGCTGGCCCAGCCAGGCATCACCTGCCAAACCGGTGGAAGCGGTAAATTCCGATGATAGATAACTGACCCGCATGAACTCGTCGGTTTCCCATATCCAGTCGGAACTGGCACGGGTCAGGTCATACAGGCGCTCTTCACTCGATTGCAGTGCTCGATGCCTGTCCTGCAACCGCGCATGATCCCGGTCGATGTCACGCAAGCTGCGCAAGGTCCTGAGCAGAAGCCCGCCGGAGACGATCAGCACGACGAGCAACAGTGCGGCAATCGTCGCCGGCGACATCGCCCAGAGCGGTTCGCTGCCCGGTGGCGGCGTCTGCACGGGCAGTCCCGAGCCGGCTTCTTCGAGGGAAATCAGCGGCCGGCCACTGTTATCCCCCAGATCGCGCTCGCCGCTCAAGCTGTTCGCGGCGACCGTCTCTGCCGAAGGATCGCTGGCATGATCCGTCGCGGCGGGAACGCCGAGCACGGCACTGCCGGCAATCAACACACTGGCAAGGATGGGCAGCACGAACGCCAGCACCAGAAGCCGTGCATGGCGTAAGTAGCGGGAGGGGTTGGCGGCATCAACAGCATTCATGAGCAGCGGTCCTTGCGAACAGACGTTTCCTGATCCCATTCGGACGGCTGCGGCGGCGACATGGTTCCCGCCGGGCGACCAAGCGCCGATGCAGGCACCTTCTCGGCGCTCTGGGCCGACCACGGGCTTTTCACGCCAGGCCGAAAGCGTATGCTGTAGCACGCATCTTCCAGCCAGAGGGCTGCATGAATATTCCACTGCTTTTCGGAGTGCTTGCGCTTATGACGTCGTTTTCACCTAACGCCGAAGAACTGCCAACCTCGTTGGGCGAGGACGGCCAGTATCGCAATCAGGTGGTCCTGCCCAAGGACGGCTTCATGAAGAAGCTGCGCATCGGCATCAAGTACCTGCTGTTGAGCAAGCCGCCAGGCACCCGTCCGCAGGCCGCATTGCCGGTCGAACGCCTGTCTCGCCAGCAACTGCTGGCGGCGCCGGACCACAGCCTGTGGCGGTTGGGGCACTCGACCGTGCTGCTGAAGATGAATGGCCAGTTCCTGGTGACCGACCCGGTCTTTTCCGAGCGCGCCTCGCCTGTGCAGTGGGCGGGCCCGTTGCGCTTCCATCAGCCACCGATCAGCATCGCCGACCTGCCGCCGATCAAGGCCGTCATCCTCTCCCACGACCACTACGACCATCTGGACGAGCAGGCGATCAAGGCGCTGGCAGACAAGACCGAATACTTCCTGACCACCCTGGGCGTGGGCGACCGCCTGCTCGACTGGGGCGTGCCCGCCAGCAAGGTGCGTCAGCTGGACTGGTGGCAGGAAACCGAAGTGGGCGGGTTGCGTCTGGTGGCGACCCCATCGCAGCATTTCTCCGGGCGCAGCCTGTTCGACAGCAACAGCACGCTATGGGCATCGTGGGTGATCATCGACAAGGACTTCCGGCTGTTCTTCAGCGGCGATACCGGTTACTTCCCGGGCTTCAAGCAGATCGGCGAACGGTTCGGGCCCTTCGACCTTACCCTGATGGAAACCGGTGCCTACAACGTCGCCTGGCCGAACGTGCACATGCAGCCCGAAGAATCCCTGCAGGCGCACCTGGACCTGCGCGGCAAGACGCTGCTGCCGATCCACAATGGGACCTTCGACCTTTCCATACACGATTGGCACGAACCTTTCGATCGCATCAGCGCACTGGCGCAGGCCAAGAGCGTGCCGTTGAGCACGCCGCGCATGGGGGAGCGGGTCGACATGCGCAATCCTCAGGCCGGTGTGCACTGGTGGGAGCAGGTCGATTCACCGGCCCCCGTGGCGACGCCCTGATGCGGCACGAGCTCAAGCGTCGGCGTTGGGTTCCTTACGCGCCTTGCCTTGGCCATCGTCCTTGGGCGGCAGGCCGCTTTCGCTTCTGATCTGGGCATGGCTGATCAGGGCGAAAATGAAGCTGCCGCCGATGATGTTGCCGGCCAGCGTCGGTGCGGCAAAGTCGAGCCAGAAGGCTTTCCAGTCCAATTCGCCGGCCCACACCAGGTAGGAGACCTCCGCCGAACCCACGACGATGTGGGTGAAGTCGCCCAGTGCCATCAGGTAGGTAACCAGGATGATGATCCACATCTTGGCGCTTTCCTGCGAAGGGATCATCCACACCATGGTGGCGATCATCCAGCCCGAGATGATGCCTTTGGAAAACATCTGCGACAGGTCGTTTTCCATCACCTTGCGGCCAATTTCCAGAAAGGCCACATCGGTCTTGGCATCGAAGATCGGCAAATGCAGCATGACGTAGGACACCAGCAAGGTCCCCGCCAGGTTACCTGCCAGGACCACGCCCCACAGCTTGAACAGCCGGCCGAAGTTGCTCAGGCTCGGCTTGCTCATGATCGGCAAGACGGCCGTCAGGGTGTTTTCGGTGAACAATTGCTGGCGTGCCAGAATCACCGCAAGAAAGCCAGCCGAGTAGCCCAGGCTGGCGATGACCTTGCTGGTTTCGCCATCGGGCAGGCGCGAATTGAACAGACCCATGGCCATCAGCGACAGTCCCATGGTCAGCCCGGCAGCCAAGGCAGACCACCACAAGGCGGCTACCGTGCGTTCGAGTTCGTGGTCGCCCTGTATGCGAATGGTTTCATGCAGCACCGCCGCGCGGGGCGGCTGGTTTTCATGGACCTCGGCTTTTTCGTCGGCCGACAGGCCAGGGGTCTTGCCGTCTGCTTCAGAAGCATCAAGGCTGGGTTCGTGCTTTTCCATGGAGGTTCCTGCGAATGCGCTGGCGCGCGTGCCCGGTGCACGGCTGCCACAGCACAGACCTTCGCGGCGCTGAATAAGTTGCGTCACTGCCCGCCAGGCGTCGGCTACAGCCCGAATACCTCGCGCAGCGCCTTGGCGTAAGCCTGGCTGCCCAGGGTCATGCTGTTGTTGTGCGTACCTCCGGGTACCAGCAGCAACCGCTTGGGTTCGGCAGCGGCGTCGAACAGCTCCTGGCTGAAACGCGGCGGTACATAGCGGTCGTCCAGGCCATGAACGATAAGCACCGGTATCCCGATGTCGCCGATCTTGTCGATGGAGTCGAACTTCTCCGACATGATCCAGCGCACGGGCAGCGACGTATTGGCCACGGCCGCTGCGGCAGCGGCCAGATCGGTGAAGGTAGACTCCACGATCAGCCCGGCCGCCTTGGGCTCGTCACCTTCGGCCAGATGCTCGGCCAGATCCACGGCGATCGCACCGCCCAGCGAATGACCATAGATGAATCGGCGCTCGGCGTTGGGCTGAAACTGCACCAGCCGTGCCCAGGCAGCCTGGGCGTCCTGGTACACGGTGCGCTCCGACGGCAACTCGCCGGGGCTTTCGCCGAAACCGCGGTAGTCGATGGCCAGCACCGAGAAGCCCAGCTCGCGCAGCTGACTGATGCGCCGCACTTGTGCCGTCAGGTTCCAGCGGGTGCCATGCAGATACAGCACCGCCGGCGCATCGGCGCGCGATGCCGGCCACCACCAGGCGTGCAGGTACTGGGTGCTGCTCAAGGCTTTCTCGACCGGAATCTGCAGCTCGGTCACCCCGGAAGGCAGTCCCGAGTACCAGCTCGCCGTGCCTGGTTCGATGTTGAACAGCAACTGCCGTTCTTTATAAGCCAGTTGCGAACAGCCATACGGCAAGCCCACGCCGATAGCCAAAGCCAGCAGCAGAAAGGGCAGCCAACGCCGACGACGTGGCGCGATGGTAGGTGTCGCCATGCATGCAAACTCCAAACGGTTCTGTGTACTGGACAGGAACGCACCAGAGGCTGTTCATTGCAAATTGATTTCAAGCGGTGTCAGGGGTCGCTCGGGGCGGTTGTCCGGTGCGCATTGCGCACGCTCTATTGCCATCGCCGAGCCGATATTCTACTGTCCGCCGACTACCGATGTTTGCGCTACCATTGCGGACAGCGTTTCGACACAAGAGGGCGACACATGAAAATCGTGATGGTGGGAGAGGCCGCGACACACCGCGAGATGCTTGCCGCAGGGTTAGACTGCCCGGCGCAGTTCGTTGCGCTGCCCCGTGAGGCCCATGAATCGGCTGCCTGGGACGCGCAGATCGAAGGCGCCGACGTGCTGGTCTCGATGCGTTTCCAGCGCAGTGGCGCCACACCGCCGTTCCGCCTGTTGCAGGTACCCGGCGCCGGCCTGGATGGCATCGACTTCGCCGCGCTGCCGCTCGGTGCCACTGTCTGCAATGTGTTCGAACATGAAATCCCCATGGCTGAATACGCCCTGGCCTGCATGCTCGAACACCAGATCGAGCTGGCGGCTCTTCGTGCGCGCTTCAGTACCGAACACTGGACGGATGCCTACCTGAAGCGTCAGCCGCGCGGCGAGCTGTTCGGCAAGACGGTCGTCATCGTCGGCTTTGGCCGAATCGGCCAGGCTGTTGCCACCCGTGCCCAAGCTTTCGGCCTGCGCATCATCGCCATTTCCGCTCGCGCCGAAGGCGGACGGGTCGACGGCCCTATGGATGAGGCGTACACACCCGGCGAACTCGACCAGGCGCTCTCGCGTGCCGATTTCGTCATCCTCACCTGCCCGTTGAACGAGCGCACACGCGGTTCATTCGGCGCTGCGCAGTTTGCCGCGATGCGCCATGATGCCGTGTTGATCAACATTGCCCGCGCCGCCGTGATCGACCCCCGCGCGCTCTACCATGCCTTGCGCGACAGCCTCATCGCCAAGGCTTACCTGGACGTGTGGTACCGCTATCCCAGCGGCGACACCGACCCGGTCGCGCCAGCCGAATACCGTTTCGAAGACCTCCCCAACGCCTACTGCACCCCCCACGCTTCCGGCTGGACCCACGGCCTGTTCGAACGCCGCTACGCCTTCATCGCCGCCAACATCAACCGCCTGCACCAAGGCCAGCCCCTCCAGAACGTCGTTACAAACCCCCGTCCCGTCTAACACCCGACGCGGCGACACACCCGGCCCCCTGTAGCAGCGGCGCGAGCCGCGTCCGGCCACACCGCAACTTCCCTGAACCACCGCACCTGCTTCCCACATACGCCCCAAATCCTTCCTACACCGCAGCCCCCCAATCCCTCTGCCTGGACGCACCACGGCTTCGCACACTGACGCCTCCTCAATCCGACCGACAAGGACTGTCATTCATGACCATTGGCTCATCCCACAACCATCCCGCCGACATCGCGGCCGCCGTGCAAAACCCCGCCAGCCTGCCGTGGGCCGCCCGCTTTCCCAACCCTCCGGATCTATGCTTCGACTATCGCCGCCTGCTCGAACAAACCGGGGGCATCGCTCACGCAGGTAACGCACAGCACCGCATCTGCATCATCGGCGCGGGCGTCGCAGGGTTGGTGGCAGCTCGCGAACTGCTGCGCTGTGGCTTCGAACGCATCACCTTGATCGAGCAGTCGCGCCGCCTCGGCGGACGTCACCTCACCGTGCAGGTCGACAGCCCTCAATCCACGCCCTCGACGCCTTTCGAAATGGGCGCCATGCGCATGCCCTTTTTCAATCGCACCGGCGAGGCGCCTGTAGACGGCCGCTCATTGATGGCCTACTACGCAGGCCTGTACGATCTCAAGACCTCAGACTTCCCGAATCCCGGCACGCCCTTCGTACACTCCACCGGCATCTATCTGCGCGAAGGTCGCCTGGCAGGGGAAACCGAACCCCAACTGCTGATCTGGAACAATCCCGACGGCAGCACACCGCCACCTACCGCCGTGCTGCAAGCCGTCCACCAGAAATGGAAGCTGTTCGCCGAGCGAATGGCGATGCAGGTCGCCGCCGTGTTCGGCAGTCAACAGTGGCCCGCCTTGTGGTCTGCGATTGTCACGCGCTACCAGCATGTAGCGTTCCGCGAGCTGGTTCGCGCTCCTTGCGTACCCACTTGGGATCCCAGCCGGCCGGGCGACTTCGGTGGTCTGGGCATGTCGGCCGCCGAATCGTCGATCTTCTACGCCATCGGCATAGGCGATGGCAGTTGGGGCGCTTTCTACGACGTGTGCAGCCTTTATCCACTGCGCACCGCGATATTCGGCTTCAGCAGCCATTTGCAATTGGTACACGGCCGTGTCGATGGCCAAGGTATGCCGCTACCAGCCCCGTTCCTCACCGAGCACGCCGTGACTGACTCCAAAGGTGTGGCGTTCGCCACACCTCGCTACCTGGGTCTGGCTGCATTGGATGAGTGTCTGATGTTCATGCCGCTGGGGGAGGGGGCTCGCTCGCCTTACGAACGATTGCGCGAGCAGCCTGCTGGCCTGATCACCGACAGCCCGGTGAACAGCCTCACGCGACTGGCCGACGGCAGCATAGAAGTGGGTTACCGCTGGCACCAAAGCGACGCGCTGGCCAGCCGGCAGGTGAAACAGAGCTTCGACTCGGTGATCGTCACGGTGCCCTCCTGGATCCTCGAAACGCGAATCCAGGTGGCTGGTTTCACCTCGGCCATGCTGCCTCAGGCCACCATCGATGCCTACAAGACCGCGCACTGGGAAACCAGCTGCAAAGTCTACGCGCCGCTGAAGAAAACCTTTCTCTCGGCCAGGCGTGACATACCGCAGATACTCGTCACCGACAGTTTCGTGCACGACGTCTATGCCTACCGCTACAACGACAACTATGCCTATGACTGCATCCTGCTCAGCTACACCTGGGAGGACGATGCGACCAAGCTGGCGGCGTTCAGCGACGCCGAGCTGGTCGACAACTGTGTGCGCGAGCTGGACCGCATCTTGATGCGCTGCAGCAACGTCGGCACGCGCATTTCCCCATTCATCGACACGGCCAACGCACGCGTGCAGCGCTGGGTCACTGACCGCAATGCGCTGGGCTGCGCCAAGCTTTACCGGGCAGGTGCGTATCAGGATGCGGTCGGGCTCATGAGCTACAACCGCGATTACAGCCGTCTATCCGGGCTGTACCTCGCAGGTGAATCGTTTTCGGTCGACGCCGGCTGGACCGAACCGGCCATGCGTGGCGCCGTGGACGCGGTGATCAACCTCTGCGCCAACCAGGGCGCAGTGTTCAACGCCGGGTTCGACCTGTCTCATTACCCTCGGTATGGCACCGAGTCCTGAACGACTTTGTACCCTCTTGTCCTACCTGCCGGATTAATCCTACAGATGCTTGGGAAGCGTCCGGTTCTATGATCTGAACGAATGCGTTTCTATGCGGAGGCAATCCAAAAACAACAAGAAGGTGCCTCCATGTCCTCTGTTTCCGCTATCAGCCCCGTGCGGGTCGCTGTCGTTCAGTTCGATCCACAATGCGGTCTCGAGCATCGCTCGTTCAACCTCTCCCATAGCCTTCACCTGGCCCAGCGCGCGGTCGCGGGAGGCGCTCAACTGATCGTGCTGCCGGAGCTGGCCAACACCGGCTACGCCTACCGCAACCGCGAAGAAGCGTTCGCGTTGGCCGAGGCCGTGCCCGAGGGCCCCAGCGCGCAGGCCTGGATCGAGTTCGCGCGCGAACATAAGGTCTATCTCGCCGCCGGCCTGGCGGAGCGCGACGGGCACAAGCTTTACGACTGCGCAATGCTGGTGGGGCCCGACGGCTTCATAGGCAAGTACCGCAAGGCTCATCTGTGGAATCTCGAAAAGCTCTGGTTCAGTCCCGGCGACCTCGGTTTTCCAGTGTTCGAAACGCCCATCGGGCGCATCGGGCTGATGATCTGCTGGGACGTCTGGTTTCCGGAAGTGCCACGCCTGCTGAGCCTGCAGGGCGCCGACATCATCTGCAGCCTGAACAACTGGGTCTGGACGCCGCCGCCGCTGTTCGACGAAACCGGCAAATGCATGGCGTCTTACCTGACCATCACTGCAGCGCACGTCAACAACACGTTCATCGCTGCAGCCAATCGCATCGGTACCGATCGCGGCGATCGCTTCCTGGGCTGCTCATTGATCGCCGGTACCAACGGTTGGCCGCTCAGCGAGGTGGCCGGAGCCGAAGAGGAAACCATCCTCTATGCCGACGTCGACCTCGTGTCCGCACGCAGCGCGCCGATCTGGAACAGCCTCAACGATCTGCCGCGCGACCGTCGGGTCGACCTGTATGGCTCGATGCTGGGCTATGACCGTCACGCCGCGCTGCCGCGCTGAGGAGGGCTGGCCATGCAATCCTCTCTGCAAGACACACCAACCCGCGCATCCAGCGGGACTTTAACTGGCCTGTTGATGCTGTCGCTGGCCATTACCCTGACCGTCATCAGCGGCAAGCTGCTGGCCATCGACGCACTGTGGCCCAGCTATGGCGACATGATGGCTAACTTGCACCACCCAGCAGCCTGGTGGCGCTGGGTGGTGGGTGATATCAGCGAAGTCGCGTTCTACAAGCATGAGTTTGCCTCCATCGGCCTACTGGCAGGTGCGGGACTGGGCTGGTGGGCCAATCACACCGGCAAGCGCTGGCAAGGCTTCGCGATCTGCTACGGCACCGGGCTCTGGCCATGGGTGGTGACCAGCTCGCTGCTCGGCCTGGGTCTGGGCAATCTGCTCTGGGGATGGACACTTTCGGCCGATACCTGGCAGCCGACTTTCGTCGCGTTCGTGTCCATGCCGGCGGCCACGGTGCTGCTGTTCGGGCGTGGCTGGCGCGTGGCGCTTACCGGGGCCGTGATGGGCGCCGTGCTGATCACCCCGGCCTGCCTGCTGATCGTCAAGTACGTGTGTACCCCGCTGGCATTGCCAGTGGTGATCGGCAATGTTACCGGCATGGCAGTGGGCAGCGTAATCGGCTTCCTGCTGTGCAAGCGCTTCCCGGTTCTGGTCAGGCCTGACGCGGCGCCTGCGCAAGCGCCACCGGTGGTGGCTTCTCCGGCCAACTACGGCCTGCGCTGGACCTTGCGCCGTATCCTTGCGGATTTCTCCGAGGCCCCGTTCTTCGGCAACGAATGGGCCAGCCTGGGGTTGGTGCTGGGGGCGCTGCTGGCGCTGATGCTCAATCCGGCCAGTCCGTTCTACGGTTCCGGTTGGCTGTTGCAGCTGTTGGCGGCGCAAACCCTGGCCTCGGCGCTGGGTGTGCTGATCTGGCGCCGTCAATGGATTGCTCGCGGCTGGTATCCGACCTACATTCCCGTCGTCTCGGTAGCCCCCGCCGCGATTCTGGTCCATGGTGGCAGCCTGCCGGTGATCATCCTAAGTGCCGCATTGGGCGCACTGCTGGCGCCGCCCCTGGCCGTCGCCATCAGCCAGCGGCTGCCGTCCTATATGCATGGCTACATCGGCAACGTGCTGTCCATGGCAATCAGCACCGTGCTCATCCTTCCGCTGATCGGTCTGATCATCGGCAGCCCAAACCTCTGACGGAGTACCGCCCATGGCTCTACCCAGACTATCCGTAGGTGCCCTGGGCGGCACCATCAGCATGCAGGCCCAGGCCACTGGGGCAGGTGTTCAACCCAGTTTGAGCGGGCAGGGCATGGTGGACCTGCTGCCCGAGTTGACGTCGCTGGCCGAGGTTCAGGTGCACACACTGAATCTGCTGCCCAGCGCCTCCTTGAGTTTCCAGGCCTTGCTCGAGGCCCTGGAGTGGGCCCGTAGCTGCATCGCGGCTGGAGCCGTCGGGGTGGTCTTGAGCCAAGGCACCGATACCCTGGAAGAAGCCGCTTTTTTCCTCGACCTGCTGTGGGATCTCGATGAGCCTCTGGTGCTGACAGGCGCCATGCGTGCGGCATCGCATTGCGGTGCCGATGGCCCGGCGAACCTGCTGGCTGCAAGTCAGGTGGCGCTGGCCGAACACAGTCGCAGGCGTGGCGTGTTGGTAGTGATCAACGATCAGGTGCACGCGGCGTCCCGGGTGCGCAAGGTCGCGGCATTGGCCATGGATGCCTTCGCCTCGGCACCCTACGGGCCGATTGGCCTGATGATCGAAGGTCGGGTGCACTACGCCGCCGCGCCTGCAGCGCGCTGCTGCCTGCCGTATCCCACCCGAACCGATCACACCGTGTTGCTACTCGAAGCCACACTGGATGCAGACACCCTGCTGCTCGACAGGGTCGTCGACGCCGGGTATCGGGGCGTGGTCATTGGCGGTTTCGGCGCCGGGCATGTATCGCAGCGCTGGGCCGCCAGCCTGCACGTCATTGCCCGGCATATGCCGGTCATAGTGGCCACTCGCACGGGCAGCGGGCCAACGGCCAGCGGTAGTTACGGCTTCGCGGGAGGCGAGCTGGACCTGCAGGCGAAGGGCGCCGTGATGGGTAGATTTCTCTGCCCGCGCAAGTGTCGGATCCTGCTCTGGATGCTGGTCGGTAGCGGCCAAGAGCACGACATCACGCGTTACCTGAGCCAATTGGACAACTGATCGGCGGCAGATCCGGGGACATCGTCCACGCTGGCGGCTACAATGCGGGCATTCTTTTTGATGACCCGACCGAGCAGACCATGGCCTACAACATCAGCAATGACGCGCTGACCGACGCACAACTGGATTACGTGGAAGACGTACTGGGGCAATACGCCAGCGAGAAATCGGTCGGCAGCATCTCCGAGCTAGACGGCTTTTTCACAGCCATCGTTTCGTGCCCTCAGGCAATCGCCTTCGACGACTGGTACGCGGCGCTGTGGGGAGGGCCTGATCAGTTGCCGGTCTTCAAGGATGACAAGCAGTTCGAGAAATTCTTCGACCTGCTCATCCAACACATGAACCAGTTGGCCATGCTGCTGGAAGAAGACTTCGAAAACTTCGCGCCGATCTTCAACCTGTTCGACGACGAAGAAGTGGTCAGCGTCGAGGACTGGTGCTATGGCTACGAACGTGGGGTGGTGGTCGGTGGCAGCTGGCTCGACATGCCCGACCAGGAGCAGGACCTCCTGGCGTTGATCACGCTGCACACCCAAGGTGTCGACCTCTTGAAACATGACGCATCAGGCGAGCAACTGGACGCCGAGGAGGCCATGGAGATGATCCAGATGGCCGCCATTCGTCTGCACCAGTACTGGTTCGAGCGTCGTCCGGGCAAGACGCCCATCACCGGCGAAACCAAGACGGGCCGCAACGATCCCTGCCCCTGCGGCAGCGGCAAGAAATTCAAGCAATGCTGTCTGCATTGACCTGCGCATCGAGTACGTACGTTGCAAGTGAGTGATTTTTTTACGATTGCCGGCAAATTGCCGTTGACAGTGGCGCCTCAATCCGTAAAATTGCGCGCCACAGCAGGCACGTAGCTCAGTTGGTTAGAGCACCACCTTGACATGGTGGGGGTCGTTGGTTCGAGTCCAATCGCGCCTACCAAACAAAATCCGCTCTGCTGGGCGGTGCAGAAGGGCGATCCGGAAGGGTCGCCCTTTTTCGTTCATGCGCAATATGCTTGCACATGCTTGCCGCCTTGGCTCGCCGCGCGCATTATCGCCAATCAATTCCTCAACCTGGCCCTTTGCATGTCCCACAGCCCGGCCCCATCGCCTATCGACGAGTCCGAACGCCTGGCTGCGCTCGAACATCTGGGTGTGCTCGACAGTGTCCCGGAGCCGGGCTTCGACGACATCGTCCAGTTGGCGACTCAGCTCTGCGGGACACCCATCGGCCTGGTTTCTCTGGTGGACCGCGAGCGTCAATGGTTCAAGGCGTGTGTCGGGCTCGACGTTTCCGAGACCCATCGCGACCTGGCGTTCTGCGCCCATGCCATCCTCGCGCCCGATACCGTGATGATCGTCCAGGACACTCATCTTGACCTGCGCTTCAAGGGCAGTCCGCTCGTGTTGGGCCCTCCCTATATTCGCTTCTATGCGGGCGCGCCGATCATCTCGCGCCAGGGCTTGGCACTGGGCACGGTGTGCGTCATCGACACCGTGCCGCGCACGCTGGATGCGGCGCAGTGCAGCGCTCTGCAGGCTCTGGCACGGCAAACGGCTGCGCAATTGGAGTTGCGCCTGCTCAACGCCGAGCGCGAGCAACAGACCCTTGCCTTGTCCCGGCAGCTCGACAACGTGCTGGGCGAGCACCAGCAAACCCTGCAGACCCTGCGCCACGCCCAACGGGTTTCCTCGCTGGGCCAACTGACCGCGGGTATCGCCCACGATTTCAACAACCTGTTGCAGGCCGTCAGTGCCAGCTTGCAGATGACTCGCCTCAAGGCACGCAAGCCCCTGGAAGTCGAACGCCTCACCGAAATCGGCCTGCAGGCGGTACGGCAGGGCGCGCAATTGATTCATCACCTGCTCGCCTTCGCCCGTCGCGAGGAGCCCAGCGTGCAGGCGGTCGTACTCGACGAGCGGATCGAGCACAACAGTGATCTGTTCGGTCGCGCGCTCGGTACGGCGACGAAGGTGCAGCTGGATCTGCAAGCGCCAGCGCAGGCGGTGATGTGCGACGCCCATCAATTGGATGCTGCGTTGCTCAACCTGCTGGTCAATGCGCGGGATGCGCTGCGCGGTGCCGGGCAGATCCGCGTGGCCACCTGTGAACGTGTCGTCTGCGGCGACGCCCAACTGGCCGACGGCACCTACCTTTGCCTGAGCGTTGCCGACGATGGGCCGGGCATCTCGGAAGACGTACTGGTACAGGTCTTCGAACCGTTCTATACCACCAAGACTGCCGGGCAGGGCACCGGGTTGGGGTTGTCGCAGGTGTACGGTTTCGCGTCGAGCGCAGAGGGTATCGCACGTATCGAGAGCCGGCTGGGCGAGGGCACAACCGTTACCCTCTGGCTACGACGCGTAGCAGCGGTATAGCGAATCACTTACACGCTGTGGCTCCAATCGCCTCTATTGTGATCACCGTCATCCCAGTAATCTAGCCTCACTAACTGAGACGAAGGATGCGACTCAGGGTCAGGGACGACCGGCCATTGCAAGGAAGCTGCTGACAGGATGTTGGAATGGCTAGACAAAAAACCCGCTTCGGCGGGTTTTTTGTTGGGCGCTGTTTTGTCCTGCGCACAGCAAACCCCCTGCCACAGCCGGGCAGGGTGGGCCGATTCCGTTACTTGCCAGTCACGATACGCTTGACCATGGCCGCATGACCCGTCTGGTCGCTGGCGCGCGAAATCACTTGGACAACCGACATGGTCGGTCCCGAGCCGGCCACGAAGGTGGTCGTCATGGTTGCGCCGCCGCCCATGGTCGCGGTGCTGTCGATTTGTTCCACGCCCAGCTTTCGCAAGGTGATACGTTTTTCCGCAGTCTTCTTGAAGTCAGGCAACGCAGTCGCCTGTTGCTTGATGAAACCTGCCGTCGCGCCCGTCAGGAACTCATCATCGTTGTCGGCGGCACGCCCACCCTTGGGAATGGGCAGTTCAGTGGTCACCACCACGCGTCTTTCGCTTTCATTCATGTACATCATGCCCTTGGCACCTGCAGCTTCGCTTTTCGGATCGGCAGGTGGCAGCGGGTTGGCGGTGTACCCCGCAGGCAGGGTGAACATGAACTTGCCGTCGAGCGTCTTGACGGTCTGCGCTTTCGGGGCGCTCGGTGCTGGCTTGGCAGCCCAGGCCACGTTGACCAGGCCCAGCGTGAAAGCGAGAAACAGGCAAGTGCGGCGCATCGACGAAACTCCAATAAGGTCAGGACTCGGATCCTACTCCAGACCCATGGGCTTGAGAACGTGCGTGAACCCCCTACTTGTCCAGTCTCTGGTCCAGTGTCTGGACAAGCTCATGAGCGAACCTGACCCGCGCTTCGTTCGGATAGTTCTTGTTCGCCAGCACCACGACGCCGATCCCTCGTGATGGGACAAACGCCACATACCCGCCAAATCCATTGGTCGACCCGGTTTTGTTGACCCATACCTTGTCCAGATGCCGCAGCGGGCTTGTGGGTTGGGTAGTCAGGGCTACTGCATTGGAATTGCCTTGCACCAGGGTGTCGAGCGCTACGGGATAGGCGTATTGCTCCCAGATCAGGGCTTGCGTCATGCCACCTACCCGGAAGTAGCCCCGTTGCGTGGCATCCAATGCCTCACGCAGCTTCGCAGGCAAGGCCACCGCGCCCATCTGTGCCTGAACATAATGAAGCATGTCCCGCGCACTGGACTTGAAACCATAGGCTTCCTCGGCCAGTACCGCCGGGTTCAGCCGCACCGGTTTGTCGTTCTTGTCGTAGCCCTGCGCATACAACGGCAACTGCGCAGTCGGGACATCCAGGTAAGTGTGGTAAAGGCCCAGGCCTGGGAGCAGCCTGTCGCGCATGGCCTGGCCGAACGACATTTTCATGCTCGTGGCCGCGATCATCCCGAGCAACCCAATGCTGGGGTTCGCATAGCTGCGCTGGGTGCCCGGTGCATAGGTGGGCTGCCAGTCGCGAAAGTACGTCATCAGTTGTGCAGCGTTCTGGATGTCGTCCGGCAACTGCAGAGGAAATCCGCCGGCGCTGTGGGTGCCCAGGTCGGCGAGTGACGCCTGGTCCAGCGGTGTGCCGCGCAATGTGGGCAGATACTGGCCGGGATGATCGCTCAGAGACAGCTGCCCATTGGCTTGCGCATAGGTAGCGAGGGTGGCGGTGAAGGTCTTGCTGATCGAGCCAAGCTCGAACAGTGTGTCTGCGGTAACAGGCGCCTTCGTTTCGCGCGACGCCAGCCCATAGGTGAAGAACAGCTGCTGGCGACCGTCAGTGACAGCGATCGCCATGCCTGGAATGTTGTATTGCGCCATCAACGATGCGGCCCGGGCCTTCACCAGGCTTTCGACTGCAGGCTCCCCGGCATGGGCGCTATCGCCCGCCCATACGGTCGTGAATGCCAGAAAACCCGCAATGACCATGGCTGTGCCGGACTTGCGCATAAGTGACTCCTCTTCCATTTTTATTGGCAGTGATCACTCTGCATTATCCCGGCATCTCTCTTTGTTGTGTCAGCCGTTATGATGAGCATCTGTAACAACAATCCGAGGAAACATGAAATCAGTAACCTGCGCGCTCTTCGCGCTACTGGTCGCGGTGCAGGCCAACGCCATGGCCGCGGGAGACGCCGTAGCCGGCCAGGCGACATTCGACAAGAATTGCGGTGGTTGCCACAAGGTAGGCCGCGGTGCCCAGGCCGCATTCGGCCCGCAGCTCAATGGCCTGATCGGCCGTGCGGCGGGAAGCACCGGTGACTACAGCTATTCAGCAGAGATGAAGAACTCGGGCATCGTCTGGACCACCGAGAAGATCGCCGCCTTCGTCGAGGCACCCAGCGATGTGGTGCCTGGTACCAAGATGCGCCTGTGGTGGTTCGGCAACGATCAAAAGATGGCCGACCTTCTCGAGTACCTCAAAAGCAACCCCTAAGGCAGGTACGATACGGTGGAGGCGCGGTGCGGCCCGGGTCACAAGGCAGCGTCCTACAACAGCATCGGAAACGACCTCTTTGATTGGCGGATGTGGCTTCGTATTCTCCAAACCCTTTGATGAGGGCATTGGATGTCGAAGGTAATACTGGCATTAGTGATGTGTCTGACGGGTTGCGCATCGAGCGGGGTCTATCTGGCCGACCCCATGAACCCACCCGATCCCTGGCGAAAGGGACCGGCTTCGCACCGTGAACTGCCCATGGGCGATCCCAAGCGGCAGCACGTATGCCAGGTCGAACCGAATCGGTTTGAATGCGCGCCCCTTGGTTCCTGACGTCAAACGAACGATGTCGTGAAAAGTTTTGCGAACAGGTGTTGACTCACCGGCAAAATCTAGTAATATTCGCCTCCCGCTGACGAGCAATCGAAAGCGCAAGCGGTTGAAGTTGTTAGACATTAACTAAGTACTTCAAAATAAACGCTTGACAGGATGTGAGGCTAGCGTAGAATGCGCGCCTCGGTTGAGACGAAAGAATCAACCCACCGCTCTTTAACAATTGAATCAAGCAATTCGTGTGGGTGCTTGTGAGTTAAGACTG